>Ga0302184_10000162_pt1 | contig 45404 bp, 44 predicted proteins | sample I_Palsa_N3_3_FD_200233 | JGI IMG/M metagenome (GOLD analysis project Ga0302184, IMG submission 200233) | Peat permafrost microbial communities from Stordalen Mire near Abisko, Sweden - I_Palsa_N3_3 | ecosystem: Environmental > Terrestrial > Soil > Palsa > Peat permafrost | place: Sweden...
CGGTTTTCGAGACCGCCGCATTCAACCGCTCTGCCACCCCTCCGGATGACGCGCTGGAGGGTAGACGATCGCCGCGGTGCTGGCGAGCGGGCGCCGTGTCTAGACGGCGAAGCGGGCGACGAGCTGCTGCAGCTCGCTGGCCGTGCGCGCGAGCTCCTCGGCGGCGAGCTCGGTCTCGCTCGCGCCGCCCGAGGTCAGCCGGGCGGACTCGGCGACGCTGCCGATCGTTCGCGTGATCTCGGTCGTGCCGTCGGCCGCGCCGACGACCGTGCGCGCGATCTCGTCGGTCGTCTCGGTCTGCTGGCTGACCGCGATCGAGATGTCGGTCTGGAGGCCGTCGATCGCGGTGATGATCTCGCCGATCCGGCTGATCGCGTTAGCGACGCTGCCGGTGTCCCGCTGAATCACCGCGATCTTGGTGTTGATCCCGGCGGTCGCGTGGGCGGTCTCCTCGGCAAGCTTCTTGACCTCCTGGGCGACCACGGCGAAGCCCTCGCCGGCCGCGCCCGCGCGCGCCGCCTCGATCGTTGCGTTGAGCGCCAGCAGGTTGGTCTGGGCGGCGATCGCCGTGATCACCTTGGTCACGTCGCCGATCTCGCCCGAGGAGCGCCCGAGCTGGCTGACGATCTCGCTCGCCTCGCCGGCGACGGCGACCGCCTCGGAGGCGATCCGGGTCGCCTCGGTCGCGCTGTCGGAGATCTCGCGCACGCTCGCGTTCATCTGCTCGGCGGCCGCCGCTGCGGTGTTGACGTGCCCGCTCACCTCGTGCGAGCTGGCCGACACCGCGCTGGCCTGGTCCGAGGTCGCGCTCGCGGTCTGCGACATCCGTCCCGCCGTCTCGATCAGCTGCTGGGAGGCGGCGGCGACGGTCCCCGCGTTGCGCGCGATCAGCGCGATCCGCCCGCGCAGATCGGTCAGGAATTCGCGCAGGCTCGTCGCCATCTGCCCGAGCGCGTCGTCGCCCTGCAGCGAGACCTCGCTCGTGAGGTTGCCGGCGGCGGCAGCGCTGACGACCTCGAGCAGCTGGTCGACCTTGTCGCGCAGCTCGCCGACGCTCGCCAGCTCGCGCGTGCTCGACTGCTCCTCGGCGACGATCGCCATGTTCAGCAGCTCGGCGATGTGACCAATCTCGTCGTTGCTGTGGACCTCGGCGCGAACGCCGACGGCGTTGGCGGCCGCCGCCTCGAGCGTCGCGGTGATCGAGCTCAACGGCGTCGTGATCGAGCGCGTCACGCGCCAGGCGACAAAGGCGCAGATCGCGACCAGCGCCAGCGCGGCGAGTGCGAGGCCGAGCAGCAGCGGGTCGTTGGCATGGTGCCCGCGCGCTGCCAGTGCGCCCTCGGCGCCGAGGAACGCCAGCCCCACCGCGCCGAGTGCGAGCGTCAGGACGAGCGCGATCAGGCGCCCGCGGACGCCGAGCGTCGGCAGCGACAGCAGCTCATCCGGCTCGCTCGAGCCGAACTCCCGCCGTGTCGTGTTGTTGCCCCCGTGGCCTGTCATTCGTGCGCTACGACCCCCACGCCAGTCATCGGCACTCCCGGGACGGGGTTGAGCGTGCGGATCAGCCGTGAAGTGTGCGCTGGCGCAGCTCGCGCACACCCCTGAACCGGCGCTCTCTAGCGTGTGCGGGCCAGGCGGTAGCCGGAGCGCTCGCGGTCCCAGGTCGCGTGGGTGACGCCACGCTCGCGCAGCTCGCTCTTGCGGATGTTGCCGTTGTCGGCGAGCGGCAGCGCGCCGACGAAGTCGATGAAGCGCGGGATCGCCGAGCGGGTGATCCGCGGCTCGCAGAACTGGACCAGCTCGAGCGGCTCGACCTGGAGGCCCGGCTCGAGCACGACGGCGGCCATCACCTCCTCGTCGGCGAGCGATGTGGTGACCGGGAAGACCGCGACGGCGGCGACCGCCGGATGTTCCCGCAACGCCTGCTCGACCTCGACGCTCGAGATGCTCTCGCCGCGGCGGCGGATCGCGTCCCGGGCGGGGCCGACCAGGCGATACCACCCGTCGGCGTCGCGGACGACGTGGTCGCCGGTGTGAAACCAGAGGTTGCGCCAGGCGGCGACCGTGGTTTCGGGCATGCCGTGGTAGCCCGTTGCGATGCTGAACGGGTGGCGCGGGCGGACCAGGAGCTCGCCCGGCTCACCGTCGGCGACCCGCGCGTCGTGCTCGTCGACGACGGCCAGGTCGTAGTCGCCGGTTGCGCGGCCGAGCGAACCCGGGTGGATCTCCTCGCCCGCAACGCCGGTTACGAGGTTGGTCTCGGTCGAGCCGTAACCGTCGCGCAGCTGCACGCCGAAGCGCTCGGCGAACGGCTCGCAGGCCGCCGGTGGCGTCGCCGGCGCGAGCGCGACCGTGATCTCGTGGCCGTGGTCGTCCTTGGACGGCGGCTGGGCCAGCAGCATGTTGACCATTGCCCCGAGCAGGTAGGTGCGGGTCGCGCCACTCTCGCCGGCCAGACGCCAGTAGCGCGTCGCGGTGAAGCGCGGGGCGGCCACGTAGGCGGCGCCCGCGACGAGTGCTTGGCAGAGGCTGCTGATCGCGCTGGCGTGGAACAGCGGCAGCGTCGTGAAGCAGACGTCGTCGGCTCCGATCGACAGGAGCTCGCTGCCCGCGATGCCCCACCAGTAGAGCTGCGCGTGGGGGCAGCAGACGCCCTTGGCGATGCCGTTCGTGCCCGAGCTGTAGAGGATCGCGCAGGTGTCGCCGGGATCGACGGGCGCCGCCAGCACCCCGTCGCCGAGCGGCGGCAGCGGCTCGCAGTGGTAGCCGTGGGCGCGGTGCGGGCGCTCGCGGTCCAGCAACCAGACGCTCTCGAGGCTCGCCGGCGGCGGGACCCGCGCGAGCGCGTCGAGGTACTCCGTCTCGAGCACGAGCGTCCGCGCGCCGGAGTTCGTCAGCGCATGCTGCAACTGGGCGCCGCGGATCGCGGTGTTGAGCGGGACCGCGATCGCCCCCATCCAGGCGCAGCCCATCAGCAGCTCGATCAGCTCAATCCGGTTGCCGGCGATCGCCGCGACGCGGTCGCCGCGCCTTATGCCGATGTCCTTAAGCAGGCCGGCCCACGCCGCGGCGCCGTCGCGTAACTCGGTGAAGCTGCGCTGCTCACCGCCGGTCATGCTGACGAACGGCTTGTCGGCGCAGCGCACGGCCTGGCGCTCGAGCAGTGCCGGCAGGGTCTGTTGGGCGAGCGGCAGCCCCCGCAGCGGCGCTCGCAGTACCTGCTCCGCTCCTACTCGAATGCCGGATACCACAGTCCCTATCTTGACGCAGTCGCGCCGTGGCGTTGCCGCACTTATCTGCGTGATGCGAAGAACGATCGCAGCAGGTCCGCCGACTCGTCCGCCAGCAGGCCGCTGACGAGCTCCGGACGGTGGTTCAGCCGCGGCTCGCCGAGCACGTCGAGGACGCTGCCGGCGGCGCCCGCCTTGGGGTCGCTCGCGGCGAAGACGACGCGCGGGATGCGCCCCAGGACGATCGCGCCGGCGCACATCGCGCACGGCTCGAGCGTCACGTAGAGGGCGCAGTCGAGCAGCCGCCAGTGGCCGGTGTTGCGCGAGGCCTCGCGCAACGCCAGCAGCTCGGCGTGGGCCGTCGGGTCGCCGCGCAGCTCGCGCTCGTTGTGCGCGGCGCCGAGCACCTCGCCGCCGCGGACGAGGACCGCGCCGACCGGGACGTCGTCGTGTTCGATCGCGCGCTCTGCCTCGCGCAGCGCAAGCCGCATGAAATGCTCGTCGAGCGGGAAATAGTGGTCGCGCACCACTCAAGCTAATCAGTCCGGCGAGCGCTACGGAACGCGTCTGCCGATCGTTACCCTTAGATGGCTATTGCCTGCGCCGCCATATCTCGGCTGGGCCTGTGATGACAGCCGAAGCGTGCCCCCCAAAACGTCTGCGAGCGGCGCTCCTGAGTGCTGTCGTTGGCCTGGCGTTTTGCGCCGCCGGCGCGTCCTCGGCGCAGGCCGCGAGCGCGCCCTACGTGCCCGGCGTCGTCGTCGTCGGCTTCTCGGCGCAGACCCCGGCGGGTGCCGCCAACAGCACGCTCGCGCGGGTCGGGATGATCAGCACGCAGGCACCGGCGAGCGGTGTGCGCGAGGTTCAGCTGCGGCGCGGCGTCAGCGTCGGCGCGGCACTGCGGCGGCTGCGCCGGCGCCGCGGCGTGCTCTGGGCGGTTCCTGACTACATCGCACACATGGCCGGCGCGGCGAGCAGCGCGCCCGAGCTGCCGTTCGACCCGCTCTCCGCCTTTGCCGATCAGCTGCTCGGCAGCCCGTTCGTCCCGAACGACCCGGGCGCCGCCGGCACGGTCGGCGGCTGGCAGGAGCTGCAGTGGAACTTCGTCGGCAGCTACGGCATTCAGGCCGAGCAGGCCTGGGGCAACCTGATCGCCGATGGGCATCCGGGCGGTGAGGGCGTGATCGTCGCCGTGCTCGACACCGGCGTCGCCTACGCCGACCACGGTCGCTACGTCCGCTCGCCCGACTTCGGCGCCTCGCAGTTCGTCGGCGGCTACGACTTCGTCGCCCATTCGCCCTATCCCGAGGACCGCAACGGCCATGGCACCCAGGTCGCAGGCACGATCGCCGAGGCGACCAACAACAGCATCGGCGTCACCGGCCTCGCCTACGGCGTGCGCCTGATGCCGATCCGCGTCCTCAACTCGCAGGGCAACGGCAGCGCGACGACGATCGCCAAGGGGATCTACTTCGCCGTCCGCCACCACGCCCAGATCATCAACCTCAGCCTCGAGTTCGACGCCGGCACGATCACTGCCGCCGATATCCCGCAGCTGATCGATGCGATCGACTACGCGCACGAGAAGAACGTGCTCGTCGTCGCCGCGGCCGGCAACGAGTCGCTCGACCAGCTCTCCTACCCGGCGAAGGCGCCCTACGTGCTCGCGGTCGGTGCGAGCACCGCCGACGGCTGCCTCGCCTTCTACTCCAACTACGGCTCCGGGCTGGGCCTCGTCGCGCCGGGTGGCGGTGGCGACGCCGACATCCCGGGCGATGCCCAGTGCAATCCGCAGGCGGTCGCGGGCGCAGGCAGCGACATCTACCAGGAGACCTTCGTCAACGTCAACAACCCCAACCCGCGCGACTTCGGCCTGCCGGCCGGCTACTTCGGGACCTCGATGGCGGCGCCGCACGTCAGCGCCGCCGCGGCGCTCGTAATCGCCAGCGGCGTGCTCGGGCCGCACCCGACGCCGGCACAGATCATCGCCCGGCTCGAGCAGACGGCGAGGCCGCTCGGTCCCGGCGGCACGAACGACAGCGAGTACTTCGGCGCCGGGCTGCTCGACGCCGCCGCCGCGACCGCACCGATCGGCTCGACCGGCACGACCGGCACCACCGGGACGACCGGCTCGAGCTAGACCGCGGGCGCGCCCCGGCGGCTGGGGAGTGGCCGCCGGATGACGGGCGCCGCGGGGCGGCGGGGACAGTGGTGGGCCCATACCCCTTCGGGGCACAGGCGGACCCGCCACGGCGCGGCGATCCGGCGCTGGCCTGTGCCCCGAACGGGGTACGGACGCCCCCAGACGCTAGGGCGCGCGGATGATCAGCACCGCGCAGGGCGCGTGGTGGGAGATCTTGTTCGGCACCGAGCCGAGCAGGAAGCGGCTGGTGCCGGTGGTGCCGCGGTTGCCGACGATGATCAGGTCGGCGCCGCGCTCCTCGGCGACGTCGAGGATCGCGTCGGCGGCATCGCCGCGGCGGGCGTAGACGTCGACGGCGACGCCCGCCGCGCTGAACGCCTCGGCGGCCTGAGCGAGCGTTGCGTCGACCGCTTCGCGGGGCGGTCCGAGCGCCCACTCGACGGCCCGGCCCGCGGCGGCCGGATCGCGCACCGCGACGCTCGGCGCTGGTTCGTAGGCGCAGACCAGATGGACGTGGGCGCCGATCAGCTGCGCCAGCTCGGCGGCCTGACGGACCGCTTCGCGTGCGGTCTCAGAGCCGTCGGTACCAACCACGATCGCGTTGAACATCGCCCGCGCCGATGATAGCCGCGGCGCAGCGCCGCCCCCCCGGCCGCCCGGAGGCGCTCAGGCGAGCTTGACGATCGCGACGACCATCCCGATGACCACGACGACGACGATTGCGCCCTGTAGCCAGAGCCAGAACGGCGACACGGCCACAGCCTATCCGCGGAGATCGGCCGGCTAGCTCGTGCTGCCGCTGGCGCCGGTCGCGCCGAGCGTTCGCGGCTGCCACTCCGGCGTGTAGCCGAGGAAGCGAGAGGAGGCGACCTCCGCGCGGATCGCTGCCGAGGCCGCCGGGTACTTGGCCAGCAGCAGCGGGCTGCTCGAGCCGTAGCCCTCGTTGTAGAGGATCATCTTGACGCGCGCGTGGCTCTTGATGAAGGAGAAGAACTGGTCGACGAAGCTCGGGCTGTCGCTCTCCCACATCGCCCACTCGGCGAACACGAACGGCTTGCCGGGGAACTCCTTGTAGAAGGTCTCGAGGCCGTCGAAGTTCGGGAAGGCGCTGTAGAAGTCGGTCCCGACCCAGCTGACGTAGGCGCTGCCGGGCCAGTAGGACTTGGCGCTCTCGGATGCCACGTTCGGCGTGCCGGCCGTCTCCGGGCACCAGACGAAGGCGATCGGCGACTGCGGCAGCGTGGCGGTCGCGGCGATTCCCTTGACCGGTGGCTGGCCCAGCGTCGCGAGCTTCGCGTTGATCGCGCTGAGCGGTCCGCCGCGCATGATCGTCACGACGCGCCGCCAGGCGGCGATGAAGGCCTTGTGCGAGTAGGCGGCGCCGCGCGGGCTGCCGCTCATCGCGTCGGCCGAGTAGGCGTTGTTCGCGTTGTTCATCTCCGGCAGCAGGCGGATGTAGACGGGGTTCTTGTGCTTGGCGATCGTGTCCGTCAGATACAGCACGTAGCCGTCCCCGTTGCCCTCGGCGATGCCGAGCGGCGTGATCGCCTGCGCGCCGTCGGCGCCCATCGTCGTCGAGATGTGGAGCATCACGCGGGCGTGCGTTCCCGCCGCGTCGCCGAAGGCCCAGTTGACCGTGTGGCCCCAGGTGACAAACGAGCCGAAGACCGCGGGATGCTTGCCGGTCTCCTCCGCGTACTGCGTCGCGTCGTCGCCGGAGATGCCGGTGAAGACGTCGCCGGGGCTCGGCAGCAGAAGGTCCGCGGCGGTCGCGCCGGTGGTGCCGGTCGCGCCGGTGGTGCCGCTCGGACCGGTTGTCGCCGTCGAGCTCGCGGCGCTGGCGACGCCGCTCAGGGCGACCGCTGCGAGCAGCGATCCGAGGGCGACGCCGAGGTAGCGGCGGCATCCGATTAGAGTTGGCGGGCCGAGGCGCACCTTCTCCCTATCGGCCAGGATCCCGCTAGCTGAAGGTCTGCAAGCGGAACTGGGCGGGTATCCGATGCCCGGCCGGTGCGTAGACTGGCGCGCAGTGCCTGCCCGTGAGGATCGCTCGCCCGCCCGTCGCAGATGCTGGCTCGTCTTCGCGCTGAGCCTTGCTGCGCTCCTCATAGCGCCGGCGCTCGCATCGGCCGCGACGCCGGTCAGCTACTACGTGAGCACGGCCGGGACCGGGACGTGCGCGGCTGGGAGCCCGTGCCAGCTGGCGGCCGCCATCACCGACGCCTCAACCAACGACGCTACCGATGCGGTCACGATCAACCTCGCCGCCGGCGACTACCTCGGGCCGGTAACGATCGGCGCCGGCAGCGAGTCGTCGCTGACCCTGGCTGGCGCCGCAACGCTGACCGCGATCGACGGCGGCGGGACCACCCAGGGCCTGTTGATCGGCGGCTCGAGCACGGCCGACATCACGATCGAGAACCTCACGCTCGAGAACGGCGTCCCCGCTTCGAACCTCGGCGAGAACCTCGAGGACGACGGCAGCGGGACGGTCGACGCGATCGATGACCTCTTCCGTGGTGGCAGCGGTGCAGCGGGGGACGCCTCCGTGGTCGTGGCCGGGGGGGCGCTCAACATCAGCGGCTCGACGATCGCGGGCAGCTCGGGCGCTCCGGCTGTCCTCAGCGACAGCAGCGCAACGACGACGATCTACGGCTCGACGATCGAGGGCAACGTCGGCGGCGGCGTCGAAATGGACGCGGCGGGCACCATCGACCTCGGTGCGGACGTGCTCGCAACCAACGACAACAGCGACTGTGACGAGCTCGCCGGCACGATCAGCGACGTGGGCTACGACTACGTCGACGACACGACCCACGGGAGCTGCGGCGACAACCAAGAGGCCAGCACGGCGGCGCTCGACCTCGGGGCGCTGGCCAGCTACGGCGGTCCCACCGAGACCGAGAGGATCACCCCCAACAGCGCTGCCTACGACGTCGTGCCCACGACCTTCGCGCCCGGTGGCACCGCCTTCTGCTCAACCACCGACCAGCGCGGCGTGCCCCGCAGCGAGGGCCTTGCCACAACCTGCGACGCTGGCGCCTACCAGTACTCGCCGCCGGTCGTGACCGCCGCCAGCCCGCGCACGGCGCTCGAGCTCGGGCTGCCGATCACGCTCAGCGGCTACGGCCTGGGCGACGTCACGAGCGCCAGCTTCGGCTCGACGGCGGCGACGATCACCGGCCAGAGCAACGGCTCGCTCACGCTCACCGTGCCGCTCAGCCTGTCGCTCGGCTCGCAGCCGATCACGCTGACCAACCCCGACGGCAGCGTGGCCGTCCAGTTCAGCGCCGTCGGCCCGCCGGGCTTCTCGGTCACGACGCTCGCGCCGGGCCAGCTCGGCGTGCCCTACTCCCAGTCGCTGCCGGTCGCGGGTGGCGCCGGCCCCTACAGCTACGCGCTGACGTTCGGCTCGCTGCCCGCCGGCCTCACCCTCTCGGGCTCGGGTGTCGTCTCGGGCACGCCGACCAGGGCCGGCGGCTCGGCCTTCGACGTCACGCTGACCGACGCGAACGGCGTCAACTCCCCCACGAGCACGGCGATCTCGCTCGTGATCGCAACGCCCGTGATCACGCTCGACACGAAGTCCGTCAAGCTCAACGCCAAGGGCAGGAGCTTCACGGCGAAGGTGGCCTGCAGCTCGGCACCCTGCGCCGGCAGCGTCAGCCTCAGCCAGTCGCTGACGGTCAAGGTCGACGGCAAAAATAAATCGGAGTCGGTCAGCCTCGCCTCAACCCGCTACACCCTCGTGGCGGGAGCGGCGACGACGCTCACGCTCACGCTGACGCCCAGCGCCCAGCACGCCCTCAAGCACGTCAAGAAGCACTCGCTGGTGGAGTACCTCAACGCGACGGTCTCCGGCGGCACCAACGACGGCGTCTTCGAGCACGTCAGCTAACTAGCCCGCGGGCGTGCCGTGCAGCAGCCAGCCGCCGTCCGCGGGGCGGCTCAGCTCGCCGGAGCGCTCGAGCGCGGCGATCGCCACGCTGACCGTCGGCCGCCGCGCCGCGACGAGCTCGGCGAGCAGCATGTGGGTCAGCCGCAGCGGCAGCAGCACGCCGTCTGCGCGCACGCTGCCGAAGCGGTCGGCGAGCTGCCAGAGGATCATCTGCACCCGCGCCTCGACCCGCGGTTGGTGAACGATCGCGGCGTTCGCCGCGAGGTGGCGCGAGCGGCGCAGCGCGCGCTCGACGAGCTCGCCCTGGATCTCCGGGAACGGCGACAGTCGCCGCGCGAACTCGAGGTCGAGCACCGCCAGCCGCGAGTGTTCGAGAACGTCCCAGGCGGGCCGCAGCGGCAGCGAGGCGGCCGCGTCCTCGCTCTGCCACGGCCGCAGCAGGTCGCCGGCCGCCAGCAGCTCCGCGCTCGTTCGCCTGCCGATCTCGATTCGCCGGCGGATCAACCCCTCGAGCAGCAGCAGCCCGATCCCGCGCCGCACCCCCTCCGGCCAGATCGGCGGCTCCCAGGCGCCACGGGCAAGCCCCAGCACCAGCGCCTGCGAGCGTGCCTGCGCCAGCGCGCGGCTTTCGGGCTCGAGCGTGCTGCCGAGCTCGCGGTCGAGCTCGAGCACCCGCACCGCGGCCGCGGTGGCCGGGGCGCGGCGCCGGCCGGAGCCGCTGCTCCGGCGGGCTGAGCTGCGCGAAAGCGGACTCATCCTGACCACTTCACTGCCCGAGACGGCCCGGTCTGAATCCTGACGCTGGCGAAGCTCACGACTGCCGGATCGCCGGACCGAGTATCAATGTATGTGGGCGAGGCGGCTCGGCTCAACGGAGTGCCCCCTAACCGCTGGCCGGGCGTGTGCGCAAGCGCGCGTCAGTCCGCCTCGCCCCCTTGCGTCAGTCCGCCCCGCTCCCCGCTCCCGCCGGCTGGCGCCGCGCCACCGGCCCCGCGAGCGCCGCGGTCTTGGCGGCGTGAACGGCGGCCGACAGCGTCTCGATGTCGTAGGCGCCGTAGTGGCGCCGGCCGTTGATGAAGAACGTCGGCGTGCCCGAGACGCCGCTGAGGTCGGCGCTGTCGACGTCTTCGGCGACGCGGCCGGCACGTGCGTGCGTGTGCAGGTCCTTGACGAACGCCTCGAGGTCGAGCCCCAGCTGCTGCGCGTACTCGCGCAGGTTCTGCGGGCGCAGCGCGTCCTGGTGCTCGAACAGCAGGTCGTGCATCTCCCAGAAGGAGCCCTGCGCCGCCGCCGCCTCGGTCGCCTCGGCCGCGAGCTGGGCGTGCGGATGGACATCGGTCAGCGGCAGGTGCCGCCAGACGTAGCGCAGGTCGCCGTGGGCGGCCAGCAGCTCGCGCAGGACGCCCTCCGCCTGGCCGCAGTACGGGCACTCGAGGTCGCCGTACTCGAGCAGCGTGATCAGCGAGTCCTCGGGGCCGCGGATGTGGTCGCGCTGCGGGTCGACGTCGACCGCCAGGTCGACGAGCAGCTCGAGCCCCCCCGTCAGCGCGCGCGCCCGCCGTTGCGCCGGCAGCATCGCGACGCCGCGGAAGACGAGCCAGCTGAGCGCGGAGGCGCAGACCGCGGCGCTGAGGATGCCGACCTTCGCCTCGGCGAGCTGCTCGCCGGTGAAGGCGATGCTCGCGATCAGCAGCGCGACGGTGAAGCCGATGCCGGCGATCGCCGCGCCGCCGAGCGCCGCGGCCCAGCCGACCGGCGGGCGCAGCTTGCCGCGCGAGATCCAGCGCACGAGCTGCGAGACGCTGATGATTCCGGCCGGCTTGCCCGCGACGTAGCCGATCAGGATGCCGAGCGTGATCGGCGAGGCGAAGGCGCGCGATAGGAACGGGCCGCTGATCGGGATGCCGGTGTTGGCGAGCGCGAACAGCGGCACGATCACGTAGCTCGACCACGGGTGGTAGACCTCCGCCAGGCGGTCGTTGGGTGAGATCGCCGAGTCCAGCGCGATCCGCGCCGAGCGCGCGAGCTCGGGCGTCGGCTGCTCGCGAAACGAGACGAACGTGTCGGTCGCCCGCTCGAGGTCGCCGCGCACCGCCGTGTAGGCGACGGTCAGCAGGCCCATCGCCAGCCCGACGATCACCGGGTCGATCCCCGACTCGTAGACGGCGACCCACATGACGAGGCCGAGCGCCGCGTAGATCAGCCCGTAGCGCAGGTTCAGCGCGCGCACGCCGAGCACGACGGCAAACGCGCCGAGTGCGACGGCGAACGCGACGATCGCGACGTGATGCGTGTAGACGGTCGCGATCACGATCAGCGCGACGACATCGTCGACGACGACCACGGTCAGCATGAACGAGCGCAGCCGGCCCGAGATCCGCGGCCCGACGAGCGCCAGCATCCCGAGCGCGAAGGCGGTGTCGGTCGACATCGCGACGCCCCAGCCGTCGGCGGAGTGCCGCCCGGCGTTGAACGCGAGGTAGATCGCGACCGGGACGACCATGCCGCCGATCCCGGCGAGCAGCGGCACGACGACGCGGCGGCGCTCGCGCAGCTCGCCGATGTCGAACTCGCGCCGCGCCTCGAGCCCGACGACGAAGAAGAACAGCACCATCAGCCCGTCGTTGACCCAGTGGCGCAGGTCCTGCGAGATCCCCGCATGGCCGATCCGCAGCGACAGCTCGGTCGCCCAGACGTTGCGGTAGGAGGCGTAGTCGACGTTCGCCCAGATCAGCGCGGCGATCGCCGCGGCGAGCAGGATCAGCGCGCCGCCGGTCTCGGTGCGCAGGAAGCGCAGCAGCGGCGTCGCCACGTTGCGCGACCACGCCGTCCGCGCGACGAACCCGTCCGCTCCCGCCTGATCGTCGGCCACGCGCGCATTCTCCCTCGCAGCGGCCATCGGCGATCATTCGTTGATCGGATCGACGCCACCCGCACCAGCTTCGAGCACCCCCGACCGTCAGCGGGTCGTGGTGATCGGTGGCGGATTCGGCGGCCTGCGCGTGGCGCGCCGGCTGGCGCGCCGTCGCGATGTCGAGGTCACGCTGATCGACCGCGCCAACCACCACCTGTTCCAGCCGCTGCTCTACCAGGTCTCCACCGGCATCCTCGCCGGCGGCCAGATCGCGCCGCCGCTGCGCGACCTGTTCGTCGGCCGCGAGAACGTCCGCGTGCTGCTGGCCGAGGTCGAGTCGATCGACGTCGAGGCGCGGACGATCAGCGCCGAGTCGGCGTCGGACATCGTCCTGCCGTACGACACGCTGGTGCTGGCGGCCGGCGCCGGCGACTCCTACTTCGGCCACGACGAGTGGGAGCGCGACGCCCCCGGGATGAAGTCGCTCGACGATGCCTACCGCATCCGCACGCGGATCCTCAACGCGTTCGAGCAGGCCGAGGCGCTCGGCCCGGGCGCCGAGCGCGACGCCTACCTGACGTTCGTGATCGTCGGCGCCGGTCCGACCGGCGTCGAGCTCGCCGGCCAGCTCGCCTACCTCTCACGCCATACGCTCGCCGGCCACTACCGGTCGATCCGCAGCGAGGATGCCCGGATCGTCCTGCTCGACGCGGCGCCGAGCGTCCTGCCGTCGTTCCGCGAGCGGCTGCGGCGCAAGGCGACCACTGAGCTCGAACGCGTCGGGATCGAGCTGGTGATGGCGACGACCGCGACCGGCGTCGGGCCGCACGGCATCGACACGACGGGGCCGGAGGGGGTCGGGCGGATCGAGTCGCACACCGTTCTCTGGGCTGCGGGCGTCGCCGCCTCGCCGCTCGCCGCGCAGCTCGCGCAGGCGACCGGCGCGAGCCTCGATCGCGCCGGACGGATCGCCGTCGCGCCCGACCTGACGCTGCCCGGCCACCCCGAGATCTTTGCGCTCGGCGACACGATCGCGCTCGACGACATCCCCGGCGTCGCCCAGGCGGCGCTGCAGGAGGGCCACTACGTCGCCAACGTGATCGCGCGGCGGCTCGACCAGAAGCAGCCGCCGGCGCCCTTCCACTACCGCGACAAGGGCAGCATGGCGATCGTCGGCCGCAGCTGGGCGGTCGCCGACGTGCGCGGCTTCCAGGTCGCCGGCCGCGTCGCCTGGGTGATCTGGGCGGTCGTCCACATCGCCTTCCTCGTCGGTTGGCAGTCGCGCTTCGAGATCATCCGCCGCTGGTTCTGGGAGTTCCTGACCGAGCACCGCAACGAGCGCCTGATCAGCGCCGTCAGCCTGCTCCCCGACGAGCTCGCCCGCTCCGAGCTCGAGAGCTGGCGCCGTCGGATCTCTGACCGGTAGCCGTACAGCCGGGCCGCCGCTCGCGGGTGGTCGTGTATAAACCCCGGCCCGTGCTGCGCCGCCGACTACCAGTCGCCGTACTCGTCATCGCCGCCCTGGCTGCTCTGCCGGCCAGCGCCCTCGCCGGCAAGGCGAAGGCGCCGAAGCCGCGGCGGGCGTCTGGACGATGACGTCCTACGACCCCGGCGACATGCTGAGCGGCTCGCTGACGGTCGCGGCGAACCGCAGGTCGGTCAGCGCCGTGCAGATCGTCGTCGGGCCGCAGGCCGTCACCGACTGCGGCAGCGGCACGATCACGGTCGCCGGCTCGGCGCCGATGCACGTCGTCAGGGGCGGCCCCAAGCACAGGCCCGAGTACCTCGTCGGCCACAACGACCCGGTGGTCGCGGAGGAGGCCTACGAGCCCAAGCCGCTGACCGTCTCGATCAGCCTCGACGGCCAGACCTTCAACGGCCAGCTGCTGGTCGCCTTCCGCTTGCTCGGCGCCAGCTCGATCGGGATCCTCGCCTTCACCAATCCCGCCTACCCGGCGAGCTACGGTCCCTGCGAGTACCAGTTCACGCTGGCTCCGAGCTGACGCTAGCCGCTGGCGCGCCGTCGCGGCGTGCCACCTCCTCGCGCACGGCCGGCGCGACCTGCGTGCCGTAGAGCTCGATCGAGTGCATCACCTGCGCGTGGGGCATCGTGCCGACGCTGAACTGCAGCAGGTGGCGCTGGTGGGCGAACAGCTCGTGCTGGAGCAGGATCTTCTCGATCACCTCGCCGGGCTCGCCGACGAAGTTCGCGCCGCGTGGCGTGCGTGACTGCTCGAATGCCTCGCGCGTGACCGGCGGCCAGCCGCGCTCGCGCCCGATCCGGCCCATCGCGTCGGCGTAGAACGGGAACCACTCGGCGGCCGCCTGGTGCGAGGAGTCGGCGATGTAGCCGTGCGAGTTGATCGAGACGGAGAGCTGGGCGGGGTCGTGTCCGGCCCCGGCTCCGGCCTGGCGGTAGAGCTCGACCAGCGGCACGAACTGCTCCGGGCGCCCGCCGATGATCGCCAGCGCGAGCGGCAGCCCGAGCACGCCGGCGCGTACAGCCGACGGCGGGTTGCCACCGACCGCGATCCAGACCGGCAGCTGGGGCTGCAGCGGTCGCGGATAGACGCCGGCGTCCTCCAGCGGCGCGCGGTGGCGTCCGCTCCAGCTCACGTGGACCGAGTCGCGCAGCTCGAGCAGCAGCCCGAGCTTCTCGGCGAACAGCTCGTCGTAGTCATCGAGGTCGTAGCCGAACAGCGGGAAGGACTCGGTGAACGACCCGCGGCCGGCCATGATCTCGGCGCGGCCGCCGGAGAGCAGGTCGAGCGTCGCGAAGTTCTCGAAGACGCGGACGGGGTCATCGGAGCTGATCACGCTGACGGCGCTCGTCAGACGGATCCGCTCGGTTCGCGCCGCCGCCGCGCCGAGCACGACCGCCGGCGCCGAGACGACGAAGTCCGGGCGGTGGTGCTCGCCGAGGCCGAACACGTCGAGGCCGAGCTGGTCGGCGAGCTCGATCTCCTCGAGCAGGTCGCGCAGGCGCTCGGCAGGGCTGACCGACCGGCCCGTGCGCGGGTCGGCGGTCAACTCCGCGAACGTGTAGTTGCCCAGCTCCATCGGCGGCGGCGCAAGCGCGCCGAGCAGTGAGCATAGAGCCGCGGCGCCCGGCGACAGCTGCCCGTGCCCGCAGGCCACAAAGCCCTCTGCGGGCGCTACAGATCCGCCTGGCGGCGCCGATAGCTAGCGCGATGACCATGCCCGCGTTGGGGACATGCGTCGCCGAGCTGGTGACGCGCCAAAACGAGATGACAGCCGAGCCACAGCCACAGCCGCTTGCACGGCAGGCCGGTCGGCGATGAGCGCCGGCGGCGACATCGCAACGCTGCCGAACGCCGCCGGTCGCGACTCGACCTCGCACGGCGGGGCAGATCGCTCGCCCGGCGGCGTGCCGACGATCTTCTGGATCCTTGGCGCGATCCTGATCGCCTATTCGGTGTCGCTGATCGTGCGCGCCAACGGCGTGACCTGGACCTGGCTCGACGGCTGGGGGACCGCCGCCTTCGAGCTCGCCGGCGGCGCGCTCGTCCTGCTGCGCGCCTACACCACGCCACGCGACCGCAGGGTCGCGCTCTGGCTCGGCGCCGGCATGTGCTCCTGGGCGATCGGCGACTTCGCGATGACGATCGAGACGCTCGGCGGTGCCAACGCGCCCGTCCTCGGTCCGGCCCAGGTTTTCTGGACGGGCTTCTATCCGCCGGCCTATGTCGGCGTGATGCTGCTGATGCGCCGCGAGGTGCGGAAGTTCAGCCTCGCCAACTGGCTCGACGGTCTGGTCGCCGGCATCGGCGCCGCCGCGATCTTCGCCGCCTTCGCCTTCGACGGTATCGCCAAGGCCGCCGGTGGCGGCACGCTCTCGGTCGCGACGAACCTCGTCTTCCCGGTCGGCGACGTGCTGCTGCTGATCCTCGTGATGGCCGGCGTCGCGATCCTCCCGGCCGGCCGGCGCAGTCGCTGGTACCTGATGGGCGCGGCGATCGCGGTCAACGCGATCGGCGACATCTGCGCCCTGTTCCCGTCCGGCATCGGCGCCAGCCACTTCGGCTTCTTCTTCAACTCGGTCGCCTGGCCGGCCTCGATCTTCCTGCTGTCGGCTTCGATGTGGTTGCGCTCCAACCCGACCCGGCCGGCGACCGCCGAGGTCGGCGAGAAGCCGGCGGGCTTCGTCGTCCCCGGGATCGCGACCGGCGCGGCGCTGGTGATCCTCCTCGTCGGCTCGCTGCAGCACACCCCGCGCGTCGGCATCGCGCTCGCGATGGTGACGCTGATCGTCGCCGGTGTGCGGATCGGCCTCTCGCTGCTGCACCTGCGCTCGCTGACCGAGGACCGCCACTCACAGCTCGCCGAGGCGGCGCAGAGCGAGCGCGCATCGCGCGAGGCGCTGCAGGCCGCAGTCCGCGACTACTCCGAGTTCGCGGCCAAGGTCGCCGAGGGCGACCTCACCGTGGCTGTCGCCTCCGACAACAGCCAGGACCTGCGCGGGCTGTCGGAGAGCCTCAACCAGATGGTCGCCGGCCTCGCCGACATCTCCAGCGAGGTGCACGGCGGCGTCCGCGATATCCGCATGTCGACCGCCGAGATCCTCGCGGCGGTCAACCAGTACACCGAGAGCGCCGGGCAGCAGTCCGAGGCGATCGGCGAGACCTCGACGACCGTCAACGAGGTCCGGATGGCGGCCGACCAGACCGCACGCAAGGCCAGCGACGTCGCCGCGCAGGCACAGGAGTCGGTCAGCGTCGGCGACGACGGCATGCGCGCGGTCGAGGCGATCACGACCTCGATGCAGGAGATCCGCACCCGCGTCGACGGGATCGCCAAGGACGTCCTGACGCTATCCGAGCGGACCCAGCAGATCAGCGATATCACCCAGACCGTCAACGACATCGCCGACCGCTCGAACCTGCTCGCGCTCAACGCCAGCGTCGAGGCCGCACGCGCCGGCGAGCACGGCCGCGGCTTTGCCGTCGTCGCGACCGAGGTCCGCGACCTCGCCGAGCAGTCGAAGGCCGCTACGGCCGAGGTCGAGCGCGTCCTCAACGACATCCAGACGGCCACCACCGCTGCCGTCAATGCGACCGAGCAGGGCACGAAGGTCGTCGAGCAGGGCCTCGAGCTGACCGAGCGCGCCGGCTCCGGCATCGAGAGCCTGACCGAGACGATCCGCGTTGCCGCGCTCGCAGCGCAGGAGATCGCGGCGTCCGCCCACGAGCAGAGCGTCGGCATGGACCGCATCGCCGAGGCGATGGACAACGTCAGCGAGACGACGACCTCCCAGTTCCTCGCCGGGGCCGAGCGCTCGCAGAAGGCGGTCACCGACCTCACCGACCTCTCCGAGAAGCTCGCCGCGCTGACCGAGCGCTACCGCGTCGACGGCGCCCACGCCGGCCACCACGCGGTCAGCGCCGGCGCCCGCTGAAGCCCCTTCGGGCCCGCGATCGCGGATTGTTACAATCCCCGTGGGTGATTCTTAGACACCCGTCCATCGCTGGTCCGTGATTGCTTTGTGACCATCTACGAAGCAATCGCGCAACGACCCGAGAAGTTCACATCAAGGGCCGCCGGGCACGCCATTGTGTCCGCCAGCAGGACGATCTGAGCAGCACCAGGGGAGAGGGAGCGCAGTGACGTCGGAGGAGAGGGGAAACCCGCCACGTCATCGATAGGAGCCCCATGCAGACCTCTACCTTCCCGCTTCCGCTTCCCACCAACCAGTTGCGCCGCCTCTCGGCTCACCTGCGCGATCGCATCTCGCTCGACGAGCTGCGCGCCCGCCGCGAGCACGACGACGCGATGGCCTCCGACCCCCGGATCGCACTCGAGCACCAGGCCCAGGTCAACCGCTCGCTCGCGCTCGACCAGGGTGGCTGCCGCTTCTGTGGCTGAGGTCCGTCGGGGGTTGACCCCGCTGGGCCGTTCGCAGTTGTCACAAATCGGTTGAGCTGACCGATTACGCCGCGCTCACTCCGTGAAGTGCGCGCCGGCTCGGACCGACCACACCCCTGAGTCGCGGAAAGGTAGCCCCGGAGGGCCGCTCAGTGGCTGCTGGCGCGGCTTGCTGCTGCCTCGCGGATCGCGCGGCGCGCCGGGTTGCCCGGCGGGTAGTCGTGGAGGTTGACCTCCTCGTCTGGCAGGTCACCGTCCATGTTGAACGGGTCAGTCAGCGGCACCGCGAGGACCGGCAGCAGTCCCTCGCTGTTGGCGGCGGCTGTCAGCTTGCGGTCCTGGTGGCGGGCCAGCATCGTCTCGCCGAATGCCACCAGCACGATCAGGCCGAACAGGACCGCGGGCGCCGGCGCCCAGCTCGAGTCGCCGGCGGCGATGACGATCACGATGAACGCCAGCGCCGCGACCGCGAACATGCTCAGCGGCATGAAGAGCGTGCCGACCTTGACCGATGCGAGCGGCTTGCGCGGTGTCTGGTTGGGTTTGGCGGTCGTGGGGCCCATTGGATCGTGCACTCTAGCCTGCCGAGGCGCTTGCATTATTAGGGATATTCCCCCGGCGTGGACCCGTAAGCCCACGCCGGGGGGACGACCCTAGGCGGCCTGCTGCTCGAGCTGCTCGTCGGGCGTCGGCGGGGTCAGCCGTGGCGCGGCCGCGGGAGCGCTGCTGGCGGCGCCCCGGCCGATCGGTCGCAGCACCACGAGCGTCGTGATGATCGCGACGGCGATCGATCCGGCGCCGATCGTGAACGCCAGGTGGTAGCCGCCGACCAGCGAGCTCGCGAGCCCGTGGCCGTGGGCCGCCAGTGACTTCGAGCGGCTCGTTGCGATCGTGCCGAGCACGGCCAGGCCGAGCGCGCCCGCGACCTGCTGCGAGACGTTGGTGATGCCCGAGCCGAGGCCGGCGTCGGCGTGCGGTACGTCCGACATCGCGATCGTCAGCAGCGGCGTGAAGGCCGTGCCGATCCCGAGACCGATCGCGAAGTAGGCGAAGAAGATCGTCGGGAAGAAGCTCGTCTGGACACCGGTGCTGACGAGCAGCCCGAGACCGACGATCACCGTGGCGAGACCGAACAGCAACACCGGCATCGAACCGAAGCGGCGGATCAGCCGCGCGGTCAGGCCGAGTGAGAGGATCCCGACGGTCACGGTCCAGGGCAGGAACGCGAGGCCGGTCTGCAGTGCGCTGAAGTGACGCACGTGCTCGAGGTAGAGCGTGCCGAGGAAGAACGTCGAGTACATCCCCGTGACCAGCAGCCCGCGGACCGCGCTCGAGCCGGCGAGGCTGCGCAGGCGCAGGATCCGCAACGGCAGGATCGGGTTCGAGATCCGTGATTCGAGCGTCAGGAAGGCGGCCATCAGCACGACCGCGATGGCGCCGAAGCCGAGCACCTGGATCGAGCCCCAGCCGTAGGTCGTCGCCTGGACGATCGCGTAGACGGCGACCATCAGCGAGACGGTGACGAGGATCGAGCCGAGCCAGTCGATGCCGTCGGCGAAGCCGCGGCCGTTGTCGGTCGGGAGCAGCGCGCGGCCGAGCGCGAAGGTGACGAGGCCGATCGGCAGGTTGACGAAGAAGATCCAGTGCCAGCTGAGCGCCTGGGTGATCGCGCCACCGGCGAGCAGGCCGAGCGAGCCGCCGGCGACGGCGGTGAAGACGTAGCCGCTCATCGCCTTGGCGCGGTCGGCGGCGTCGGGAAATTCGGTCACGACGATCGCGAGGATCACCGAGACGGCGAGTGCACCGCCGACGCCCTGGAGGAAGCGGGCGGCGATCAAGAGGCCCTGGCTGGGGGCGATGCCGCAGAGCATCGAGGCGAGCGTGAAGACACCGACGCCGGAGAGGAAGACACGCTTGCGTCCGACCAGATCGCCGAGCCGGCCGGCGAGCAGGATGAAGCTGCCGAAGCTGATCAGAAAGGCGTTGATGACCCAGGTCAGGTTGGCCTGGGTGAAGTGGAGGTCGTGCTGGATCGACGGCAGGGCGACGTTGACGATCGTCGTGTCGAGCGTGATCATCAGCTGCGCCATGCAGACGACGACGAGCGCAAGCCAACGGCGACGGTCGCTGGTCGGAGCGGGGAGGGTGAAGGTGTTCATCTACGGAGTCCCAACTGTTGAGGCGTGTAAAGGCCAGTGCTAGACTGGAGGGGTCCTCCGGGATAAAACGGAGGGTGCCTCCGGAAGTATATGGAGGGTCCCTCCGGTTTGTCAACCGAATTGGCGAAATAGACCCATGAGCGCAATCGAAGATCTGCCCCAACTGGTTGGCGCCCGCCCCAAGCGGGCGATCGCGCTGGCCAACTACGAGAAGTTGATCGCCGCCGCGCGCGACGCCTTCACCGAGAGCGGCACGTCGGCTTCGCTCGAGGAGGTCGCTCGCCGCGCCGGCGTCGGGATCGGCACGCTCTACCGCCACTTCCCCAACCGCCAGGCGCTGCTCGAGGCCGTCTACGTCGATGAGCTCGCGGCGCTCTGCGCCTCCGCCACCGACCTCGCCGAGCTGCCGCCCTGGGAGGCGCTGGTCGGCTGGCTGCACCGCTTCGTCGGCTACCTGGCGACCAAGCGGGCGCTCGCCCAGGAGCTGATGAACTACATCGACCGCGACGCGCCGCTGTTCCAGAACTGCCGTGCCGGGCTCTACGCCGCCGGCGAGCCGCTGCTCGAGCGCGCCCAGCAGGCCAAGGTCGCGCGCACGGACACGAACCTCGTCGAGGTCATCCAGATGGTCGGCGGGATCGCGAACATCCCCGCCAGCGACCCCGAGCAGATCGACCACATCCTCGAGCTCGCGCTCGACGGTCTGCGCTGCCGCTCCGCGGACGCCTAGCTCGAGGCGCCCCGCGCGCTCCGTACGCAGTTTGCGGACCCTCCGCGCGGCGAAAGCGGAGCACCAATGGTTAGGATGCCCGCCATGTCACGGAGCGGGCGTCGCTGGCTGTCCCTGCCGATCGTCGGCGCGCTCGTCGTGTTCGCCTTCGCCGGCACGGCGCTGGCCAAGGCGCCCGTCAAGCTCGGTGTCTATTCGGCGACGACCTCGAGCGGGTCGGCCTTCCAGTTCAAGGTCATCGACCACTGCTCGAAGAGCCCGGCCACACGCTGCCTCTACAGCGACACCTACCCAACGGTGCAGGCGCCCTGCCCCAACGGGCAGAGCGGTGGTGGCCTGCTGAACTACCCGCAGGGCGTGATCTCCAAGAGCGGCAAGCTGAGCGTTGTGCAGGGCACGATCGCCGCCGGGACCTACATCAAGTTCACGGCCGTGTTCAAGGGCAACAGCGTCAGCGGCACCCTGCGCGCGCTCTATCCCGAGCAGATTGGCCAGGCGCTGCCGGCCTGCGACAGCGGCACCGTGACCTTCATGGGCCAGCGCGGCAGCTGAGACGCAAAGCGGCGCCGGGCGGCGCTTCGCGCGATCCGTCCGCAGGGGTTGTGGTTTCGTCGCGTCCGGTCGATTAAGTTGGCGTGATCGACATTGATCAGGCATTGCGCGCGCTTGTGGCGTGCGATGGCTCGGACCTGCACATGGTCGGCGGCTCCGTTCCGATGGGACGGATCAACGGTGAGCTGGTGCCGCTGTCCGGCGACTGGCCCGTGGTCGAACCCGGCGAGGTTCACGAGGTTGTGCGCGCGCTGCTCGGCAGTGGCCCGCGGCTCGCGGACTTCGAGGAGACCCACGAGATCGACATCTCGTTCGAGATTCAGGATGTCGCACGGTTTCGAATCAACGCCCGCCACCAGCACAACGGCGTCCAGCTGGTCGCCCGGGCGATTCCCGACCGGATTCGCACGATTGAGGAGCTCGCGCTGCCGCCGGTCGTCGCGACCCTGGCCGAAGAGCGGCGCGGGATCATCCTCGTGACCGGCACGACCGGATCGGGCAAGTCGACGACGCTGGCGGCGATGATCGACCACATCAACGTCAACCGCGCGGCGAGCATCGTCACGATCGAGGACCCGATCGAGTTCGTTCACAAGAACAAGCGGTCGATGATCGGCCAGCGCGAGGTCGGCGTCGACACGCTCGGCTTCAAGGACGCGCTGCGCCATGTCCTGCGCCAGGACCCCGACGTGATCCTGGTCGGCGAGCTGCGCGACGAGGAGACCGTCCAGACCGCGATGTCGGCTGCTGAGACCGGGCACCTCGTGCTCTCGACCGTCCATACGCTCGACGCCAGCGAGTCGATCAACCGGATCCTCGAGTTCTTCCCCGCCAACTACCACGGCCAGGTGCGCTCGATGCTCGCGAGCACGCTGCGCGGCGTGATCTCCCAGCGCCTCGTGCCGGCGGCCAGCGGTGGCCGCGTCGCGGTCTGCGAGGTGCTGCGGATGACCGGGCGCGTGCACGACAAGATCCTCACCAACGACGCCAAGATCGACCTCGCGACGGTGATCTCGGAGGGCTCCTACGACGGCATGCAGACCTTCGACCAGGCGCTCTACGCCCACGTCGCCGCCGGCCGCGTGTCGGTCGAGGACGCGATGAACACCGCGTCCAGCCCCCATGACTTCAAGCTGCTGCTCGACGCCGAGGGGCGGCGCGGCACCTCGATGGCTGACGTCGTCCAAGCCGCCTAAGTCCCGGCGACGGATTCGCCGCCGGGAGCCAGGGGCCAGCGGGGCGTGCTTCAGCTGGTGACTGAGACGGGCTCGCCGCCGACGGCGAGCTGCTCGGCCTCCACCACCTGATCGCGCTTGGCGCGGATGAACAGCGCGGCGGTGATCGCGGCGAGGATCATCAGCGCGGCGCTCAGGCTGAACGCCGTCGTGTAGCCGTGGACGGCGGCGACGTTGACCTCGTGTATGTGGCTGGCCAGGTAGGACGCCGTGGCGGTCGCGGCGACGGTGTTGAGCAGCGCCGTGCCGAGCGCGCCGCCGACCTGCTGGGTTGCGTTGACCAGGGCGCTGGCGACGCCCGCGTCCTGGTGGTCGACGCCGATCAGCGCCGTGCTGCTCATCGGCACGAACGTCAGGCCCATGCCGAAGCTGACCAGCAGCTCTGGCGGCAGGACGCCACCGGCGTAGCTGCTGTGGACGCCGAGCTGGGTGAAGACGAGCAGTCCGGCAGCGGCCAGCGTCAGGCCGCCGACCATCAGCGGGCGCGGGCCGATCCGCGGCAGCAGCCCGCTTGAGACGCCCGCGCCGAGGATGATGCCGCCCGAGAACGGCAGGAACGCGAAGCCGGTCTTGAGCGCCGAGTAGCCGAGCACCTTCTGCAGGAAGTAGGTCAGAAACAGGAAGGTGCCGAGCAGCGCGCTGCCGACCAGCAGCGAGGCGAGGAACGAGCCGCCACGGTTGCGATCGAGCACCACGCGCAGCGGCAGCAGCGGGTGGGCCACCCGCAACTCGATCGCGACGAACGCGGCCAGCGCGAGCACCGCACCGGCCAGCAGCACGACGGTCTCGGTGGCCCCCCAGCCGTCGGTGCCGGCGGTGGTGAAGCCGTAGACCAGCAGGAAGAGCCCGAGCGTGACAGCGCTCGCGCCGGGGATGTCATAGCTGTGGCGGACCTCCGCCTTGCTCTCGCGAATGAATCGCACGGCGGCGATCGCGGCGCCGATCGCGATCGGGACGTTGATCAAAAGGGTCCAGCGCCAGGAGGCGAACTGCGTGAGGATGCCGCCGAGGACCAGGCCGATCGCGGCGCCACCACCGGCGACGGCGCCGTAGACGCCGAACGCGCGGGCGCGCTCCTTGGCCTCGGTGAAGGTGACGGTCAGCAGCGACAGCGACGCGGGCGCCATCACGGCCGCAAACGCTCCCTGGACCGCCCGGGCGCCGAACAGCATCGCCTCGTTCTGGGCCAGGCCGCCGACCGCGGAGGCGGCGCCGAAGCCGATCAGGCCGATCACGAACATGCGCCGCCGGCCGAGGTAGTCGGCGATCCGGCCGCCGAGCAGCAGCAGGCTGCCGAAGGCAAGCGTGTAGGCGCTCATCACCCACTGGCGGTTGGCGACCGAGATGTGGAGGGCGTGCTGGGCCGAGGGCAGAGCGACGATGACGACCGACGCGTCGAGCACGATCATCAGCTGGGCGATCGCGATCACGGCCAGCGACCAGTAGCGCAGCGGATCCGGCTCGCTCGTTTGGGATGTGTGGTCGTTTGTGCTCACCGGCGTGCTCCTTGGCTTGTGATGGCTGACCGTGTCGCTCCAGCTTGTGCGGGTTGACACCCGCGGCTATAATCGGAGCGATGATTCCGGTTCGTGCGCAGACTATACGGAACTTTGGTTCCGCTTGTCAAACTGAATTTCGCTAGCCACCCCCGGCGCCAACCCGATGACCGCAAGCCCCAACACCCCGCACGTCGATGAGCGCAGCGCGGATGCTGGCGACGGCGTCGGCCTATCGCGGCCGATGCGCGCCGACGCGCTGAAGAACCGTCGGCGGATCCTCGACGCCGCTGAAGCCACATTCACCACCGAGGGCCTGTCCGCCCCGATCGACGCCGTCGCGGCTCGAGCGGGTGTCGGCGTCGGCACCGTCTACCGCCACTTCCCGACCAAGGAGGCGCTGTTCGAGGCGATCGTCGCGGCGCGCCTCGACGAGCTCGCCACGGTGACGAAGGAGCTCGCCGCGGAGGATGACCCCGAGGCGGCGCTGTTCTCGTTCCTGCGCGAGTTCGCGCGCCAGGCTTCGGCCAAGCACGATCTCTTCGACGCGCTGGAGTCCTCCGGGCTCGACATCAAGTCCAACTGCGCCGCGAACGTCGAGGACCTGACGCGTGGCATCGAGCTGCTGCTGGATCGCGCCAAGCAGGCCGGGGCGGTGCGCCCGCAGGTCGCGACCGACGAGATCATGTCGCTGATCGTCGGCGCCTGCCAATCAGGCCAGGACGACGCGGTCTGCCAGCGGATGGTCGAGATCGTCTGCGACGGGATCCGCGCGCCGGCCGGGCAGTCCGGCGCCTGATCCAACCCGCAGGCTCGTAGGGCTCACAGCACGAACGGGATGATCGCGCGGACGCGCTTGCGGTACTCGCCGTAGGCGTCGGGGAAGTGGCGGCTGATGATCCGCTCCTCTGCCCGGGCCTTCCACCAGAAGCTGGCGGCGAGTGCCACGGTCAGGGCAAAGCCAAGAAACCGCCCGTAGTTGATCGCCGTACCGAGCGCCATCACGATCAGCCCGCTGTAGATCGGATGGCGCACCAGCGCGTATGGGCCGGACTCGATCAGCTCGTGGTCCTCCTTGAACGTCACCTCCGCGCTCCAGTTGCGCCCGAGCGTGACCCGCGCCCAGACCAGGATCGCGACTCCGACGACGACGATGCAGTCGCTCACGACTCCCAGCGCGAGCGGTGTCCGCCAGAACACCGACTGCGGCGAGACGCCCGCCAGCTTCGCGACGACGATCAGCGCCGCGGCGACAACCACCATCACGAGGCGAAAGCCAATGAAGCCACCGTGCTCGACCGTGCGCTTGGTCGAGAAGGCCATGACCACCCAGTAGGTGAGCCAGGCGCCCCAGCAGCAGAGGATGAAGATCCAGGTCGGGCCGTGCATCGTCCGATGGTGCTCGCCGCGCCGGACGTGCGCGGTGCTCTACCCGCCGCCTCGCCGCGCAACCAGGACCGCGAAGCGGTGATCCTTGAAGACGCAGTCGACATCGGCAAAGCCCGCGGCCCGTAGCCAGCCCAGCTGGTCCTCGACGCTCGCGCAGCGGTCGAAGCGCATCCGCTCCTCGGCGCCGGCCCATTCGCTCTCACTCACGCCGAGCGCCTTCGCGCCGCGCTCGTTCCAGCGCTGGTACAGGTCGTCGAGCAGCGCGCTTGGTCCCGCGACCTGCTCGGCGTTGACGAACACTCCGCCCGGCGTGAGCGCGTCATGGATCTTCGCGAACAGCCGCTGCTTGCCGGCGTCGTCGAGGTGGTGGATCGCGAGTGCCGAGACGATCGCGTCCCACGTCCCGTCCGGTAGCGGGTCGTCCAGGTCGGCGTGGACGTAGGTCGCGCTCGGTCCGAGCGCCGTGCGGGCCTCGTCGAGCATCGCCGCGGATGCGTCGAGCAGCGTCAGCTCACTCGCCGGAAAGCGCTCCCGCACCATCCGTGCGAGCAAGCCGGTGCCGGCCCCGAGGTCGAGGACGCGCGTTGGCGGCGTAACGCCGAGCGCCAGCGCGTCCACCGCGGCGCCATAGAACGAATCGAACGGCGGAATGAGACGCCGCCGCAGCTCGTCATAGGCGCTGGCGTGCTCGTCGAATGCTTCAGATGCGTGCAGCATCACGTACAAGCATACGTTATCGCGGTTGGCCCTCATGGGGGCGTCACGTCCGTCCGGCGGCGCCCAGACTCTCGATCGCTATCCCGCGCTTCGCCGGGCGGGGCCACTTATCTATGCTGCGGCGCTCCGCACCGGATCGGGCGGAGGTCTCCAAGGCCGGGCAGCGCGTGGATGGTCGCCGCGAGCGTCGAGCTTCAACACTCGGAGGGATGAGATGAAGAGCAGCCTGGAGATCGCTCAGCAGGCACAGCCGGTACCGATCGAGCAGATCGCCGCGCGCTGCGGGCTCGAGCCCGAGGAGTTCGAGCCCTACGGGCGCGACAAGGCGAAGGTCGCGCTGTCGGTCATCGAGCGACTGGCCGGCGCCCGTGACGGCAAGCTCGTCTGCGTCGCCGGGATGACACCGACGAAGGCCGGTGAGGGCAAGACGACGACGGCGATCGGGCTCACGCAGGGGCTCGGTGCGGTCGGCCAGGACCCGGTGCTCTGCCTGCGCGAGCCATCGCTCGGTCCGGTCTTCGGGATCAAGGGCGGCGGCGCGGGCGGGGGGCTCAGCCAGGTCGTGCCGATGGAGGACGTGAACCTTCACTTCACGGGCGATATCCACGCCGTGGGGGCGGCCAACAACCTGCTCGCCGCGATGCTCGAGGCGTCGATCCTCCACGGCAACCCGCAGAAGATCGACCCGCTGAGGATCGGCTGGCGTCGCGCGCTCGACATGAACGACCGTGCGCTGCGCCAGATCGCGGTCGCCCTCGGCGGCCGCGCGAACGGCTACCCGCGCGAGACCGGGTTCGACATCACGGCGGCGTCCGAGGTGATGGCGATCCTCGCGGTCGCGCGCGATCTGCAGGACCTGCGCCGTCGACTTGGTGCGATCACGGTCGGCTACTCCTATGACGGCGACGCGGTCACCGCCGAGGATCTCGGCGCGGCCGGAGCGATGACGGTGCTGCTCAAGCAGGCGCTGAAGCCGAACCTGATCCAGACGCTCGAGGGTCAGCCCTGCCTGATGCACACGGGTCCGTTCGCCAACATCGCCGCCGGGAACTCATCGCTCGTCGCCGACCTGATCGCGCTGAAGCTGGGCGACTACGTCGTCACCGAGTCGGGCTTCGGCTCGGACATGGGGATGGAGAAGTTCTTCGACGTCGTCTGTCGCGTCGGCGGGCTGCGGCCGAGTGCGGTGGTGCTCGTCGCCACGGTGCGGGCGCTCAAGCACCACGGCGGGATGGCGGAGGATGGCCGGGGTGATGGCACCGCAGCGATCGAGGCCGGCGTGGCGAACCTCCGTCGCCACCTCGCGATCGTGCGCGAGTTCGGCCTGCCCTGCGTGGTGGCGGTCAACCGTCGTCCCGGCGACAGCGACGCGGAGGTCGTCCTCGTCAAGCAGCGCGCGCTCGACTGTGGCGCGTTCGCGGCGGAGATCAACGAGGGCTTCGAGCGCGGTGGCGCTGGCGCGAGCGCACTCGCCGAGGCGGTCGTCGAGGCCTGCGAGCAACCGAGCGACTTCGACTTCATCTACCGCAGCGAGGACTCGATCACGGCGAAGATCGAGGCTGTCGCCACCCGCGTCTACGGCGCCGAGGACGTCCTCCTGGCGCCCGCCGCCGAAGCTCGAATCCGCGAGTTCGAAGCCGCCGGCCTCGGGGCGCTGCCGATCTGCATGGCCAAGACGCCGCTCTCGCTGTCGGCCGATCCGAACCTGATCGGCGCTCCCGAGGGCTTCACGCTGCAGGTTCGCGACGTCCGCGCGTACACCGGCGCCGGCTGGCTCGTGCCGCTATGCGGCGATATCCAGCAGATGCCAGGGCTCGGCAGCGTGCCCGCGGCGGTCAACGTCGATATCGACTCCGAGGGGCGGACGGTCGGGCTGTTCTGAGGTCGGCGGACGCTGTCCGGCTCGGTATTCACGCAGGTGAACGCGCGTGCCGTGCGCACCGATGTCCGGTTCGGCGATGCTGGGGCGTCTTAGTGGTAGGACGATGTTGAGCGCTCACTACCACCTCGAGATGGCTCGCCTGCGCAGCGCGGAGCTCGAGCAGCGCGCGCGTCGCCACCGAGCAAAAGAGCTGCCGCCGCTGTCGGCCCCCGAGCCGGTCACGATGCGAGTCGGCACGCTGCCCGACAGCGCCGGGCTCGAGCCCCGCGCCAAGCGCAAGCTGCGCCGGTTACCGCTCGCGCCACTGCTGATCGGCGAGCTCGCCGGTCGGCCGGTCGCCGCGCTGTCGCTCATCAACGGCGCGATCGTCGCCGAGCGACAAGGCGCGGCAGACGACGTCGTCGCGCTGCTGCGACTACGCGCACTACAGCTGCGCCGGGGACGCTCTCATGGCCGTCGCTAACCAGACGTCCGCAATTCCGTGTCGCTGCGGGGCCGCCACGACTGGCAATCTCAAGAAGGTACGCGCGCCGATGTCCGGTTCTGTGATCCGGGATCGTCTTAACCAGTGATGGATCTTCAAGCCCTGATGCAGTCGGAGCAGCGCGTCCTGATCGCGCGGCTGTCGTTCGCGCTCGGTGGCGATCGCGAGACCGCCGAGGACCTGGTGCAGGAGGCCTTCACGCGGGCATGGCGCAGTCTTCCGCCGGGTCTGAGCAGCGAGCGCCAGCGCGCCTGGCTGCATCACACCGCGCGGAACCTCGCCGTCGACGAGCTGCGGCGGCGGACGCGGCGCCCGACGGTCGCCGTCGATGACATCGACGGGATCGAGCAGCTGGCCGCGGAGCCGGACGCCGCGCGCGAGGCCCTCGCGACACTGACGACGCACGAGCGCTTCGTGTTGCTCCTGCGCTTCGAGGCCGGCTTTGCCCACGGCGAGATTGCGCGCCTGCTCGAGACATCCGAGGACGCGGCGCGCAAGCGGGGTCGCCCGCGCCCGCGCGTCGTTCCTGGAGGCCTACCGAAAGGCACGCTCGGACTCAACTCCGCTGGTCCTCCTGCTGATCAGCAGCGATGAGCCGGAGCCATACGTTCGCTGGCTCGAGCGCGCGGGGGCCCGTGTAAGGGAGTTCCAACGACCGCCCTCAGAACGCGAGCTGGCGCTGGCTGACGGCCTCGTGCTCACGGGCGGTGGGGCCGACCTGCACGCCGGCCTCTACGGCGAGGCTGTACGGATCCCGCGCGGCGAACCAGATTTGGCTCACGATCACACGCATCTTCGGGTGCTCCAGTCCGCGCTGGCTCTCGATCTTCCGTTCGCCGGGGTCTGTCGCGGTCACCAGCTGCTCAACATTGCCTCAGGCGGTGCTCTCTACCAGGACGTCGTTCAAGACGGGCTGACGCCGGTTGACCACGACGACCGCAGCCACCTCATCGACACGACAGCGAGCGGGCGGCTGCGCGGGCTGCTCGGTCGCTCAGCGGACGTGCACAGCAACCACCATCAAGCGATTCGCCGTCTCGGCCGCAACCTGCTGGCAACGGCAAGCTCGCCCGACGGCGTCGTCGAAGCGATCGAGCGCACCGACCGACGATTCGCGGTCGGCGTCCAGTGGCATCCGCAACGCGACCTCGGCGGAGGCGGCGACCGGATCGCCGAGGCGCTCGTCGCGGCGGCCCAGGCGCGGGCAGCATGAGCTCGTCCCCTGCCCAGTCGGGCGCACTCGAAGCGACGATCTCCTGGCTCAGGCGCGCGGGCCATCGCGTACGCGAAGTCTGGGCTGAGCTCGATTACGCGCAACGGCGCCTACTCGAAATCCAAAGCGGGCAGTCCCTGATCAAGCCGGAACGGCGGCCGGGGATCGCCTCGCGTGTGGACCAACTCGAGGCCCTCTACGAGTACCAACCGTTCGAGGTGGAACACGACCCTGAGCTGGTCAACGTTCCGCCGACCGAAGACGCCTAACAAGACTTCGGTTTCGCATTTCTTCTCGCGGGTCGTGATCGGCATCGGGTGACGATCGCAAGCAGCACGCGCCGCCTCTACGCTGTCGCCAGAAATCGGCAAGCGGCGAATGCCATGACGAAAGCGACCACAACCATGGAGAACGGGAACAGCGCCTCGAAGGGAGCAGGCGGCGAAGCCTCTCCCGCTCAGCTGATCGACGCGAGGATCGCGGAGCTGGGTGACTGGCGCGGCGAGACGCTCGCCCGCATCCGAGCCCTGATCAAGCAGGCCGAGCCCGAGGTCGTCGAGGAGTGGAAGTGGCGAGGGGTCCCGGTCTGGTACCGCGACGGAATGATCTGCACCGGTGAGACCTACAAGGCCGTCGTGAAGATGACCTTCGCCAAGGGCGCGTCACTGGACGACCCGTCCGGCCTCTTCAACTCCAGCCTCGACGGCAACGTCCGGCGCGCGATCGATTTCCACGAGGGTGAGGAGATCGACGAGAAGGCCCTCGCAGCGCTCATTCGCGCCGCTGTGGCACTGAACATGTCGTAGGCCGCCGGACGGGTGGGGTGAGCGCATAGAAGCGTGCACCCAGTGACTTGAACTCCTGAGCGCTTCGCCGATTAAGTGGCGATGAACATCGTCGTCACTTCAACAGCATCAAAGTCGCCGAATTTCGTCGGTCCGGCGGTGAAGGACGTGGCTCACGGGATGCTTTCCAGCGTGCTCACCTTCTGGCCAGTGTGGCTGGTGGTTGGGCTCGTACTCCTCGGCAGGTTCGTGTTCACACTCACCCGGCTCCGCCGTCTATCGCAATCAGGTATCCGTGACGTCGACCGCATGAGCGGACGGGAGTTTGAGTCGTACCTGGGCTCGCTCTTTCCGCGCCTCGGCTACTCCGCCCACGTCACGCCGCATCAAGGCGACTACGGCGCCGATCTCCTCGTGACAAAGGACGGAAAGCGGATCGCTGTGCAGGCAAAGCGGTGGAAGCGACCGATCGGCGTCAGCGCCGTCCAGCAGGTCGTGGCCGCACGCGGCTATCACGGATGCGACTCAGCGCTGGTCGTCGCAAACAGGGCTTTCACACAAGCGGCCCGTGGCCTGGCTCGCGCCAACGGTGTCGAGCTTTGGGATCGCGACGTCCTCATCTCGAAGATGATTGTGGTGCGCGGCCAGATCCGTAGGTAGCGCATCGCGTCGGTCGCGACGCGTGTACTCCGGCCCGCTCTTTGCGACCTCGTTGGCGCGCCGTGGCGGTGCGGCCAGCACGCGCTCGATCCGTCGAGCGATTCCGTCGATCGTCCCCGCATACTCGCGAATCGCGTCGAGGGACCCGCCCGCGGCCCAGCCAGCGACGTAATCGTGCGCTGCCCGCCGGTCGAAGACGCCCCGGTTGAGGAGCCGGTACTGGGACAGATCTCGGGTGGCTGTGAGCCGGCGCGCGGGCGATGCCGGCCCAGGACGGGGCCGGCATCGCCGTCAGTGTCCGTCTAGTGCGTCGCGTGCCTGCTGGTCGACCCGGCGGTGAACGTGACTGTTTGCGGCAACCCGAGCGCTCCCGGATCGGTCGGGCCAGTCATCGCGGCCGTGAACCGTCGACGCAGGGCCAACAGCTTCTCGCCGGTCGCGTCGAGGGCGACGTGCAGGACCTCGGTTTTGTCCGCTGGCACGGTGGCGGTTGCCCTGCCGACTAGCACCGTGACGGTCCTTTCGCGGTGCGCTGCGGTGACCGCGAGAAGCGTGTGATCCTTGAGCTTCTCGCTGACGGTGAGCTCGAGCTCGATCGCGCAGGACTGGCCCGTACTGCCGGCGCACGTAACCGGCACGCTTGCTGTCTTGCCATGAATTCTGGCAGCGGCGAAGCTCGCGTGCCTGAGCGCGGCGCTACTCAGCGCGGTCGTTGTGGGATTGGCGCTGCCGCTCGATTGTGCGGCGCCGGGGGCTGGGGTCGGCGCTCCTGACTCGCCCGAGCAGGCTTCGCCGACGGCGTAGTTGGCGCCGCTGGCGCTATCGGCCGCTTCGAGCAGGGAGGCGGCCGGGGTCCCTGCCTCGGCATAGGTCTGGACCGCGGTGGCGGTCAGCGCCGCGTCTCTCGGCGGGTTGCCGACGTCGGCGAGCGGCACGCTGATCTCGATCAGGTTGTCGGCCTGGTCGAGCTCGCCGGTCGGGGCCGTGCTCGAGCTGGCGCTGTATTGCTGACCCCCGGTTGCACTGGTCGTCACGGTGCCGTCGCTGAAGGAGACCGGCAGCGGGGTATTGCTCCCCGTGGTCTGCACTCCCGTCCCGGGCATCGCGGCGTTGAGGAAGTACGTCGTTCCGTTGTAGCTGAACGTGATGTACCACTCGTCGCCGGTCCCGTCGAGCTCCGGTGTCCCCCCGGGCCCCGAGCTGAGACTGTCGACGCGGATCGCACCGCTCAACGTCGTTCCGTTGCTCGTCAGACCGAACGCGGTGACGTCGAGCGCGTGCGCCTCCGTCCCGGTGTAAAGCGGTGCGCCCGCGACGTTCGGCTTCGCGTCACCGGACGGCGCCGTTCCAAGGGTGCAGTACGGCAGCGGCACGTCCGCCGTTGGATGTGCGGTCGAGGTGTCGATCAACTTGTTCATCTGGGCGACGTCGAACGAGCCGAGACCCGTGCACCAGTCGTAACCGGTCGTCGCCACGTAGGGCTCGCAGTCGCCCTCAGTGATGTCGTGGAACCCTGCCGTACCGGCCTGGGCGTAGAGCAACGGCGCACCGAAGCCGAGCTTGTTGTCGTGGCCGCTCTCGAATCGCGCCCAGCTGCCGAGCGCCAGCGGCGAGGCGAGGCTCGTCCCACCCTGCGCGTTGGGTGTTCCGTCAGAGAAGTAGACACCCGGTGAGATGATCGCGTCGGCGTCCATCGCGATGTCGGGCACTCCGCGCCCGCAGTTCAGCGCGTACTCGGCGGTGCAGATCGTCCCGGTCGCCGGCACGATCCCCTGCTGCCACGGCTCCTGGTACTCGAACAGGCTCGTGCCACCGCCGCTCGTGTACCAGGCGATCTCGTCGCCGTAGGAAAAGTCGGCATTCGAGAAGAGCGAGGTGCCGCCGACACCGATGAAGAACGGCGAGGAGGCCGGGTAGCTGACGTCGGGCGGGCCGCCCGGCCCGATGCCATTGGTGTCCTCCCACGGGCAGAAGCCTCCCTGGTCCCCCGAGGAGGCAAAGAGCGTCTGACCCTGCGCTGCAGCCTCAAGCGCGGCGTCATCGGTTGCAAGCATCGAGCCGTCGAGATACGCCTGGTACTCGCACTCGCCGAACGACGCCGACCCGGCCTTCGCGACGTCCTGTTGGGCGAAGTCGGTGAACTCGGCCGTGGTGCTCGCATCGGTCAGGTCAGTCGCGTCATAGACATACAGGCGCTTGACGCCGTCGGCCATACCGGTCGAGTTCTCGGTGTCGATCTCCCACTCCACCTCGCCCGAGGTGTCACTGCTGGACGGGCCGACCGGAACGGTCGTGACAGGCACCGTCGGAAGGTTGTAGGCCGCCTCCTGGGCGCGTAGCTGCGTGATCGCCTGACTCACATCTCCCTCGGCGAAGACGGCGATCGGAGTCTCCCGGCCGGTCGGCGCCGATCCGGCGTCGTAGAAGGTCCAAAAATCCTGCGGTGTGTAGAGCGCCCCGACGTTCGCGGTCGGCGGCAGCGGGCTCGCGAGATCTGTCTTCATCGTCGCGATGTCCTGCAGGCCAAGGACCGCGCCGACAGTGCCCGCGAGGCTCGTCGGAACCAGGGCCGCGGCCGTGTTGGCGAAATACGTGCCACCGTCGTAGGAGACACTCGAAATCGTGGTGTCGAACGCGGCCTGCGCCTGCGCCGCCGTCGCGTCGGCCGTCACCAGCATGTTCCCTGGCAGCGTTGTCACGTTCTGCATCCCCATGCTCTGCAGGTACTCGCCGACAGCGGTCGCCTGCGCCCCGGTCGGTGCGTAGGTCGCGTCGAACTGTGCTGGTGTGATCGTCTGCCCAGACTGCACGAGTTGCTCGAGCCCAGCCTTGTCTTGCAGGCTCAGGGCGACCGCGATGTGCAGCGACGTGGCGGCCGGTGCGCTACCGAGCACCTGCGCGCCCGGGAGCGGCTCAGCTTGGGTCGCTGTCGCAGCCCATGCAGGCGTGGCGGCCCCCGCAACGGTTGGGAAAAGCACTAGCAAAAGCCCCCCCACCATCAACAAGGCGAGGATTGCGAGTCTACTGCGAGTTTGGCGCACCATCCGTCCTCCGGTCATCCGCGGGTTTGCGACGCTGTGGATAGAGACGCAGACCAATGTTCAGATGTAAGGAGCTTTCTCGTGGAAACTTGCGAGGGAGGTGTGCTCCGTTGCAAGGGAGGTGTGCAGCACGTCGGCGGCGCGCGTGCGCGATATGGTCTGGGCAGCGCTCGGATGCGGGGACCTCAGGTGACCGATGGCAGGCTTGCGCGGCGCGCTGCCGCTGGGGATGAGCGCGCGTTCGCTGAGCTCTGCGAGCGCCACGGACAGCGGCTGTACGGCTACATCCAGTTCCACCATTTGAGCAATCCAGAGGACGCCGCTGATGCGCTGCAGCAGACGCTGCTAAAGGCGTGGAAGGGGCTACCGAGCTGGCGAGGAGACGGCGACATCGTCGGCTGGCTCTTTCGGATCGCCCGCAACGAAGCGGTCTCACTGAAGCGCGCGGAGCGCCCCGTCCTCGCGCTGGCCGACGACGTACCTCAACGCGGTGAGCTTCACGAACAGATCCAGGTCCGCGCCGACGCTCGGAGGCTGCTCGCAGACATCGCGGCCCTGCCAGAGACCCAGCGCGAGGCGCTGATAATGCGCGAGCTCACGGGCCTCGGGTATGGGGAAATTGCAAAGGCCTTGACGTCGAGTCCGACGGCGGCGCGAGTCGCGGTCTGCGACGCGCGCGAGGCGCTCCGCGAAAGCGCCAGCGCCCAGGCTATGCCCTGCCGTGCGATCCGTGATCGCATCTCCGACGGCGACGGGCGCCGCCTACTCTCCCGTTCGATCCGCGCACACATGCGCAGCTGTGACGCCTGCCGTACCTACGCCGCCCAGCTGCAAGACCGACCAAAGCAGCTGCGAGCGCTCACCACCCCGCTGCCCGCGGGCCTGCTCGCGCGCGCACTGACCCACGCGCTTGGAGGCAGCGTCCCGGCGTCAGCCACATCGCTCGGCGCGAGCGCGAGCAGCACCGGTTTAGCGAAGGGGACCATGTCATCCGCCGCGATCAAACTCGCTGCGCTCGGTTGCGCTGCCGCGGGTCTCGGGGTCGGCGGCGCGATCGTCGTCGATAGCCAGCAGACGCCGAGCCGAAGGGCTCGCGCGAGCACCGAAACGGTGATCGCGACAGGCAGTACCGCCGTCCGCCGAAGCAACGCGCTCGCGGGCGGTCCCTCGCGCCGCGAAGCTAGCCCTGCGACCCCTGTCACGGGTACAACGAGCGCGTCAAATCCTGTGCCTTCGACGACGAGCACGCCCTCGTCAGCACCCACGCTCGCGGCGTCGACGCGCTCGGTGAGTACGCCGACGGCGGCCGTCGGGGTCACCGGCGTCACCGGCGTCAGTGGCGTCAGCGGTCTGCAAGTACCGGCCACGACCGGGCTAAGCGGTCTCATCACCACACAACCGCTGCCCGCGCAAACCGCGCCGACGGCGTCTCTGCCCAGCGGCACGACGCTGCCCGCCGTGCCAAGCGTTCCATGACGCAACGGGACCGTCTCGATCGTGTCCAGCGTGGGGGAGGGGAGGCTCTCGAGGCGCGGGGCTACTCGGGGCGCGGTGTTGCTCGCTTGGTTCGCCGCTGCGCGCCGAGCCTTCCTGCTACTTGCTCGTAGGCGGCGAGCTCAGAGCGGGGCCCGATAGACAGGACGGTCACGCGGCGGTCGACAGCTTCGTCCCCTGGTTCGTTTCGGAATACGAGCCTGAAGCGCGGCTTGCCCTCCCAGCCGTCCGTGTCGAAAAGCACCTTGCGGCAGCCGGCGAGTACGCGCAGGTTGTAGCGCCCTCGCATTGGAGCGCCGATGCGAGGCTCGCTGTAAAGGCTACGAACGATTTGCGCGGCGGCGAGCCGAGCGTCGTCGTCCGGAAGGGCGGGGATGCCCTCGCGCAGGACCGAGACGAGGTAGCTCACTCAGACAGGCCGTCGGCGAGGCTCGCATAGCCCAACTCTCGAAGCAGCGGTGCTCCGGATACCACGACGCCGTCCGAGTTATCCAGACGCTGTTGGAGCAGGAGGCCGATGGCGACGTGCTCGAGCTCGTCCTCGAGCTCTTCGACGGTTGACGCCAGGCTCTCGATGCGCTCGACGGCGGCCTGGCCGTCTACCTCGGGGATCAGCCACACGGCGCCCTTGCGCTGAGGGCCGACCTCAATTGCGCTGTCGAGCAGCAAGGCGGACGGCGTGTCGTGCTCGGCGAGCGCCTCACTTGCCCAATGTTGTCGAGAGCTTCGCGTCGGTAGCATCGCCCGCCACTGGGCCTCCCGTTTTGAGGAACGGCTACTGGAACGGAGACCGCGCGCAGCCAATCACCGCGGCTGCTCGCTGCGGGTGTCCCGTTAGACCCGTCCGCAACGGAATTCCGCAATGGTCGCTCGGCTGCGACGGCGGTCAATGCGTGGACGATCGCGCGTCCTGAGTTTGGGCGAATTCAGGAGCGGGCGGCGATCTCCGCAGGCTCGTGCTAATCCACCAGAGCGGGAGTGAGCAGCGACCGTTCCCAGACGCTCGCGTCTCGTCCGTTCGAAGCGTGTGGCGTGGGCCCGACCAGACGCTCGCTAATCGCGCCGTGCGAGAGCGCGGCCGGGTTCGCGGGACACGCCTGCTTCCAAGACAAGGGGTCGGGTGGGTGTGCGTCCCGGCGCTGGACAGTTGACCGGGCGCGGCTTATCCTTGCTGGTGCGCCATTGCCCTGGCGTTTCCTCTGAGCCGATGCTCGCCCCACGCGCGGGCTGGCGATGAAGGAGCAAGGGACTTGGTCTCGGGCTCGTCACCTCCCGTGATGGTCGTGATGCGTGGGGTCCGGCCGCAAAGGGGTTGACATGACTGAGGACCGGAAGGCCAAGCGTGCGGTCCGTGCACGTATGGCGCAGACTGGTGAGAAGTACACCGAGGCGCGGCGAGCGCTTGGCGGCGATGGTGGTGGTGGCGCCGGCGCGCTCCGACCGGTTGTGTTAGGCGATGCCAGTGACCCGATCGGCTGGTTCACAGATCAGGGTTATAACGTGATCTTGTTGGCTGAGGACGAGGCGCGGATGCTCGGACAGCCGCGTGTTGAGCCCGAGCATCTCCTGTTAGCTGCAGCTCGGGCTGGCAACGTGGAGCGGCTTTTGGCGGCGTGGAACATTCGTGCGAGCGCGATCCACGCGGCGGTGGTACAGCTAGGCGGGTTCGGGACCGAGTTCGTCTCAGGACGTTTGCCGCGCTCGACAGCGGCCGAGAGCGTGCTGCGGCAGGCGATCACAGCCGCACACGAGCGGGGGATTCGTTCACCAAGCTCGGAGCACGTGCTCCTAGGTCTACAGGAAGAGGATGTCGCGATCACGGTGCTCCGCGACCTGGGACTGACCGACGTCACCGAGGCGGTCGACGCCAGCTATCCGATCGAGCGTCCACCAGTTCCGCAGGACGTCGTGGGGCGCTACGCGGTCGCCGCGCGCTCGCGAACGGCTCCACGACCGGGACCAATCCCGCCCGTCTTCGAGCGCTTCACCGAGGAGGCACATCGCGCGATCGAGGCCGGCATCGCGAGCGCGCGGACGTTCGACAGCGCATACGTAGCTACAGTGCACCTCCTCCAAGGTCTGCTGGAGGGCGAGGTCGGCGTCGTCGCGGGCGTGCTGGCTCGTCGCGCGAAAAGTCGCCAGACCGCAAGTCGCCACGCACCAAAGGCGCCAGCCGACCGCCCGTCCCGAGCCACCGGGATATTCACCGACGACGCGCGCCGACTCGTCGCAGAGCAAGTCCTAACGGTCGGCCACCGCCTCGGCCACAGCTCGCTCAGCACCGGGCACCTCTTCCTCGCCGTACTCGAGAGCCCGGACGAGGAAACGCTAAAGACACTCCAGACGCTGCCCGACGCAGAGCAGATCGTCATCGAAGTGCGCGACGCGCTACCCGGCAACGAGCACCCCTAACCCGGATCGTGCAGTAAGGGTGTGGAGGTGATGGGCGAGCCGACCATGAGAGCAAAGAGGCGATCTGGATCTACCTTCGTGTCTGTCGACGACGTTTGCACCATCTCACGCGCGTTCGGAGCTCGCGACCGCGACCTGAGGGCCGGACTCGGACAACCTCTAGCACAGCAACCTAGCGTGCCGTCGGGCCACATCGGAGCCATCCCAAGCACCGCCCGCCGTGATTAGCTTGCGGGTACGGGCGCCTGCGATGCCGCCGATCCACCCCGAGGTTCCATGTCGCTTGTTGCGTCGCCGGATTTGGACAGCGAGGGCGGCGCGCCACCCCTGAAGCAGATCAAGCCCCGAGGAGAGGACGACTCTTCCGCGACATCGGGTAGCCCCACAGTTCGCGCGCGATTGAGCATCGCGTAAGCACTTCGTCGGTGGCGGATCGTCGCCCAGCGAGAGCGCGCTCGTGCATTCACTGCTCGCCGAGTTCTTCGGCTCACCGGTTCCTACGGCGATCGTGGTCGGCCCAGGCATCACGGGTGGCTTCCACGGAACAACTGTCCGCAGTTTGCGCACGAAACCCGATCGAGATCACAGATTGCGGATCGGTCTTCGTCACGAACTCCGCTCCGTATGCAACTCCCACATATGTCAAGCGGCTTCCACCCTACGGTGAGCTGCACCGTAACGGCTGAGCGCAACGTCCGAAGATCTCCCGATGCCGGTAGATCTTCGCATCGGCAGTGGCCTAGGCTCAGTGCCACCACTCTGGGCAACCCATTATCTGTGCGGCATGACTAGTGCGGGCCACGTGAACATCCAGCGTGAGGTTCTCGGTTCCGCGGCGGCGACCCAGGGCGAGCGTGCCACAGGACGCATCGGAGGGGAAGGTTTCAGCGTCACCGAGACAGCTTGGGTTCCACGTGTCCCCATGGACTTACGACGGTGGATCGAGTGCGGGCAGCGCCTGGGTCGTGTCGGTGCGGGAGCGAGCTGGTGGCTTGGCGATTGGCTTTGCTACGGAAACTCGGTCTATGGCGAGAAGTACAGCCGCGCGGCTCGCATCACGGGATACGACCCTCAGACGCTCATGAACTACGCGTACGTCGCGTCGCGATTTGATGTCGGTCACCGGCGCAACGACGTTTCCTGGAGCCACCACGCGGAGCTCGCGCCGCTAGGAGCCGCCGACCAAACTGCCTGGCTAGAGCGAGTCGTACGCGAGCATCTCTCGGTCAAGGATCTGAGAGGCGAGTTGCGCGCTGGGCGCACAGAGTCGCGTCGCACAAGGTCCGCCGGCGACGCAGAGTCCGTCGCCTGTTGCACGCTATGCGGGCGCCCATTCGCTCGCGGTACGCGCACCACAATGCTCGACGGCGACGCCGGATCAGGCGGCGCCTAGCCGAGGAGCCAATCCCGTAGACACCCCTCGCCTCCACTTGGGCTCAGCTCACGGTAGGCACTCTGGACGTGCGAACTGCTACAGCCCGCCTGGTCGCTCAGATACCCGGCCTCCGTCGACGAAGTCGAGTCCTTGTCCCTAATACTAGGCGATTGGTACGACCACGCGCGACTTTGACAAGTCGACCGCTGTCACTAATATCGCCGCCGCAGCGCATCCCGCACTGCACTGGCAGCGAGACCGCTGCACCCAGAGAGGAGATGCCTATGCGCGCTCGTCGCATCCGGCCGCTACTCGGTGTCGCAACCGTCGTCTTTGTGATGGCGGCAGGCGCATCTGTAGCGCAAGCCACTGGTCCAACTGGTGCAACCGGTACAGGTAGCCCGGTGCCAGGCGTTCCGGTATCGGTCGATGGCACGCCACTAACGATCGTGACGCCCGGCGTGGCACCGCCCGGTGCCGTAAGCCCGGATAGCACGTTTTACTCGTGCACCGACCTTGGCTACGCGCTGTGCATGTGGCAAACTGCTGGTTACTCAGGTGATTTCTACTGGTGGACTGAGAGCACTGTCCCACAGAACACATGGACATACGTCGGCGACAACGCCAACGACACGATCAGTGCAATCTACAATCACAGGGTCCATTCGAGCTACATCAGTGCCGACTTCCCGCCGGCGTCGCGCCAGGCGTGCCTGCCGACGGAGTTCGCCGCGAGCAACCTGTCAGGTTATGACTGGCCTGGGACGTCGTCCAACATGAACGACTCGATCTCTGGGTTCGACATCCTGAGTTCGAATCCCTGCTAGCAGCACGTCCTGCGTTAGATGTTGTCAGTAGTCGCTGTCCTGCAACCGAGCTCAATCCTCGGTTGCGGGACAGCGCTCATAGAAGTGCAACCGACCGGATAGTGACGAGCACAAATGTTGCACCACTTTTTTGTGCGCGTCGCTTGTGGCGTCTCGTTAGCCATCTTGGCGGGAGCATGCGGTTCGACCGCTCCGATTGGACGGACGACGACCTCACACTCCCGACTGCGAAGTGCCGGTGTGCTCGGAATTCCACGGGACCGTAAGTTGCACTTTTTGACGAAGCTCGCGCGCGGAGGCAGAGGCTCGACTGCAACGGCGCCCCGGTCGAAAGGACCAGTGCGATTCCGCGACACCGAGCTTCACGTGGCGGTGGCGAATGCGGGCGAACCGCTGGCCTTCTCGCTCTACGTTTCCGAACAGCAGGACTTTACCGTCTACCCGTCGTCGGCTTCTGTAGCTCGCGTTACGATTGACGGTGACGTCAGATTCGTCTCCGCCAGCGACCGGCAACACTGGATCGCCGCCGGAAGGCTACGTCTGCCACGCGCGTCGCGTGCGGGTCAGGTGGCTACGTCGCCAGCCGGGAGCTTTACCTTCCTTCCCCAAGGCACGCCGTTGAGTTATCGCGCAGCCACGGCTCTCCCAACCTCAGCAAGCGACGTCGCACGGGTCGTTCGCGCGCACCTTTTGCCCTACGTCGGGCCGCACCCTCCCGCCGCCCTACGGCTTCGCGAGTTCGGCTTCTTGCTCGGTACCGCACCGATAGGCCGAGGCACTCGTGCGGCGATACTGCTCGCGGTGAGGCGGCTTCCTGGTCTGCGCTCATGTGGCACGCAACGTGATCCGCTCGGTAGACGCGGAGTAGCGGCGTGTATATATGCGGCGAACGAAGAGAGTGTCGTGCTATTCGACCCGCGAACTGCCGCCGTGTTGGCAGTGGAGCAGCGGCTGCGAAGCCCGGCGGTTCTATTTCCCGGCCTGCCTGCGGGAGCGATCATAGAATACGACGCATTTAGCGCGTGATCGTGAGGCAGACGGCTGACGAGCACATATCGGCGTGGCAGTTCCCCGCAGGCCGCCCTCGGCGGCGCGGCCTCCGAGAGTGGATTTACCTACGCCAAGCTGCCAGCGCCATCCCCCACGGACTGCTTGGTCAACAAGCGTCGCGTCATTTGCGTCGACAGCGCTAGACGCAATCGTCGAGCGGACGCCCCGCGCATCGGCGGACCGTGTCACGCTGGCACGTCGCCATGCACCTACTAGTTGAACGGCGCGCCCACGAATCCATTCATGCCAAAGCGTCTCGATCCAAGCGATTTCGCAGTGCTCTACGAGAGACATGCTGCCGAGCTACTGGCTTTCTTCGTGCGACGGACCTTCGACCCCGACGTCGCCGTCGATCTCGTTGCCGAAACTTTCGCCATCGCGTTCGAGGACCGTAGGCGGTTTCGTGGCGAGGACACGGCGGGAGCACGCGCGTGGCTCTACGGCATTGGACATCACCGCCTCGCACTATGGTTCCGCCGCGGTCGTATTGAGCGGAGGGCAGTCGCCCGGCTGTCTGTGGAGCGCCGCGCGCTGACCGAAGCCGAGTACGACCGAATCGAGGACCTGGCTTCGTCGCGCGAGTTGCGCGAGCGACTCCGCGTCGAGTTCGACGGACTCGTGTCTGAACACCGAGACGCGGTCCGTCTGCGTGTTGTCGAGGGGATGTCCTACGTCGACGTCGCACGCGCACTCGGCGTAAGTGAGGAGACAGCACGCGCGCGCGTTAGCCGTGCGCTTCGCGCGTTACGAGAATCGTCTGCTCTTTGCGATCTGATGGAGGCCCTCGACCATGCCTGATGATCCAAGACTCGCGGATTTCCCGATCCTCACTGAGCTTGGCGAACAGCTCGACGCAGGGTTCAGGCGGCGCGCAGCGCGGCGTCTACCGCCAGTCCGCAATTGCCTGGTCGTCGCGGCTACGGTCGCGTTCGCAATTGGTATCGCGCTCGCCGTAGGATTGCAGGAGCAGGGGCTCAGTCCTTCGGAGGCGTCGGCCGCAGCAACGCTACGCGACGCAGCCGGCGCGGCAGACGCGCAGCCGGCGGTTCTTGTCAAGCCGCGCCAGTACTTCTACGTGCGCTGGCTGACTAGCGCCCTGATTCCGGTACGAAAGAACCCATCGACGCCGCTCCCGAGGAGCAGCATCGGCGTCCCCAGAGCTAGCGTGTCGGTCGAAGCCTGGGAATTCTGGAGTCCGACGCGCGTCGGGCGGATTGACGGCCGTGTGCTCGGCGTCGCGTTTCCAAATGACGCCGCGCAGAGCCGGTGGCAACGCCTCGGGCGGCCACCGCTCAGCACCGCCGTCCTCGGCTCGGTCCCCAGCGCGATTTCGCCGCTCGGCGAGACGATCCCAGTTGGGCGCAGCTCGCTCACTGCGCGTCAGCTCCTTGCTCTACCAAGCAACCCGCGAGCCATATATCGACATCTATTCGCCGCCGGAACCGCGTATGGGGCACTCGACCTAGTTCGTAGTCTCGATGTCTACCCGATTCGGCCGATGCTTCGCGCCGCGCTGTACCGCGCACTGGCACTCGTCCCAGGCATTGTGTCCGTGGGCAAAGCCGTTACCCTGACGGGACGAGTTGGAACGGCTATCGGGGCCCAGGATCCCGACCGCGCTGTACGCGATGAACTGATCATCGACCCCCATAACGGCGACCTACTCGGTAGTCGCACCGTCGTCATCAATGTTCACGCTGAAAACCTCCCACGCGGAACCGTCATCTCCCAGACCGCCATCGTGCAGAGCACGGTCACTAACAGCCTCTCGCAGCCGAAGTAGTTGCGCCAGCGCGGGCCGCGCGTAGACCACCAGGAACAACCTGGAGAAAGCGAGCGCGCACGGCAACAAGCCGCGCGCGCTCGCTCGGGACGAGTTAGAGCGTCTGGCGGGCATCCCTGCTCACTCCTGCTCTGGTCGATTAGCACGAGCTGGCGTAGATCACTGCGCGCTCTCGCTCCCGCCCAAGACCATAAGCCTTGACTTCTAATTAGCGCTGGCTTATAGTTCTGTCGTGGCGTGGGAGATCTTGCTCACCGAGCGGGTCGAGCGCTGGTTGCTTGAGGAGCTTGACGACGCGGGACGGGTTCAGATCATCCCGGCTATCGACAAACTCGAGGAGGTCGGGCCGACGCTCGGCCGGCCGATCGTCGATCGAGTGAAGGGCAGTCGCCACCACAACATGAAGGAGCTCCGCTCTACCGGCGGCAATATCCGTGTTCTGTTCGCGTTTGACCCGGAACGCCAAGCGATCCTCCTCGTTGGAGGCGACAAGACCGGTCAGTGGGCCCGCTGGTACGCCGAGAACATCCCTATCGCTGACGACCTCTACGACGCGCACCTGGAGAACCGCTGATGACCAAGACAGAGATCAAGACCACCCCTTGGAGCACTGTTCGCAAGCGAGCAGTCAAGCCCGGCGACGAGCCGCTGATTGCTGCGGAGCGCGAGATCCTCGAGGCCGAGCTGCGGCTCGCGGCCCTGCGTAAGCACCGCAAGGCAAGCCAGACAACGATTGCGAAGCGCCTCTCCGTGTCGCAATCGAACATCTCGCAGCTCGAACGTGGCGCCGACCCACGACTCTCGACGGTCGCGAACTACGTCGACGCGCTCGGCGGAAAACTCGAGCTCGTCGCGGTATTCGACGACGAACGAATCCTCATCTGAGAGCGCCCGCTTGACGCGACGATCCTCTTCTGTTCCCGCCCCAGGGTTTACCCGTATCTGGATAGTCCCGCGCTGGCGGGGATGACGGGTGCCGCGCGGTGGTGGACGGTGTCGATGATCTCGGCGTTGTCGATGCCTTGGAGGTAGATCGATGTGATTCCGAGGTTGGCGTGGCCGAGCTGGCGTTGGATCACGACGATCGGGACGCCCTCGCGAGCCATCTCCACGGCGTGGGCGTGCCGTAGCTGGTGTGGTGCGAAGCGGCGTCTGACCGCTGCTTCGACCGCGGTGCGGCGCAACTGGAAGCGGACCGCGTCCTGGGTCCACGGCCGGCCTTGGTTGGAGCCGTTGATGATGCAGAACAGCGCACCGACTCGAAGCTGCTCACGGATTTGGAGCCATGGTTCGAGGTGCTGCCAGCCCCACGCGTCCATGCCGACCTCACGACGCTTGCCGCCTTTCCCGCGGCGTACGAGGATCGCGCCACGACCAGGGTCAAGATCGCTCTCCGTGAGCGCGAGCGCCTCGCTGATTCGTAACCCTGAACGCCACAGAACGACGATCATTCCGCGCAGCCGGTCGGCGACCGGTCCGTCGCCGGCGCCGCGCATCACCCTGATGATCTCCTCCACCGTCGGGGGATCAGCCGGATAGCGCAAGCCCTTGTTCCTCGGCGGGCGACCAGCGTGATACCCCGGCACTGTCGCCGGGGACCGGCGACGACCATTGCAATCCAGCAGAACAGCTTCCACGACTCCTCCTCACGTCGGTGACACGAGGAGAAATCGTGCTCAGACGCCCTGCCACGGCGCAACCGTTCAACTGGGCGAAGGCGGTAGCGACAGGATGAGCTCGCGCCTTTCCGCTCGAGGTCGACCTCGACGCCAGAGACGCTAGGTAGTGGTGCCGACGATCACCTTCGGGCGCGACGGCGGGCTGCCCGACACGACGGACATCTTCGAGCCGTTCCAGCCGTAGACGTAAGTGGTGGTCCCCGCCGAGCCGTTCTCGGCACACCTTGTCAAGCTCGACGGGCTCACGGCGAATCCGACAGCGAACCGCTTCCGGCCGTCCACTCTCAGTCTGACGACGCCAGCGCTGCTGTGCGGGGCGAGATGGCTCGTGCTCACCAACAACCGCTCCTCGTCAAAGAAATACACGAGCCCTCGGTCGCAGTCGTCCCCGGTCACGGCGGTGAGCAGAAATGCGTAAAGCGACTCTCCAGAA
>Ga0302184_10000163_pt1 | contig 45289 bp, 34 predicted proteins | sample I_Palsa_N3_3_FD_200233 | JGI IMG/M metagenome (GOLD analysis project Ga0302184, IMG submission 200233) | Peat permafrost microbial communities from Stordalen Mire near Abisko, Sweden - I_Palsa_N3_3 | ecosystem: Environmental > Terrestrial > Soil > Palsa > Peat permafrost | place: Sweden...
CCGAATAGTAGGCACGATCGAAGATCGTCAGCGAATCATCGGGTGCCGCGGCTGCCAGCTCATGCGCATAGCTGAGCTCGCCGGTCGTGTAGGCACCGAAGGCGGCGGCCCGGATCAGATGGGTGTGGACATCCATCAGGCACACGGCGCGCGCCTGCGGCCAACTGCCTTCGCCGTGCTGCGATCGCCCACCACCGAAGACCTCGCGATGCTCGGCGGTGTCCTGCGTCGACCACACCACGCCATCGACGGCCAACAGGCGAAGTCCCTGGAAGAGCCCGCTCGCCGGAAGGGGCGTGTGGCACCACGCACGGCTGAGCTGATCGAACAGATGCGCCAGCAGCGCTTCGCCCAGCCGCTGCCGTCCTTGGACAGTGGCGCTCGGTACCGGCACGACTTGCTCGGTGTCCAACGCCAGGCCCAGCTGACGCACGATGTGCCAGATCGGTTCGTTGCGAAACAACGCCAACCCGATCACCAGCCAGATCAACCGCTCGGCCGGCAGACGACGACGGCGCAGGGACGCCGTGCCGGTCGCTTGCAGGGCTTGTTCGATCCAGTCGGCCGGAATCAGCTGGCTGAAACGATCGAACGCGTCGGCAGACAGGTCGCCTACCGCATCAAGGTGGGTCTGCAGGGTAGTGATCAAAGCAAGAGGCTCATGGAAAACCATGAGCCTCTTGGGTCATTCCGGCGGCGTCAATACCTTAACTGACTGGCATTAGCCCTGGGGGCGGCGTTTGGTTTTGCTTTGTTGAAGCTTGGTTACTTGGCCTGATCGACGATCCAGGTCACGGCGGCCTTGACCTGTGCGTCGGTCAGTGCCGGGTTGCCGCCCTTGGCCGGCATGAAGTTGCCGTCCGGACCGTGGTAGCCCTCGGTGGCGTGCTTGATCAGGGTGTCCAGGCCCTCGGCGATGCGTGGACCCCACATGGTCTTGTTGCCCAGCTTGGGCGCGCCAGCGACGCCGGCGGTATGGCAGCTGGTGCACAGGTTGTCGTAGATGGTCTTGCCGTCGGTGGTGCCGCCGTAGGCGACCTGCGACGCTGCGGCCTTGGCGGCGGCATCGGCAGCGGCCTGCATGGCAGCGCGACCGGTATTGCCGGCATACACCGCACCGGCCGGGGCAATCCGTTCGGCGACCTGTGCCGATTCGTTCGGATTGGTTTCATGCGGCTGATGCTGGTAAATCTCGAAGCCGGCGAAGATCAGTACCAGCGTCAGCACGGCCAGGCCGCCGATCATCAGCGAAAGTTGGCGGATGGTTGCCTGGTCGGATTTGCTCATGGGACCGCTCACGCACGTACTCCTTTCAGTAGGCGAGCCGGAAAGCCACGATGGCTGCCCCGGCACGCCTGAATGCTTGTTCTGTTTCACCGATCCAGCGAAATGGACCGGCGCGGATTGCCGCACATGCAGATGCGCGGCATCAATGCCTGATGGCCGCCAGACCCCCTGGTCTTGAGATCGGACAGGCAACCAGTCGCGGATTATAAACGAAGCGCGCGGCAAGTTTCAGGCCTTCCGCCCGCTGTTTCGAATACCCTGATCCCTGCAGTGGGGGCGCGAGCGGCGTCTGCGCGGGCTGACAAACATCCGGAAATACCCCGCGAAGGCAGGTGCACCATGCCATCGGTCACGCCTTACCCCTGTCAACCGGCATTGTTCAAGTTCGTTCAACAACCCCTATGCTTTCACCCAAGATGAGCCCGCCGCGCGAAAGTCTCGCCAGGGTGAAGCCCTACAAACTCCGGACACATCCGACATATATATATGTATATGCTGCGTCGTTGTGTGCCGGGTAGCCACACTGTTTAGGCCAGGAGTTTTACATGTCGCGTTTTTGGAAAATCGCGTTGATTGTCATTGCCGTGATCGTGGTGGCAATCGTCGGTTTCCGTTTGCTGCACAAGCCGAGCGCAAACGAGGGTGCCCAAGGTCACCATCGCCATGGTGCAGGCCAGGGTCAGCAGAGTGCGGATAAGGATCAGCAGAGCACAGCGGACAAGGGCGCCAACGGCCAGGACAACGGACCGGTGCCGGTTACGGTCGAGCCGGTGACCAAACAGAACGTGCCGGTGTACCTGACGGCGCTGGGCACCGTGCAGGCGCTCAATACGGTTACTGTGAACGCGCAGGTTGCCGGCCAGATGCTCACCATCAACTTCAAGGAAGGCCAGCCAGTGACGAAGGGTGAGGTGCTGGCACAGATCGACCCGCGCACCTTCCAGGCCGCCTACGATCAGGCCGCGGCCAAGCAGAAACAGGACGAGGCTCAGCTCGCCACCGCGCAGAGCACGCTCAAACGCAATCAGGCGCTGGTCGCCAACGGCTATGTCGCGGCGCTGGACATGGATACCTTCCGCAACAACGTGGCCCAGCTCGAGGCAACGGTGGTCGCGGACGCAGCGAATGTCCGTTCCACCAAAGTGCAGCTGGATTTCACCAAGATCATCTCGCCGATCGACGGTGTTGCCGGCATCCGCAACGTGGATCCGGGCAACGTGGTGACCACCACCACCGCGATCGACACGCTGACCCAGATCCAGCCGATCTACGTGATATTCAACCTGCCTGAGGTGAACCTGGAGATGGTGCGTGCCGCCGCCACCAAGGGCACCGATCCGCTCGAGGTGATCGCACTGGATCGCACCGACGCCCACCCGCTCGATACTACCGGTGTGTTGCAGGTTATCGACAACCAGATTGACATCACCACCGGCACCTTCAAGCTGCGTGCGCAGTTTGCCAACCCGACCAGCAGTCTGTGGCCCGGCCAGTTCGTCAATGTGCAATTGAAGGTACGCACCGTGGACGGTGGGCTGGTGGTCCCGGCCCAGGCGGTGCAGCGCGGTCCGGATGGTGATTACGTCTATCTGGTGCAGGACGACCAGACGGTGAAGATGCAGCCGGTCACGCTGGCCGGTGAAGTCGGCGACAGCCACGTGATGATCAGCTCCGGCCTCTCCGTGGGCGAGCAGGTGGTGACCGAAGGCCAGTTCCGTCTCAAGCCGGGCAGCAAGGTCAACGCGCTCAAGCCCGGCCAGGTGCCGGCGGCGCCGAACAGCGCCGAACTGGACAAGGCCAAGAAGAATCAGAACGGTGGCAAGCGCCGTGGTCAATGACCTCGGCGCGCTGCAAGCAACGGAGTCGGCCATGCCGTGCCTGACTTCGTTGCAGCGTTGCCATGGACGACTTCGCCGCGGCTGCCAGCCGCGCCTGTTCCACTGAAGGTCGCCAGCGACCTCGCCAACTGACGGTTCCGACGCCCCATGGGATTCTCCACGCTCTTCATCCGCCGACCGATCGCCACCTCGCTGTTGATGGTGGCGGTGCTGCTGCTTGGCATTCTTGGCTACCGGCAATTGCCGGTGTCGGCGTTGCCCGAGATCGAGGCGCCCAGCCTGGTGGTGAGTACCCAGTATCCGGGTGCCAGTGCCGCGACGATGGCCTCGCTGGTCACCACGCCGCTGGAGCGTCAGCTCGGGCAGATCTCCGGCCTGTCCATGATGACCTCCGATTCGTCGGCGGGCCTATCCACCATCGTGTTGCAGTTCAACATGGACCGCGACATCGACATCGCTGCGCAGGATGTGCAGGCGGCGATCAATCAGGCCAAGGGTACGTTGCCGAGCACGCTGCCTTATCCGCCGGTGTACAACCGGGTGAATCCGGCCGATGCGCCGATCATGACGCTCGAGCTCACCTCGGACAGCCGCCCACTGCGTGACGTCAACGACTACGCCGACTCGATCCTGGCGCAGAAACTGTCGCAGGTGCAGGGCGTGGGTCTGGTCTCGATCGCCGGCAATGTGCGGCCGGCCGTGCGTATCCAGGTGAATCCGGCGCAGCTGGCCAACCTCGGCCTGACCATGGAGGACGTGCGCAATGCGTTGACCGAGGCGAACGTCAACGCGCCCAAGGGCACGCTGAACGGCGCGACGCAGTCCTACACCATCAGCACCAACGACCAGCTGGCCACGGCGGCCGAGTACAAGAGCACCATCATCTCGTACAGCAGCACGACCAATGCGCCAGTGCGTTTGTCCGATGTGGCGAATGTGGTCGATGGTGTCGAGAACGACCAGCTGGCCGCGTGGGCCAATGGCAAACCAGCCGTGTTGCTGGATATCCGCCGCCAGCCGGGTGCGAACATCGTGCAGACGGTGCAGCAGATCCGGCAGATCCTGCCGCAGCTGCGTAGCGTGCTGCCGGCGGACGTCCATCTGGGCGTGTTCGCCGATCGCACGATCACCATCCGTGCTTCGGTCGAGGATGTGGAGTTCACCCTGCTGCTCACCATCGGCCTGGTGGTCGCGGTGATCTTCGTGTTCCTGCGCCGGTTGTGGGCCACGATCATTCCATCCGTCGCGGTGCCGCTGTCGCTGCTCGGTACATTTGGCGTGATGGCATTCGCCAACATGTCGCTGGACAACCTCTCGCTGATGGCGCTGACTGTGGCCACCGGCTTCGTGGTGGACGACGCGATCGTGATGATCGAGAACATCGTGCGCTACATCGAGCAGGGCATGGACGGCAAGGAAGCCGCCGAGGTGGGTGCGAAGGAAATTGGTTTCACCGTGCTGTCGCTGACCGTTTCGCTGACCGCCGTGTTCCTGCCGCTGCTGCTGATGCCCGGTGTCACCGGGCGCCTGTTCCACGAGTTCGCCTGGGTGCTGACGATCGCGGTGGTGATCTCGATGCTGGTGTCGCTGACACTGACACCGATGATGTGCGCTTACCTGCTGAAGCCCGATGAGTTGCCCGAGGGCGACGATGCGCATGAGCGGCATGCCGCTGCCGGCAAGCAGAACCTGTGGACGCGCACGGTCGGCCTGTATGAGCGCACGCTGGACTGGGTGTTCGATCATCGGCCGCTGACCATGTTGGTGTTCGCCTCCGCGGTGGTGCTCACCGTCTTCCTGTACATCGTGATACCGAAAGGTCTGTTGCCCGAACAGGACACCGGCCTGATCACCGGTGTAGTGCAGGCGGACCAGAACGTGGCGTTCCCGCAGATGGAACAGCGCACCCAGGCCGTCGCCGAGTCGTTGCGCAAGAATCCCAATGTGGCGGGTGTGGCGGCGTTTATCGGCGCCGGCTCGATCAACCCCACGCTTAACCAGGGCCAGCTCAGCATTGTGTTGAAGGACCGTGGCGATCGCGGCGGCCTGGACGATGTGTTGTCCAGTTTGCAGAACGATGCGGCGAACATCCCCGGCGTCGCGCTGTACCTGAAGCCGGTGCAGGACGTGACGCTGGACACGCGCGTCGCCGCCACCGAATACCAGTACTCGATGTCGGACGTGAATTCGGACGAATTGGCCACCTACGCCGAGCGTATGACCCAGGCGTTGCGCGATCTTCCGGAACTGTCCGACGTCGACAACAACCTGGCCAACCAGGGCAATGCGCTTAAGTTGACCATCGATCGCGAGAAGGCGAGCCGGCTCGGCGTGCCGATCCAGACCATCGACGACACGCTGTACGACTCGTTTGGCCAGCGCCAGATCTCCACCATCTTCACCCAGCTCAACCAGTACCGCGTGGTGCTGGAAGTGGCGCCGCAGTTCCGCACCAGTACCGCGCTGCTCAACCAGCTCACGGTCAAGAGCAACGGCAGCGGCGCACTGACCGGCAGCAACGCCACCAGCTTTGGCCTGGCTGCTTCCAGCAATTCGTCGACCAGCACCGGCATCAGCGTGGCCAACACCGGCATCATCATCGGCAACGGTGGCACGATTCCGCTCGCTTCACTGGCCGCTTCCGTCAACACCAATGCACCGCTGGTGATCAGCCATCAGCAGCAGCTGCCGGCAGTGACGGTGTCGTTCAATCTGGCGGCGGGTTACTCGCTGTCGCAGGCGGTGGATGCGATCGGCAAGGTGGAGCAGAAGCTGAACTTCCCGCCGCAGGTACGTGGCCAGTTCATCGGCAAGGCAGCGGAGTTCTCCTCCTCGCTGAGCAACTACATCCTGCTGCTGCTCGCCTCGGTGATCGTGATCTATATCGTGCTGGGCGTGCTGTACGAGAGCTATATCCATCCGCTGACAATCATCTCCACGTTGCCGCCGGCTGGCGTCGGTGCGTTGCTGGCGCTGATCATGTGCAACATGAGCCTCTCGGTGGATGGCATCGTCGGTATCGTGTTGCTGATCGGCATCGTCAAGAAGAACGCGATCATGATGATCGACTTCGCGATCGGGGCGAAGCGCACCGGCATGAGCGCGCAGGATGCGATCCGCCGCGCCTGCCTGCTGCGCTTCCGCCCGATCATGATGACCACCGCCGCGGCGATGCTCGGTGCCCTGCCGCTGGCATTGGGCACCGGCATTGGCGCGGAGTTGCGGCGGCCGCTGGGTGTGTCGATTGTCGGCGGTCTGCTGCTGTCGCAGTTGGTGACGCTGTACACCACGCCGGTGATTTACCTGTACATGGAGCGTTTCTCGGACTGGTTGGCGCATCGTCGCGAGCAGCGTGCACTGCTACAGGCGCGGAGCACGATGTGAGGCTGCGATCCACCTCGTGCGACGCAGGCATCGACGCGACATCACGAAAGGGGCGGGCCCGCGGGCCTTCGCCCCTTTCCGCATTCCGTCTGTCATGACTGGACGTGCCTGCCCAGACTCAACGCTTTGGCGGCTGATGCGTTGAGTCACCTATGAAGCGAAGCTACCTTGTTAATTTCCCCCTGCCGACCATGGGGAATGGATCTGCCGCATGAATATCTCCGGTCCCTTCATTCGTCGCCCGATCGGCACGTCGCTGCTGGCCATCGGCGTGTTCGCGGTCGGCATCATCTGTTACATCCTGCTCGGCGTGGCGGCATTGCCGAACATGCAGTTTCCGGCGATCTTCGTCACCGCCAGCCAGGCGGGCGCGAGTGCCGGAAACATGGCGTCCACCGTGGCGGCACCGTTGGAGCGACATCTGGGGCAGGTGCCAGGCATCGACACCATGCGCTCGACCAGTTCACTGGGCAGCACCCAGGTGCTGCTGATGTTCGACGCCGGACGCAACATCGACGATGCGGCGCGCGATGTGCAGGCGGCGATCAACGCGGCCGCTCCCGACCTGCCGGCGGGTCTGAACAGCCCGCCGAGCTACGAGAAGGCGAATCCGAACGACGATCCGATCATCGCGTTCGCGCTGACTTCCGACACGCAGTCGGCGCGCGATCTCTACGATGTGGCCGACTCCTTGCTGGCACAGCGGCTGCGCCAGCTCACTGGCGTGTCCGAAGTGGACATCCTCGGCGCGGCGACACCGGCGGTGCGAGTGGATGTGAATCTGCGCGCGTTGAACGCGATGGGCCTGTCGCCTGACCAGCTGCGCAACGCGCTGACCGCGGCCAACGTCAGTGAGCCGGAAGGCTTCCTGTCCAACGGCGTGACCACGATGTCGGTGACCGCCAACGATGCGCTGCACACCGCGGCGGATTTCGCCCAGCTGGTGATCTCGACGCACAACAACATTCCGGTACGCCTGTCCGATGTGGCCAAGGTTTACGACGGCCTGCAGGATGCCTACCAGGCGGCCTGGTTCCAGGGCAAGCCGGCGATCCTGATGTACGTCTACAAGCAGTCCGACGCGAACATCATCGCCACCGTGGATCGGGTCAAGGCCGAAGTGCCCGGACTACGCAGCTACCTGCATCCGGGAACCACGCTGACACCGTATTTCGATGACACGCCGACGATCCGCGCCTCGCTGCGTGAAGTGCAGCTCACCTTGCTGATCAGTCTGGCGATGGTAGTGTTGGTGATGGCGCTGTTCCTGCGCCGGCTCGCGCCGACGCTGATCGCGGCGGCGGCGGTTCCGTTGTCGCTGGCCGGTGCCGCCGTGGTGATGTACGTGATGGGCTTCACGCTCAACAATCTCACCTTGCTGGCGTTGGTGATCGCGATCGGTTTCGTGGTGGATGACGCGATCGTGGTGATCGAAAACATCATCCGGCACATCGACCAGGGTATGCCGCGATTGCAGGCGGCGCTTGCCGGTGCGCACGAGATCGGTTTCACGATTGTCTCGATCACCGCCTCGCTGATCGCCGTGTTTATCCCGCTGCTGTTCATGGGCGGCATCACCGGCATGTTCTTCAAGGAGTTCACCCTTACGCTGGTCGCGGCCATCGCCATCTCGGCGATCGTTTCGCTGACGCTGACCTCGGCGCTGTGCGGACATTTTCTGAGTGGTCACGACGCGCCGAGCGACCACCCGTCAGGCCCGGGTAAGCCCTCGAAGCTGGCGGTCGCGCTGGATGCATTCCACGACGGCATGCTGCGGACCTACGCCAGGGCGCTGGATTTTTCACTGCGCCACGCGTTGCTGTTCTCGCTGACGCCACTGATCCTGATCGGCATCACCGTGCTGCTGTTCACCCAGGTCAAGACCGGGCTGTTTCCGCCGCAGGACACCGGCTTGATACGCGGTCGCGCCACCTCCGGCTCCACCGTGTCGTTCCAGGATGCGGCTAACCGCCAGCAGCGCCTGATCGACATGCTGCTGCGCGATCACGATGTTGCCACCGTGGGTGCTCGCCTTGGCAGCAGTCGACAGGGCGCCAGCGGCTCGTTCGATATCGAACTGAAGACACACGCCAACGGCCGCAAGGACGATACCTTTGCGGTGCTGGCGCGACTGAGTGCCAAGGCCGCCAAATATCCCGACCTCAATGTGCGTCTGCGGCCGATTCAGGATCTGCCGAGTTTCAGCGGTGGCGGCACCAGCCAGGGCGCGCAGTATCAAATCTCGCTACAGGGCGATGATCCGGACGAACTACAGGCATGGTTGCCCAAGCTGGTGACCGAGCTGAAGAAGAACACCAAACTGCTCGACGTGGGCAGCGACCTGGATGATGCAGGCTTGCAGCAGAACGTGGTGATCGATCGCGACAAGGCGGCGCGACTGGGTATTTCGGTCGGCACCATCGACGGCGTGCTTTACGACGCATTCGGTCAGCGCCAGGTGAGTACGATCTACTCCGATCTGAACCAGTACAAAGTGGTGGTGAATGCGCTGCCCAACCAGACCGCCACGCCGGCAGCGCTAAACCACATCTATATCCCGACCAGCAGCGGTGCGATGACGCCGCTCTCGGCGATCGCCCATCAGGTTTCCGGTCTGGCGCCCACCCAGATCAACCACGAAAACCAGTACACCACGATGGACATGAGCTTCAACCTTGCGCCTGGTGTGAGCATGGGCGAGGCGTTGCAGATCATCCAGGCCACTGCCAGCAACATGCGCATGCCGGGTGATATCAAGCTCAACGTGGGCGGCGATTTCCGTCGCTTCCAGCAATCGCAGAGCGGCATGCTGTGGCTGGTGCTCGGTGCGATCCTCACCGTCTATATCGTGCTCGGCATCCTGTACGAAAGCCTGATCCACCCGGTGACCATTCTGTCGACCCTGCCAGCGGCTGGCGTCGGCGCACTGCTGGCGTTGTGGATCACCGGCACCGAACTCTCGATCATCGCGCAGATCGCGCTGGTGCTGTTGATCGGCATCGTCAAGAAAAACGCGATCATGATGATCGACTTCGCCCTGGTCGCCGAACGCGAGCACGGCAAGTCGCCGCTGGAGGCGGCGCGCGAAGCCTGCCTGGTGCGCTTCCGACCGATCATGATGACGACCATGGTGGCCATTCTCGCTGCGCTGCCGATCGCCATAGGCCTGGGCGAAGGTTCCGACCTGCGCCGCCCACTCGGCATCGCGATGATTGGCGGCCTGCTGATCTCACAAAGCCTGACCCTGCTCAGCACCCCCTCGCTGTACGTGATCTTCTCGTGCCTCGCCGAGCGCTGGAAAAGCCGCAACGTGCAACGACGCGAACGCGCCCGCTCACGCCGCCTGCTAGGCGCACGAAGCTGAGAGCCTGTTCAAAGTCTCTCTGATGTCGAATCTCAGCGATCACTTCAGGAGTGGCGGGCATCGCTCCTCCCCCTGCTTGCAGGGGGAGGCTGGGAGGGGTGCTCTTGAGCACGTCAGAGGCAAGAGCCTTACCCCTCCCCAACCCTGCAAGCAGGGGAGGGAGCCAAAAGCCAACCTCGCTTATTGGATACACCCCCGATCAGTAAAACTTTGAGCAGGCTCTGAGAGGTTGGGCTGCGAACGTCTCCGCAGCCGGCCTCATCAGCCGCAATCAGAATCCGTCGCTGGGACCGGGCGCCAGCACTTCGCGTGCACCGTTACGCCCCACCGACGAAACCAGCCCGGCAGCTTCCATGCTTTCGACGAGTCGCGCTGCGCGGTTGTAGCCGATGCGCAGTTGCCGCTGTACCGACGAGATCGAGGCGCGCCGGTTGCGCAACACCAACGCCACGGCTTCGTCGTATAGCGGGTCGAGCTCCGCGTCGACCGCGTCGTCGCTGAACAGGTCGGCGGCGGCTTCGCCGGGTGGGCCGGCGAGAATATCGGCGCGATAGTTCGGGGCGCCATATTGTTTGAGATGGGCGACCACCCGATGCACTTCCTCATCGGCAACGAATGCGCCGTGTACGCGCTGCGGATAGCCGGTGCCCGGTGGCAGGAACAACATGTCGCCCTGGCCGAGCAGCGATTCGGCGCCCATCTGATCGAGGATGGTGCGCGAGTCGATCTTCGACGACACCTGAAACGCGACGCGGGTCGGAATGTTCGCCTTGATCAGGCCGGTAATCACATCGACCGAAGGCCGCTGTGTCGCAAGGATCAAATGGATGCCGGCAGCACGCGCCTTCTGAGCGAGACGTGCAATCAGCTCCTCGATTTTTTTGCCGGCCACCATCATCAGGTCGGCAAGTTCGTCGATCAGCACCACGATCAGCGGCAGCGTATCGAGCAACTCCGGTGTTTCGACATGGCCGGGCAACGGGTTGTACAACGGTGTGCCGGCGGCACGCGCGTCGGCGATCTTCTGGTTGTAGCCGGCGATGTTGCGCACATGCAGTTCCGACATCAGTCGGTAACGGTCTTCCATCTCGGTCACGCACCAGTTCAGCGCGTTCGCCGCGAGCTTCATGTCGGTGACGACCGGCGCGAGCAGATGCGGGATACCCTCGTAGACCGAGAGTTCGAGCATCTTCGGATCGATCATGATCATGCGCACTTCGTCGGGCGTGGCGCGATACAGCAACGACAGGATCATCGCGTTGATCGCCACCGATTTGCCCGAACCGGTGGTGCCGGCGACCAGCATGTGCGGCGCCCGGGCCAGGTCGGTGACGACCGGTTTGCCGGTGATGTCCTTGCCCATCGCCAGTGCGAGTGGGGAATCATGATGACGAAACGCATCGGACCGGAAGATGTCGGCCAAGCCGATCATCTGGCGCCGCTCGTTCGGCAATTCCAGGCCCATGCAGGTCTTGCCGGGGATCGTCTCGACCACCCGGATCGAGGTACGCCCCAGGCCACGCGCGAGATCCTTCATCAGCGCGACGATCTGCCCCCCGCGCACGCCGACGGCAGGCTCCACCTCGTAGCGCGTGATCACCGGGCCGGCCGAAGCGCCGACCACGGTCACCGGCACCTTGAATTCGCGCAGGCGCTGCTCGATCAACTCGCCAGTGGCGGCCAGCGATTCAGCCGGTTCCTCATCGATGTGCTCGGATAGCGTCGTGAGCAGCTCCAGCGGCGGCAGGTCGACTGCCATGCGGGGCTGCGGCGCAGCCCGGGGTGCCATTGCGACTGGCGGCGCCACGTGAGCCCAGGTCTGCGCTGCTGGCTCGATGATCGTGTCGTCGTTGGAAGCAGGCTGCGTGCACGTAGGCACGGCACTGATCGGCGGTGCCGACACGGGTTCGATACGCGCTGTCGGCAGCGTAGCGATCGGTAATACGTCAACCGGCGGGGCTGGTGTGGGAACGACTGGAGTGGCGTGTGGCATCGGCGCAGCCTCGGCCACGTTGGGCATGCCGCCCGCTTCGCCCATGCCGCTCAACGCGCGCACGATGCCGGCGGTCGAGGTTCGCGGAGCCGGCACCATGCGCCGCGGCAGCGCGTCCAGCGGCGTGAGTCGTTCGCGCGGACGCGGCGGCTTGGCATGCGTGGCGCGCCATGGCTCGGGGCTCGCCGCTGCCGGCGTTCCCCAGCGCGTCTCGACTTTGTGCGCTGGCTGCGAAGCCTGTGTGCGTGCAGCCAAACGCTTGCCTGCGGCCTCGCGGCGCGCCTGCACGGATAAACGATCGGTTCGCCGCACATTGCGGCCACGGTTGCGTCGGGAGCGCTGCCACAGCGAAAACACCAGCCAGAACAGCGACAATACGAGCAGGGCAAAAACAAAAATAAACATGCGTTGATGCAAGCAGAGTCATTTAAAGACAGCCGGCTATGCTAACGCATGCCAGCGCTGGCACTGAATGTGTCCTCGTTCCCACAAGATCTTTGCCCGAGTGAAGAACGATGGCGCGAATTTTCAGATTTTTCTCATGGATCGGTCGTCCGATCGACCCCGAAAATGTAGGGCTTTTCACCTCAAGTCTTTTCGCATGCCGGGATATTCAACACTGGGCTGTAGCCCTGGTGGCGAATCTGGGGCCTGGCGAATAGGGAGGGTTCGTGATGAGGGTTGGAGCGGTGATCTTTCGGCTGAGCTGCATGATTTTGCGATCGTTGTCAGCTAAGCCTGCCACCGTTGAAGCAGGGTTCAGAGCCGGCTGCACCGGTTTGACCGAGGCCTTTGCACGCGGACCATTCGTGGGAGCCTTCGATGAAAAGCATGAACGTACAACCGCACGTAACTGCCCGATCAAGCCGCCTGCTGGGCGCGCGAGGCTGATTCGAGTAGGCTTAGACCAAGCTACTGAAACTGAAGCGGGGCCGTCTGGTTCATGCGGTCAGCTGAATGCGCTAGGCTATCGGCCATGTCGGCAGCGCAGCCAAGCCCGCTATTGGCGGGCCATGGTGCAGCATTCGGTCCCGGCAAGGGGTTTTGCCGTCATACTCACAACCAGTTAACCCTAAGGTAGCTATCACTGATCGCTGTTCCGAAACGGAGCGCACGCGATAGACGATGAAAACCGCCAGCCCCCTAAACAGGAGATGTCCCATGAAGATGACCCGTCAAGCTTTGTTCTGCGCCCTATCGCTAGCCGCCGTTCTTGCCCTGAGTGCTTGCAGCGGCCATAACGACGAATCTGCTGCACCTGCACCGAACACGGCGCCGTCCACTTCGGTAGCTCCGCCTGCCGCAAGCACCGCCGCCGCGCCTGCCGCCACCAGCACCGCTGCCATGCCGCCGGCCGCCAGCACTGCCGCCATGCCGCCGGCTGCCAGCACCGCCGCCATGCCAGCTTCCGCCAAGACTTCTGCGCAGTAAGCGCCGAGCTTGTTGAAAGTCGCGGTTTTCCAAAACCGCATACAGGTCGCCGGCAAGGGGCTTGGAAAGTAGATAGTTCGTCTGAATCGAGGAACCAGGAGTGCGACCCAGTCGCGCTCCTGGTTCCTTGTGACGGGGTTCGCAGATCCCTCCATGCCACTGCCGCCGGACGTGCGACAGCTTGAGCCACTGTGGATCATGCCCGCCAGCTACGGCCGTTGCGCCGCCAGCTCGCCAAAGACAGCCACCCACTACGCTAATCACCGCATGCCGATGACCCCGGTAGCGACGGTCGTGTTCCCAGAACACCGGCGACCAGCCTTTCGCCAGGCAGCGGCACAATACGCCTGTATGTCGCAAGCATGGTCAACGTGGCCCGTTGGGGCGAAAATGAGCGACTTGTGTTTGGGCCGGGCGGTGCCATCTCCGTCCTGATCATTTCCAGATCCATGTTTACCAGCGGAGATTTCCATGTCTGACAGCAAGCCCACGCCGCCGACCGGTGGCAGCAAGATCACCATCACCGACGGCAAGCTGCACGTGCCGAACCAGCCGATCGTGCCGTTTATCGAAGGTGACGGCATCGGTCCGGACATCTGGCGCGCCTCGGTGCGCGTACTCGATGCGGCCGTGGCCAAGGCCTACGGTGGCGAGCGCAAGATCCACTGGATGGAAATCCTGGCGGGCGAGAAAGCGTTCAACGAGACCGGCAGCTGGCTGCCCGAAGAAACTGTCGAGGCCTGCCGTGACTATCTGGTCTCGATCAAGGGTCCGTTGACCACGCCCGTCGGTGGCGGCATTCGCTCGCTCAACGTAGCGTTGCGCCAGCAGCTGGATCTATACACCTGCCTGCGCCCGGTGCGGTGGTTCAAGGGCGTGCCGTCGCCGGTGAAGAAGCCCGAAGACGTCGACATGGTGATCTTCCGTGAGAACTGCGAAGACATCTACGCCGGTATCGAATTCCAGGAAGGTACGCCCGAGGCGGCGAAATTCCTGGCGCTGCTGAAGGAGCATTTCCCGGACCGCTTCAAGAAGATCCGCTTCCCGGAAACCTCGGGCATCGGCATCAAGCCGGTTTCGAAGGAAGGCACCGAGCGGCTGGTGCGCGCGGCATTCAAGTACGCGATCGACAACGATCGCCGCTCGGTGACGCTGGTGCACAAGGGCAACATCATGAAGTACACCGAAGGCGCATTCCGCGACTGGGGCTATGCGCTGGCGAAGGACGAATTCGGTGCGGTTGAGCTGGATGGCGGCCCGTGGATGACCTTCAAGAACCCGAAGACCGGCAAAGAGATCGTGGTCAAGGACGTGATCGCCGATGCGTTCCTGCAACAGATCATGACCCGCGCGAAGGAATACGACGTCGTCGCCACGCTTAACCTCAACGGTGACTACATCTCCGACGCACTGGCGGCGGAAGTCGGCGGCATCGGCATCGCGCCGGGCGGCAACATCAACTATGTCACCGGCCACGCCGTGTTCGAGGCCACCCATGGCACCGCGCCGAAGTATGCCGGCCTGGACAAGGTCAATCCGGGTTCGGTGATCCTGTCCGGTGAGTTGCTGCTGCGTCACCTGGGCTGGAACGAGGCGGCCGACGCAATCATTCATGCGATGGACAAGGTGATCGCCGCCAAGACGGTCACCTATGACTTCGCCCGCATGATGGACGGCGCCAAGGAAGTGAAGTGCTCCGAGTTCGGCGATGCGCTGATCGCAGCAATGTAAACCGTCGTCCATCCGGATGGCTGGAACGGGGCGCTTCGGCGCCCCGTTTTTTTGCAGTGCTCAGACGGGTGCCCATGCGCAAGTGTGCTCCCTCCGCTGCGTGCAGGGGAGGGCTGGGGTGGAGTAAAGCTCTTGATCTGAACCTTCCGGCAGAGCACCCCCTCCCAACCTCCCCCTGCAAGCAGGGGGAGGAGCTAAAAGCTAAAAGCCAAAAGCCAAGGCCTAAGTCTCCCTCGTCCCTGTTAGCCGTACTGCCCGAGCAGCGACAAAAACGCTCCCTCCCCTGCTTGCAGGGGAGGGTTGGGGTGGGGTCGCTCTTGATCTTCCAGTGCCGGCAAACACCAGCGCTTACACTGTCGGCAATGGACGTCACCCCGTCGAATCGTCAAAACGTGCCCGACCCCCAGGCGCATGCTGCCGCGGCGCTGCTGGTGGATGCGTTCGCCGACTACAACGCACGCTTCGCCGACATCACCCGGCGCGCGCGGCGGCGTTTCGAGCGGCGCGACTGGCGTAGCGCAGGCGTGGACGCTCGTGCACGCATCGATCTGTACGACATCTGCATACGTGAGACCCAGGGGCGACTGGATCTGCTGCTCGACGACCGGCTGCGCTCACGACCGTTATGGATCGCGATGCGCCATGACTACGAACAGCTAGTCGCCACGCTGGCCGACCGCGAGCTGTACAAGACCTGGTTCAGCTCATTGTCGCGGCGGCAATTCCACACGCCCGGAGTAGCGCCGGAGATCGAATTCGTGGCACTGGATCGCGAGCCCTATACCGAAGGCAGCGACGCGGCGCCGCACCGGCACTATGCGACGGACAACGATCTGTCGCAGGTATGCGAACAGTTGCTGATGGATACCGGGTTTACCTATGCGGACCCCGCGTCTTGTGCGGCACGATTGACCGATGCACTACGCGCGCGGCTGGACGAAACCGGTTTGCCGGTGATCGAATCTATCGACGTGCTGCAGGCGGTGTTCTACCGCGAGCGGCGCGCGTATCTGGTCGGGCGTCTGCGCGGCGGTCATCGCCGGCATCCGCTGGTGATCGCGCTAGTGCATGGCGACGACGGCGTGCGGGTGGATGCCTTGCTCGTCACGCGGGAGCAGGTGTCGATCCTGTTCGGCTATGCGCGCAGCTATTTCCATGCGGACATCGACAACGTCGGCGCGGTGGTGGCGTTCGTGCGCGCGCTGCTGCCGCACAAACCACTGGAGGAGTTGTACAGCGTACTGGGTCGTGCCAAGCAGGGCAAAACCGAGCGCTATCGCCGTGTGTTCGCTCATCTGGCGATCCATCCGCAGGAGCAGCTGGTGCATGCCGAAGGCAAGCGCGGCATGGTGATGGTGGTGTTCACCCCGCGCGATCTGCCGGTGGTGTTCAAGCTGATACGTGACCGTTTCGCCTGGCCAAAAGATACTGTGCGCAGGCAGGTGGAAGAAAAATATCGGTTAGTGTTCCGTCACGATCGCGTAGGGCGGCTGGTCGACGCGCAGGAGTTTCGCTACCTGCGCTTTTCGCTGCGCCAGTTCGATCCGAACCTGCTCAAGGATCTGCTCGCCGAATGCGCTGACACAGTCACCGTGGACGGCGATGAGCTGGTGATCGCGCACTGCTATGTGGAACATCGGCTGCGGCCGATGGACCTGTATGTGCGCGAGGTGGATCAGGCCAAGGCCTTCCACGCGATGCGTGACTACGGCCAGGCGATCAAGGATCTGGCTGGCAGCAACATCTTTCCCGGCGACCTGCTGCTGAAGAACTTCGGTATCTCGCGCAACGGTCGCGCGGTGTTCTACGACTACGATGAACTTTGCCTGCTTGGTGACTGCCGCTTTCGCGCTTTGCCGGCACTGCATGAAGACGACGAGACCCGGCCGCTGCAGGATGCGGTGTATGCCGCGCCAGAGGATGTGTTTCCCGAACTGTTCGTCAATTTCCTCGGCGTGTCTGCACCGTTGCGCCAGGCATTGTGCGAGGCACATCCGGAGATCTTCGACCCGGCCTGGTGGCGCGGGGTGCAGGCGCGGCTGCGCGCGGGCGAATACGTCGACGTACCGGCGTACCCGGATGCCGCGCGACTACCCCTGTGAGAGCCAGTTCATGACGGAAGCCTCCGAGTCAGGATCGCCCTGACACAATGGCTGCTTCTGGAGATGGAGCATCACCGATGCGTCTGCTATCCGTTGCATGTCTGTTCGCCTTGAGTGGCCTTGCGCCAGCGTTCGCCCAGTCGACGGCCGCCTCCACGCCTCCAACGCCGGTGCCGGGAAACGTGGCCAACCTGGCCGCTGTGGCGGTCACCGGCGTGCAACCTGGGCCGGGCATGTGGAAGGTGTCCAAGGGTGGGCATGTGATGTGGGTGCTCGGTACGCTGTCGCCATTGCCGCAAAACATGCAATGGCAGTCGCGTGACCTGGCGCAAGTCATCGGTCAATCGCAGCAAGTGCTGCTGTCGCCGTCGGTCAAGGTGAAGGTCAATGCCGGCTTCCTCGGCAAGCTCTTTCTGCTGCCCTCGGCCTATAGCGCGCGCAAAAACGACAATGGCGAAACGCTGCAGCAGGTGCTGCCGGCCGCGTTGTATGCGCGCTGGGAGGTACTCAAACAGAAGTATCTCGGCAACGACCGGGGTATCGAGCGCTGGCGCCCGATCTTTGCCGCGCAAGAGCTCTACAAAAAGGCGATCAGGGCCAACGGCCTGAGCCCCTCTGGCGGGATCGGGACCACGGTAGAGGCATTGGCCAAGCAAGATGGTGTCACGCAGACACCGGTGGACTACCAGTTCGTCGTCGAGCAGCCACGCGTCGCCATCAAGGAGTTCAAGAGTTCCGGACTGGATGACGTCGCGTGTTTCAGCCACACGCTGGACAGCATCGAGCAGGACATGCCGGCGATGACAGCACGCGCCAACGCCTGGGCCATCGGCGATCTGCAGGCCTTGCGTCAGTTGCCCGACAGCGAACGCCGCGACACCTGTGTCGCCGCCGTGACCGGTGCAGGATTCGCACACAAGCTCGGCATCGACGACGTGCCGGCCAAACTGGAAACGACCTGGCTGGATGCTGCGCGTGCTGCACTAGCCAACAACACGCAGACCTTCGCGATGCTGCCGATGAGCGAACTGCTATCGCCCACCGGCTATATCGCCAAGCTCAAGGCCCAGGGCTACGTGGTCGAGTCCCCGGAAGACCAGGACGCGGAACCGGCGTCTGACAGCAGCACCGGCACTCCTGCGAATGCCGGTACCGCTCAGCGATGATCAGGTGGCGCTGGCCAGATCCAGCGCCGCGATCTGGTTGGCGGTCAGTTGCAGTTTCGCCGCACCGAGCAGTTCGTTCAGTTGCTCCACGCTGGTAGCGCTGGCGATCGGCGCGGTAAGGCCGGGACGGGCGATCAGCCACGCCAGTGCGACCTGCGCGGTGGTGGCGCCCTGTTCGGCGGCAACCGCGTCGAGCGCGGTGAGAACCTGCAGCCCATGCGGATTCAGATATTTCTTCACCGCACCGCCGCGCGCTGAGCTCTTGGTCAGATCCGCCGCGCTGCGGTACTTGCCGCTGAGGAAGCCGCTGGCCAGCCCGTAATAGCTGATCACACCGATGTTCTCCCGACGGATCAACGGTTCGAATTCCTTTTCGTAGTCGGCGCGGCTAACCAGGTTGTATTCCGGCTGCAGGCTTTCATAACGCGGCAGATGGTTCTGCTTGGATACGGCCAGCGCGTCGGCAAAGCGATCGGCAGTGAAATTGGAGGCGCCGATCACGCGTACCTTGCCCGCCTCGATCAGCCGCGCGAATGCATCGAGTGTCTCTGCCATTGGCACGCTGGCATCGTCTTCATGTGCTTGATAGAGGTCGATATGATCGGTTTGCAGGCGCTGCAGCGAGCCGTCCACGGCTTGCAGGATGTTCATCGGCGAGAGGCCGGGATGCTCGACCCATTTCGCGACCTTGGTGGAGATCACCACCTGGTCGCGCTTGCCGCTGCGCTGCAGCCACTTGCCGATGATGGTTTCCGACTCACCGCCGCGGTTACCCGGTACCCATGCGGAATAGACGTCCGCGGTGTCGATCAAATTGAAGCCCGCGTCGACGAACGCATCCAGCAGCTCGAACGAGCGCTTTTCATCGGCGCTCCAGCCGAACACGTTGCCGCCGAACGCGATCGGGGCGATATTGAGATCAGAACGACCTAGCGGACGCAGTTGCATGGGGAAACCTCGGATTGGGCTGAATCACGGGAAGCCACCGCGAACGGTGGCAGTGATTCATCCGAGGTGGTTGCGCATACCGATGGAATCAAGCGCAGGCCGCTTTGCCGCATTCGCGTGACGGCGGCATGACAGGCTGTGTCTTCCTGGCCTTGGCTTGCTCCAGGGCGATGGCCAGCCTGCGCGAATCGATGGCGTCGTTCGGGCGCCACTGCAGATGGCCAGGCAAAGCGTGGCCGTGAAGCAAGAGCAGATCAGTCCATATTGAGCTCATGATGCACCTCAGTGGTTGGCGGGAGTGGTCAGGCGTTCAACATAGCGTCGTGACAGGCCGCCAAAAAGCGATATATTCGCAACCTAGACTTGAGGAAAATTCAAGATGGGAAAGTTGCCCCTGGGGCTGCTGCAACAGTTCGTGCTGGTAGCTCGGGTGGGCAACCTTTCGCGCGCGGCGGCGCAGGCGAACCTCACGGTCAGTGCGCTTAGCCACCAGATGCGCCAGTTGGAGGAGCGGCTGGAGCGGCGCTTGTTTGCACGCGGGCCGCGGGGAGTCACGCTGACTGTTGAAGGCTGCAGCCTGCTCGAAGCGGTAGGCGAGCATTTCGACGGCATCGAGCATGCAATGACCCGCTATCACCGACGCCGGCATGAGTCGCTCACGCTCAGTGCCAGCCCCGGCATCATGTCGAGCTGGCTGCTGCCAAGGTTGCCACGACTGGTCGCCGCGCATCCTGAGCTGGAGCTCAGTCTGCAGTCGGCCTCGGTGCTGGTGAATTTCGAGCGGGAGCCGGTCGACGTGGGCTTGCGCTATGGCCGTGGCGAATGGCCCGGCTTGCATAGCGAGCGGCTGTTCGGCGAATGGATTGCGCCGGTTGCTGCGCCGGAACTCGTCGCGCAGATGGGAAATGCTGACCCAGCCGATCTCTCGCAATGGCCGCTGCTTGGCGATCCGCATCCCGCGAATCGCTGGCTGGACTGGTTCGCCCGTTTCGGCGGTACGCCGCCGAAGCGCTACGTGGCGCATTTCGATACGGTCGATGCGTTGCGACATGCAGCGCTGGAGGGGCTCGGCGTGGCATTGGGGCGAATGGTGACGTCGAAATCGCTGATCGACGCCGGTCGGCTGTGCGTGCTGGGCAACAACTATCTGCCGGTGGCGGACGCGTATTGGCTGGTCTATCCGCCGCGCTCGCAGGAGCATCGTGGGCTGCAGGTATTCCGCGACTGGCTGCTGACGGAAGCGAACGACTACTGCGCTCAGATGCCGGTGTTGCAGCATGACGACGCGGCGGTGAACTGAGGCGGTTTCGCAAAACGGTCGCGCGCGTCATGATGCGCGATTGTTGCATTCCGTCTGCAGGAGTTGAGCCATGAAGTCACGCGCCGCCGTTGCCTGGGAAGCCGGCAAACCGCTTAAGATCGAGCAGGTCGATGTCGCCGGACCCAAGGCCGGCGAAGTGCTGGTGCGCATCGTCGCGACCGGGGTCTGCCACACCGATGCGTTCACGCTGTCGGGTGCGGATCCCGAGGGATTATTTCCGGTGATCCTCGGCCACGAGGGCGGCGGCATTGTCGAGGAAATCGGTGCGGGCGTGACGTCGTTGCGGGTCGGCGACCACGTGATTCCGCTGTACACACCCGAATGCGGTGAATGCAAGTTCTGCCGCTCGGGCAAGACCAACCTGTGCCAGAAGATTCGCGTCACCCAGGGCAAGGGCCTGATGCCGGACGGCACCTCGCGCTTCTCGCTCAACGGCAAACCGTTACTGCATTACATGGGCACCAGCACGTTCAGTGAATACACTGTGCTACCGGAGATTTCGCTGGCGAAGATCAACCCGGCCGCACCGCTGGAGAAGGTTTGCCTGCTGGGCTGCGGCATCACTACCGGCATCGGCGCGGTGCTCAATACGGCGAAGGTCGAGCCGGGCGCATCGGTGGCGGTGTTCGGGATGGGCGGGATCGGCCTGTCGGTGGTGCAGGGCGCAGTGATGGCGAAGGCTGGTCGGATCGTGGTGGTCGATACCAACCCGGACAAATTCGAGATGGCGAAGGCGCTCGGCGCGACCGACTGCATCAACCCGAAGGACTATCCGGATACGCCGATCCAGCAGGTGATCGTCGATCTCACCGATGGCGGCGTGGACTATTCGTTCGAGTGCATCGGCAATGTCCATGTGATGCGCGCCGCGCTGGAGTGCTGTCACAAGGGCTGGGGCGAGTCGATCATCATCGGCGTGGCCGGTGCCGGGCAGGAGATCAGCACGCGACCGTTTCAGCTGGTCACCGGCCGGGTCTGGCGAGGTTCCGCGTTTGGCGGCGTCAAGGGCCGCTCGCAGTTGCCCGGCTATGTGGATCGCTACATGGCAGGCGAGATCCGCATCGACGAGATGATCACCGAAGTGCTGCCGCTTGAGCGTATCAACGAGGCGTTCGAACTGATGCACGCGGGCAAGGTGATCCGTTCGGTGATCCACTATTGAAGTCTGCGGGCGCGCCTCAGCCTCAATCGGGTAGCGACAGGGGCGGGCGTCGCAATTGAGCAGCTTTGAGGCTTTAGAATAAGCACATCCGCTGGGTGATGGATGCTTGGGCCGGCCCTGGGTTGGCCGCAACTTCGAACCCATTGCCGCGAGATCGCAATGCCCCTGCGCGAATCTCCCGACCAGCTGCGACTGGCGTGTCGGGACCATTCTGAATACCGGGCCTACACATCGTGTTGCTCATATTGCGGCAGGTTGGGGATGGTCAACACACCAAGGAATAATCGATGAACTTTGGAACGGAAGCGGCAACAGTGGGGACCCATCATCGTCGGAGCGCCGCTCGTTGGGGTGCGCTGCTGGTGGCGGCATGTCTGGGATTGCCGACGCTGGCCGTCGCCCAGGCGGCAGCGGTGTCTTCGGCCGGCCAGGATCAACCGGCCGACGCGTTGGTACCGCCGACCAGCGCCAGCGATTTCACCGCTTCGCAGCTGGACCGCGTACTGACCGGCGCCTGGCGCTCGCCAGCCAACAGCGCCCGCGACGTGTATCGCCATCCCAAGGCCACCTTGCAGTTTTTCGGCATCCAGCCGGATCAGACGGTGATCGAAATCACTCCCGGCAGCGGCTGGTACAGCGAGATTCTCGCGCCGTTGCTGCATGACAACGGCCACTACATTGCTGCCGTGCAGGCGCCGGTTGGCGGTGGCGAAGCACGCCGCGATCAGGATGCCCTGCACCAGAAGTTTTCCGCCGATACGGCGCATTACGGCAATGCGAAGTTCGTCGAATTCGATCCCAAGGCACCGGTACTTGGGCCACCCGGGTCGGCCGACGCGGTACTGACATTCCGCAACGTGCACAACTGGGTGATGGCCGACACCGCGCCAGCGATGTTCAAGGCGTTCTATGCGGTGCTCAGGCCCGGTGGCGTGCTCGGCGTGGTCGATCACCGCGCAGATGACGCCGCGTCACTGGCGTCGGTCAAGCAAAGCGGCTATGTGCCTACCCGCTACGTGGTGAAGCTGGCCACCGACGCCGGGTTCACGCTGGAGGAAAGCAGCGAGATCAATGCCAACCCGAAGGATACGAAAAACTATCCCAAGGGTGTATGGACCTTGCCGCCCACGCTCACCCTTGGCGACCAGGACAAGGCGAAATACCTGGCGATTGGCGAGTCCGACCGGATGACCTTGCGCTTCATCAAGCCTGCAACACCAGCGTCCGCCGCCTCGACTCACTGAGGCGTTGCACGCCGACACCTGGGCAGCACGCGCATGCTGATCGTACTCAACAAACCCTACGGCGTGCTGTGCCAGTTCACCGATGCGGATGGGCGCCGCACGCTGGCGGAGTTCGTCCGGCAAAAGGACGTCTATGCGGCTGGACGGCTGGATCAGGACAGCGAGGGTCTGCTGCTGTTGACCGACGACGGCCAGCTGGCGCACCAGTTGACCGACCCCCGGCACAAACAGGCCAAGACCTATCTGGCGCAGGTCGAGGGCGAGATCGACGAGGCCGCGCTGCTTGCACTGCGCCGTGGCGTGCTCTTGAACGACGGCCCGACCTTGCCGACCGTGGCGGAATCTTCCGCCGAACCGGACTGGCTGTGGCCGCGCGATCCGCCAGTACGCTTTCGCAAAGCCATCCCCACCAGCTGGCTCAGCCTGTCGTTGCGCGAAGGCCGCAACCGTCAAGTACGCCGGATGACGGCCGCGGTGGGGTTTCCCACTCTGCGGCTGATCCGCGTGCGGATGGGCGAGCACGCGCTGGATGGGCTGGCGCCCGGCGAGAGCCGCCAAATCCTGTAGAGCGCGTTCCCGGATCGAGTCCGGGGCGGGTGCTCGCGGAATTGCTGAATCTTTAGCTGATTCTTTGTCACCCCTGCGGACTCCCTGTCTGCTAGATGTGCTCCCTCCCCTGCTCGCAGGGGGGGGTGGGGTTGCTCTTCGCCCGAAGATCAAAAGCACCCCCTCCCAACCTCCCCTGCAAGCAGGGGGAGGGGCAAAGCCGAAGAGCCCGCACCTCGGGCCCCAACCCTGTCCCGAAGGGAGAGGGGGTAGAGCACGCCGGTCGCCCAGTGAAGCAGAGCGATTCATTTGCGGCGCCTGGACTCGATCGGAAATGTGCCTCTACGAGCCGCTGGCGGGCAGGCCGAAAAAGGCCTCGGCAGTTGCCGTGCTGTTCGCCGCGGTGGCTTCCACTGGCTCGCCGCGATCGCGGGCGATCTCTTCGCAGATGTGCCTGAGGTACATCGGCTCGTTGCGTCGATGCGCGGGCTGCGGCCGCACCGTGCGCGGCAACAGATAGGGGGCGTCGGTTTCGATCATCAGGCGATTGGCGGGGATCTCGCGCACCAGCTCGCGCAGATGGGTGCCGCGGCGCTCGTCGCAGATCCAGCCGGTGATACCGATGTGGCAGTCCAGTGCGAGATAGTCGCGCAAGGCATCCCCACTATCGGTGAAGCAGTGCACCACCGCCGCCGGCACCTTGTCGCGGTAACGCCGCAGCAACGCGATGAAATCCCCGTGCGCATCACGCTGATGCAGGAACAGCGGTTTGTTCGTATCCACGGCGATCTGCAACTGGCGTTCGAACACCCGCAACTGCACGTCCTGTGGCGAATAGTTGCGGTTGTAGTCCAATCCGGTTTCACCGATCGCCCGCACCGACGGATCGAGCGCGAGTTCACGCAGTCGCGCGTCGGTGGCATCGTCGTAGTGGATCGCGTGATGTGGATGCACGCCGGCGGTGGCGAACAGCGTATCGGGATGCGCCTTGGCCAGCGCGAACGCGTGCGTGCTGCCATCGAGCGAGGCGCCGGTGACGATCATCCGGCGCACTCCGTGGTCGTGGGCACGCTGCAGGACGGCATCGAAATCATGCCGGAATGATTCGTGGGTGAGATTGGCGCCGATATCGAGCAACTGCATGACTTGGCCAGACATTAAAGACGCCATTGTCCCAGAGGTCAGTAAATAAAGTGACCGGCGTCACCGGATTGGAATGCCCGCTGAATGGCGGATCCGCCGTTCACTTTTCGTTCTCGGGCTCTGCACTCTTATAGGCCGAGGCTTTGGCATCAACCCAGACATAGGAGAGCGGCTCATGGAGAAAGTCTATCTAGTGCGGGTGTTCTACGAGGTATATGGCGGGATGCGGGCTGACAAGCCGTTGTTGTATCGCTCCGAGAGCATGGCGCGCAAGCGCGGCGAGATGCTCGCCAGGGATCGGGACGGGGTGCTGGTGTATGCACAGGCAGCCGACGCTGACGAAGGTCAGTATTCGGAGCCGATGATCATCGCCAAATACGGTCAGGTGCCGGATCTGCACGCCTCATAAAGAGGTCGCTGAAGCGGCGTGGCTCGTCCGGATTTGATCCGGCGCTAACGTCCAGGATGCCTGGGGTTGGCATGTGAACGAGGCCCTCAGGCGACTCGCCAGCAACTGCGCAAGTCGTAGTGCATGCGGGTACTTGGCGCGGGTGCGGGGCACCGATCGGTTCGGGGCAAATGAAGGTCGACAAGCCAGTCTCACCCGGGATAAGTCGGTTGAGCGGCTTCTCACCCGCTCCGATGGGCGGTGGCTTCGCGCATGCTTTTGCGTTTCATGTGACAGGCCCAAAAGTTCCTCCTCTGCCAACGTCTTGGTGCAAAGACGAGCGCCGTTGAAGACGCAAAGAGGGCGAAGCCGAATCGCAATGACTTGCGCGGGTCGCTGATGACGCCATTCGGCTCGACAGCCATGCACATCCCGAACGTCAGCGCAGGCCCACAACGGGCTGTGGTTTTAGCTGAAATCTATGAACGGATTGGCCCCGTAGCGCGGGCGAACTCGCCTGTCGCCGGCCGGATGTGATAACTATGCTATTTACCGCCATGCCGCAGGGCAGTTGGCGGTTTTTTCGCGCGCATCAAGTGGGGTAGCACATGTCGGCAGCCATCACGCCGGCGACAAGCGAGTCAGGCACGGGCATGGACGACCGCGTGGCGGAAGTTTGCGCCTGGTTGGTTGCGCGCGGTCGTTTAAAGGATAGCGATCTGGGCCGTGCGCGCCGATTGCATGAAGAATCCGCCGAAGGCACGCTGACCACCCTGATGGCTCGGCTCGGCCTGGTTTCCGAGCGCGACCTGGCCGAGGCCTGGGCGGAATTGCTGCAGGTGCCGCTACTGGCAGCGCGCGATGCGCCGGAACTGCCGCCGGCCGATCTGGATCTGTCGCTGCGCTTTCTCAAGCAGCATCACGTGGTGCCGGTACACGACGACCAGGATGGACTGGCGTTGATCGTGGCCGATCCGGCCGATCCGTATCCGCTGCAAGCCGTCATGCTGGCCGCCGGTCGCCCCGTTGTTTTGCGGGTTGGCCTGCGTTCGGAAATCGACGGACTGATCGAGCGCTACTACGGCAGCGGCCGCTCGGCGATGGGCACCATCGTGGAGAATCTCGACGGCAGCGCCGCAGAGGAAGACGACGTCGAGCATCTGCGCGATCTCGCCTCGGAAGCGCCGGTTATCCGGCTGGTCAATCTCATTCTGCAACGCGCGGTCGAGCAGCGTGCCTCGGATGTGCACATCGAGCCGTTCGAGAATCATTTGAAGGTGCGTTACCGCATCGACGGCGTGTTGCACGAGGTGGAAGCGCCCCCATCCAGCTCCACCGCCGCAGTTATTTCGCGCGTGAAAATCATGGCGCGACTGAATATCGCCGAGCGCCGGCTGCCGCAGGACGGACGCATCCAGCTGCGCGTGCAGGGCAAGGAGCTCGACCTGCGCGTTTCGACGGTGCCGACCAGCTTCGGCGAGTCGGTGGTGATGCGTATCCTCGATCGCGAATCGGTGGTGTTCGATTTCCCCTCGCTGGGTTTTACCGATCATTTCCAGCAACGCTTCGTCGATGTACTGGAGCGCCCCCACGGCATCCTGCTGGTGACCGGGCCGACCGGTTCAGGCAAGACCACCACGCTGTATACCGCGCTCTCCAGGATCAATACGCCGGGCGTGAAGATCATCACGGTCGAGGACCCGGTTGAGTACCAGCTCGAAGGCATCAACCAGATCCAGGTGAAGCCGCAGATTGGGCTGGATTTCGCCGGCGCCTTGCGTTCGATCATGCGTCAGGATCCGGACGTGATCATGATCGGCGAAATGCGCGATCTGGAAACCTGCCGCATCGCGATCCAGTCGGCACTCACCGGCCATCTGGTGTTGTCGACATTGCATACCAACAGCGCCGCCGGTGGCATCACCCGCCTGCTCGACATGGGCGTGGAGGATTACCTGCTGGGCTCGACGATCAACGGCATCCTGGCGCAGCGACTGGTGCGCCGGCTCGATCCGGAAACGGCAACGCCGTATGAGGCATTGCCCGAAGTGATCGAACAGTTCGAGCTGGAGAAATATACCGACGAGCGGCCGATCCGCCTGTGGAAGCCCGGCAGCAATGCGGCGAACCCGACTGGCTATCGCGGTCGGCGCGCGATCATGGAATTCCTCACCATGAGCGATCCGCTGCGTCGGCTGGTGATGCAGCGTGCCGATGCCGGCGAGATCGAGCGCCAGGCCCGTGCCGAAGGCATGCGCACGATGTACGAGGATGGTATCGCCAAGGCGGTAGCCGGCATTACCACGCTGGAAGAGGTACTGCGCGTGACGCAGGAAGGCTGACGTGGCGCAGTTCCGTTACAAGGCAGTCAGTGACGCCGGCGAGATGCTGCAAGGCCAGATGGAAGCGGCCAGCGTCGAGGAAGTCATCGGCCGCCTGCAGGATCAGGGCCACACACCACTGGAGGCCCGTGCGGCCGATGGCGCCGGCGGCGGTAGCGGTTTGGCCGCGCTGTTCAAGCGCGGCCCGTTTACCGGTGACCAGCTCGCCCAGTTCACTCATCAGCTGGCGACCTTGCTGGGTGCCGGTCAGCCGCTGGATCGCGCGCTCAGCATCCTGCTTGATCTACCCGAGGGCGAGCACGCGAAAAAAATGGTCGAGCGCGTGCGTGACCGCGTACGCGGTGGCAACACGCTGTCCTCGGCGCTGGACGAGGAACACGGCGTCTTCCCCAAGCTCTACATTAGCCTGGTGCGCGCCGGCGAAACCGGTGGTTCGCTGGAAGAGACGCTGCGCCGGCTCGCCGATTATCTGGAGCGCGCGCAACAGATGCGCGGCAACATCGTCAACGCGCTGATCTATCCCGCGTTTCTGATGGTAGGCGTGCTTGGTTCGCTGGTACTGCTGCTGGCCTATGTAGTGCCACAGTTTGTGCCGATCTTCGCCGACATGCAGGTGCCGATTCCGTGGATCACCGAGGTGGTGCTGGCGCTGGGCAATGCGCTGCAATCCTGGTGGTGGCTGATCCTGCTGGTGCTGGGCGGCGGCATTTTCTTCTGGCGCGCGCGGCTGCGTGATCCCCAGGTGCGGCTGGCTTGGCACACCCGGCTGTTGGGCCTGCGGGTGGTCGGCCCGCTACTGCTGAAAGTCGAAACCGCACGGATCGCCCGCACGCTCGGCACGCTGCTGAAAAACGGCGTGCCGCTACTGAGTTCCTTGACGATCGCCCGCCAGGTCACCAGCAATCTCGCGCTGGACGCGGCATTGAGCCAGGCGCATGAACAGGTCAAGGGCGGCTCCGGTCTGAGCCTGGCGCTGGGGCAGTCGAAACTGTTCCCGCGGTTGGCGATGCAGATGGTCCAGGTCGGCGAAGAGGCCGGCCAGCTGGACACCATGTTGCTGAAAGTGGCCGACACTTTTGAACTTGAGTCCAAACGCGCGATCGATCGTTTACTGGCTGCGCTGGTGCCCGCACTGACCATCGTGATGACGGTGATGGTGGCGTTCATCATGGCGGCGATCCTGCTGCCGCTGCTCAGCCTGACCAGCAATATCCAATAGCAGCACGCGGCTCGCTGCACGACACCTATTCCGCTGACTCTTTGAGGTGACTCCATGCAGTACAGGCAACCACGACGTATCGGCGCAAGCGCCGGTTTCACCCTGCTGGAAATGCTCGCCGTCATTGTGCTGATCGGCATCATCGGCACGGTGGTGGTGACCCAGGTCGGCAAGAATGTCGACAAGGGCAAATACGGGGCAGGCAAGGCGCAGCTGATGACGCTGAGCCAGAAGATCGAGAACTACGCGCTGGACAACGGCTCGCCGCCGCCGCAGCTCGAAGATCTGGTGACCAAGCCAGCGAACGCGGGGAACTGGCAGGGCCCTTACGCGAAGGAGTCCGACCTGAAGGATCCGTGGGGGCATGCATTCGGCTACCAGTATCCGGGCCAGCATGGCAATTTCGATCTGATCTTCTACGGTCAGGACGGTAAGCCTGGTGGAGACGGCTACAGCCAGGATGTAGGTAACTGGCAGTAGCCGGTATCACGAACCGTCATGTCCGCCTTACTTCATCGCGTCGTATTCCGCCCCGCTCCTGGAGCGCAGGATACGAGTGGTGTGATTTGCCATGGCGTCCCGCCGCGGGCGGGCGTGGGCGCGAGGCGTGCAGACGGGTTTACCTTGCTGGAAATGCTGGCGGTGATCCTGCTGATCGGCATCGCGGCGGCGGCGCTGTCGATGTCGGTGACGCAAGGTCTGGCCAGTGCGCGCATCAACGCGGCCAGCAGCGAGTTGGCTGGCGCGCTGCGGGCGACCCGCGCGCAGGCCATCGTGCGCGGGCAGGATCAGAACTTCGACCTCGACCTGCGCACAAACACCTACAGCGATGCAAAGCAGAATGATGTGCGTTTGCCAACCGGGTTGCGCTTGAGCATCACCAGCGCAAAGGAAGACCAGCCGAACGACCACACCGGGCGCATCCGCTTCTTCCCCGATGGCAGCTCTACAGGCGGCCGCATCACGTTGAAAAGCGGCCGGCGCGAGTGGCATGTCAATGTGTCCTGGTTGACCGGCCAGGTGAGCGTGGTCGACACGGTGGCTGCGCGATGAAGCTGCTGCGCTCGCGCTCGCCGCATGCCCGAGGGCAGCAGGGTTTCAGCCTGCTCGAAGTCATCGCGGCGATCCTGCTATTGGCGATTACCTTCACTGCGCTGATGAAAGTCGCCGGTAGCTCGATGAGCCTGACCCAGAACGCGGCCGAACACAGCGAGGCGGCGATGTGGGCGCGCGGCATGCTCGACAGCGCATTCGTGGGAGAGTCGATCAAGCCGGGCAGCAACTCGGGCCAGTTCAACAGGAAGTTTCGCTGGCGACTTGACGTAACACCATGGAATCAAGCCGGGGCGCCGCCGCCGAATGCACCGATGCAGCTCTATCAGCTGGATCTTGATGTGCTGTGGGGCCCGCCCGGGCATCCGCGCTCGGCGCACTTTCGTACGTTACGGCTGAGCGGGCCGAACGTCGCCGCCGGCACACCCAATGCGTTGGGGTCGATACCGTGAACCGGCTGGCTATCCATTCGGCGGCTGTCACACGCGTGAACATGAAGCGTGCTGTCATGAAGCATGCTGCGATAAAGCCCGCTTTGATGAAGCGCGTCGCCATGAAGCCTGCCGCCGGTTTTACCCTGCTGGAAGTGCTCGCCTCGCTGGTATTGCTGGCGCTGTTGCTGCTGGGTGTGTATTCGGGTTTGCGCACGGCCACTCATAGCGTGCACTCGGGCACGGCAGCGGTTGCCCGGATCGATCAGATCCGTTCCGCCCAGCAGTTCCTGCAACGCGAACTGGCGCAAAGCATGGCCCAGCCGATCAGCCACACCGATCGCGGCGAAAATATCTATTTCGAAGGCAGCGAGCATGAACTGCGCTACGTTGCGCCGTTGCCTGGCTATCTCGGCAAACTCGGGCCGCAATTGCAGAGCCTGAAGCTGGTCGATGACGGCCACGGCGAATCGAGCCTGGTGCTGAGCCTGGCGTTGCTGCCGCCGGACGGTCAGCCGCCGCGAGCGCTGGGCGACCCGCAGGTGCTGCTCGACCACATCCATGGTGGCAGCTTCAGTTATCGCGGCATCGATGTTCAGGGACACCCCGTGCCGTGGGCCACGACATGGCCGGATGGCCGCCTGCTGCCACTGCTGGTGCAGGTTGAATTGAAGCTGGTGGGTAATTACGACTGGCCGCTGCTGGAAGTTCCGCTGCGGATCAATCCGGCAGCCAGTGGCGCGCAGGCCGGGCTGCAACCGCTGAGCATGCCGATGGGGAGCGGCCGATGAGGCGGCAGCTGCCGGCGCGACGCGATCAGCGCGGGGTAGCCCTGCTGCTGGTGCTGTGGGCCTGCACGCTGCTGGCGATCCTGCTCGGTGGTTACGCCGCGCTGGCGCGCACCGAAGGTCTGCAGGCGCGTTATCAGTTTGCCCAGACCCAGGCACATTACGCCGCCGAAGCCGGCATCATGCGTGCGTTCTACGGACTGCAGGATTCCGTGATCCAGCATCGCTGGATTGGCGACGGACGGGTTTATACGTTTCGCTACGACAACGCCACGATCAAGGTTTCAGCGATCAGCGAAGGCGGCAAGGTGGATCTCAACAGCGCCACGCCGGAGGTGCTGCAGGGTCTGTTCCAGGCCGCGGGGATGCAGTCTGCGCAAGCGCAGGCACTGGCCGGCAAGGTGGTGGAGTGGCGTGGTCCTTCCCTGGTTCCGGCGGAAGCGAGCGCTCGCAGTGCCGCTTATACGGCTGCGGGGCTTGATTATGGTCCGCGCAACGGGCCGTTCGTGAGTATCGAGGAGTTGCAGCTGGTGCTGGGCATGACGCCGGAGCTTTACCGCGCAGTGGCGCCCGACGTCACGATCTGGTCAGGCAACGCGACTCCGGATACGAGCACCGCGCCGCCGTTGGCGCTAGCGGCGATCCCCGGAATGACGCCGCAACAGATGAGTGCGATCCAGGCCGCACGGCTGCAGAACGCGAATGACCCCAGTATGGCTCTCAACAGTGGAACCACGCATAGTATCCAGTCAGAGGCCACACTGGCCGACGGTACGCGCGCGGTGTTGCGCGCAACAATGCGTGTGCAGGCGGGGCAGGCCAGCACACAACCTTATGCGGTACTGCGCTGGCAGGAGGGAGACGCTGAATGAGTGCCGCAACGCAGTCACTGCAGCCGTTATGGGATCGTCTGCGTCATGGCTGGCGTGCTTCGCCGTTGCCGCGATTCTTCGGGTGGTGGACCGGCGAGTTGCGCGCGTTGCTGCCATCGCGCTGGCGCGTATGGTTCAGCAGCGGCGCGAATTGGCATCTGCTGCAGTGCGTGGGTACCGAGTGGACGTTGCGCCGGGCCGGCCATCACGAACCGCTTGCACAGTGGGACGACGGTGCCGATGCGCTGGTGCAACAGGCTGAGCTGAGCGCCGCGCTGCGTGGAGTCGATCACGAGGATCTGCGGCTGGCCCTGCTGTTGCCAGCGGGTGTCGTCCTGCGACGCACCCTGACGCTGCCATCTGCCGCTCGCGACAACCTGCAGCAGGTGATGGCGTTCGGGATGGATCGGCAGACGCCGTTCAATGTGGCCCAGGTGTATTTCGCCGCGCGCGAGCTCGCCTCGCCAGCTCCAGCTGGGCGCCTCAACGCGGAGCTGGTGGTGGTCACGCGCAGCACGCTCGATCCGCTGCTGGGGCACCTGCACGCGCTGGGTATCTCGATCGATGCGGTGGACCTGTCGCTCGGCGACGATCGTCTGGGGATCAACCTGCTGCCCCTGGAGCAGCGACCACGCCGCCTGCGCCCTCGCCTGCGACTGAATCTGGCATTGGCGGCGGGTTGTGTCTTGTTGCTGGTGCTGGCGCTGGGACAGTGGCTGCATAACCGGCAGGAGGCGCTGGCGCAGATGCAGGAGCAGGTCGAGGGCATGCGTGGCGAGGCGCAGCAGGTCGCGACGCTGCGTCAGCAACTGCAGGACAACGCAGGTGCCGCGGGCTTTCTGGCCCAGCGCAAGAAAAACACCGTCAGCATGCTCAGCCTGCTGCAGGACGCCACCCAGCGGCTGCCGGATAGCGCTTGGCTGGAGCGTTTCAGCGTGGACAACACCGGCCAGATCGGCATTCAGGGGCAGAGCAAACAGGCGGCTAAACTGCTTGATGCACTGAAGGATTCGAAGCTGATCACCAATGCCAGTTTCCAGGGCAGCATCCAGCCGGATCCGACTACCGGCAAGGAACGTTTCTACTTGACGGCGCAGGTGCATCAACCGTCGGCAAACAAGCCCCATTCCACTGCCGTCGCGACCGGGGGGGAGGGCCCATGAAAATGGTCCGACTCCAACCGCGCGACAGCCGCATCGCCGCCATCGCGTTGCTGGTGCTGGTGCTGGTGCTTGGCTACTTTGTGCTGCTGCACTGGTGGTTCGTGGCGCCGTTGCAGGATATCCGCAGCGAGATGGCCGACTTGCGCGATACGCATAGCCGCTATGCTGCCGCGATTGCCGACAAGCCGGCGCTGCAGCAGCGCATCGCCGCGCTTGGCGCCGGGCAGGCTGCCAGCAGCGCGTTCCTGGCCGAGGATGATCCGAACACCGCCGCGGCCGATCTGATGCAGCGCGTGGTCGATGTGGTTGGCACCAGCACCCAGGGGGGTAGTTGCGTGGTAAGCCAGAAGATGCCGATGCCCAATCCGCCAGCGACGCCGGGCGAGCCCTATCGCAAGGCCGCGGTAAGCATCAGCCTGAGCTGCGACATCCAACCGTTGGCCGCGGTACTGCAGGCGCTGGAGCAGGGTACGCCGTACCTTTTCATCGACGACCTCAGCATCTATCGCAACCCGGTGGCGGCACAGCAGAACAACGTGGCGCCGCTGGAAGTGCAGTTCACGCTATCCGGCTACGTGCGCCCGACGCATGCCACGCCGTCCGCTACTCCTGGTGGCGCGGCTGCAGTCGGCGCCACTCCCATGCAAGCGGGAGCCATCCGATGAACGCCGCCGACCAGCGCCAGCTGACTCCGATGCTCGCGGTGATCGCGGTGCTGCTGGGTGCGCTGTGGTTGCTGCTGTTGGCCGGCATCGGCCGCACCGTGCATTGGGATGCCCCGCGATTGCAAGCCTCGCTGCCGCCAGCGGGCAATCCTTCCGAGCTGCCTCGCCCAGTACCGTTGCAGCAGTTTGCGCTGGTCTGGCAAAAGCCGTTGTTCAGTCCCGATCGCAAGCCGATAGCCCGGGTGGCGAACGGCGGCAGCAGCCTGGGTGACCTCGACCTCACCGGCATCATCCTCACCCCCCGCTTGCACATGGCCTTCCTGCACGACAAAAACGGTGACCGGCAGGTACGTTTGCGCGAAGGCGAATCGCTGCCCGACGGCAGCGTGACACTGGTAGAAGTGCGCCCGCGTTCGGCGGTGTTCGATTCGTCCGCAGGACGCACTGAACTTAAGCTGCCAGCCGGTGCTCTGATTGATGAGCCCAAAGGCACCGCGGCGCCGGATGCAGGCAACCGCAATACCCCCACTGACGTCATGATGCGCATCCAGCCGGCGGCGCAACCGGCTATCGGTTCACCACCGCCGTCGAACGGTCATTCACCGGAGTCGTCGATTCAGCGGCTCAGGGAAAATATTCAGAAGCGTCGAGCCGCACAGGCCGCTGCGACTCAAGAAGGAGTACGTTAATCCATGGTCCCCAAGCTCACTCAGCAGCTCTTGCGCACCGCTACGCTGGCCGTGGTGGTGTGGCTGGCCGGCTGCAACACGCTTCCGCCAACGCATGATGACGGTGCGCTGCAACGCGAGGCGATGGCCGGTACGCAAAATCCGGTGCCGGCGCCGTTGCCGTTGAACACCGGCATCAATAGCGGCAGCGAAGGGGCAGTAACAGCAAAGGTCAGTGAGGGCAGCGGCCAATTCATCCGGCCGGGCGCGCTGAGCACGCCTCGTCCCGCGGCGACCGGCAATGGCGCGGTGACCTTCAATTTCGAGAACCAGCCCGTGCAGGCGGTGGTCAAGGCGATCCTCGGCGACCTGCTCAAGCAGAACTACACCATCGTGCCGGGCGTGCAGGGCAATATCTCGTTCTCCACTTCCGAGCCGGTAGACAGTAGCCAGGCGTTGCCGATTCTGGAAACCTTGTTGTCGTGGACGCACAACGCGCTGGTCAAGCGCAATGGCGGCTATGTAGTGCTGCCGGACAAGGACGCCGTGGCCGGCAACCTGGTGCCGAGCCTCGGTGGCAACGCACCGGAAGGCGGCATGCAGGCACGGATGTTTCCGTTGCGCTACATCTCGGCCAGCGAGATGCAGAAGTTGATCAAGCCGTTCGCGCGTCAGGACGCGGTGCTGCTGGCCGATCCGGAACGCAACCTGCTGGTGATGTCCGGCACGCCGGACGAGCTGGATAACTACCAGCGCACCGTGCGCACGTTCGACGTGGACTGGCTGCGTGGCATGTCGGTGGGCGTATTCACCCTGCAGCACGCCGACGTCGACGACGTGATGCCACAGCTCGACCAGATGTTCGGCCCCAAGGGTGACACCCCGCTGGCTGGCATGCTGCGGTTTCTCCCGATCAAGCGTACCAATGCGCTGGTAGTGATCAGCACGCAGCCGGCCTATCTGGATGAAGTGGGCAGCTGGGTTACCAAGATCGATCTGGGCGGCGGCAACGACCCGGAGCTCTACGTCTACGACGTGAAAAATATCAAGGCGTCGGAGTTGGCCAAATACCTGGCGCAGATCTACACCAACGGCGCCGGCAACGGCAACGATAACGGTGGTCAGGTGGGTCCGGGCCTGGGCTCCAGTACGCTCGGTAGCAGCAATAACGCGAGCGGCTCGGCCAGTGGCATGGGTAGCACCGCCGGGAGCTTCGGAAGTTCGACCAGCGGCGGCCTCGGTGGCACCACCTCGGGTATCGGTTCGGGTACGACGGGTGTCGGTGGTGGCGGCCTTACTTCATCCACTGGGAGTGCGTTCGGCAGCACCGGCACGGGCACGAGCAGCAGCGTAGGCAGCACCAGCCAAAGTGGCGGAGCGTTCGGCAGCAGCAACAGCAACAATGCCAGCGGCGGCCAGGCCTATAGCTCGCCGGACGGCAGCGTGCGCATCAGTTCGGTCGATAGCAACAACCAGCTGTTGATCCGTGCGCGGCCATCGCAATGGGCCGAAATCCAGTCGGCCATCCGGCGTCTGGACAACGTGCCGCTGCAGGTGGAGATCGAGACGCGGGTATTGGAAGTCGATCTTGTTGGAGACCTCCAGTTCGGCGTGCAGTGGTATCTGCAAGGTCTCGCCAACAGCACACCGAATGCCAACGGAGTCGCCACCAGCAACTATCCTGGTGCGCATCGGCAGATCGCGCTGGGGGCGGGCGGTAACCAGTATGCTGGGCAGCCGTTCTTCTATTCCTTCCTTAGCAGTAACGGCAAGTTCCAGGTAGCGATAAGCGCGCTCGAGACCGACAGCAACACGAAAACGCTGTCGGCACCTTCCCTGGTCGTGCTCAACAATCAGGTGGCGCATATCCAGGTCGGTGATCAGGTGCCGGTCAACCAGACCAGCCTGCTGCCCACCACCGGTACCTCGACCACGTTGAATCAGGTGACGTATATCCCCACCGGCGTGATCCTCAATGTGCAACCGCGGGTGAATCCGGGTGGTCTGGTGTATCTGAATATCGACCAGCAGGTCAGTACGGCTGGAGCAGTCTCCGCCACGCAACCGAATCCGACGATTTCCCAGCGTGAACTCGGTACGCAGATTGCTGTGCAAAGTGGCCAGACCGTCTTGCTCGGCGGCCTGATTTCGGAGGAGAACGTTGTCAGCGATACTGGCATCCCGGGTCTCAATCGCATCCCGGTACTGGGGCGGCTGTTTGGCACCACGAACCACAGTCGCACCCGTACCGAGCTGATCGTGCTGATTACGCCCAAGGTCATCACCAACAGTGAAGAAGCCAAGCAGGTTACCGACGACTACCAGCGTGGGTTTGAATCACTGGCACCGCTGCGCAAGGCCGCCTCGGCCGCTGTACCAGCGGCTAGCACGAACGTGACAACAGCTCCGCTGAATCACTGATCCTCATAAGCAAACAAGGCGATAGCAGTGACCTGCTTCGCCTTGGACGCGATGAAGCTGCCTTGCAGTTCGATCGTGATGGAGTGGCCGGACGGCTAAGATGCGCATGCATGAATGCCACTCGTAACGTCATCTTTCCGATAACCCCACTGCTGCAGGAGATCCGCGCGTCGCTTGCCGTGATGCCGCGGCTGGTGCTCGAGGCGCCGCCCGGCGCCGGCAAGACGACGCAGGTACCGCTGGCGTTGCTCGACGCGCCGTGGCTGGCAGGGCAGAAGATCCTGATGCTCGAGCCGCGGCGCATCGCGGCGCGCGCGGCAGCGCAGTTCATGGCACAGCAACTCGGCGAGGAGATCGGTCGCACCGTCGGTTACCGCATCCGTTTCGAGTCGAAGGTGAGTGCGGCGACTCGGATCGAGGTGGTCACCGAGGGCATCCTCACGCGGCTGATCCAGGACGACCCGGAGTTGAGCGGGATCGGCGCAATTCTGTTCGACGAATTCCACGAACGCCATCTGGCCGGTGATCTTGGCGCGGCGTTGGCGCTGGATGTGCAGGCCACGCTGAGGCCCGAACTGCGCCTGCTGGTGATGTCGGCGACACTGGACGGTGAGCGCATCGCGCAGTGGCTCGACGCGCCGCGCATCTCCAGTCCTGGCCGCAGCTATCCGGTACGCATCGAATACCCGCCAGCGCGAGCGCAGGAGAGCATCGAGCATCAGCTCGCGCGCGTGGCCCGGCAGGCCCTGGAAGACAGCGACGGTGACGTGCTCGCTTTCCTGCCCGGCCGGCGCGAGATAGCGCGAGCGCAGGCCGTGCTTGAAGAAACCATCTCCCCCCGGGAGAGGGTGGTCGCAGGCCGGGTGAGGGTACGGGCGGAGCCTAGGCTCGAAACTTCGCCGAACCCACAGCCCCTTTCCCACGCGGAGAGTGATGACGTCGAGATCGTCGTATTGCATGGCGAGCTGTCTCTGGCAGAACAGCAGTTCGCATTGAACCCAGCCGAGCCTGGCACCCGGCGCATCGTGCTGGCCACCAATGTGGCCGAATCCAGCGTCACCCTGCCGGGTATCCGTGCGGTGATCGATAGCGGTCTCGCGCGCGAACCACGTTTCGATCCGAACTCCGGCTTCACCCGGCTGGAAACCGTCAACATCTCGCAAGCTTCGGCCGACCAGCGCGCGGGTCGTGCCGGCCGCGTGGCGGAAGGGACGGCGTATCGACTGTGGCCGCAGAGCAAGCGGCTCGACGCAGCGCGCACGGCCGAGATCACCCAGGCGGAACTATCCGGCCTCGCGCTGGAACTGGCGGCGTGGGGGAGTGCGCAACTGCCGTGGCTGGACCCGCCGCCGTCCGGAGCGCTGGCGCAGGCGCACGAGCTGCTGAGCAGCCTCGGTGCACTCGATCAATCATGGCGTATCACGTCACTGGGTCGTCGGATGCTGGAACTCGGCGCCACGCCGCGACTCGGTGCCGCCGCGTTGCGCGCACCAGTCGAGCTGCGCGCGTTGATCGCCGATTTGCTGGCACTCATGGAAGCGCGCTCGCCGCTGCGTGGCGAGCATGCACGTAGCGATGATTTTCGCGTGCGCGTGTCTGCGTTGCACGCGTGGCGCGACCGTCGCAGCAGTGGCGCACGCGGCGGTGTCGATACAGGGGCACTGGCTGCTGTCGAGCAGGCCAGCAAGGGCTGGCGTCGGCGTTTGGACGTCCGTAGCGCCGCGAGTGGCGTGCCGGATAGCCACGCGGTGGGTGATCTGCTGCTGCATGCTTTTCCTGATCGCATCGCGCGTCGCGATGACAACCAGCCGTTGCGCTACACGCTGGCGAACGGTCGTGGTGCACGCCTGCATGAGAACACCGCGCTGCTGGGTGAGCCATGGCTGGTCGCGCTGGACGTGCGCTTCGAGGCGCGAGACAGCCTGATCCTCGCCGCCGCACCACTGGATTTTCGCGTGCTGGAACGCGACTACCCGCAACAGTTCATGCGTGAGCGCACGCTGCGCTGGAACAACGATCGCAACGCGGTGGAAGCGTTTGACGAGCACCGTTTCGGCGCGATCGTGCTGGAGCGGCGCAGCGTGCCGGTCAAAGCGGAGGACGCCTTGCCGGCGTTGCTCGCCGCGGTGCGCGCCAAGGGCATCGATGTGTTGCCGTGGAGCGAGGGCGCGCGACGCCTGCGCGCACGCATGCAAGCCTTGCGCGAGTGGATGCCGGAGCAGCAGTTGCCCGATGTCTCCGACGCGAGACTGCTCGACACGCTGGACGAATGGCTGGCCCCCTATTTGAACGGCAAGCGCCGGCTCGATGCGTTGAGCGCGGAGGAACTTTCGCAGGCGCTCAGCGGACTATTCGACTACGAGCAGCGACGGTTGCTGGATGCGCAAGCGCCGGACAGCCTCACCGTACCCAGCGGGCAGAACCGTCGGCTGGAATACGCGCCCGACGAACCGCCCGTGCTGGCAGTGAAGCTGCAGGAGCTGTTCGGCCTGGCCGACACGCCACGGGTGGGTGGCGGCCGCGTTCCGGTGACGCTGCATCTGCTGTCGCCAGCAGGTCGGCCGATCCAGGTCACACAGGATCTCAAAGGTTTCTGGGAGCGCACGTATCCGGAAGTGAAGAAAGAACTCAAAGGCCGCTATCCGCGCCATCCATGGCCGGACGATCCGTGGACTGCGACGCCCACACATCGTGCGAAGCCACGCACCTGACACCACCAAGCCTCGCCAGCGCCACCGGAATGCAGCAACATGTTCGGAAGGTTGACTGACGAGATTGCACGATGAAACTAGCTGACTCCATGAAGATTGAACCCGTCATCCTGCGCGGCAGTACCGTGCGACTCGAACCCTTGACGCTCGATCATGTCGCGGCACTTACAAAGGTAGGCCTGGAGCCCGCGCTGTGGCGCTGGATCCCCAACCAGGTCCGCACGCCCGAAGACATGCAGGCTTACGTGCTGACGGCGCTCGATGAGCAGCGGCGGGGCGTTGCGCTGCCTTTTGTCATCATCGATCAGGCCAGCGACCAGGCGATCGGCAGTACGCGTTACGCGAACATCGAGACCAGTCACCGGCGGCTCGAAATCGGCTGGACCTGGTTGACCCCAAGCCATCAGCGCAGCGGCGCCAACACCGAAGCGAAGCTGCTCTTGCTGACCCACGCGTTCGACGTGCTCGGGGCGATTCGCGTCGAGCTCAAGACCGATTCGCTGAACGAAAAATCGCGCACGGCGATCGCGCGACTGGGCGCGGTGGAAGAAGGCACGTTCCGCAACCACATGATCATTCCCGACACCGGGCGCGTGCGGCACACCGTTTATTTTTCGATCATCGATTCCGAATGGCCGGCGATCAAGGCCAGTCTGACGGCCCGCTTGCGTAGTGCTACAGCTGCGCCTTGAAGGTCTTGCCACGTCGCGAACCGCGGCCTAAGCAGTCCGGTAGCGCGGCATGTATTGGCCAACGCACGTTTCGTCGTGCGGCGAATGATGGCGTGGCCGTCGCCGGCTAGACTGCACGCATGGACGACAGCGCATCCATCAATCGTTATCAGCTGGCCGAGTTCGGTGCCTTGTTGGCGGAGCCAGCGCGCGCAGCCATCCTGCTGGCGCTGATGGATGGCAGTGCGCGACCCGCCGGTGAACTGGCGCGTGCGGCGGGCGTGGGTGCGGCGACGGCGAGTGCGCATCTGAAGCGTCTGCTGGAAGGCGGCTTGCTCAGCGTGCTGGTACAGGGCCGGCATCGTTACTACCGGCTGGCGGATGACGAGGTCGCTGCGTTGCTTGAATCATTGGCGTTGCCACGTCAGCGCGTCCCTGCATTCCGACCGACCACTGCAGACTTGGCGCTACGTCGGGCGCGTACCTGCTATAGCCATCTGGCTGGCCAATTGGGCGTGGCGCTGTGCGGCAACCTGCTTGAACGCGGCTGGCTGCAATCATCCAGCGATGGCCTGCGCATGCAGTCCTCTGGTGTGGATGCATTGATCGCCGCTGGCCTGAACGCCGACCAGACGCAAGGCCTGCTGCGTCTGCGCGGGCGCGGCTGTCTGGACTGGACCGAGCGCCGACTGCATATCGGCGGACCACTCGGCGTTGCCCTTACCGGCGCGATGCTCGATGCGGACTGGCTACGCCGCAACGCGCGCAATCGCGTCCTGCAACCAAGCGCCGACGGCTTGCGTCGTCTGGCCGTGATCGGCATTCGGATTGAGCCGTTGCCAGACACGGAATGAGTTTCCTCACGCCTAATGCAGATGCAGGAAGTAGCTGCGCATGGCCAGGTCACCCTGGGCAGGTGGCAGCGTCACCAGCCGGTTGAGCAGAACCATCTGCCGCTGACAGACGCTAGCGTTGTCATCCACTGCATGGGAGTGCGGCGCCGTGGCGGCTTGCGCCAGCGCCAGTTCACGATCGCCACGCTGCCAATCGGTGGGCTTGATCTGTACCGGGTCAGTTCCTGACAGCAGCGCCGCATAGCCTTCGCCGGTGAGCTCGAGGTACGCATGGGTCTGATCGCCCCATGTCACGGACTGCCCCTGAAGGAAGGCGCCGCATGCATCCGCTGAAATGCGATCACGCAACAACATCATGATCTGCAGGCGATTATCGACAAAGCGGCGCACATCGACGCCAGAGGCCGTGTACATCGCCTGTCTGCGTGCCGCGTGCAGTGTTGTCCACAGCGAATAGGTATAACCCCTGGAGCGTGCCTTGGGATCGGGGAGCTTCTTCGCTTCCAGATTGCGCCGCACCCAGTCATTGAACAGCGCGGGCTGGTGCTGCTGCAATGAATCGAGCACGAGGCCAAGCTGCCTCATCTCAGGGCGTTCACGATATTCGTAGAGAAACTGTTCGCTGCGCCAGTCCTCTGCGGTCAGCAGGCGATTGCCGAGCCGGACGCCGGTGATGATGCCATTCGCAAACAGCTCATCGACATCCGGGAAAAAGGCCTGGTTGCCCTGCTTGGCAAGGGCGAGCCGGATGAAATCAGGCGATGCCCCGCGTTTGCTCATGAGCTGCTTGTAGGCTTCCTGTTTCCCTTCCACTGACTCAATCGATTCGTGCGTATCGAGTACCGAGCGAAACTGATGGAAGCCAAGCCTGCCCTTGAATCCGAGGATGCGGTGTTCACCACCCAGGAAAACCAGCGTGCATGAACTTGCACACAGACCGTCCGCTTCGACGGTGATATCCGGACGGCCGATGAGGTAGTCGTGCAGCTGCATGCCGTTGTCGACATCGCCGCCGATGCTGTCGATGCGCAGCTGGTGGATCTGCGGATGCTGGCTGAAGATATTAATGACCGTTTGCGCATAACCCAGGCCGATCGGGCCCTGCGCAACGATCGCGTCGCCCGTGGGTGCAACCGCGACCCGATAGTTGCTAAAACGTTGCTGCTCGGCGGCGCCGCGCGCCAAACCCTCGATGATGTCGATGGAGCGGACGGTGACGCCAAGCGTGGCAATGACGCCAATGATCATCAGGCAATTCACCACGACGGCCCAGCCACTGCCGCTGAGTGCGGCGCAGCGCAGCGTGCCGGTGATCTGCCAGCCCGCAATGGTCAGGCGCACGACTTCGAACAGCACCAGCACCGCCAGCACCGTGGCCAGCGCCGGATGTGTCGATTTCAGCGCGGCGGCAAGCCCCTGTCCGAGGAGGGAAAAAACGAAGCCGACCAGTACGTCATTGACCCAGTAGGACTGCGCCAACGACAACTCGCCACGCCAGTGCGCCACGATGTAGCCCCTACGCCGGGCTCGCACTGGTGGGCGTATCGGCCCGGGAAACCTCAGTGGTGGCAGCGGTGGCAGCGGTGGTGGCGATGGCGGTAGCGGCGGCATGCCCGCTGCGATCGATGAACGATCCGTAGCGAGACCCTCTTCGATACCTTCACTGGTCATCGGTGCTGGCTATCGTCCAATGATGCGCGGGTGCATCGATGCACCGAGGCAGGCACTCCCCCATGGCGGGCCCGCAACGCTTTTTAGCAGGCAAACAGGCTTGGACGCCAGTCCATCCGTCGCGGCAGCCGTGAGGCCGCCGGTTCAATCCGCCTGACCGGCATGCGACCATGCGCAGATGAATAACCCAGCCACTTCCCGACTGGCGATCATCGGCGGTGGTCCGGCCGGCCTGATGGCGGCCGAAGTCGCATGCGCCGCTGGCGTCGCGGTCGATCTGTACGATGCAAAGGGTTCGGTTGGCCGGAAATTTCTGCTGGCCGGCAAGGGTGGGCTCAACCTCACGCATGCCGAACCCTTCGCTCAATTTGTCGAGCGCTACGCCGAGCGGCGTGATGCCGTGAAACGCTGGTTGCACGCCTTCGATGCCGATGCCTTGCGTGCGTGGGCGAGCGAACTGGGTGTGGAAACGTTCGTGGGCAGCTCCGGCCGGGTGTTTCCGAGCGACCTCAAGGCGGCGCCATTGCTGCGACGCTGGGTGCGTCGATTACACGCGAGCGGCGTGACGTTCCACATGCATCATCGCTGGCTGGGTTGGGATGACGACGGGGCGCTGCGTTTCGCCGTTGCCAACGGAAAAGATGCCGATGGCGAGCGTCGCGTTGCTGCAGTCGCCGTGGTGCTGGCGCTCGGTGGCGCCAGCTGGCCAGAACTCGGCTCCGATGGCAGCTGGGTCGCGCCGCTGACAAAAGCCGGTGTCGATATCGCACCGTTGCAGCCGGCCAACTGCGGTTTCGAGCTGCCGTGGAGCATGCACTTGCGCACCCGTTTCGCTGGCGCACCACTGAAGCCGATAGTCGCCCATTGGGTCGATCGTCACGGCATCGCACGGCATCGCCAGGGCGAATGCGTGCTCAGCGAATACGGTATCGAGGGCAGCCTGGTTTACGCGATCGGTGCCGAGCTGCGCGAACAGATCACCGCGCACGGCGAAGCGATGCTGTTGCTCGACCTGGCGCCGGGATACCCGCAGGAGGCACTGGCCGAACGACTCGCTGCGCCACGCGGCAAGCACAGCATCGGCGACTGGTTGCGTCGACGCGCGGGACTCGACGCGGCGAAATGCGCGCTGGTGTTCGAATTGACCGACAAGGCTACTCTCGCCAATCCCGTGACGCTGGCCGCGCACATCAAGGCGCTGCTATTGCGCCTGCGTGCGCCGCGCCCGGTGGCTGAGGCGATCAGCACCGCTGGCGGCGTAAGGTTGGAGGCGCTGGACGAGATGCTGATGGTACGCACGCACCCCGGTGTGTTCTGTGCCGGCGAGATGCTCGACTGGGAGGCCCCGACCGGCGGTTACCTGCTGACCGCCTGCTTCGCCAGTGGCGTGCGGGCGGGTCGCGGTGCGGCCGGCTGGCTTGGCAGATAAACCGGGCCGACGGCGAGACGATCGGACAGCGAGGCACAACCCTCGCCGCGCGAAAGGGTGAATGGTCGAAGCGCCTCAGCCAGCGGTTACGCGTTTCGCCCATACGGGCTTCACTTCCTCGGCCAGCGCGCCAGACTGCATGCTGCGCAGCACCTGTGGCAGTTGGTGTGCCATGAAATCAATGAAGCTGCGCAGCGCCGGAGTGTGCCCGTGCCGCGACGGATAGACCGCATGCACATTGCCTGGTGGCAGTGACCACGCCGGCAGCAGGGGAATCAACCGGCCGGTGGCGATCGGCTCGCGACAGATGAATTGCGGCAGCCGCGCCATGCCGACACCGCCGAGCACGGCCTGATACAGCACCTGCAGATCGTCGCTGACCAGGCTGGGGTGATGCTCGATCTGCTGAGCGTGGCCGTCGCTGGCCAGCAGCTGCCAGAAATGCCGACCCTCAGCGCTGATCACGCCCACGCTGGATAGACGCTTGAGTTCCAGCGGTTGCGTGGGGTGGTCTTGGCGCAGCAGCAACTCGGGACTGGCCACCAGCACCTGGGGATCCATGCCGTAGCTGCGCATGACCAGACTGGAATCCTTGATCGACTGGCACACCCGGAATGCGATGTCGAAGCCGCCGGCAATCACGTCGGCCTGGTGGCGGCAGATGTCCAGATCGACCTGCACGTCCGGGTGCAGGCGCAGGTAGTCCACCAGGACGGGCGCCAGCAGCAGCTGGGCGAACATCACCGGACAGGCCACACGAATACGCCCGCGCGGGGCCGCCTGCGCATCGTCGATGACCCGCTGCGTCTGCTCGGCGGTCGCCAGCAGCAACCGGCATTGTTCGTAATAGCGTTGGCCGATCTCGCTCAAATGCGAGTGTCGCGTGGTGCGCTGGATCAGTCGCACACCCAGATTCGCCTCCAACCGAGCCACGCGAAAGCTCATCTGCGATTTGGCCACGCCGAGCAATTTGCTGGCAGCGGTGAATGAACCCTGTTCCGCCACCTGAACAAAATAATAGATGTCGTTGAGATCCTGCATGGCCGTCCTTGGATCGATAGCGGTAGCCGGCAGATTACGCCTTGAGACGCAATATTTTGCTTAAATGCGCAAAAGTTTGCGAGATTGTTTGGCTATTCCGGATATTGAATACAACGCTAGTGTGGTGTCTCAAAAATAAATTGAACTAAATATGCCATGATCTGTCTTTGGGTTTCCGTCTGCTGGAAACTATGCCCATGGCACGAACAGGACGACCGGTAACGAAGCTGTCGCTGACGGAC
>Ga0302184_10000165_pt1 | contig 45003 bp, 38 predicted proteins | sample I_Palsa_N3_3_FD_200233 | JGI IMG/M metagenome (GOLD analysis project Ga0302184, IMG submission 200233) | Peat permafrost microbial communities from Stordalen Mire near Abisko, Sweden - I_Palsa_N3_3 | ecosystem: Environmental > Terrestrial > Soil > Palsa > Peat permafrost | place: Sweden...
CGGCGGGTACGACGGCTCCTGGGGGTGGCGAAACGACCGTGGGCGCGAAGGCAGCGGCGGGGGGCGGCCACTCCGGAGGCACGACCGGCTCAGGCGGGCCGACCGGTGCCGCGGGGGCGGCGGAGGGCGGTGCGGAGGCGGCGGTGATTCGGGGGATCTCCTGGGTGGGGGGAGCATCCGGGGGCCAGTCCCATGCGCCTAGGCCTAGCGCAGGGGCCCCGGGGGCGGGCGATGGAGGGCGAGCCGGTGGAGGGGGCGTGAACGACGCGGCCGGGCGACGGGGGGCATCCGCAGGGCGTTCGGCCGGGCGCTCGGCGGCTAGGTAGCCCGCGCGGGACGGCGCGGGCGGCGCCGGCGCGGTGGCGGCGGGCCAGGCTGCGGCGGCCGGGACGCTGGCCTCCCAGGGAGCAACCTGGGGTGCGCTCTGTCCGGGCGAGGTGTAGGCGGCCGCCGGTTCCGGCCGGGCCAGCTGAGGCTCGGCCGGCTTCTGCTCGGCCGAGGTGGACCGGCCGAACAGTTCCTTCCGCTTGACGAGGGCGCCGATGCCCAGGGCCACCAGGGCTACGCCGCTCACGGCGATCGCGACGTAGACCAGCGTCAGCTTGCTGGTGACGACCCCGGCGACCAGTAGCCCGACCGCGACGACAACGAGAAACGCGCTGAACCGGATCACAGGCCTGCTCTCAGCGATCCCTGCAGGTCCCTCAGGCGCCTACCGGCGGTCGCGCGAGGGTGCCCCATCAGTGTTACGGAAGCCACCAGAATGCGGAACGACCTCGGGCACGCCGTACTGGCCGGGGCCCTGACCGCCGTTACGCCCGCCTACCGGTGCACTCAGCGCGGCCGGCATCGGCGGCTGTGAACCAACCCCCACGCTGGGGAAGCCTCCGGTTTCGGCCACGCCGGCCTCGAGGTCGCGGAGTTGACCTTCCAGGTACGCCTTGAGCCTGCTGCGGTACTCGCGCTCGAATGCGCGCAGGTCATCGACCCGGCGCTCAAGCTCTTCGCGGGTCTGCACGAGCGAGCCCATGGCCTGGCGGTGGCGCTCCTGAGCGTCCCGCTCGAGGCTCTCAGCGCGAGCGCGGGCATCGCCGGTGATCTGCTCGGCCTGGCGCCTGGCCTTGGTGAGAACCTCGTCGGCCTCGCGGCGAGCGCGGCCCAGGGTCTCGTCGGCTTCCCGGCGGGCGTCGGCGATGGCCTGGTCGGCGGTCTGCTGGGCCAGCGAGAGCACGCGCGCGGCCGTGTCCATGTTGTCCTCGATGTGCGGCATCCCGCCCATCATGACCGGCTCAGGCTGCCGGCGCTCGGGTTCCATGCGCGGCTCGGGAGCCATCATGTCTTGCTTCGGGTCCGACAGCGGAGAGCTCAGCGCAGGAACCGCCGACTTGCCGCCGCGCAGCACTTCGGCCAGCTTGGCCCGGAGCTCTTCGTTCTCCTGGATAAGCCGGTCAAGCTCGCCCTCGACCTCGTCGAGGAAGGCGTCGACCTCTTCCTCGTCGTAGCCCGGCCGAAGCCTGGTCGTGCTGAACTGCTTATTCCGGACATCCGCGGGCGTCAGCGGCATCTCGTCTCCTCGGCGCACTTGGACCGTGTTCCTCACGACGGTACCTGAATCAAAGGTGAGGCACAGCCACTTCAAGCAGGATCAATACCACGATGAACAGAACCATGAAGCTGAGGTCCATGGCCACCATACCGAGCCGGAGCGGCGGTATGAAGCGACGTAGGAATTTCAGGGGCGGATCTGTCACGGTAAAGATCGCTTCGGCCAGCACCAGCAGGATGCCCGTCGGGCGCCAGTCACGTGCGAAGACCTGGACCCAACCGAAGATCATCCGGCCGATCAGGATGACCAGATAGATCGTCAGCACGTAGGTGAGGACTTCCCTCAGGTACTGCACGAGTCCACCTGGCCTTCGGTGCCGCCTGTTCCGGCACTATCGCTGATCAGCGTCGCGTCATCACTGCTTGCTTGCTAACTCTGGTTGAAGAAGCCGCGCTCTGCGATGCGAGCTTTGTCCTCCGCGGTGACCTCGACGTTCGCCGGGGACAGCAGGAAGACCTTGTTCGTCACACGCTCAAGACTCCCGCGCAGGCCGAAGATCAGGCCAGCCGCGAAGTCGACGAGACGCTTAGCGTCGCTGTCGACCATCTCGGTCAGGTTCATGATCACCGGAGTGCCTTCGCGGAAGTGCTCCCCAATAGTACGCGCTTCATTGTAAGTGCGCGGATGCAGTGTCGTAATACGCGCGAGATCAGTTGGCTGCTCTGGACGCCACTCGGGGACCTGGTAACCAGCGGCCGCCTCTCCTACCCCCCACCCCTCCCGGCCGGCCCGCGGGTCAGCCTCATCGGGCCCCTCGGACGGACCAGGCTCCTCGTACTCCTCGTACTCTCCGTACGACTCGTACTTCTCCTGAAAGCGGTGATCGTCCTCCACGAGGCCGAGGTAGACCGCCATCTTGCGCATGGCACTGGCCATCCTTCAGTCCTCCCAGCCTGTACCCGTCGTAGCCAGCCACTCCGGCTCCACGCTCGGGACATTACCTGACACGAGCCCCGCGATCGCCGAGCAACGCCGTACCAATTCTCACCTGTGTCGCGCCGGCCGCAATTGCCGGCTCGAGGTCACCGCTCATGCCGGCCGAGATCACCGTGGCGGCAGGGCGGACCGCTCGCACCACCGCGGAGCTGTCGCGCAGCCCGGCAAAGGCGTCGGCGGGCGGCACGCCGAGCGGGGCGATGGCCATCACACCGGCCAGCACCAGCCCCGCCTCGGCCATCAGGGCCTCGGCCAGGCCCGGAACCAGGCCAGCCGGGGCTCCGCCGCGCGCGGGATCGCCGTCCAGGCTGACCTCGATCAGGCACTGGATGATCCGCCCCGCCTGGCGGGCGGCCGCGCCCAGCGCGTGGATCAGCCGCAGCCGGTCGACGGAGTGCACGAAGGAGGCGTAGCGCGCCACGCTGGCGGCCTTGTTGGTCTGCAACTGGCCGATGAAGTGCCAGACGAGGTCGAGGTCGGCACACTGGGCGGCCTTCGGCGCCGCTTCCGCGTCGCGGTTCTCACCGAAATCGGTAACGCCGAGCCCGTTCAGCAGCCGGACGTCGGAGGCGGGAAAGGTCTTGGTCACCGCGATCAGCGTGACCTCCTGCGACTTGCGGCCCGCGGCCTCGCACGCGGCGTCGATGCGTTCGCGCACCGCGGCGAGGCGGGTGGCGAGTTCGTCCCGCCGGGGGGAATCGGTCACTTGAGGAAGTCGGGGACATCCAGGTCGTCGTCTTCTTCGAAGACGACGGGCCGACGCCGGGTGCTAGCGACGTCGAAGGTCTTGCCCAGCTCGGCGTGCGCCGGGCGGGAGATGGCGGAGTACGACGCGGAGGAATAAGAGGAATAAGAGGTATCGCCGGCCAAGACGGCGTCGTCGCGGGGCGGCTCAGAATCGACGGTTTCCGGCTCGGTCGCCTCGGTCGGTACCGGCGCGCCGAGCAGCCCGACGGCCATAGCGGGCGCGCCGTAGTCGCTGCCCAGGCCGAGCTCGGCGTCAATGGAGGCTCCAGGCGTCTCGTCCCTGGTCCAGCGGTCGGCCTCGGGGGCGGGGGCGGGGAGCTCGGCGGGCGGCGCGGGAGTCGGGGCAGGGGTCGGGGGGCTGGCCGGACCCGCAGAGCTGCTGGGCGCGTGCCTCGGGGCGGAGCTGACCGGACCCGCGCCGAACTCGAAGCCACCGAACGAGGAGGTGCTGCTGAACGCGCTGCCGCCGGACTCGGCGCTGCCGGACCGGTTGTTGCGGTTCTCGTCCAGGCCGGCGGCGATGACCGTCACTCGGACCTCATCGCCGAGGGCGTCGTCGATGACCGCGCCGAAGATGATGTTCGCGTCCACCGCGGCGGAGTTGGCGACGAGCTGAGCGGCCTCGTTGATCTCGAACAGCCCGAGGTCCGAGCCACCCTGGATGGACAGCAGCACGCCGTGGGCGCCGTCGATGCTCGCCTCGAGCAGGGGGCTCGAGATGGCCATTTCGGCGGCCGCCACGGCCCGGTCATCCCCGCGCGAGGAGCCGGTACCCATCAGCGCCGAACCCGCGCCGGACATCACCGACTTCACGTCGGCGAAGTCCAGGTTGATCAGTCCGGGGGTGGTGATGAGGTCGGTGATCCCCTGCACGCCGGAGAGCAGAACCTGATCGGCGGCCTTGAACGCGTCCAGCACGCTCACGTGCCGGTCGGAGATCGAGAGCAGCCGATCGTTCGGAATGACGATCAGCGTGTCGACCTCACTGCGCAGCTTCTCGATGCCCGCCTCGGCCTGCACCACGCGGCGTTTGCCCTCGAAACCGAACGGCCTGGTCACGACGCCGATGGTGAGCGCTCCCAGCGACCGGGCCACGTTGGCGACCACGGGCGCTCCCCCGGTGCCGGTCCCGCCGCCCTCGCCGGCGGTGACGAACACCATGTCGGCGCCCTTGAGGACCTCCTCTATCTCCTCGCGGTGATCCTCCGCGGCCCGGCAGCCGACATCGGGGTTGGCCCCGGCGCCCAGCCCCCTGGTGAGCTCGCGCCCGACGTCGAGCTTGACGTCGGCATCGCTCATGAGCAGCGCCTGCGCGTCAGTATTGATCGCGATGAACTCGACGCCCCTGAGTCCCTCATCGATCATGCGATTGACGGCGTTGACGCCGCCACCGCCGATTCCGACGACCTTGATAACCGCCAGATAGTTCTGCGGTGATGCCACGAGGAGGGTACCTTTCCGCTCGTTTTACCTTTGCCATGTCGGCGGGTGTGTGCTGCTATTCAATTGGGCCGCCGCAGCCCTCCGATTATGGCCCTGGGCTCGGGAAACCTCTGCCCCAGGGGGCGCCGCGGAATTCACCGCCAAGGCATTGTCCGTCACCATCAGGTTTAACCTTCAGGTCAAGATTTAAAGTTTTTGTCGGCCGAACGATTGATACGGACAGTAGGGTCGTACGGGACCCGGGTCAACTAACCACGCAGTAACCGGTCAGCGTGTCGCGGACCGGCGGTCATTATCGGGTCCGGGGGTGCTCGGGACGCCTCAGCTAGTCACCGCCGTCGCAGGCGAGCTCACATCGTAGGAGCGCGCGTGAGTCCGCATGAGGATGGCGAGTTCCCTGGCTTTCGCCGCGGCATCGTCCGCGCTGCCCCACAGGACCGTCACCCCGCTGCTCAGGCTCAGCGTGACCTGATCCGGGCTGGGCACGGTCACGGAGGTCACCGAGGACCGCAGCGACGCGGGCAGTTCGCCGAGCACGGCCGCCGCCGCGGCGACGTCCGGATCACCGCGCAGCGAGGCGGTGGCCGCCGTGGTGGTGTAGAGCGGGAGGCCCGGGGGCCGGAGCGCGGCTGACTGCACGACCACGCCGTTGGCGTCGATGAGGTCGAACCCGCCGCTCGGCAGCGCGACGGCCAGCGCCGAGGTTCTCTCCCGCACCGCGATGACCACCCGGTCCGGCCAGGACTTGGTGACCTGCACGCCCAGGACCTGCCTGATGGTCAGGACCCGAGCCGCGACCTGAGCGGTGCTGACCCGGATCAGCGGCGTGCCGGGCCGGACCCCGGCCACGGCGAGGACTTCGGATTCCGGCACCAGGCGCGTGCCGGTCACGACCACGGAGCGAACCGCGAGCAGGCTCGAGTCGAGCAGCGCCCAGGCGACGCCGCCTGCGATGCCCATCGCGGCCAGCACGAGCAGTACCGCCAGCCGCTGGCGGAACCGGTGGGGGCCGCCCGGCCCGCTCACTCGTGTCTCCTCCCGATGGCCTCGATCAGCAGTGGTCCGAGCGCGGTGACGTCCCCGGCCCCCATGGTCAGCACCACGTCGCCCGGCTCGGCGATCCGCACGATCGTCGGCGCGACCTGGGTCCGGTCCGGTAGGAACAGGGCCTGCCCGCCGGGGACGGCGTCGGCGACGAGCCCGCCCGTGACGCCAGGTTCCGGATCCTCGCGCGCGGCGTAGACGTCGAGCACGACCGCTTGGTCGGCCAGGGCGAGCGCCGCGCCGAAGTCGGCGGCGAAGATCCTCGTCCTGCTGTAAAGATGCGGCTGGAAAATGGCGATCACTCTGCCATTGGAGGAGATGTCTCGCGCCGCTCTGAGGTCGGCGGCCAGCTCGGTGGGGTGATGGGCGTAGCTGTCGAAGACGCGTACGCCGTCCGCCTCGCCCTTGAACTCCAGCCGGCGCCGCGCGCCCTGGTAGCGGGCGAGGGCCGCGGTCACGCGCGGCGGCGCGAAGCCGAGCTCGACGGCGGCGGCGAAGGCGGCGGTGGCGTTCAGCGCGTTGTGCCGGCCGGGGACATGCACGGTCATCTGCGCGAAGATCTCACCGAACGGGCTGTGTTCGGCGGTGACCGCGAAGCTCACCGCCAGGCCCTGGGAACGGACATCGCCCAGCCGGTAGTCGGCACCAGCCGACTCGCCGTATCGCCGGACTCGCCGCGGGCTTTGGGGTTCCAGCCGGGCCGCGACGGCCTCCGCGCCAGGATCGTCCGCGCAGGTCAGGACTAGGCTGCTGACCTGGTCGCTGAACGTGGCGAAGGCCGCCTCGATCTCCGCCAGGCTCCCGTAGTTGTCCAGGTGGTCGGCTTCCACGTTGGTGATGATGGCCACGTCGGGCGAGAGCAGGAGGAACGATCCGTCGCTCTCGTCCGCCTCGGCGACGAAATCCATGCCCCCGCCGTCCTCGGCGCCGAGCCCGGTCTCGACCAGGACGCCGCCGATGACGTAGCCGGGATCGGCGCCGCAGTCGCGCAGCACGGTGGTGAGCATGGACGTGGTGGTGGTCTTGCCGTGCGTGCCGGCCACCGCGATCACCCGGCGCCCGGCCATGACCGAGGCCAGCGCCGCGGCCCGGTGCATGACCCTCAGGCCCCGCCGGGTCGCCTCGGCCAGCTCCGGGTTGTCCGCGCGGATCGCGCTGGACAGGACCAGGGTGTCCCCCGGGCCGAGGTCGCCGAGGTTGGCGCCGGCGTGCCCGACGTACACCCGGGCGCCCAGCGCGTGCAGGTCATCGAGCATGGCCGAGGCCATCGCGTCGCTGCCGGACACGCTGATCCCCCGGGCCAGCATGATCCGCGCGATGCCTGACATGCCCGCGCCGCCGATCCCGGTGAAGTGCACCCGGCCGAGCCCGATGGCGGGCACCGGCTCAGCCGGCGTGATGAGGCTCTTGAGCATCTGGTTCCCCACTCCGACCCTTCCCGTTCACGACCTCGATGATCGCCTCGGCGAGCCAGCGGTCGGCGTCGCCGCGGCCCAGCGAGGCGGCCGCCTCCGACATGTCCGCGACCTGGTCGATGTTGACCAGCACGGGCAGCAAGGTGTCCCGGATCCACTCGGGGGTCAGGTCGGCGTCGTTGACCAGCATGCCGCCGCCCCGCTGGACGATGGGCACCGCGTTCAGCCGCTGCTCGCCGTTCCCGATGGGGAGCGGTACGTAGGCGGCCGGCAGGCCCACGGCGGTGAGCTCGGCGCACGTCATCGCGCCGGCCCGGCACAGCGCGAAATCGGCTGCCGCGTAGGCGAGATCCATCCGGTCGATGTAGGGCATGGCCACGTAAGGCACCCCACCCGCCTCCCCCGCCCCCTTCTTGGTCACCGGCGCCTCGACGCCGTTGCGCGGGCCGATGACGTGCAGCACCTGGACGCTGGCGTCCCTGAGCCACCCGGCCGCGCCGAACACGGCCGTGTTCAGTGACCGCGCCCCCTGCGAGCCGCCGGTGACCAGCAGCACGGGCAGGTCCGGGCGGAGGCCGAAGTGGGCCCGGGCCTTGTCGCCGACGGCCAGCCGGTCCAGTTCCGCGATCTCGCGCCGGATCGGGATGCCGAGGTACTTCCCGTTCCTGAGCACGGTGTCCGGGTGCCCGGTGAAGACGTGGGTGGTGAAATGGGCGCCCAGCCGGTTGGCCAGACCCGGCCGGGGGTTCGCCTCGTGCACCACGATGGGAACCTTGCGCCGCCGGGCCGCCAGGTAGGCGGGGGTGGCGACGTACCCGCCGAAGCCGACGAGCACCTGGGCCCGGGTCCGGTCGAGCACGTCGGCGGCCGCGTTGATGGCGCCGGCGAGCCGGCCCGGCACGGTCAGCAACTGGGGCGTCACCGTCCGGGGCATCGGCACGGCCGGGATGAGCTCGAGTGGGTATCCGCGCAGCGGGATCAGCCTGGTCTCCAGGCCGCGCTCGGTGCCCAGGCAGGTCACTTCGATGTCCGGATCGGCCTGCCGCAGGGCATCCGCCACCGCGAGAGCTGGTTCGATATGTCCGGCGGACCCGCCGCCGGCAAGCACTACCCTCATGTCTCGTCCCTGAACTGCTGCCGTTCTATCGTCGGCGCTTTGCTAGACCGAGCCAGCTTAGAACGCGCAGCGGCCAGCCGGGGCCGCGTGCGGCCAAAGCCTCCTGCGCACCTGGCTCGAGCCTCGCGAACGACATCAGCATGCCGAGTGCGACCAGGGTCACCAGCAGTGACGACAGCCCCGCCGAGACCAGCGGCAACGGGACGCCGGTGATGGGCAGGACGCCGATCACCGCGCCGATGTTGACCAGGGCCTGGACCACGATCCACGCGGTGATACCGGTCGCCGCCAGGCGCGCGAACAGATCGGGCACGCGCCTGGCGATCCGGAGCCCGGCGAAGGCCAGCCCGCCGTACAGGACGGTCACGCACAGCGTGCCGATCAGCCCGAGTTCCTCGCCGATGATGGCGAAGATGAAATCGCTGGTCGATTCGGGAACGTAGCCCCACTTCTGCCGGCCGGCGCCAAGCCCTACGCCGAAGATGCCGCCCGAGCCGAGCGCGTACTTGCCCTGGGTGCCCTGCCAGCCGGCGCCGGTCGGACTACTGGCCTGCTGGTCGAGGAAGCCGACCAGGCGGCCGAGACGGTATTTCGCGGACACGATCATGAGCATCATGGCCAGGGCCATCAAGATGAGCAGGCCGGCGAACACGCGTCCGGGCGTCCCGATGACCCAAAGTAGCGCGAGGAAGATGACCAGCAGGAGGAACGTGCTGCCGAGGTCATCGCCGGTCATCACGAGCAGGCACAGCACGGCGGTACCGGGCATGAGCGGTACGAGCATGTGCCGCCAGTCGGCCAGCTGACCCAGCCGGTCCTTGCGGGCGAGCAGGTCGGCGCCCCACACCACCAGAGCGAGCTTGGCGATCTCGGACGGCTGGAACTGCTGGCCGCCGATGGTGATCCACCGGGCCGCGCCGTACGCCGAGACGCCGACGCCGCGGATCAGGGTCAGGCCCAGCCCGACGACAGCCACCGCGAGCAGCGGATAGGCGAAGGCCCGGAACAGCCGGGGCTTCGAGCGGGCCGCGGCCCACATGAGCGGCAGCCCGACGGCCGCGCCGAGCAGCTGCTTCTTGAAGTCGGAGTAGGGCGACAGCCCGGCGATCAGGTCGGTGACGGACGCCGTGGACTGCACCATGACCAGCCCCAGCCCGAGCAGGAGCAGCGTGATGCCGAGGACCAGGTAGTAAGACGTCAGCGGCCGGTCGAGCAGCGTACGCCAGACGCCGATCCGGTCCCGCACGCCGTCCAGGCCTAGCAAGCCGAGCCGGGCGGTCTCCCGCGGGCCCGGTCCGGCCAGGTCCGGATCCGCCAGGTCGTCGGCTCGCTCGGAAACCTGCGGATACATGGTTCAAGTCTGTTCGCCGGGTCGCGTCAAGACCCGGACATCCGGCGCGTGTCGCCCGGGATTTCGTCCGGAGATCCGCTAGGCGCGGGTCCAGGTACGGCCGCCGTCGGCGGTGTGCCAGGTGGCGTTGCCCAGGACGAGCCAGCCGTGGCCGGCGTCGGTGAAGTCAAGCAGCGGCACGGCCAGCGAGTTGACCGGGATGACCAGCCGGAGGCTGGATTGCTGCCAGCGGCGCCCGCCGTCGGTGGTGCGGGCCAGCGACAGGACCGCCACCGACGGGCTGCTCGGGTAGTTCAGGCTCCAGGCCAGGCCGGTCCCGGGACCGGTCAGCTGAACGGCGCCCGCGGGAACCGTGGCCGGCAGCAGGCTCAGCGGACCGCCGTTCGTGACCGCGACCCGCTGGGTGTAGCTGGCCGTGTCGATGACGAGCCAGCCGGACCAGCGGGCGGGGCCGCCGCGAACCGAACCCGGATAAAGAGCAAAGCTGGCGGGGCCGACCAGGGAGTCGGCCCCGAGCGGTAGCAGGCCACCACGGATCCAGGTCAGGCCGTAGTCGCTGGTGGTCCACATCCGGACGGGGGGCAGGCCGCCGGAGCCGTTCTCCCACGGCGTCCCGCCCGTCACGGTCAGCAGCAGGCCGTGGCCGTTGGCGGACATCCATGGCCCGTAGATATCGGTGTTGCCTCCGGGCAGCGGGCCGTAGGGCTCCCACGTCGAGCCGCCGTCAGACGTCGCCCACAGCTGCCAGGGCGAGGAGGTGCCGGCCTGGTAGCTGGCCGCGACACCGGCGCGGGCGGACCAGAAGTCCAGCTGGGTTACCACGCCAGGCAGGTCGGCGAGCTGGTTCCAGCTGCGCCCGCCGTTGTCCGAACGCAGGATCGCGCCCGCATCGGCCGGGTCCTGGGCGGCCAGGGCGGTGGTCGTGCTCACCGCGTCGAGGGGGCCGGCCGGAGCCGGAGCGGGCAGCAGCTCGGTCCAGTCCGCGCCGCCGTCCCGCGTCGCAGACAGCACGCCCCGGTCGCTGACCGCATAGGCCACGTCCTTGCTGACCGCTGCCAGCGAGCTGACCTGGGCCAACTGCCAGGGCGGCAGCTGCTGCCAGCCGGAGGGGCCGTACCGGTACATCAGGCCGAACGGCGGCGCGCAGGCGGCGCCGTTGCGCCCGGTCGCCGCCCAGGCCCAGCCGTCAGGCGCGGCCGAGAACACGATGCCGTTGCTGGCGCACTCGTCCGGATAACTGTCGGCCAGGTTGACCGGGCTCCAGGTCTGGCCGCCGGTGGCGCTGTGCAGCAGGTCGGCGACGCCGCAGCCGTGCATGGCGCAGCTGAGCTGGTCAAAGACGCTGGCCCAGGTCAGGCCGCCCGACGCGGTCGCGGCCAGGCTGACCTTGACCGCGGGCGTGAGCGGTTCGAGGTTGGTCACCCGTCCCAGCCGGTGCCAGCTTCGCCCGCCGTCCTTGCTGGTCAGGAACGTGATGCCGGATGCGCTGGTCTGAGCCGCCCAGAGCTGCCCGGTGGCGCTCGCGGTGGCGAAGACGGGGGCGGCGCCGCCCAGCACCCGCGTCCAGTGCGCGCCGCCGTCCCGGCTGACCAGGATCTGGCCCGGGCAGCGGGACAGGCCGACGTCGACCAGGCAGCTGTCCGAGGTGACCACGCCCAGCCGGGCGGAGACGAACTGGACCTGGTTCACGGCCCGCGGCAAGGTGGCGGCCACCCGCCAGTGCCGACCGCCGTCGGAGGTGGCCAGGAGTTCCCGCCCGCAGGACGGCTTGGACCCCTTGAGTCCCAGGCAGGCGATCAGCGCCCAGGCGTGCGCCGGGTCGGTCGCGCTGATCGACAGCGGGCTTCCGGCACCCTCCCATTGCACCTGCCACGTCGCACCGGCCGTGCCGGTACGCCAGATAGCGGCACGGCCGCCGGTTGCCGCCTGGCCGAGCAGCCAGCCGGTCGCGGGAGCGGGGAAGGCCAGGGCGGTGAGCGTCGGCGCCGAGCCGGCCGAGATGGTGGCGGCGGCGGCTTGGGTCTGGCCGGCGCCCGGGACCTGGGCGGCGCTCGCCGAAGGCGCCAAGCAGACCGCCCCGACCAGCGCGGCGGCCGCCAAGGCGGGCGCAAATCGGGAGCAGCGGAGCATGTGTTGTAGACGCTGACGGCGGGCGAAACGTTGGAAATCGTGACGCGCCGGGCCGGCACTGGGGACACGGTGGCGTTTCTGGCATCATGTGAAGCGATGAGCAGGCCAGATTCTTCGCGTTTCCCGGTGACGGTGACCCGGCTTCCCCTTACCCGCTGCGAGATATGCGGGCGTACCCTGGCCTACCAGCCCGGACAGGCCAGTGCCGTGCTGACCAAGCACTACCTCCGGGCGCACCCGGAGGCCCTCAGCGAGGCGGCCGAGGCAACCGGGGCGTAGCAGTTTCAGAGGTCTATCGCCGCCGGGGCCTGCCGGGTACGCTGCGGGTACCTGCACCCCCGCGGATGTGACCATGAGCACGGGTCTGGCCGCCTTGATCGCGTGGCTGCTCACCGCCGGCATCGGCGGTTACATGCTGCGAACCTGGGTCGCGCGCGACGGCCTGCGCCGCCAGCGGGCGACCGGCGTGGGCGTGCCGCCCGCGGTGGTGTTCGGTCACGCCGGCGCCGCCCTGGTCGGGCTGACGGTCTGGATCAGCTACCTGAGCAGCGGCTGGCGCCCGCTGGCCTGGATCGGCGTAGTCCTGGTCTGCGCCGCGATCAGCCTGGGCATCTGCACGGTGACGCTCTGGACGCCGTATCCGGTCCGGCCCGACCCGGGAACCGGCCACGAGGATCCGGGAGGGTTCGAGAGCCGCGAGGCCCCAGCACACCCAGCACACCCAGCCGGACCGCCGGGCGAGCACCATGACATGTTTACAGTCACCGACGAGATGATCGCCCGCCTGCTCGCCGGGCCGCCTCCGGCCCGGCGTCGCAGGGTCCACCTGCTCCCGCTCGTTCCGGCGGCGCACGGTCTCGCGGCGCTGACCACGTTCATGCTCACCGTGCTGGCCGCCTTGAGCCTGCGGTAAGACGCCCCGAGTGGGCACTAGGGCCGCTGGTCAGGCAGGCTGGAAGCATGGCAGACACGCTGACGATGATGGCGGTACACGCGCATCCCGACGACGAGGCCTCGAGCACCGGCGGGGTGCTGGCCACCTACGCCGACCAGGGGATCCGGACGGTGGTCGTGACCTGCACGAACGGGGAGTTCGGCGACGCGCCAGGCGGCGTGAAGCCGGGACAGGACGGGCACGACGAGCATGCCGTGGCCCAGCTGCGGCTGGCCGAGCTGCGCGAATCCTGCGCCATCCTCGGGGTCACGGACCTGGAACTGCTCGGCTACCACGACTCGGGCATGCCGGAATGGGACTACAAGGACCGGCCCGACGCATTCCGCAACATCCCGCAAGCGAAGGTGGCGGCGAGGATCTCCAGCCTGATCGAGCGGTACCGGCCGCAGGTGCTGATCAGCTACGACGATCAGGGGCCCTACCAGCATCCCGATCACCTGCACGCGAGCCGCTGCGCGCAGGCCGCGTTCGCGGACACCGGCATCCCAGCCAAGCTCTACCTCAGCGCGATGCGCGGCAGCGACTGGCGGAAGGTCTGGGATGCGCTGCGCGAGCTCGGCCTGGAGGTCCCGGATTTCGAGAACATGGACCCCGAGGTGATCCAGCGGGGCCAGGCGTCCGAGCAGCGCATCACCACGACCGTGAACATCCAGCCGGTGCTGAGCCGCAAGCGCGACGCGCTGTTCGCGCACGGCAGCCAGATCTCCGAGTCGTGGTTCAGCAAGCTGCCGCAGGATGTCGCGGAGGCGACCTTCGGGCGGGAGAGCTTCATCCGGGTCAGCGACACGACCGGGGCGCCACTGCCCGAGGACGACCTGTTCGCGGGCCTGCGCCCATGACCGAGCCGGAGGGGCCCAGGGGGCTCGAAATTAATACAGCGGTTGGCCTGGTCGAGCGGTATGCCGCCGCCTTGGTCTCTGGGGTGGCGGACCAGCCTGAAGACGACGGGTTCTTCGGGCCGGCCAGCGTGACCTGGCGGCTGGCCGCCGACCTGTCCGCGCCGGTCGCCGGGCTGCGGTCAGTGCTGATCCAGGCGCTGCACCCGCTGGCCATGGCCGGGGTCGACCAGCACAGCGACTGGCGGCGCGACCCGGTCGGCAGGCTGGCCGCCACCTCCGCCTACGTCGCGACCGTGACCTACGGCGACCGGGCCAGCGCGAGCCGGGCCGCCCGGCGGGTGCGGGCCATCCACGAGCACGTCCGGGGCACAGACACCGTGACCGGCGGACGTTACGCCGCCGGGGACCCCGCGCTGCTGCTGTGGGTGCACGTGGCGCTGGTGGACTCGGTGCTCGCCGCGAACCGGCTGTTCGGCACGCCGGTGACCGATGCGGACGCCGACACGTACGTCGCCGAGATGGCCGTCTCGGCCGAGCTGCTGGGGGTTCCGCGCGAGATCATCCCGAGCAGCGTGGCCGCCGTCGAGCGGTACCTGGCCGGCGTCCGGCCCGAGCTGCGCTGCGCTCCGGCGGCCGCGGAGTCGATGGGCTACATGCTGGATCCCGAAGGCATGGGCGAGGAGATCGCCGAGCTCTGGCAGGACCTGCGGGACGCGGCGCTCGCCGCGCTGCCCGGCTGGGCCCGGGACCTGTACGGCTACCCGGCTCCGCCACCGATCGACTCCGCGCGGCGGACCGAGATCCGCCAGACGCTCGGCGTGTTCGACGCGGTGTTCATGGCCGAGCCGGGCGTCCTGGAGGCGCGCCAGCAACTCGCCTTGCGGATGCGCGCGCGCCCGGGGAACCGGGTTTGAGGGCTCGGACCCGGAAGCTGGCCGTGGCCGCCGCGGTGGGCGGCGCGTCGGTCGCGGCGCTCGCGGTCCTGGGACGCCGACGCGGCCTGCTCGGGGGCCGGGGCGGCAGCTTGCGGGTCGAGCGCGGGATGGCCGCGCTGCGGCTGGCGGCGCGCGGCGGCGCGCGCTACGCGAGCAACGCACCGCGGCTGTTCGCCAGCGCGGGCGAGCACCGGCAGCAACTGCGGAACGACCTGGCCCTGCAGACGGCCGAAGACGTCGCCGCGACCCTGGGCACGATGAAGGGCGTGCTGATGAAGCTCGGCCAGATGGCCAGCTACATCGACGACGGCCTGACGCCGGCCGCCCGCCGCACGCTGAGCCGGCTACAGGACAGCGTGCCGCCGATGAGCCCCGAACTGGCCGCGCAGGTGGTCACCGAGGAGCTGGGCCAGCCGCCGGAGCGGGCGTTCAGGACCTGGGACCCCGAACCCATCGCCGCGGCGTCGATCGGGCAGGTGCACCGGGCGATCACCCACGACGGCCGGGCCGTCGCGGTCAAGGTCCAGTACCCCGGCATCGCCGAGACCATCGAGGCCGACCTGGACAACGTCGGGCTGCTGCGCCGGATGCTCAAGATCACCGCGCCGAGCCAGGACGTCGACGCGCTGCTCGCCGAACTGCGGGAGCGGGTCACCGAGGAGCTCGACTACCGGAGGGAAGCCCGCAACCAGCAGCTCTTCGCCCGTTACTACGAAGGCCACCCCACCATTGCCATCCCGCGGATCGTGGGCGAGCTGTCCACCCGCCGGGTGGTGACCAGCGAGCTCGCCGACGGGGCCAGGTTCGCTGAGCTGGCCGGCTGGTCGCAGGCCGAGCGGGACCTGGCCGCGGAGACCATCTACCGCTTCGTGTTCCGCAGCCTGTACGAGGCGCACGCCTTCAACGGCGACCCGCACCCGGGCAACTACCTGTTCCACGGCGGCGGGCGGGTCACCTTTCTGGACTTCGGCCTGGTCAAGCACTTCACCGCCGAGGAGATGCGGCCGCTGGCCGCGATGGTCAAGCACCTGTGCGTGGACCAAGACCCCGAAGGGTTCCGCCGGGCCATGGTGCAGGCCGGCTTCCTGATCCCGGACGCGCCGGTGTCCACGCCGCTGGTCGTGGAGCACATGGCGGTGTTCTACGACACCGTCCGGGAGCGCGGCCCGCGGACCATGACCGGCGACTACGCCTCGGCGGTGACCCGGAAGTTCTTCGACTTCCGCAGCCCGCTGGCCGCGTACGCCCGGATCCCGCGCTCCTACGTGATCCTGCAGCGGATCAACCTCGGCCTGTTCGCCCTGCTCGGCGAGTTGCACGCGACCGCCGACTGGCGCGGCATCGCCGAGGAGATCTGGCCGTTCGTCCAGGGCCCGCCGTGCACGCCGATGGGGATGGCCGAGGCCGCGTGGCGATCAGCGCGGCCGGCCAGCACGAACGCCGCTTCGTTCGGCTAAATAGGGGTTAGGGAACGGCCGGTCCCAGGCCGCCGAAGAATCGTGAAACGTCGAACGGCCGCAGGTACGGCGCCGGGGTGTAGCTGGTGAAGGCGGGCGCGGTCGCGACGAGATCGCCGGTGGCGGGACTGGTGTAGACGTTGTACTGGGCGCCGAGCGCCGCAGCCTGGGCGTTCAGGCCGGCCGGGCTCGGCACGTTCCAGTGCCCCGTGGACAGGCGGTTCAGCAGCGTCTGGGCCGCGGTGATGGTCTCGGCCGGGGTGAACGCGCAGTGGCCGGCGCGGTCCACGAAGATCTGCCGCAGCAGGTTCCCGTTCCCGGCACGGTCGACGACGCTGCTGTAAGCCTGCTCGTTCTCCGGCACGACCAGGCCGTCGCCGGTGGTGTGCATGGTGAGCACCGGGATCGAGATCTGGCCGTCGAAGGAGATGTTCTTGGCCAGGTAGGCCACGGCGAACGGATCCGCGGTGATCCGCGGGGCGCTGTTCAGCGTCTGCAGGTCCTTGGTCAGGCTGAGCCCCGCGCTCTGGTAAAGCGCCGTCACCTCCTGGCGGTCGACCGAGTTGGCCAGGTCGCTGAAGTAATTCACGCCGGTGTTCCAGGACACGTTGCCGCCGGCCCGGGCTTCGAGCTCGGCGCGGAAGTCCAGGACGAACGGGAAGGTGACCTCGGTGTCCCACAGGAACTGGTTCGCCTCCTGGGCGGCGTAGTCGCTCGCCGCGGGTTCGGGCGACAGCGGGGTGAACCAGCCGGGGGTGTCGTCGAGCGCGGCGACCAGGGCGAGGCGGGCCCGGCCGGCCGCGGTCTGCTGCGCCGCGGCCACCGCGGCCTCGCCGGCCTCCAGGTTGGCCGTGGGGTTCTTGATGTTGACGACCTGGATCGTCGGGTCGATCAGCTGCTGGAACGCGAAGGCCGCGTCGAGCGCGGTGTTCCAGGTCGCCACGCCGCCGGACAGCACGCCGCACATGGGCAGCGCGGCGTTGAACAGGTTCGGGTAGTCCTGGATCAGGCCGGCGGTGATGATGCCGCCCAGGGAGTGGCCCCAGGCGATCGTGGTGAGCGGCTTGCCGTAGCTCTGGTCGAAGACCTTCAAGGTGTTGACCTGGTCGGGGAGCGCCTGCTGGATGGCCCAGCCGGTGCTGGCGTAGGACGATCCCGCCAGGGCGTAGCCGTGGCTGAGCAGCCAGGCGCCGGTGATCGGATCGCCGACGTCTTCGGCCGGGTTGGCGGCGCCGGGGGTGACGTAGCCGTGGCTGTAGAGGAACAGCGTTCCGTTCCACTGGCCGGCCGGGCACTGGATCAGGTACGTGGCGCCATCGGCCAGCGTCCCGTTCACCGTGGTCACGGCGTTGGTTCCGCCGCAGGTCGATCCGGCCGCCCAGGCGGTCCCCGATCCGGCCGTGAGCCCGCCGATGACCAGCCCGGCGGCCAGTACCATCCCGGCCAGTTTCTTCGTCCGCACCATGAATTCCACGCTCCGTCGCCAGCTGAACGATCCCCAGAACGGGACGTAACTTACCGGTAACTTGGGTTTTGCTGGACGCAGACACCATAAGTTGGCCGAATTGAGATAGGAGGCCGGCGGCGCCGCGGCGAAACTATAGGTAGCTATTCGTGTATCGTTTATTTACGTTAAGTAGTCAGCACGGAAAGGGTGCCGCGCCGCGTGTCGAGGATCCTGGTGGTCGATGACGAGCCCGACCAGCGTTTTCTGCTGCGCAGGATATTCGAGCGGGCCGGGCATGAGGTGACCGATGCCGCCGATGGCGCGGCTGCGCTACGCGCCCTGCGGGAGTCGGTGCCGGATCTGGTGGTGACCGACGTGACGATGCCGGTCATGGACGGGGTGGAGCTCATCCGGGCCCTGCACGGTGACCCGGCGACGGCGCACATCCCGATTCTGGCCGTGAGCGGGGACACCCACCTGGTAGATGCCGCCGACGCGATCGTGGCCAAGCCATATGACGGGTACCACCTCCTGTCGGTCGCGGATGCCTTGCTGAAAGAACGACGCGCCGGGAGTTGAAGCGGACTGGTCATCCTCGATCAACGGGAAGCGCGTATCCGTCACGGGATGTCTGGGCGTCGAGGGTGAAGTAGAAGGTGGCGCCGCCGTCCACCGCGCCCTGGGCCCAGGCGCGCCCGCCGTGGCGTTCGACGATCCGCTGGACGCTGGCCAGGCCGACGCCGGTGCCGGGAAATTCGCGGGCGGCATGGAGTCGCTGGAACGGCTGGAAGAGCTTGTCCGCATAGGCGGGTTCGAAGCCGACCCCGTTATCGCGCACGTAGAAGTAGACCTCGCCGTCGTCGTCGGTACCGGCGGCGAACTCGATGATGGCCTCGTCGCGCCGGGCGGTGAACTTCCAGGCGTTCTCGAGCAGGTCCTCGAGCACGGCGCGGATCAAGATACGGTCCGCGGTCACCCAGACGCGCTTCTGGATGGCGAAGCGGACCCGGCGGCCGGCGTCACGGGATCGCAGGCCCTCGGCGATCGCGGTGACCTCCGCGCTGAGATCGACCCGGGCGAGGTTCATGTCGGCGTGCGTTACCTGCGACAGGCGCAGCAGGTCATCGAGGATGGCGCCCATCCGCTCGCTCGCCGCCTGGATGCGCCTGGCGTAGCCGCGGCCGGTTTCGCCGAGAAGCTCGGCGAATTCCTCGAGCAGCGCCTGGCTGAACCCGTTGAGCCCGCGCAGCGGAGTGCGCAGGTCATGGGCGATCGAGTAGCTGAACGCCTGCAGGTTCCGGTTCGACCGCTCCAGTTCGGCCGTGCGCTGCCTGACGCGGGCCTCGAGCTCGGCGGTGAGCGTACGAACCTCGGCTTCGGCTTCACGCTGGGCGGTGATGTCGCGCACGGTATCGATGTACAGCAGCGGGCGGCCGGCTGGATCGCGGACCAGGCTCCGTTGCACCTCGCCCCAGATGAGGGCACCCCCCTTCTGGATGAAGCGCCTCTCCGCCGAATAGGTGTCGATCTCTTCGGCGGCGATGCGTGCCCTGATGGCGCGATGGGTCTCGATATCGTCGGAATGCAGGAGATCCGTCATTCCGCGCATAGACAGCACCTCCTCGGCGGTGTAACCGACGAAGTTGCAGAAGTACTGGTTGACCCGGACCAGCTCGCCGTTGAGCGTTACCTCGCCGACGCCGATGGGGGCGTTGTCGAACAAGACGCCGAGCCGCACTTCTGACGCGCGCAGCGCGTCCTGCAGGCGCTCGGTCTCGGTGATGTCGCGCGCGGCGGCGAAGACGCCGAGTACCTGCCCGGACGCGTCACGGTAGACCGAGCCGTTATACATCACCGATGTGATATGCCCGTCGCGGTGGCGCAACTCCAGGGGGTAGTCCCGCACGCTGCCATCGGCGAAGGCCAGCTCGTAGCCGGCCTTGGCCAACCCGGGGTCGGCGAAGTAGTCGCTGAACCCGGTCCCGAGCAGGTCCGCCCGTTCGTACCCGGTCGCCTGCTCGGTGGCGGTGTTGACGTCACTGATCGCGCCATCTCGGCCGATGGTGAACATCGGGTTCAGGCTGGCCTCGATCAGGCTCCGGTTGTAGGCGGCCGCGGCGCGGATCTCGTCCTCGCCCCGCTTCCGCTCGGTGATGTCCTGGCAGACGCCCAGCAACCGAGCCGGCTCGCCCGTGTGGTCCCGCTCCACGACCGCTGCCTGCAGGATCCAGCGCACGGCGCCGTCAGGGCGGATGATCCGGTGCTCGACCTGGTAGCGATCGCCACCCGCCAGCGCCGCCCCGCGCGCCTCGGCCACCGCCGCCCGGTCGTCCGGATGGATAAGGTTCCAGAGGGTTTCCGTCTTCACCTCGGCCAGCCCGGGGGCCAGCCCGTAGATCCGATGAGCCTGCGGCGACCAGGTCGTCATGTGATCCTCGGTCGGAACCGAAGCCCACCAGCCGAGCCTCAGGGATTCCTGCGCCTGCTCGAGGAAGGTGTTCTGGGCCGCCTGATGCTCCGCGGCGCGCTGCGCGGTGAGATCGGTGAGGACCAGGCAGCGCGTGAGCATCCCGTCCAGATCGAATCCGCTGACCGCCAGCTGGACCGGAACGATTGTGCCGCCGGATCCGGTCAGGTCCACTTCGCCGCGTGCGCTTTCGCCGATGGCGACATCGAACAGCTGGGCGAACGCGGGCCGGTGGGCTTCCGCGATCAGGTCAAGCACCGGGGTCCCGATCAGCTCCGAGGCGTCCTGGCCGGTCATCGAGCCAAGCCGCGGGTTCGCGTTGAGGATGACCCCACCGGTGGAGACGGTGGCGGCGCCTTCGCTCATCGCCTCGACGATAAGCCGGTAAGAGCGGTCGGCGATGGAGTGGACCTGCTCATGGCCAGGCAGGCCGATGATCAGCGAGTCGACGGCGCCGGTCCTGATCGCCTCGATCGCCTGCTGCAGGTCGCGCAGCTCGGCCTGCACCTCGGCCAGCTTGACGCTGTCCTCCGAATGGCTTTGACCGGGCGCTCCCGCGGGGGACGGGCTTGGACCCCTAGCTCTCGGCACCGACGAGCTGGCCGCGTCCTTACTCGTCTGAGTCAGTATCTTCGCCGCCTGTCCCGTCGGCTGCGGTACCGGTACTCACGCTGCTTCCTCACCGTCGAAGCTCCATTCCGATGAGGAGACGGTCGCTATCTGACAGGTCGCCGACGAGCTTGCGGATCGGCGCGGGGAGCCTTCTGACCACCGTGGGCGCGGCCAGGATCTGGTCAGCGGCGGCTCGGCGCGGGTTCTTGAGCACGTCCACGATCTCGATCTGGTAGCGGCCTGCCAGGTGCTCCTCGCAGGCACGCCGCAAATTTTCGATTGCCCGAAGGCCCCGCGGCGATGCGTCGGTCACGTACACGACCAGATCCCACTGCTCGCCGGTATCGGCGCCGGTCCAGTCATTATCGGGGTACGGCTCGCTCATCGCGGTTCTCCGTTGTGCGGGGCGTCGTCGGCCCAGCGCCGCGCCGCCATCTTGGACCGGTCCGCCTCGATATCGGCCACCAGGTGGCCCTCGCGCAGGTCGATTCGGCTGATCTCGGTCTGCTCGGCGTCGAGCTGGTCCTGCGTCGCCACCAGGTGAGCCTCGCGCTCGATGACGCTGCGGTGCAGCTCACGCCGACGGTGGGCCAGCTCCTCGGCGATCCGCAGCTGCTCGTCGCGCTCGGCGGCCTGCTGGGTCACGCGGGCGGAGCCGGCCAGCACGCCCGCCGCGCCGATATACACATCGACCAGTTCGACCCCGTGATCGGTGAGCACGAACTCCCGCACCTGATTCGAATGGGCGGTGCCGCGCGACTTCAGCACGAACAGCAGCCGGTTGCGTTCGCCGTTGGCCTCGATGTTGCGCAGCTGCAGCCAGGTGTCCACCATCGCCGACACGGACCTGGCGTTGACATCCTCCCCCTGACCAAGCGCGGTGATCACGCTCGTGATCCCACGGCTCTTGAGCAGGTCGATCTGGCGGGCCACGCTGGAGGCTAGCTCGGTGGTCAGGATCCCGTTGGACAGGCTGGTGATCCCGTCGAGCACCGCCACCGACGGCTTCTCCTCCTCGATCAGCCCGGCGAGGATGGCCAGATGGGTTTCCAGCCCGAACGCGGACGGACGCGCCGCCCAGATGCGCAGCAAGCCCGCCTCGACCCACGGCCGCAGGTCGAGCCCGAGCGAGCGCATATTGCGCACCACCTGATCCGGCGACTCCTCGAGCAAGACCATCAGCGCGCGCTCACCGCGGGCGCAGGCCGAGTCCACCACGGATGCGCCGACCGAGGTCTTGCCGGTGCCCGCGGCCCCGCTCACCATGAGCGTCGACCCGCGGAACATGCCGCCGCCCAGCATGTGGTCCAGGCGGGGGATGCCCGTCGAGACCCGCTCCTCGGAGGCCGCGTAGTCGAGCGCGACCGACGTGATCGGCAGCACGGTGAAGCCATGCGCGGAGATCAGGAAGGGGTACTCGTTGGTGCCGTGCGCGGACCCGCGGTACTTGACCACGCGGAGGCGACGGGTGGAGATCTCCGCGGTGACCCGATGGTCGAGCACGATCACGCAGTCGGTAACGTACTCCTCGATCCCGTGCCTGGTGAGACCGTCGCCGCCTTGGCTGCCTCGCTCCCCGGTCAGGAGGACGGTGACGTCCCGGTCGTCGAGCCAGCGCACCAGCCGGATGAGCTCCGAGCGCACGATCGTGTCGTTGCCGAACGCGCCGAATATCACCTCGATGGTGTCCAGCACGACGCGCTTGGCACCCACCTGCTTGATCGCGTCGTCGAGGATGGCGAAGATCGGCTCGAAGTCGAATACTCCGGCCTGGACGATCTCGGACGGATCCACCCGGAACGCGAGCACCACGAGCTGGCCGGTGCGCACCAGCTCATCGATATCGAATCCGAGCGATCGCACGTTGAGGGCGACCTTGGCCGCCGACTCCTCGAAGGTCATGAGCACGCCGGGCTCGTCGTACTGGCGGGCGCCCGCGACCAGGAAGTTCATCCCGAGCAGCGTCTTGCCCGCTCCCGCGCTGCCCGCCACCAGCGTCACCCGGCCCCGGGGCAGGCCACCGGCCAGGATCTGGTCCAGCCCGGAAATCCCGGTGGGCGCCTTGTCCAGATCTGGACCTATCGAACCGTCCGTCACGCTCGTCAGCACCGCGCTATCCATGCGCACATCCTCCCCCGAGTAAAGCTTTTACGTCTTGTCCGAAAAGTACTAAAGGCCCCGGTAATTACGCACGAATCGCCATACCGGATCCCGGTTAAATACAGGGGGAATCGGTGCAGAAATTGATACGAACTGGTCTAAAGCGGAGTAACTAGGCGTTCCCGATTATCATTTCCCTAGGTTATCATAGGTTTATTTTTGACCAATCATACGTCTATTTTTCCACGGGCATTGTGTCCCGAATTCGGGGACAGCGACAGGGCGGCGACCGCCGAGGATGGCCGGTAGCTGGTGCTTCCGGGGTAGCTGACCCGGATGGTGTCGTTGACCGGTGCGGCCTGAAGAGTCTGGGGGCCGGTGAACACGCAGGTGGCCACGCCGCCGGTGGTTGTGTGCCGGGTGCACAGGTAAGCGGTCCCGATGCTGAACGATACGGCCTGGCCGCTGAGCGGGCGGCCGGACGCGGTCAGGGTGGCGATGAGGGTGAGGGCCAGTAGCGGGCTGAGGTCGATGCGCGCGGTCAGCGTGGTCGGGGCCTGGGTGACGGTCTGGGTGAGCCGGCCGGCGGATGTGGCGTAGCTGGCGTCACCGGGGTAGACGGCGGTGATCGTGTCGCGGCCGGCCGATAGGGCCCTGGTGGTGCAGGTGGCGTGGTAGGTGGTGCCGCTGACCTGGGTCAGGGACACGGCGCGGCACAGCGCCTGGGAGCCGCCGCTGAACGTGACGGTGCCACCGTCGGCCGGGGCGACCGTCGCGGTGAAGGTGACGTTCTGGCCGAAGGTGCTCGGGTTCGGTGACGAGGTCACCGCGGTGACGGGAGTTGGCCGGGACACGCTGATCACTGACACGGTGCCATTGCCCGCGTTGGTCACGTAGGCGGTGTGGAACGTGGGGTCCACTGCCACCCCGGACGGATAAGCGTCGACCGGGACGGTGGCGGTCACGGTCTCGGTCGCCTCGTCGATCACCGACACGTTGCCAGCGAGGTTGGCCACATAGGCGGCGTGGGTGGTCGGGTCTACCGCCACCCCGTCCGGGTCGGAGCCGACCTTGATGGTGCCGGTCACGGTACCGCTCGCCTCGTCGATCACCGACACGGTGCCGGCGCCCCCGTTGGCCACGTAGGCGGTGTGGGTGGTCGGGTCTACCGCTACCCCGTCCGGGTCGGAGCCCACCGCGATGGTGCCGGTCACGGTGCCGCTCGCCTCGTCGATCACCGACACCGTGCCAGCGCCCCCGTTGGCCACGTAGACGGTGTGGGTGGTCGGGTCTACCGCCACCCCGTCCGGGTCGGAGCCCACCGCGATGGTGCCGGTCACGGTGCCGCTCGCCTCGTCGATCACCGAGACCGTGCCAGCGCCCCCGTTGGCCACATAGGCGGTGTGGGACGTGGGATCCACCGCCACCCCGTCCGGGCCGGAGCCCACGGTGATAATGGCGGTCACGGTGCCGGTTGGCCCGTCGATCACCGACACCGTGCCATTACCCCCGTTGGTCACGTAGGCGGTGTGGGTCGTGGGGTCCGCCGCCACCGCGAGCGGGCCACCGCCGACGGTGACGGTGCCGGTCACGGTGCCGGTCGCCTCGTCGATCACCGACACCGTGTCATCATCGACGTTGGTCACGTAGAGGGTGTGGGCGCCGGGGTCCACCGCCGCCCCGTCCGGGCCGTTGCCCACTTCGATGGTGGCGGTCACGGTATAGCCGAGCGCCGCCGAGGCGGGCACCGCGCCGGCCGCGCAGACCACCAGGGGCAGCACGACGGCAGCGGCCACCGCGATGACGCGATCGCCCCGCCATGCGCGCATAGCCTGTCCCCTACCGGGTCCCGGTGCCGAGAGTGGTCAGGAGGGGGGTCCTGCGGCCTGTGCCTCGCTGCGGGCGGCGGTGAGCATCTGGCGGATCCGGCTCATGATCTCCTCGGCTGCCGCTAGCTGGCCGAGGCTAGCCAGGCGCTGGGCCTGCAGCAGCTGGTCTTCGAGCTCGGCTAGATTCGCTCGTTGCTCGGCCTCGGACAGCGCGCGCATAATGACCGAGGGCAGGCGCGCGGGGCGGTCCTTCAGGACGTAATCGGTGGCCCCCTGCTTGATGAGCGCGACCGCTGCTTCGTCGCCAAGCACACCGGACCAGAAGACGAACGGTATGTCCGGGTAGTGTTCCTGAGCGATCTTGAGAGCGTCCTCGCCGGAGAAGCCGGGCAGGTGGTAGTCGGACAGGATAATGTTCGGCCGGAAGGCGGCCAGCTGCTCAATAAACGCCGCCTTGGTGTCAACGACGAGGGCCTCGAGGTTAAGGCCCGCGCCGGCCAGCAGGCGCTGGGCCAGTTCGGCGTCCCAGGCTTCGTCCTCCAGGATCAGGATACGTTTGCTGGGTCCCGCTGAGTCCGCCTCGCCTCCGGTCTCGGCGTTCGCCTGCCTCGGAACGGTCATGGTATCCGGCTGGCCCGTCTCGGGCTCGCCGTGGTGACGCTCGTCGCTCATAAATGTCCTACCTCAATCCGAGTTTCGGCGCGACGCTGGGGACGGGCTCATTCAAAAGCAGCCAGAACACGCCGAGGGCCTTGACCGCTTCGGTGAATTCGGAGAACTTTACTGGCTTTCGGACATACGCATTGGCGCCGTTGCGGTAGCTAACCAGGACGTCCTCTTCCAGTTTGGAGCTGGTCAGGACGACCACCGGGATCATCTGCGTCCGCTCGTCGGCTCGCATCCTGCGCAAAACCTCAAGCCCGCCGACCTTCGGGAGATTCAAGTCGAGCAGAATGAGAGCCGGAGTCGGCGCGTCGTCGCCGTCGCCCTCGCCCTCGCCCTCGCCGGGGAAGAGGTACGCCAAAGCCTCGGCGCCGTCTCGCTTCACGACGACCTTGTTGTGGATGTTGCTCTTGTCGAAGGCCCGCAGGGTCAGTGCCTCGTCGTCGGGATTGTCCTCTACCAGCAAGATGGTTCGGCTTGTCATGTACTTTCCTTCTCGTCCAGGGTGAAGTAGAAAGTCGCGCCCGCTCCGACGGCACCCTCGGCCCAGACACGGCCACCGTGGAGTTCCACGATCTGCCGCACGCTGGCCAGGCCGGTGCCGGTACCGGTGGCAGGGAAGTCGCGAGCCGCATGCAGCCGCTGGAACGGCTGGAACAGCTTGCCCTCATAGGCGGGATCGAAGCCGACGCCGTTGTCGCGCACGTAACAGCACACGGCGGCGTCCTCGTTCGGGGCCGTCCCGAACTCGATCGACGCATCGTCCTGGCGGGACGTGAACTTCCAGGCGTTGTCCAGCAGGTTTTCCAGGACCGTGCGGATGAGACCGCTGTCCGCCCGGGCCGGGACTGGTTGCTGGATAGTGAAACGGACGCGTCGGTCCGGTTCCCGGCGCTGGATCTCCTCGACGATCCGGGCCGCCTCTGCGCTGAGATCGACGGACTCCAAGTGCAACTCGGCGCGCGAGAGGTGCGAAACCTGCATCAGGTAGTCGAGTAGGTCCCGCATCTGCTCACTGACGGCGACGATCCGCTCGGCGTAACTGCGGCCTTCCTCACCGAGAACCCCGCCGTAGTCTTCCAGCAGCACCCCGCTGTAACCACTGAGCGCTCTCAGCGGGGCCCGCAAGTCGTGGGATACCGCGTAGATGAACCTCTCCTGGCTCTCACTAGCACGCTCAAGGTCCTTCGTCTGGAGCTGGGCGGTTACGTCTCGGATGGCTGCGGCGACAAGGATGCCTTCGCCGGTGTCGATCGCGGACAGGGAGATCTCGGCCGGGAAGGTGCTGGCATCGCGGCGGCGCCCGGCGAGCGCCAGGCCCGCGCCCATGGGCCGGTGCTGTGGGTCAGCGGGGTACATAGCCAGGTGGCTTGGGTGCTCGGCGCGGGCGGTATCTGGGACCAGCATCTCGACCCGCTGGCCGATAAGTTCCGCACGCTCGTAGCCGAACAGCCGCTCCGCCTGGGCGTTGACCAGGACGACCCGGCCGTCGGCGGCGGTGCACACCATCGCGTCAGGAACCGCTTCCAGGAGCGCGGCGAACATGCCGTCGGAGGGCGGGGTCAGCACCGCCGGTGGTGTCACAATTTGTATTGTAGCAGTGACTTAAAGTCATAACAGATGGACAACATCATGCTGTCCCCTCCTTCGCGTTCAGGGTGAAGTAGAACGTGGCGCCGCGGCCCACGGCGCCCTCGGCCCAGACTCGCCCGCCGTGGCGTTCGACGATCCGCCGGACGCTGACCAGGCCGATTCCGGTACCAGGGAACTCGGTAACCGAATGAAGCCGCTGGAACGGCTGGAACAGCTTGCTCCCGAAGGCCGGATCGAAGCCGGCCCCGTTGTCGCGCACAAAGCAGCAAACCATGGCGTCCTCGGCAGCGGCGGTGCCGAACTCGATGGTGGCGCCGTCACTCTTGGCGGTATATTTCCACGCGTTTTCGATCAGGTTCTGCAACACGGTGCGGATGAGAATGCGATCCGCGTTGACCCAGATGCCGTCTTGGAGGGTGAAGCGGACCCGGCGCTTGGGCTCGCGGGCTTGCAGTTCATCGGCGATGTCGGCGACCTCCGCGCTGAGATCGACCGGTCCCAGGACCAATTCCGCGCGCGATACCTGGGACAGGTTCAGCAGGTCATCGATGAGTGCGCCCATCCGCTCGGTGGCGGCCAGGATCCGCTCCGCGTACCAGCGGCCGGTTTCGTCGAGACGGTCGCCGTAGTCCTCTATCAACGCTTCGCTGTACCCGCTCAACGCCCGCAGCGGGGAGCGCAGATCATGGGCGACCGAGAAGGTGAACGCCTCCAGGTTCTTGTTGGCCACCACCAGCTCAGCCGTGCGCCGCTCGTTGAGCGTCTTGATCTGGGCTTGGGCGTCGCTGAGATCCTCGAGGACGTTGAGGCTCGCCTTGACCGCCGCCTCGGCCCGCAGGCGTTCGGCGTTCGAGTCCTCAAGCAGGTTCAGGACCGCGACCTGCATGTCCTTGAGCGCTTGCCCTTCATCGACGACGCCCATCCGTCAGCCACCGCCGGCCGCGGCTCGCAGGGCTTTGATCTCCTTCTTGAGCTCGATCATGCGCAGCTCCCGTCCGACGGTGAGCTTCTGGAAGCGTTCGAGCTCGGCGAGCCTGTCGAGTTCGCGTGCTCTCTGTTCCGCTACTTCACTCTCAGCCTGCTTCTGGGCGGTGACGTCGCGGGCGGCGGCGAACACGCCAAGGACGTTGCCGCCCGCGTCTTTGTACACCGAGCCGTTGTAGAGCACGTCGGTCATCCCGCCGTCCACGTGGCGGATGGTCAGCGGGTAGTCGGTGACGAAGCCCTGCGCGAAGACCTGGCGGTGACCCTCGCGGGCCCGGTCCGGCTCGGTGAAATAGTCCGAGAAGTCAGTGCCCATCAGATGCTCCCGATCCACTCCGGTCACCCGGATCGTCGCCTCGTTCACGTCGGTGATCTTGCCCTCCGCGCTGATCGTCACCAAGGGGTCCCGGCTGGCCTCGATCAGGCTGCGGGCGTACTGCGCCGCCGAACGGAGTTGCTCCTCGGCCAGCCTGGTCTCCGAGATGTCGTGGCTCATCAGCAGGAAGCCGATCGGGCGCCCCAGGCTGTCGTCACGCCGGGTCATCACGACGCTGGCGGTGAACCGGGAGCCATCCTTCCGGACTCGCTCGAACTTTTCCTCGGCCAGACCATCCTTATACGCGGTGGCCAGCAGGCGGTCGACGGCACCGGACTCGACGTCTGCTGGCACGTTGAGGATGCTCGTGTCCCTGCCCATGACCTCTTCCGCGGAATAGCCGTAGTTGCGGAACGCTCCCTTGTTCCACGAAAGAATGCGGTGGTCCAGGTCCATCCCGATGATCGAGTACTTCGTGGAGCTCTGCAGTATGTTGTCCAGGAACGCCCTGGTTTCGGAAAACTCTCGCAGTTGCCATTTCGAATAGGGGGCATCGCTGGCCGCGTCCTGGTATACCGGCGCGGTGTAGAGCACCCTGATCAACTCGCCGTCGGTCTGCCGGAGGATCAGCGGATAGTCGGTGACGAAGCCGTGCGAGAAAACCTGGCCCTCACCCGCGCGGACCCGGTCCGGCTCGGTGAAATAGTCCGAGAAGTCAGCGCCGACCAGATGCTCCCGGTCCACTCCGATCATCTTGACCGCCGCCTCGTTCACATCGGCGATCTTCCCCTCGGGGCCGATCGTCACCAGCGGGTCCGGGCCGGCCTGCACCGGAAGCTTCGACCCACTGGTGGGCTTGGCCGGGCGCCGTCTAGGGGGGGTGGCGGCGGATTTGCCATTTGGTGAATCGCCCACGCGTATCGTCATGAGAACCTCCTACCGCGAACCGGCATCGATTGAGCCGGTCGGCACCGTGTAGTTCACGTGCCCGCCCCCGAGGCGGTAGTCACGGATCCGCTTCGTACAGAAACACTATATAGGTTACAGCACTCGAATTCGATCCCAGAGGTACTCAAGAGTCTTATGCCGATTGGGTGATCATCGCTACAGGAAATCACACCGGAACCAAATCGGGGTACGAGCAAACAATTTTCACAAATGGATACCAAAGCAGCCGAACGCGGCAACCTTAGTGGACGGGGGAGGTGGCCACCGCGAGGACGATGATCACGACTATGACCAGGGCGACGGTGATCACCACATATTGCCGGACCTGGCGCACGCTGATCCCTACCTGCCGCTCGGCCTCCACGGCCGTGCCTGCCGATGCCATGGCCGACTGCGCCGCATGCACCGCGGCCTCGGCAGCGGCTCCGGCCCCGGCCTGCAGTTCGGCGTAGGCCCGGAGAGCGACGGCGATATCTGCCTCCACCTTGGCCGCCGCGGCCTCGATCCGGTCCAGCGCGGCGACGCTGATGGCCGCTGCGCGCCAGGCCTCCGACTCGGCGCCGACGTGGACGGGGACAGAGATCTCAGCCCGGGGCATCACCTCCAGTTCCGTCGTCACGGTCACTAGTTCCGTCGTCACGGCCACGGCGACCTCGGCGCCGGGCGCGGAAACGCTCGCTCGTGCGGCTTCCCGGTCCGCGGTGGCCCTCGAGGCGTCGTTCAGGAAGCTGATCACGGCCTCCCGCGCCATTGCGCCCACATCGGGAGGACCGTGCGGACCAGTTCCAGACCGCCGCCGCCGGGTGCTCGTGCCGGTCTGGGTATCTCTTGTCGCGGGCATGACATCTCCTCGAGGCGTGTCAGGCTACGTAGTAGTTCCTTTGGTCACTATACGTGTTTCAATTAATACGGAAAGGAGTCACTCAGCCGTGGTCCGCAGCGTGCCGGGCGGCGAAGGCAGCAGCCTCCGTGCGGCGGTGCATGCCAAGCTTGGCCAGCAGCGAGGACACGTAGTTCTTCGCGGTCTTTTCCGCGAGGAACATGCGCTCCGCGATCTGGCGGTTGGTCAGTCCTTCGCCGACCAGTTCGAGCACCCGCTTCTCCTGGCCGGTGAGCGTCGCCACCAGGTCCTCGCCGGCCCCGCGGTCCCGCAGTCGCACCATGGCCGCGCGCGACGCGTACGGGTCGAGCAACGACCGGCTGGGCGGATACGGCCGCACGGCGCTCACGAGGTCGGCTCCCCCGGTCTGCTTCGAGTCGGCCTGGTTCGATAGGTAGCGCGCGGCCCCGGTCATGATCCCCCCGAGGAGGGCCTGCTGGCTTGGGTCAGCCAGCATCGGCCACAGGTCTCCGGCGAGGGTAGTGACCAGCTCGACATGCTCGCCGAGGGTCCGGCGCAGCACCTCCTGCACGTCGACGGCGACGTGGTCAAGGTCGAGGACCTGCGGGCGGGCCACCTGCCGGGGGACGAGGGCGAGCGGCTGGCGCCGCAGGCCCGCCGCCCGTTCGGCGGCCAGCGTGATCTGCCCGAGGTCGCGGCGGGCTGACTCCAGGCGCTTGGACCAGTCGGGTCCGGATGGGGTGTCAACGTCGCCCGGGACAAAGGCTGCGCAGCTGACGATCACCGCGAGGAGGTGGTTGAAGTCATCCGCGAGCCCGCCCGCGAGCTGGCCCAGGCTTTCCATGCGCTGAGCCTGCTGCAACTGCGCCCGCTGCCGGTCTGGTGAAGATTCCTGCTCATCGCGGTGCTCGGGGCCGGATGTGACCTCGGACCGGTCTTGGAATTCGCGGCGCTCGGTGGCCGGATCGACCATGTGAAGTCATCCCCAGGTGCTGCTCAGAAGGCGCTGCGGCGCGGCGGGATGTCACACTACGCGCCTCTATCATCACTATGAGTGATGATAGCACAGGTTTATAAGTTACGGCCTTTTCGCACTGAGCGGTTCTGGGACTGGAGGGGCAGGTAGCCACTGGTTAGCTGCCGGCTAGCTGCCGGTCATGGAGATCCGGTCTTGGAGACGTAGAGGCTGAAGGGGAGGGTGCCGGGTGATCCAGCCGGTGGCCGACCAGGAGTCCATCGCGGCGTTGCCCAGGGCCAGCGCGGTGTCGGAGGCCTGGCAGGTGTCGTTGCGGCCGGACTTGTCAGCGACCGAGGAGATGTAGGCGATGACGAACGCCACGCCGACCTTGGTCACACGCTGACCACGGTCGCGCACCGCACCCGCAAGGGATGCTTTTGGTGTTCTGCCGAATGTCCGGTTCAAGCTCGTGACTCTTTTCCTTCTCGTATTTGCCTTGCGTTCATTTCGTGCTTTATTCACCACTCTCCGTGTTTTCCGGGGTGGGCACCAGAGGCGTATTACCTAGGTATGGCACGTCTTTGTCCCGTCATTTTCGACGCGGGCCATTCGGCCATGGGCCGTTTGGTCCGGGCCATTCAGCCCGGATCGTTGCGCCGGGCGGTGTGCGCCGTGACAGCGGCCCGGGCGGGCCAGCGCGAGGCTGGGCCGCCCGGGCCGGGTCGGGGCAGGGTGGCTAGGCGGAGTAGGCCTGGAACTCGTCGATCTGGGGTGCGCCCTGGGCGCTGTTGGCGCTGATGTCGAGGCGGAGGTAGGTCTCGGTGGCCTTGGGGACGGGGATGGCGACGGAGTTGCTGCCCACGGTGAACTGGTAGACCGCCGAGGGGGCCAGGGTGGTCCAAGTGCTGCCGTTGGCGCTGCCGTCGACCACGATGGTCTGGCTTCGGGTGCCCCAGCCCTGGGGGAGTTCCAGGACGACCCTGGCGACGGGGCCGGCCTGGGCCAGGTGGAGGGTGAGGGTGGCGGTACTGGCGGTGGCCTGCCAGTAGGTGTTCAGGTTGCCGTCGATGGCGTTGCTGGCCGGGAACCCTGACAGCGTGCTATTGGCCGTGACGGTACCGGTCAGCGCCAGGTTGACGGGGGCGCTGGAGTAGGGGGCGATGGAGGAGGCGTAGAGGGAGAAGGGGATGGTGCCGTCCCACAGGTGAATGTCGTGGGCCCAGTAGAAGACCTTGAAGTCGCAGGACAGGGCCATGCCGAGGGCGGTGGCCATCATGCCGGTGGAGGAGGTGTTGGTGTAGAAGGAGTCCAGGCTGGCGGGCAGTCCGTAGCCGGGGTTCTCCCCGCCGACGGCCAGGCCGTCCTGAGCGGCGATGCGGGTGATCCAGCGGGTGGCGGACCAGGAGTCCATCGTGTCGTTGCCCAGGGCCAGCGAGGTGTCGGAGGCCTGGCAATCGTCGTTGCCGCCGGAGTTGTCAGCGACCGAGGAGATGTAGGCGATGACATTGGTCTTGTTGATCAACTGCGCGTAATACAGGTTCCAGACCGCGCCGACGCCGGTGGTGCCGTCGTTGGACAGGTTGGCCTGCTCGGTCTTGGTCAGGGTGTCCGGGCGGGTGCCTGATCCCGGGGTGACGGTCTCGTAGTAGCCGGTGAAGCCGAGGCTGGTCAGGGTCTGCATCTGCCAGTTGGTCACGGTGTCCAGGCCGCCGACGTACCAGTTGACCCAGGTGGTGATCTGCGCCTGGGTCAGGCCGGCGGTGCCGGGCTTCCAGCTCGGGTCGGGGTTACGCGTCATGCCGGAGGCGAGCCCGGTCCCGGTCAGGGCGGCCTTGTCGAACGCCCAGTAGGTGCCGCCGCCGGGGTAGAGCATCTCGCCGTCACCACCGGAAGTGAGCCGGATGGCATAGAAGTTCGACATCGGGATCGCGGCGTTGACCAGGGACAGGAACTGCGCGGCGGCGGTCCGGACGGCCTGGCTGAACACGAAGTTCGCTTCGGTGGAGACGTCACCGTTCTGGTCGACGTAGGTGCTGTCGGCCAGGTTGAAGACCCACGAGGGAGGGTTCTCCAGGCCCAGGCCGAGGGTGACCTTCTGCCCGGCGGCCTGGTAAGACGCCAGTTCGTACTTCATGGTGGTCAGGTAGGAGGAGCTGAGCACGCCCTGGGTGGGTTCGAAGCTGGCCCAGTTGTACTCGAACATGGCCATGATTCCGTTTTGGCCCTCGGTCGCCGCCGTGTTCGTCTGAGTATCCAAGGTGCCCCACAGCGGGAATGAGGTGGGAGGAGTCGAGGCGTGGGCGTTCAGCGAGAGGGCCGCGCCGAGGCTGCCCAGGACCAGGGCCGTGACGACCACCATTACAAACCGGGTGCGGCGGCGTACCGCACGCGCGAAGAATGCTTTTGGTGTTCTAGATTTCCGGTCGACCATCATGACCCTTTCCTTCTCATATCCACTTCGTATTCTTTCCGTGTATTAATCACCACTCTCTGCGTTCTCCAGGGTGTGTGCCAGAGGCGAATTACCTAGGTACGGCACGTCATTGTCCGTCATTTCGGCCCGGCCATTCAGCCTGGGCCATTCGGGCACGGGCCATTCAGCCCTGGGCCATTCGGCCCGGGCCATTGCGCTGGCCGCGGAGGGTTAACGTGAGTCGGACCGGGGCGGAGCGGCACGCCGCGAACGCGGAACTGAAGGCTCAGCCGGCGGAGCAGGCGGACGGGCCGCGCATCACCGACCAGGGATCAGGAAGGCCCGGCCGAGCTCTTGGCGGCGGGCCAGCGCCCGCCCCGCCCCATCCGCTGCTCCACGCCCCAAGCGCCCCACGCCGGACCGTCCCCCAACGTCATGGATGCCGCACGCTAATGGGTCTTCCCATCACGATGCCACAGCCACGCTGTTCCGCCCCAGCCCCCGCCCCGCCACCAACGGGACTCTCCGGCTTCCGACTCGCAGCGGCGCCATCGTTTGGCTTCGCTCACTTCGTGCCCGGCCCGCTGGAGGATCCTCCGGAGCAAGAAACGCTGGTCCGGTTCGTCATCAACCAGCAGATCCTCGACCCGCGGTGCCGTGCTCTCATCATAAATACCTAGAGTGTCGAACTATGCACGAATAGTCACCTGATGCCGGTATCGCGCGTGGGCCACAGCGACCACGAGGCTTCGGTGTCAGCCGGGCGAAGCTCGGTCGCCCCAGGTCATCGGGCCGTACGCCGGTCATCGTGACCTGTTCGTGATCTTGCGGAGTCGTTGCCTCCTGGCCAACCAATACATAATGTGACAGTGTCGGCACGCAGCGTAAGACCGGCCGTCCTCAGCCGGGCTGCGAAGTGATGCTCATGACTCATCGCGTCTGCCGCCTACCGGGCGTTGCTGAAAGGAAAGAGAAATGAGTTCACGTCGCGGATCGCCGGCGTGTGGAATCGGCGGCGGAATCATCCTGGCGCTGGCGCTGGCTGCCTGCGGCAGTCCAGTTCTGGCTGCGACGCCGGCGGCCCACGGCCTGCCGTCGACGGTGGCGCTCTACTCGATCCAGGACCTGAGCGGCCCGGCCGCTACCCCCGGCCTGGACGACGAGCGAGGTGACCAGCTCGCCGTCGCCGATATCAACCGGGAGAAGTTCCTCGGCTCCGCCAGGCTGACTATTTCCTTCGGTAACTCCGCGACCGACCCGACGACCGCCGCGGCGGTCGCGTCGACCGTGGCCGCGGCCCGCTATCCGATCGTGATCGGGCCCCCGGCCAGTTCGAGCGCCGTGGCCGTCGCGCCGATCATGGCCAAAGCCGACCAGCCGACCGTCTTCACCCAGGCGGGCAGCGACGGCGTCCTGGTCAGCCCGTACATCTACCGGATGACGACGTTGCAGGCATCGCTATACCCGCTGACCATGAAGTGGCTGGGGGCGCAGAGGGTCAAGACGGTCGCCGTCATCCAGGACTCCGACATCCCGACCGAGGTCCGGCTGACCGACGAACTGAAGGCTGACGGGCCGAGGTACGGCTTTAAGGTCGTGGACGTCGAGTCGGTGCTAGCGACGCAGTCGAACATCGCCTCGGCGATGTCATCGGTCCTGGCCGCCCACACTGAGGCCCTCGCGCTCAACGTGGTCACGACGCAGAACGCCACGGCGGCCACGCTAGCCCAGCAGGGAAGCTTCAAGGGACCGATCATCGCCGAGGAAAGTGCCGCCAACGCAGAACTGGCGGCCGCCGGTTCGGCCGCCAACGGGATCGTCTGGGCGTCGGACTGGATCGCCGGATCACCCGGCCAGATGTCCGCGACCTTCACCAAGGAGTACGAGGCCACGTATCACGCCGTACCGACCAACTGGGCCGCTGAATCCTACGACGCGGTCTGGTTCGCGGCCAGAGGCCTGAAGCAGGCCGACTCGACCTCACCGGCCAAGGTGCAGGCCGCCCTGACCAGCGTGGGTTCGGCGGGGTTCACCGGAGCCCTCGGGAACATCACCGTCGTTAACGGTCAGGAGACCAGCAAGCCGCTGCTCATCTCGTGGAACGACGGGTCGCAGAGCGTCATGGCCAACCAGAATCCGTAGCCGCGGCCGACACCGCAGCCCTTTTTAGTATCGGACACCGGCGATGGAACAGCTGATAAATGCGATCGTCCTCGGCGCGATCTATTGCCTGTTCGCAATGGGCCTTGGCCTGACGTGGGGAACGCTGAACGTCCTGAACCTGGCCCACGGTGCCGTGTTCATGTTCTCGGCCTTCACGTGCTACCTGATCACGCAGCGAGCTGACGTCCACCTGCCGATCGCAGTCGTGCTCATCGTGGCGGTGGTGGCCGGGGCCCTGATGGAGCTCGGTCTCGACCTCCTGGTCTTCCGGCAGATAAAACGCCGGAGCAGAACCCAGGGCGAGGCTGAGATGTCCATGCTCATCGGCAGCATCGGGGCCAGTGCCATCCTGGTCACCGTCGCCGAGCAACTGACGGCGGACACCCCGTTCACGGTGACCGCGGTCCCGGTGAAGGCGTCCGTCTACCATCTCGGTTCCGGGGTTTACGTCACGAATGTCGAAATTGTCATCGCGGTCGTCGCGCCGGTCCTGACCGTCGGATTCGCGCTGTGGATCCAGCGGAGCCGGATGGGGCGCGCCATGCGGGCCCTCGCGTGTGACGCGCCCACCAGCGGCCTGATGGGTATCAGCGAGGGTCGGATGTCGGCGCTGGCCATGGCCATCTCCGGGGCCACGGCCGGCGTGGCGGGGGTCTTCCTGACCGTGTACCTGGACAGCGTCACCGCCGACTCCGGCTCCGACCTGCTCCTGCGGGCCTTTGCGGTGGTCGTCCTGGGCGGCGTGGGCAGCATGTGGGGGACGCTGATCGGAGCGTTCGTCCTCGCCGGAGGCGAAACCCTGGTCACCGCGACCACCTCGGGCATCTGGACCAGCGCCGTCTCGTTCGGGCTGATCATCGCCGTGCTCCTGGTCCGTCCCAGCGGCCTGTTCGGCAAGGTCAAGGGCGTGCGTGCGTGAGCGGCTTCTACGCGTCGCACCTCACGCTGATCCAGCAGACCGCGGTGGTCGCCGTGCTGGCCATGAGCTTTCAGGTCGTGCTGCGCTCCGGAGTGTTCTCGTTCGCCAGCGCGGGCTTCTACGTGGTCGGGGCGTACGCGCTCGCCAACATGTCCAAGGCCGGCTGGCCGCTGCTGCCCGCGCTGATCGTGATCGTCATCATCGGAGCGGCCGGCGGCTACCTGCTGTCGATTCCCTTCGTCCGGCTACGCGGGCTCTACCTGGCCATGGTGACGTTCGCGTGGGCCGAGATCCTGGTCGTGGTGGCCGACAACGGCGGCTCGCTGACGGGCGGCCCCGTCGGCATGTTCGGCGTGACCCTGGGGGTGAGCACCCCGGAGCTGTTCGTCATCGTGGCCGTGGCGGCGCTGCTGATCAGCCAGGTCGAACGCCGGGGCCTGGGCCGGGCGCTGCGCGTGATCAGTATCGACGAGCAGTTGGCCCGGACCATGGGCATCGAGATCAACCGCCAGCGGGCCTTCATCTTCGCCCTGAGCTCGGCCCTCGGCGCCCTGGCGGGGGCGCTGAACACCGTGCGGACCAGTTCCGTCGCGCCGACCGGCTTCGGCTACGGCCTCATCGTGCTCGGCCTCACCATGGCCGTCTTCGGGGGGGTCGGGTCGTGGACCGGCGCGATCATCGGCGCCGTAGTCGTGACCTGGTTCCCCGAGGTCTTCGGGTTCGTCGGGAACTACCGATCGGTGGTCTACGGAATCCTGCTGATCCTGGTGGTGGTCTTCGAGCCGTCTGGCGTGCTCGGTCTGATCGGCAAGCTGACCGCCCTGATACGCCAGGTCCGGGCGGCGACATGAGCACGCTGCTCGAGGTCCACGACGTCAGGGTTCACTTCGGCGGGGTCAAGGCCGTCGACGGAGTCTCCATGCACCTGGCCGAGGGCGGGCTCTTCGGCCTGGTCGGCCCGAACGGGTCGGGGAAGAGCACGCTGCTGGCCGCGCTGTCGCGGATGACCGACCTGACCAGCGGCAGCCTGCGCTTCGCCGGGCACAGCTACGAGCGCGAGACCGCCCAGTGGGTGTCCAGAAGGGGCCTGGGCCGGACGTTCCAGACCGTCCGGCTGCTGCCCTCGCTGTCGGTCCTGGAGAACGTCATGGTCGGCGCGGACGCCCGCTTGTACGGACCGGGCATCGTCTCGAACTGGGTCATGCCGTGGCGCACCCGGCAGCGCGAGAAAGCAGGCCGCCGCGCCGCGATGAGCGCCGTCGAGCGGCTGGAACTGGTCGATCTGATGGACTCAGCGGCCGGCGCGCTGTCGTACGGCACGCAGCGGCGGGTCGAGATCGCCCGGATTCTGGCCGCCGCGCCCAAGCTCGTCCTGTTCGACGAGCCGACGGCCGGGATGAGCTACGAAGAGCGCGATGCGATCGGCAAGGTCATGCGGCAGTTGCAGGCCGAAGGCATCACCCAGGTCCTGGTCGAGCACGACATGCAGATGATCAGCGATGTCTGCGACCACGTATTCGTCATGAACTTCGGCGTGGTCATCGCCGAGGGCGACGCGGAGACCGTGGTCCAGGACTCGGCCGTGCAAGAGGCCTACCTGGGCCGACGGGGTGACGGCGATGCCACTGCTGGAAGTCACTGACCTGCACGTCAGATACGGCGGGGCGGTCGCGGTACGCGGCATCGACCTGCACGTCGATCAAGGTGAGGTGGCCCTGATGCTGGGGGCCAACGGCGCCGGGAAGACGTCGAGCCTACGAGCCATCGCCGGCCAGCTCCGCCAGTCGAAGGGATCGATCGGGTGGAACGGCACCGACATCTCGGCCTGGCCGTCGTTCCGGGTGAGCCGGGCCGGGCTGGTCATGGTGCCGGAGGGCCGCAAGGTCTTCGCGCCGCTCTCGGTCGCGGAGAACCTGGAAGTCGGCGGGTTCACCAACCGGTCAAGGAAACGGCGGCTCGAGCTGATCGATCAGGTCTACGCCATGTTCCCCCTCCTGAAGGACCGTAAGGACCAGGCGGCCGGATTCCTCAGCGGCGGAGAACAGCAGATGCTGGCGTTCGGCCGGGCCTTGATGGCCGAGCCGAAGGTCATCTTGATGGATGAGCCGTCGATGGGGCTCTCGCCCGCGATGGTCGACACCGTCATGGGCGCCATCGGTGAGATGGCCGGCACGGGCCTCGGGATCTTGCTGGCGGAGCAGAACGCCATGGCCGCTCTCCAGGTGGCCCGCCGGGCCATCGTGCTCGAGCGGGGCTCCATCGTGCTGACCGGATCCGCCGACCAGGTCCGGCATCACCCCGACGTGGTCACGGCATTCCTCGGCGAACGAGTCGCGGGGAAGCCGGGCGCGAGGGACACGTGACATCACGCCATGGATGACACGGAGTCGAAGTCCTTCAGCGCGGGAATGAGCTCTTCGCCGAGAAGCTCGAGGTAGGCGACCGACTCATCGGGTGACATGCCCGGCCAGTTCGCGCGCGTGATGACAGGGTTCACGGGCACCGCGGCGCCGATCTCGCGCAGCTGGCGGGCGCAGTCCTCAGCGTCGCCGAGCACCCAGTGACCGGCCAGCACGCCCGGGAGCGAGGCGATCAGGCCTTCCGGGTCGACGTACTGGTGGTTTCCGGTCTTGGCCATGTTGAGGTACCAGGGGCTGGCGACCTGGACCGCCCTGGCCAGGGCGTCCTCGCGGTCCCGGCCGACCATGATCTCGCGCCGCAGCGGCTGCCGGCCGCTCCTGGGCCGGCCCGCCTGCTCCCGGGCGTCGAAGAACGCGCCCAGCTGGGCGGGCAGGTCGGCCGGCTTCACCTGGGGCGTGATCGGCCAGGCGTCACCGAGGCGCGCCGCGCGGCGGATGCCGGCCGGGCTCCCGGCCCCGATCCAGATCGGCGGGTGCGGCTGCTGGATGGGCCTGATGTGCACCGGGACGTCGTCGAGGGCGAAGTGCTTCCCTCGGTAGCTCACCCGGTCCTGGGTCCACATCAGCTTCAGGATCTCGATGGTCTCGTCCAGCCGGGCACCGCGTTCGCTGAACGGGACGCCGAACATCTCGTACTCGGCGGGGAGGTAGCCCAAGCCCAGGCCGACGCAGAGGCGGCCGTCGGTGACGACGTCCAGGGTGGCCAGTTCCTCGGCCAGCATGACCGGGTGATAGAGCGGGGCGATCAGGATCTGCGTCACGAGCCGGACGTGCGGGTCGACTTCGCCCGCCAGCCGGGCCAGCACCGGCACCGGCTGCAGCCAGCGTGACCGCTCGAACATGAAGTGCTGGCCGATCAGGATGTGGTTCATCCCGGCCCGCTGCGCGGCCTGCACCTGACGCAGGATCGAGTCGAAGTGATCCTTTTCGGAGACGGTCGTGGGGATGTCGCCGAGAATGATGCCGAAGTCCACGTCAGGACGCTCCCGCCGAGCCGAAGCCCTCGACCCAGCCGGCTTCGAGCGAGGGGCCGCGACGATGTCGTTGGCCTTGTCCTTGAACCGCCAGGCGCCTTCCTGCTTGACCACGATGTCCTCGTAGCGCCCGAAGACGATCTTGGTTTCGCCGTCGCGGCCGAGCAGCGCGATGAAGGATGCCTCGTGCCGGGCGACACCTGGCTCGAGGACGGTGATCACCTGGTTGAGGGCGTGATGGCGGGAAAACTTCACGCCGTCGGCGAAGAACGCCGTGAAGTACGCCTCGATGGCCGGGCGACCCGAATGGACCCCCGCCGGATTCCGCAGGACGGCATCTTCGGTGAACAGGTCGACGAGATCCCCGATCTTGCCGATCCGGTCGACGGTCGTGCAGTAGGCGGCGATGAAGGCGCGCACTTCCTCCTTAGTCTCGAGGTTCGCGAGCCGGGTCTCGACGTCGAGTTCAGGCATGGCACGGGTTCCAATCAGCTCGCCGGCGGGGTTCGGGGCACGCTTGAAAAGGGTGGCGGTGGTCTTCCGGCGCGCCGCGGCGGCGGCTTCACTCGTGAATCCCACGCCAGGCCAGGGTGCCGCCGTCGATGAGATAGGCCGCTCCGGTCATGAAACCGGCATCCTCCGAGGCGAGGTAGCAGGCGAGCTTGGCGACTTCCTCCGGGGTGCCTTTGCGGCGGATGAGATTGGCCGTGGTCATCTTCGCGACGCGCGGATCCGAAGTCCCAGCGGCGGCGGTATTCCGTGCCATCTCGGTATCGATCGTCCCCGGGCAGTAACAGTTCACCCGGACGGCGGGGGCCAGCGTGACGGCCATCGTCTTGGTGAGCTGGATGACGGCGGCCTTGGTCACCCCGTAGATCGCGTGGCTGTAGGCGACATAGCCGGCCACCGACGCGGCGTTGACGATCGCCGGCGTACGGTCCGAACGGCGCAGGTGCGGCGCGGCGAAGCGGGACATCAGCCAGACGGCTTTGAGGTTGATGTCCATCAGCAAGTCCCACAGCTCTTCCGGCAGGGTGTCGAAATCGACGTCGTTGGTGAAGGCCCGCTCGAGCACTCCCGCGTTGTTGAGCAGGACGTCAAGGCCGCCGAACTGCCCGACGACGGAGTCCACTGTCGCCGCGATCTCGTCCCGCCGGCGCAGGTCGCAGGGGACGAAGATGCCCTTCGCGCCCTGTTCCCGGACCAGGGCAGCGGTCTGTTCCCCGGCTTCGCGCTGGATGTCCACGACGGCGACGGCGGCCGCACCCTGGCGGGCCATCTCGATCGCCGCGGCCCGGCCGATGCCCTGGCTAGCGCCTGTGACCAGGCAGATTCGGTCGGGTAGCAACGGATGTCCATCCCCCCTGGCCCAGCCGCGAGCGATGCCGCGGTCGGGCTAGCGTGAAGCCCTGCAGTTACAGAGGGTACAGGCAATGCTCCGAAGAGCAACAGCGGAGCGTCGCTCTCATCAGCCGACGTAGAAGATGCCCAGGCCCAGGGCGACGCAGATGCCGGCGATGATCCAGAAGCGGACCACGATCGTCGTCTCGGCCCAGCCGGCGAGCTCGAAATGGTGCTGCAGCGGGGCCATCCGGAACACCCGCTTACCGGTCAGCTTGAACGAGCCGACCTGGATCACCACCGAGAGCGTGATGATCACGAACAGGCCGCCCAGCAGGAACAGCAGCAGCTCGGTGTGCGTGGTGATGGCCAGCCCGGCCAGCACGCCGCCTAGGGCCAGCGACCCGGTGTCGCCCATGAAGATCTTGGCCGGCGGCGCGTTCCACCACAGGAAGCCGATACACGCACCCATCACGGTGGCGGCCACGATGGCCAGATCCTGCGGGTCGCGCACGTCGTAACAGGCCGGGGCCATGTAGACCGTACAGTCGTTCCGCAGCTGCCAGATGCCGATGATCATGTAGGCGGCGAGCGCGAGGATGGCCGCACCGGTGGCCAGGCCGTCCAGCCCGTCGGTGAGGTTCACGGCGTTGGAGGTCCCGGACACCATGAGGATGACCCAGACCACGAACAGCACCGGCCCGATGGAGATGCCGAAATCCGCGTAGAAGGACAGGTGGGTGGACGCCGGGGTGATGTCCCATCCGTCCGGGAACCTGATCGCGAGCACAGCGAAGATCCCGCCCACGATGGCCTGGCCGGCGAGTTTGGCCCCGCTACGCAGGCCCAGGCTGCGCTGCATGTACAGCTTGATGAAGTCGTCGGCGAACCCGACCAGGCCGAGCCCGGTCATCAGGAACAGCACGAGCAGCCCGGACGCGGACGTGGGGTCGCCGGTGGCCAGGTGACCGACGAGGTAGCCGACCAGCGACGCGGTGATGATCACCGTGCCGCCCATGGTCGGCGTGCCGCGCTTGGACAGGTGCCCGGCCGGCCCGTCCGACCTGATCTCCTGGCCGTAGCCGCGCCGGGTGAACGCCTTGATGGCCAGCGGAGTGCCAAACAGCGCGCAGAACAGCGAGACGGCCGCGGACAACAGGACGGTCTTCACCGGTCCGCCTCCTCTCCGGCCAGCAGCGCCTCCGCGACGCCTTCCAGGTGGGCCGCGCGGGACGCCTTTACCAGGACAACGTCGCCGGGCTTCAGCTGGTTCGACAGCGCGTCGAGCGCGGCGGCGCCGTCGGGGACGGCGAGCGCCTCACCGGTCCAGGACCGCACCCGCCGCGCGCCGGCCAGGATCGGGGCCGCCTCGTCGCCCACCGCGATCACCCCGGCCAGGTCCGCCTGCGCGGCGAGCTCCCCGACGTCCTCATGGCTAGCCCGGGACGTGCCGCCCAGCTCGGCCATGTGGCCGAGGACGGCGAACCCGCGTCCGTCCTGCGCCAGGTGGCGGAGGGCACGCAGGGCGGCCGCCACCGATTCGGGGTTGGCGTTGTACGCGTCGTTGATGACCGTCACCCCATCCCTGCGGCGGTGGACCTCCATCCGCCACCGGCTGCGCGCCACCGCGGCGCAAAGCCCGTCCGCGATGTCGGCCAGGCCCAGGCCGAGTTCGCGCGCGAGGGCGGCGGCGGCGACGGCATCTGGCACGATATGGGCGCCGTGCAGCCGGAGGGTGATCGCGGCTGGGCCTTCGGGTGTCAGCAGGGTGAAGCTCGGCCGCCCCAGGTCGTCCAGCCGCACGTCGGTGGCCCGGATCAACGCGGCGCGGTCGTCGACGCCGACGGTGACGACGCGGGCCGCGGTGCGGGCGGCCATGGCCAGGACGCGGGGGTCGTCGGCGTTCAAGATGGCCACCCCGTCGGCCGGGAGCGCCTCGACCAGCTCGCCCTTGGCCTCGGCGACCTGGTCCAGGCCGCCGAACTCGCCGGCGTGCGCGTGGCCTACGTTCAGCACGACGCCGTAGCGGGGCGGCGCGATGCGACACAGGTACGCGATGTGGCCGGGCCCCCGCGCGGACAGCTCAAGCACCAGGTACCTGGTCGCGGCGTCCGCGCGCAGCACGGTGAGCGGGAGACCGAACTCGTTGTTGAACGACCCGGCGGGGGCGATCGTGGAGCCGAGGCGCTCGATTAGCTGAGCGGCCAGGTCCTTGGTCGTGGTCTTGCCGGACGAGCCGGTGAGGCCCGCGATCGCGGCGGCGGGCAGCGAGTCGGCCACGAACCTGGCCAGCGCGGCCAGGGCGGCCGGGACGTCCCCGACCAGGACCGAAGGGACCGGGACCGGCCGGGTCGCGAGGACCGCGACCGCGCCGGCCGCGACGGCGGCGGAGGCGAAGTCGTGCCCGTCGGCCCGCTCCCCCGCGACCGCGACGAACAGCCCGCCGGGGCCGGCTCGCCGGGAATCGATCACCACCTCGCCGGTCACCACGGCGGCCGGCTCCCCGGACAGCTGGCCGCCGGTGATCTCGGCGATCTGGGCCAGGGTCAGCGGGATCACCGGTCCACCGCCCACGGGTCCAGAGGCGGCTGGCCCTTGGCCGCCCGCTCCAGCGCCGACGCGGTGACCGCGCGGTCGTCGAAGGGCAGGACCGCGCCGGCCACGTACTGTCCGGTCTCGTGGCCCTTGCCCGCGACCACGATCACGTCGCCCGGAACGGCCAGGGCGACGGCCTGGGCGATCGCGGCGGCCCGGTCGGGCTCGATGATGACCCGGGCCCTGGTCACCGGCGGCACGCTCAGCACGCCGTCCAGCATCGCCGCGAGGATGGCCAGCGGGTCCTCGGATCGCGGATTGTCACTGGTGAGAATGGCCACATCGGCCAGCGACGCCGCGGCCGCGCCCATCATCGGGCGCTTGGCCCGGTCCCGGTCGCCGCCGCAGCCGAGCACGATGATCAGGCTGCCCTGGGTGACCGGCCGCAGCGAGCGCAGCACGGCCTCGACCGCGCCCGGCTTGTGTGAGTAGTCGACGAACGCCGTGATGTCCAGCCCCGCCGCGGGGACCCGCTCCAGCCGTCCCGGGACGCCCGGGCAGGCCGCGATCCCGGCCACCGCGTCCTCCAGCCCGACGCCCGCCTCGACCAGCGCGACCACCGCGCCGAGCGCGTTGGCCACGTTGAACACCCCGGCCAGCCCGACCGACACGTCCGCCTCGACCCCGCCGGGCCCGATGACCCGGAACGTGCTGCCGTCCGCGCCGGACCGGACGTCGATCGCCCGCCAGTCCGCCTCCGGCTTGCCCGCCGCCGAGAAGGTGGTGATCGGCACGAGCGCCGAGGACGCGAGACGGCGCCCGTACTTGTCGTCGATGTTGATGACTCCGAGCACGGGAGGCATAAACAAGGACGCCTTGGCCCGGAAGTAGTCTTCCAGGTCGGCGTGGAAGTCCAGGTGATCCTGCGACAGGTTGGTGAACACCGCCACGTCGAAGCTGGTGCCCGCGACCCGGCCCAGGGCCAGTGAGTGGCTGGACACCTCCATCGCGGCGGCGGTCACCCCGCGCTCGGCCATCACCGCGAACAGGGCCTGCAGGTCGGGCGCCTCGGGGGTAGTCAGCGTGCTGGGCAGCTGGTCCGTGCCGATCCTGGTCTGCACCCCGCCGATCAGGCCGGTCTGGTGGCCGGCGGCGCGCAGCCCGGACTCCAGCAGGTAGGTCGAGGTGGTCTTGCCGCTGGTCCCAGTCACGCCGATGAGCGTCAGCCGGCTCGACGGGTTCCCGTACACCCAGCAGGACACCTCGCCCAGCTTGCCGCGCGGATCGGCGAGCACGAAGACCGGCACCCCGGTCTGCGCGGCCCGGGCCCGGCCGTCCGGGTCGGTCAGCACCGCGACCGCTCCCGCGGCCACCGCGTCGGCGCAGAACGCGGCGCCGTGGACCCTGGTGCCGGGCAGCGCGACGTACAGGTCGCCGGGCGCCACCGCGCGCGAGTCGAGCGTGACTCCGGTGACGCACCCTAGGTCGTTCGGCGAAATTGATCT
>Ga0302184_10000174_pt1 | contig 43817 bp, 36 predicted proteins | sample I_Palsa_N3_3_FD_200233 | JGI IMG/M metagenome (GOLD analysis project Ga0302184, IMG submission 200233) | Peat permafrost microbial communities from Stordalen Mire near Abisko, Sweden - I_Palsa_N3_3 | ecosystem: Environmental > Terrestrial > Soil > Palsa > Peat permafrost | place: Sweden...
CCGGGCTGAGCAGCGCGGCCCGCAGCCGGGGCAGCCACCCGCCCGCCACCCCCGCCGCCAGGTAGCCGGTGAGGCTGGCCAGCGCGTCGTACTCCGGCCCGTCGTGCGCGACGAGCAGCGGGAGTACGTCTTCATCGCGGGCGCCGGCCGGAGCCCACGTGCGCACCGCGATAACGCCGTCGAGCGATCCGGCGGGAACCTCGAAGGTAGCGCTGAGGCCGGGTTCGGCGTTGGCCGTGAGCCACCGGGGCTGCCGGTAGGAAGGGAACTCAAGGACGCTCTTGGGACCGAACGCGCCCTGGACCTGCCGCGGGTTACCTGGATCGGTGACCGTCTCGGCGCCACCATCGGGATAGCGCAGCTCGAAGAGGTATTCCATCCGGGTCACCGGCGGCCGCGCGACGATCAGTTCCCAGCCGTCACTGGCGCCCGCGTCGGCGCGGTGGAAGTCGAGCAGCTCGCCGGGAATGCGCACATCCTGGCTCAGCCGGACGCCCGCGAGCCGGTACCCGGGATCGGGGAGCCGGAACGTCACGGCCGTGCCGTCCACCCATGCACTCGCCACGGGCTCCACTTCCGATACTTCGATCACTCGCACATCGTGCCTGCTCTTCGCGGGAGATGACAATAGCGCATGGACCGCACCGCGCCGGGTAGCGGAGTGCGCACGGAAAACCTGGCTGTCCCCGCGCTTGACCGCGGCCATCAGGGTAGTGGCGGGTGATGAGCGAAACCGTGACAGCCGTGCTGTTCGACGTGGACGGCACGCTGGTGGACAGCAATTACGTGCACGCCGTGACCTGGTGGGAAGCTTTCAGTCAAGCCGGTTACGACGTGGCGATGGCCGACATTCACCGGGCCATCGGGATGGGCTCGGACGAGATGCTGGACAAGCTGCTTCCTAGCGATAGGGACACGACCCAAGACGACAGCCTCCGGACCGCGCACAGCGCGCTGTACTCGACCTACTGGTCCCGGCTGAGGCCGCTGCGCGGTGCGCCTGACCTGCTGCGCGCGTGCAAGAAGCGCGGGCTGAAGGTGGTGCTGGCCAGCTCGGCGGGTGAACCCGAGTTCAGAGCGCTGCGCGCCGCCCTGGACGCCGAGGACGCAATCGACGCGGCCACGTTCTCCGGTGAGGTCGAGCGCAGCAAGCCAGCCCCGGACCTGGTTCAGGTCGCCCTGGACAAGGCCGGCGTGCTCGCCGACGAGGCGGTCTTCGTCGGCGACACGGTCTGGGACGCGCAGGCCGCCGCGAAGGCCGGGGTGCGCTGCATCTGTTTGCTGTCCGGTGGCATCAGCCGTGATGAGCTCGCCGACGCGGGCGCGACCGAGATATACGACGGTCCCGCGGAGCTGCTCGACCATTTCCCCGGCACCCTGCTCGGACCGCGGTGACGAGGCCAGGCGACGGCCCAACTAACACCCATCCCGCACCTCGCCCACTTTCGCGCGCCCGCGCTGGCCACGATGACCCCACAACCGGGCCCGCCGTGCGGACAAAAGGTGCATTTCGCCTTCGCGTGCCGGTCAGCTGGTTATCGTGTGCAGTTACCTCCCGCCCGGCGGGGGGTAACTGCACACGATAACCATCTCGGTCCGCTTAAAGCCGAGCAAAAGGTGTATTTCGGCCGGGGCATGTCGGGTGCGGGTGCGATCACGCGTCGCCGCTGCCGTCTGCCGCTATTCCGGTAGTACCGATTCATCGGCGACCGACCTCACGCGAACCAGCAGTAACTACGGCACCGGGTTCCGGCGTACTGCGCCGAGAGGAGCCGAATTCGCTGAGTGGAAATCGGGGCTAGGCGACGGGGCTGGAGGTCTTCCTGGCGGTCCCGGTCCCGGTCCCGGCTCCTGACCCGCTCCCCTTCGCCACCCGGCCTACCCGTACCGCCAGCATGGTCACGTCGTCGATAAGGTTGCCCGCGCTGAAGTCGAGCATGGCCTGACGCATCGACGCGACCAGGTCGGCGGCCGTGGAACCGGCCAGTCCGGCGAGCTCATCGGCCAGCCGGTCCTGGAAGTAGGTGTTGTTCGGGCCGCGAGCCTGGGCCACCCCGTCGGTGTAGAGGAACAGGACGTCGGCGGCGTCCATGGTCAGTTCCTGCGTGGCCGGTGATGCGTCCGGGAAGAGCCCGAGCGGAAGGCCGCCGCCGTTCATCGTCCGGACCCGGCCGTCCGCCCGCAGCAGGATCGCGGCGGGATGGCCGGCACTGCCGATGACCACCCGCAACTTGCCGTCCAGCCAGCTCAGGTGCGCGATATTAGCCGTAACGAAGCCGCCGTCAAGCGCGAACTCTTCGGCCAGCACGATCTCGTTGGCGCCGACCAGCACCTCACCGGGGTCGGCACAGCGACGCGCGAGAACGCGGATCGCGTGCCGGGCCGCGGCCGTCACTGCGGCCGCCTCTTCGCCCTTCCCGCAGACATCGCCGACGGCCAGCCCCCAGCCATCGGGGGTCTGGTACACGTCGTAGAAGTCACCGCCGACCTCCGGATCCTCGGCCGCGGCGATATAGGTCGCCGCGATCTTCAGGCCGGGGATCTCCGGCATTCGTCGCGGCAGCAGGCTGGCGTGCAGCGCGTCGGCGGTATCGGACCGGCGCCGGAACGTCCGGTCCACCCGGATCGCCAGCGCCATCTGCTCGCCGAGCTCTTCCACCAGCGCTAGGTCGGCCACCCTGAAATGCCCGTCCGCGGCCCGGCGGACCAGGGTCAGCACGCCGTACCAGTTCTCGCCGTCCGCCAACGGCACGGACAGGACGGAGGTGGCGTCCATCTTGACCAGCAGCGGCTCGCCGTCAAGGCCATCACCCAGGGCGCCGGTGTCCTCCGCATGGGCGATGAGAGCCGGGCGTCCCGATTCATGCACGGTGCAAGGAACGGATCCGGGCGGCGGGTCGACGGCTGCGATGGCGCTGGTCAGCTCGGCCAGCCCGGCGTCGTCCGGCCCGAGCACGAACTGCCGCCGCATCCGGTGCCTGCGCTCGAGGTCGACGATTACCCAGGTGCGGAGCTCGGCGGCGATCAGGCGGGCGCATCGCTGCAGGGTTCTGGACTCGCTGAAGCCCTCGTTCTCAAGCAGCAGCCTGGCCACCGCGGTGACCAGGTCAAGCCGCCGGGTGATGGCCTGAACGGCGCTCAGCCGGGTACCATCGCCGCCCGGGCCATCCGCGTCACCACCGACCGCCGCGTCATGGACCGCCGCGTTATGGGCCGGAACGTCATGGGCCGGAACGTCAGCGGCCTGGCGCGCACGGACGGCGTCTCGGGGTGCGGCGGCGTTGGCCTGGCGGACGGCGTCTCGGGGTGCGGCGGCGTTGGCCGGGCGGCCGGCGGTATCGGCGTTGGCCGGGCGGCCGGCGGCGTCCCGGACCGCGACCATCAGCGGATCAGCCTCGCCGCGGACGCCCACCGTGCCGATGATCAGCTCACTGGGTACCAGGCCGCCCGCCGCCAGCAGGCTGCACCGAATCCGGCGCTGCTTGCCGGTCCTGGCCACCGCGGTGAGCTGGGAGTTGACCGCCGCCCGGGACGCCAGGCTGACGAACGCGGTGAACGGCCGGCCGGTGGCGTATCCGGGCTTGGCCCCGATCAGGTCGCCCGCCGCCTTGTTGACCCGCTGCACGGTGCCGTCGCGGGTGAGCAGGAAGAGCGGGACGGGCGTGTCCTGGAACGCCGCCCGCAGCAAGCTGCGCTCGGCGCTGTCGCTGCCGCCGCTGCCCAGGCGCTGCTCTCCGGCGGCAGAGGCCGCAGCCGGGCCGCCGGGTGCCGCCCCGTCCGCCCTGAGCAGGTCGATGGCGCCTTCAAGCTCGGTGAACGCGGCATCGAGCACGTCGACGGGTTCGGCGCCCGGCGACCTGGCCGCCTGCCGCAGCGCCGCGTAGCGCGCCTCCAGCTCGGCGAGCTGAGTGTTCGCGCGATCAGCCGGTGCCGTTCTGTCCATCAAGAAGTCCTTCCCTACCTCAGCAAAGGGGTCCGGCGCAGCGCGATCATCGCCACGTCGTCCTCCCGGGGGCCGAAGATGGACATCAGATGGTTGCTGAAGGCCTCGATGTCAGCACCGCTTACCTCCTGAGCGGCCACGCGCAGCTTCTCCAGGTTCACGTCGAGGAAGACGTTCCGGTCCTCGACCAGGCCGTCGGTCATCAGCAGCACGGTTCCTCCCGCCGGGAGGAACACCGTTTCTACGTGCGGCTCATGCATGGGTACCCCTAGTAGGAGACCCCCTTCCCCAAGGTAGACCGCGCTGGTGCCGTCGACCAAAAGCAGGGGCATGTGCCCGCAGTTCACGATCTGCAGCTCACCCGAGGCGGGATCGAGCAGGGCCAGGCACAGCGTCGCGATGATGCCCGGGTGATAACGCATCAGGACCTCGTTGACCAGTCCGGTGATGGCCAGCGGCGAGTGCCCTTCAATGGCGAAGGCGCGCAGGGCGTGCCTGAGCTCGCCCATCACGATCGCCGCGTGCAGCGAGTGCCCCTGCACGTCGCCGATCGCGACGAGCACCTTGTCCCGCCAGCGGAGCGCCTCGTAAAAGTCCCCGCCGACCTCGGCTTGATCGCTGGCCGGGATATAGCGGTACGACATGGCCAGGCCCGGTACCTCGGGCAGCGCCGCGGGCAGGAAGCTTCGCTGCAGCGTCAGGGCGACCAGGTGCTCCTCGGCGTAGGAGCGCAGGGCCGCGACCGCGAGCGCCACCGACTGCACGAGTTGACGGAGGATCTGCTGCTCCTCCTCGCCGGGTACGCCCTCGCGTTCGACGGCGATGGCGATGGGCGGCCGGTCTGGCTTGACTCTGGCCGCCGCCAGGCAGACGTCGCACCGCAGCGTGCTGTCCGGGACCAGCCGCAGCCAGTCCTCGCGCGAGACCATCGTGGCCGCGTTGGCCACCCCGGCACTGAGCACGTGCCCGGCCACCTGGTCGGCCAGGCCGAACGGCCCGCCGCGCTGCGCGGGCTCAGGACGCTGCGGGGAGGCCGACATCCGGCGCACCTGGCCGTCGGGCATCTCCAGGATGACGGCGGCCTGCGCGGCGAAGATCCGCGCGGCTCCGGCGGCCGCGGCCCGCGCCAGCCCGTCGAAGGTCTCGGCGGCGTTGATGCGCAGCGTCGAGGAGGTCAGCGTGGCCAGCAGGGAAGCGGTCCGCTCCGCGCGCTGCCTGGCGCGGGAATACCGCAGTGCGGCCACGACGACGGCGAGCAGTTCCTCGGGTTCGGTCGGCTCGGTCAGGTAGGCATCGGCACCTTGGGTCAGCCCGTGGGCGCGATCGGAGACCGTGACGGCGGTGGCCGAGACCTGGACCACCGGAATCGCCGCGGTGCGCGGGTCGCTCTTGATCCGCCGGCAGACTTCGTAACCGCTCATGTCGGGCATGTTGACGTCGAGCAGGACAAGCTCGGCGGCGCCGACCTTTTCCAGGGCCTCGCCGCCGGTGGCGGCCTCGATCACGGTATGACCGGCCCGCCGCAGCCAGGTGGTCAGGATGTAGCGCTTGGCCTCGTTATCGTCCACGACGAGCAGCGTGGCCGGGGCGTCGCTCATCGGGCCGCTCATCGGGCCGCCCGGCTGGACCCGAAGACCCCGCGCAGGACACCGCGGATGGTGAATTCCAGACGCTCCGGTGTGAGCTCGTCCTTGCGCAGCAACGCGGCGGCGCGCGGCGGGACCGGCACGTCGGCACCGGTGATGATGATCGCGGGTACCGATGCGGGCAGCCCGGCCAGCAGGGCGCTGCCGTCCAGGCCCGGCATCCGCATGTCGGTCAGGACGAGGTCGACCGGGTTCCCGGAGAGGACGGCGAGGGCCTGGCGGCCATCCTCGGCTTCCATCACGCGGTCCGCCATGGGCATGAGCATTCCCTTGAGCACCCGCCGGAAGCTGGCGTCGTCGTCGGCGACCAGGACCGTGCCGACGGCCGGAGTCCCGTGCGGCAGGTCGAGCACCACCCTCGTTCCGGTGCCGGGCTCGCTGGTCAATTCCAGGTGCCCGCCCAGTATCCGGGCGAGCCGGCTGGCGTAGGGCAGGCCAAGTCCGGTGCCGCCCCGGCGGATGCCTGGCACCTGGTAGAACTCCTCGAAGACATGGCTGTGCAGGCCGGCGGGGATACCGATGCCGGTGTCTGAGACGGTGATGACCAGGCTCGGTCCGGCGCCGCCCGGGCTGGCCGGGTTCGGTCCGGCGACGCGCGCGCTGAGCCGGACCTCGCCGCTGTCGGTGTACTTGATGGCGTTGGACAGCAGGTTACGCAAGATGCTAGTCAAGGCGACCTCGTCGGTCAGGACGTTGTCCGGGGCGCCGTCATCGCTGACGACGATGGCGACCGGCTTGTCTTCCGCCATCGGGCGCACCAGCGCGCTGAGCCTGCCGAACAGCGCGCGCAGGTTAACGCGGGCCGGGTCGATATGAAGCTGTCCCGACTCGGCCTTGGCCACATCCAGGAGGTCGTTGACCAAGGCGAGCAGGACGGTGCCTGAATTCTTGATCAGCTCCACCTGGTAGAGCCGCTCGGCATCCAGACCGCCTTCGGCGCTGGGCTCGGCCAGCAGCTTGGTAAGCCCGATGATGGAATTCAGCGGTGTCCGAAGCTCATGGCTGACGTTAGCCCAGAACCTGTCCTTGGATTCCGAGGCGGCCCGCAGTCGCTCGGACTTCTCGTCAAGCTCCGCGTACAGGGCCACCACGCCGCGGTTGGTCTGCTCGAGTTCGTCGGACAGCTCGCTGTACAGAGCCATGACGCCGCGATTGGTTTCCTGCAGCTCGGAGTTCAGCGCAAGCAGCTGCTCCTGTTGCTGCTTGAGATCGTCGAGCGCGGAGATCAGATCCTGGTTCTGGCGCCTCAGCTCATCCGTCGCCGACTGCGGGAGCACCTCGGCCAGTTGTCGCTTGACCAGGCGCATATCAAGCTGAACATCCGGCGGGCGTCGCTTGGTCATCCGGACGACCTCCCCGTCGGTCACCACCTTGTCCATGAGCCGGCTGGCCGCGGCGACTCCCTCATCCGGCGGCTTACCGTCGAACGTGGCGGTCAGCAGCAGGTCAGAGTCGTCGATCCCGAACGCGAGCACGGCACCCCGGCCAGCTTTCACCGCACTGCGGCTGATCTCGCTGACCGCGGTCGCCACCCGGACCTGATCCTGGCGTTCCAGGGCCAGGCTGGCGGCCAGCGCGCGGCCGAGCTGACGCGCCGCGTAGACGCTGGCGAGATCCCGGACGTCCAGGCGCGCGAGTTCGCTGATCATGACGCGAGTACCACAACGCCGGCGTCATCGCGGTGAATTCCCGCCTCGGCCAGCAGCACGGCCGCAATGAGCAGGGGATCCTTGGTCTCCACGCCCGGCACGGCGGCGGCCTCCCAGCGGCTGCTGATGCCGTCGGAGTGCAGGATGACGGCCGCACCCGGCGGCACCTCGTATTCGAACTGGCGGAAAGCGCGCGCTTGGTAGCCGGCGATTCCCGGTACGGACAGCATGCTCTTGCGGCTCCCCGCAGACAAGATGAACGCCGCCACGTTGCCGAGCCCCGCGAACCGCGCCCGCTCCCTGGAAACCTGCACGACGGCGACCGCCCCGCCCCGGGTGCCGCTCATCCGCCGGTGCGCCCGCTCAAGCAACGTGACGGGCTCGCCGGCCGGCTCGCCGAGGACCGCGGCCAGCGCGGCCGCGGCCGCCGCCGCGGCCAGCGGGCCATGACCCAGGCCGTCGCAGAAGACGGCGGTGACGGCGTCATCGGTCCGGAGCACCCCGAAGGCGTCGCCGCATTCAACCTCTCCGGCGATGGGCCTGATCAGGCCAGCGCTGCGGATAGAAGGCTCACGAGACACCGGCTCACGAGACACCGGCCAGAACCGGGCGACCAGCGCCGTCCCGTGGCCCGGCACGGAGTACAGGTCGCAGAAATCAGCTAGCCGCCTGATCGCACCCAGGCCGATGCCCAGCGTGCCCGCGGTGGAGTGGCCGTCTTGCATGGCCGCACTGACATCTCGCAGCCCCGGACCGGAATCGATGGTGACGAGGTCGATCCCCGGCGCGTCGGCATCCCGGTTGACGGACAGCAGCAACGCTCCCTGGCGAGCGTGCTTGTACAGGTTCGAGGCCGCTTCGGTCACGGCGAGGGCGAGGGAGTCGGCGCGGGCGGCCGGGAAGTGCAGCCGGCTCGCCATCGCCAGCCCGGCATTGCGGCAGGCCACGACCGCGCTGGCGTCCTCGACCGCGAGCCAGCGCATGTCCTGGGGGGGCGGGGCCTGCAGCGGCCAGCTCAGCGAGACCACTTGACAATCACGACGCTGGTGCCCGCGCCGGCCTTGGACGTCAGCTCGAACTCATCGACCAGCCGCCGCGCCCCCGACAAGCCCAGGCCCAGTCCTGCACCCGAGGTCCAGCCGTCGGTCAGGGCCAGGTCCACGTCACCGATGCCCGGTCCATCATCGGTGAAGTCAACCCGGACGCCGTTCCTGCCGGTGGCCGAGGTGACCACCTCGACGCGGGCCATCCCGCCGCCGCCGTACACCAGGGCGTTGCGGGCGAGCTCGCTGGCGGCGGTGACGACCTTGGTCTGGTCGACCAGGGAAAGGCCGCTCTTGGCGGCCAGGATCCGGACGTGCTGCCGAACGCGGACGACGTCATCTCCCGACTGAATCGGCAGCTCATCCATCAAGAGCTGCCGCTCAAGAGCTCCAGGCCCTTCTCCGCGTTCAGAGCGGTACGCACGCCACGTAGGGACAGTCCCAGCTCGGTCAGGGTGATCGCCACCGCCGGGCGCATGCCGACCAAGACGGTCTCGGCGTCGAACAACCGGGAGATGGACCCGATCATGGTCAGCATCCGGCCGATGAAGGAGTCGACGATCTCGACCGCGGTGATATCGATGATCACGCCGGTGGCACGGGTCGCGACCAGTTCGGTGGCCAGGTCTTCCTGAAGCCGGATGACGGTCTCGTCCTGCAGGTCGATCTGGATGGAGACGAACAGCGTCGACCCGATCTTCAGGATCGGCACTCGCTCCATCAGGCCGGTCCGACCTTCAGGCCCGCGCGGGACAGGGCGTGCGCCAGCGCGTCGGCGAGCGTCGCCTTGGTCGCAATGTCGCCGAACTCGATGCCGAGCGACACGATCGTCTGCGCTACCTGCGGCCTGATGCCGCTGACGGTGCACTCCGCCCCGAGCAGGCGCGCGGCGTTCACCGTCTTGAGCAGGTGCTGCGCCACCTCGGTGTCCACCGTCGGCACGCCGGTGATGTCGAGCACCGCATGGTCCGCCCCGGTCGCGACCAGCGTCTCGAGCAGCTTCTCCATGACCAGCTGCGTCCGGGCCGAGTCAAGCGTGCCGACCAGGGGTACCGCGATGATGCCGTCCCACAGCCGGACCACGGGGGTCGACAGCTCGAGCATGCTCGTGGCCTGGTCGGTGATGATCCGCTCCCGGGCCGCCGCGTAGCTCTCGAAGGTGTACAGGCCGAGGTTGTCGATCAGGCGGGAGAAGGCGAGGAACTCGGGCATGAGGTCAGCCGCGTCCGCGATCAGCTCGTAAACGGCCTCCTTGAGCGAGAACACCCCGAGCGCCGTCTCGCCCGGCGCGAATCCGCTCCGGGCCCGCGACCGGGAGAACTCGGCCAGGACGGCCCGCAGTTCCACCCGGGCTTGCTCGCCCGGGCCAGCCTCACCCGGGCCAGACATCACGGCGATGATCAGTGAATAGATGTCCTCGAGCTCACGTCGCGCTTCGACGACCGAGCTCCGGCCGCGAACGCCCGCCACGACCAGCTCACTCCAGCGCCCGACGATCTTGTCCTGATGGTCGCGCAAAAATGCGGCCATCCGCGCCTGGCTACCGTCAACGTCCATGGATACACATTCCTATGCATCGGTTGCTAATTACTGGGTCCCCCCCCCCGTGCCGGCCAACAGTACATGTGCGCCGATGGCCATGCCGCCTCGCTTCACCACCTGGGACGAACAAGCGCGCGCCACCGGCGCCGGCCGTGCGGACTCCCGCGGGAAACAGGCATCCGATCCGGGATCGGGCATACGATTTCCAATGACCGTCCCGTCTAGGCCGACATGTTGGAGCGCAGGGTGGCAGAGGCCCGCTTTTCGGTAGAGTCCCACGGAGCTTGCGTGGTGGTGGCCGTTCATGGCGAGCTTGACGTTACGTCCAGCCAGCAGTTTGACGAGTGCTTGTCCGAAGCCGGCAGCAGCAGCGACCGGATGATCCTCGACCTGGCGGGCGTGGACTTCATGGACACGAGCGCACTGGCCGTTATCGTCGGCCACTGGCGGCGGCAGGTGGAGGCTGACGGCATGTTCCTGCTCGCCGGCGCCCGTTATCGCTACACCAAGGCCCTGTGGATCACGGGCCTCGCCGATCGGTTGCCAATGTACGACAACCTCGGCGAGGCCCTTACCGCCGCCCGGGCCGACCCCGAGGGCGACGCCGCGAAGGGCGGCGCCAGCGGGTCAGCCGGGCCAGATGCCACCGCCCGTTTAGCGACGGTGGCCCGGTAACCAGCGGTACCAGCGGCCTCGTGACGTACCTTCGCCCATCCGGACGAGGAAGCCAAGTATCCAGATCACCAGGACGATCAGGGCGATCCACCACAGGATGTGGATGGCGAATCCGAGCCCGCCGAGAATGAGAGCGAGCAGAAGAACGATCAAGATGAGGGCCATGAGTGGGTTCCTTCTTTCTATATGGCCGCCCAGGACGGGAACCGAGTACCCGGCTATCAGCGATCCACACCAGCAGAGCCGGTACAGAAATAAGCTGATAGCCGGGAATCCTCCGCCGGTTACGGCTTCAGGGCCTTGCCCGCGTCCTTGATCTTCTCGCCGGCCTGCTTGACGTTGCCCTTGGTCTGATCGGCGGCGCCTTCGGTCTCGAGCCGCTCGTTGCCGACGGCCCGGCCAGTCGTCTCCTTGACCTTGCCCTTAACCTCTTCGGCCTTGTTGTTTGCCTTGTCAGCACTGCTCACGGCCGTTCCTTTCCATCGATGACCTGTTGTGTCCGCTCCCCACTGCCCGCGGGACGGCGTTCATAACGTCCCGCAGCTGGTTTTTGCCTGACCCCTGGCTAGCCCGTGGCTAGCCCGGGCTGTGAGCAGGTGCGATGTCGCCGCTAGTGGTGCCGTTTGACGCCCGCTCCCGGGGTAGGTGCAATCCAACGCGAGGAGGGAGGGAGGTCGCGTTGGCGAGTGCTTCTCACGAGGACGTGACCGGCCGGCTGGCCGGCGACGCAGACACCGTTCTGGATGCCTTTGAGCAGATGCCCGCGGTCTTGCTGGCGCTGGCCGGCCCGGACCATCGCATCGTGGCGACGAACGCGGCCTACCGGGTGTTCACCGGCAGGTCGGATGTGATCGGCATGTCGTATCGGGAAGCCTTCCCCGAGATTGAGGGGCAGCAACTCTATGAGCTGCTTGACCGGGTATACGCCACCGGGGAGCTGGAGACGGGAAAGGAGTGGCGGGCGCAGATCGACCGCGGTCCCGGCGGGATCACCGAGGTTTACGGCGATTTCACCGTCGCGCCACGGCGGGCTGCGGACGGGAAGGTAAACGGCCTTCTTGTCATCGTTTCTGACGTCACCGAGCACGTGGCGGAGCGGCGGGTGGCACAGCAGCGGGTGCAGGACGCGGAGGACGCCCGCGAGGTGGTAGCCGAACTGCAGCGGGCGCTGCTGCCGACCGCGCTGCCGGTGCTGCCGCAGGTACGGATCGCGGCGCGCTATCTGGTCGCCGGGCACGAGCAGACGGCCGGCGGCGACTGGTTCGACGCGATTCCGCTCGGCGGCGGAAGCGTCGCGCTCGTCGTCGGGGATGTGGTCGGGCACGGATTGGAGGCCTCGGCCGCGATGGGGCAAATGCGGGCCGTGCTGGCCGAGCTGCTCGCCGCCGAGCCCGACCTCGCCCGGGTCCTTGAGCGGGCTGATGCCTACGCCGCCCGGACCCCGGCACTGCGAGCCACGACATTGACCATGGCGGTCTTCGATCCCGCTGACGGGACGCTGCGCTACACCACCTGCGGGCATCCTCCGCCCCTGGTGGTCGGCACCGATGGGACGGTCAGGTTCCTGGCGGGCACTGGCACCGGACCGCTGGGCACTGGCTCATCGCCGCACCTGACGGTCGGCGCATTCTCCCCCGGCGAGCTGATGCTGCTCTACAGCGACGGCCTCATCGAACGGCCCAACCGGACCATCGACCAGGGGCTGGCCGAGCTGGCGAAGGTCGCCGCTGATGCCGCCGCTAACCGCACGCTGAGCGCCGGCGCGGCTCCCACCGCGGCCGAACGAGTGTGCCAGCTCACGGTGGAACTGCTGACTCGTACCGGCTACGCCGATGATGTCACCGCCCTCGCGGTCGAGCGGCTGGCCGATCCGGTCCCGGTCCTGCAGCTGGAATTGCCCAGCGAAAGGGCCAGCCTCAGCGTGGCGAGGGATGCGTTCACGGACTGGCTGAACTCACTCGGCGCCACCGCCGAGGACACCGAAGCGCTGCACCTGGCCATGGTGGAGATAGTCACTAACGCCATCGAGCATGCCTACCCGCCGGGCGAGCCCGGGATCGTGGCGCTGGACGCGACGCTCGGCGAAGACGGGAACGTGGAGTGCCGGATCACGGACCACGGAAACTGGCGGCAGCCCGATGCCTCGGACGCCGACCGCGGTCACGGGCTCATGGTGGCCGGACACGTGGTCGACACCATGCTGGTGAGCCACCCGCCGGGGCCCCAGGGCACAGCCGACGGCTCGCCGGGCACCCGGGGCACAGTTGTGTCGCTGCGGCTCAGGCTGCGCAGGCCCGCTTTCCTGGCCTGGCGCGACGAAAGCGCCCGCGCCGCCGCCTACTCCCCTGAGCCGTCCTTCACCGTGGACGCCTCAATCGAGGAAACCGGCATGGCCCGGGCGCGGGTGACCGGCGCCGTGGACATCGTCACCGCCGACCGGATGGCCCGGCGGCTCCTTTCCGCCAGCCGGGGCGGCACGGTCCCCCTGGTCGCCGACCTGACCGGCGTCACCCGGCTCGCCAGCGCGGGGGTGCGCGCGCTCTACCAGGTCAGGGACCGGCTGACGGTCCATCAGCAGCCCATGACCCTGCTCACCGCGCCAGGCAGTTCCGCTCAGGTCGTGCTCGACCTGGTTCAACTGCCCTACCTCGCTGCTGACGACCCGGCACGAGGAAGGCCTGCCTCCTAGCAGGTGCTTCCTGGCCTGACTCAGATCGCTCGCATCCGGTTGTTGCGAGGGTCGTGGGTGACCTCGGCGAGGCCGAGCGCCTCAAGCAGCGGAGGAAGATACATCCCGAACCGGCCGCGGTAGCCGCTGCGCAGGCCGTACCAGCCTCCGACGGGATTGCCGACTGATCGCCCCCACGCCTCGACCGTGCCATCGGCGGCGGGCTTCTTCTCGTCAGCCGCGCCGAGCGGCACCCAGTCGTCCTGCTTTACCAGCCAGGCGTGCAGGTCGTCCACGGCGCTGAGGCGGTACTTAAGTGTGGTGGAACCGACCTGGCAGACCAGCGTCGGCGGGTCAGCGTGCTCGTCTTTGTACATGGTGTAACTGGAGGTGCCCGGCGGGGTCTTGAGCTCCCACGGATCGTCCTTGGTGCCAGCTGCCATCAGGTGTCCTCTTTCACGATGGCCGCCGCGAAGTGCGGCAGCAGCGTCTGCCAGCCCGCGCGATTGCGATCACGCCACTGACCGGCTGAAGTTCCCAGCCGTTCCCAGCCCTGGTGCTCGATCTCTATCCTGGTGGCGGCCGCGCCCTGGGGGAGGAAACGGATCTCCACATCGGTGGCATGGGCGCGATCCGTGCCGAGGTACCACCGGTAGGCCAGCCTGGCGGGGGGCTGCCACACCGTCACCTCGCCCCATTCATGCTCGGTGCCGTCAGGGGTTCGTTCGTAGATCCGGCCGCCCACGCCACTCTGCAGAACGACCAGCCCGGCCTGCCCGGACACGGTGTGATCGGGCGGCCACCAGGTGCCGATTCCCGAGGTCCAGACGCTGAACGCGTGCCCGGCTGAGCAGGCCACGTCAAAGGACAGCCGCAGTGGGTCAGTCATTCCGCGGCTTGTCCCCGGTGTCCTCGGTGTTCTCGGTGTTCTCGGTGTTCTCGGCCAGCAGCTGGAATCGCCGGGCCGCGTCTCCCCACACGCGCTCGAGATAAGCCTGGACCGCGTGCATCCCCTGTTCTTGCAGGTGGTAGATCCGGCGGGTGCCCTGGGCCTGCTCCGCCACCAGGCCAGCCTCTTTCAGCAGGCGCAGGTGCCTGGAGACGGCCGGACGGCTGATCGGCAGCGCCGCGGCGATCTCCCGCACCGGCTTGTCGCCGTCGCTGAGCAGGCGCAGGATATCCCGCCGGTTCGGATCGCCGAGCGCCTCGAACGGATCCCCGGACGCGCGTGCCTCGATCATCTGCTCCGGCTTTCCTCACGCTCCCCGGTATTGGTAACAGCCATGCTACTGTAACACAAAGGTTACCGATATGCCAGCCGGAGCATCGAAACAGGCCCCACCCCACCCGCACCGCCACTCCGGGGCCGCGCCGCCACCGCACCTATGGAACATAGGACCGCATAGGACCGGCCCAATGGTCCACCGGTACGGCTCGGTCATACGGCGACAGCACCCTGTCGTGCCGCCTTTGGGGGTATTTATGATGGTTTGGTGGCTTCCTGGATGGATACCCCGGGCCGCCGGTCTTTTAATATGTGCATTTCGCTGTATATTGCCATAGCGCGACAAGTATTGGCAATCATGTTATTCAATTATTTTATCAAGCAGTTGCGGAATTCAAATTTCCGCCTAAAATTCTCGTCAATACGGCATCTCTCCCAATCGCTTGATGGTTCGACTTGGGCCCGTTGAGGTCGGGACCCCGCCTCGCCCATATTGGCGCGCAATGTCACTATCGAGGGCGAAAGCAGGGTGGAATGTCAGTTACCGAGCGCGAATCGGGCTCCGTCGCCGACCGTGCCGATATCTTGTCAGACCCCACGCCGATGGATCCGGACGGATCGACCGGGCTGGCCTCGGCCGGACCAGCGGACCTGCTCGCGGCCGGACCGGCGGACCTGCTGGCGGCCGGGCTGACGGAGTCGCTCGGCCGGCTGGCGACGCTGGCGGGTACCCCGCTGAGCGCGCCGCGTGCGTCGGTCATGTTCGCTGGTACGTATTTACTTCCAGAAACGAGCAGCGTCGCGCGTATCGACGGCCAGCTGAGCTCGTTTGAACGAGGGCTGTGCACGGATGTCGTTCGGTCACAAGACAAGCTGATCATCGGTGACGTCCGGGCGGACAGCCGCGTGAGCAGCCATACCCGGCCCGATCCGGCGAGCATGCTGGCCTGGGCCTGGGCCGGGGTCCCGGTCCAGGACCAGGACGACCACGTCATGGGGTGCTCTGGGTCGCCGACCAGGTCGCACGCCAGTGGAGTGTCAGCGACGTCGCGGTTCTGGAGACCCTGGCCCGCCTCGCGCGGAGCGAGGTTTCGCTGCGAGCCGCGTTGGCGCACAGCGCCGGACGAGCCGCCCTGGCGCGGACTCTCGAAGAGCCTGCTGCCGCCACGGCTGCCGTATATCCCCGGCCTGCAGGTGGCGGCGTGTTATGCCGCGGGCGGGACCGGGGCGGAGGTCCTCGGGGATTTCTGCGACGTGTTCCCATCGGCGAACCGAACATGGGGAATCGTGGTCGGCGACGTGTGCGGCAAGGGTCCGGCCGCCGCCAAACGCACCGCGCTGGCCCGCTACGCCCTGCGAGCCGTGGCCCGCAGGCAGACCCGGCCGAGCCTGCTCCTGGCCGATCTGAATCAGGTGCTGCTTGACTGGCCGACCGATGACCCGCGGTTCCTGACCGCGATCTACGCCGCGGTGCGGCTTGTCCCCGGCGGGACCATGGTACGGATAAGCTCCGCAGGTCACCTGCTGGCGCTGGTGCGCACCGCGAACGGCCAGGTGCACCAGTTCGGCCGGCCGGGCGGCCTGCTCGGAGTGCTGGCCCATCCGGAGCTGCATGATTCGCAGCGGCTGCTGCGGGCCGGCGACAGCCTGATCCTGTTTTCCGACGGTGTCACCGAGGCTCGTCGCGGTGCTGACCGTGAGCTGTACGGCGATGAGCGGCTCCGCCGTCTGGTCGCCGGGCTCGATGACCTGACCGCGGTCGCCATGGCCGAGGCCATCCAGCTGGCCACGTTGAGTTTCGGCGACGGCCGCCGCAGCGATGACACGGTCGCCCTGGTGATGAAGGTTCCCCGGTGCTGAGATGCTCGAGCCAGTGCCGTTCCGTGGTCGTTTTACTGGGTTTCTTACCGGGATCGTGGTCAGACGCTGATGCGGGGAAGCTCGGGTATCAGGCTGTGCCCGACGCGCACGAGCGCCTCGGCGTGGCTGGCTTCCACCGGCATCGCCAGCAGGTATCCCTGCCCGAACTGGCAGCCCATCGAGACCAGAAGATCCCGCTGTAGCTCGACTTCGATTCCTTCGGCGATGACGGACAGGTGAAGCGTCTCGGCGATCCTGTTGATGCCCTCCACGAGGGCCAGCCCCTGCTCCGAGGTGCCGATCCCGTCGACGAAGGACTTGTCTATCTTGAGCACGTCGAACGGCAGTTCCCGCAGGTAACTCAGGGAGGAATAGCCGGTACCGAAATCGTCGATGGCGAGCTTCACGCCGATGGCCTTCAGCTCCCCGAGATCGGCATGGATCCGCTCGTCCCGGCGTAGCAGGGCACTCTCGGTGAGCTCGAGCATCAGCGCCGAGGGCGCCAGGCCCGACTCCGCGAGGACCCGCCGCACACCGTCGACGAAGCCGGGATCACGGAACTGGCGGGCCGACACGTTCACGCTGACGTACAGCGGCGCCTGGCGCGCAATCCGGCGCACCCACTGGGCGACGTCCGCGGCCGCCTGCCCGAGCACCCAGGAGCCGAGCGGGACGATGTGGCCGGTCTCTTCGGCCAGTTCGATGAACTGGCCGGGCTGCATCATGCCCCACTCGGCATGGCGCCACCGCACCAGGGACTCAAAGCCCGCGACCTCGCCACTGGTGAGGTCCACGATGGGCTGATAGACCAGGCTGAACTCGGAGTTCTTCACCGCGTCTTCGAGCGCGGCCTGCACCTCTCGTCGCCGGACCATCCCGGCGCTCAGAATGGGCAGGTAGCGACGCCACCGCCGCTTGCCGGCCGCCTTCGCCGCGTACAGAGCCAGGTCCGCGTGGCGAAGCAGTTCGTCCACGTCAGCACTGTCTTGCGTGGTAGCGACGCCGACGGTGGCCGTCGAGAGCACCGACCCGTCGGCGAGAACGAAGGGCTCGCCGAACGCCTGGACGATGCGCTCAGCGAACGCATCCACCGCGGCAGAATCCGCGACGTTCTCGACGAGCACCGCGAACTCGTCGCCCCCCAGCCGTGCGGCCATATCAGAATCCCGCACGACCGAGGAAAGCCGTGTCCCGGCCGCCACGAGCAGTTCGTCGCCGACGCTATGACCCATCGTGTCGTTCACGACCTTGAAGTCGTCCAGGTCCACGAAGAGCACGCCCGCCGTCGTCCCGTCGTGCCGGGTCCGGACCAGCCCGCGGGCGGCCCGGTCCTGGAACAGCAAGCGGTTGGGCAGCCCGGTCAATGCGTCGTGGAACGCCCGGTGCTTCAGCTCCTCCTCAAGCTGGTGCTGCTCGGTCACGTCCCGCAACGTGAGCACCAGGCCGCCGACGGTACTTTCGCCGCGCAGGTCGCTGCACCTGACCTGGACTTGAACGCTCACGTCGTCACGGCGGGTGATCCGCATGTCCTCGTAGTAGGACTTGCGGCTCGCGTGCTCGCGCATCCGCGTCAGCGCGCGGATGAGGTCATCACGCTCGTCGTCCTTGACCAGGTCCCAGAGATGGACGCCCACCACGACGACGTCGCCGAAGATGCTCGCGGCTGAAGGAGTCGCATAACGGACGATCCCGTCGTCGCCGACGATCAAGATGGCGTCCGAGGTGTCCTGAACCAGGGTGCGGAAGTAGGCCTCACTGCCCCGGCGGATGACCTCCTCGCTGAGCATGACCCGTTCGACCGCCAGAGCAGCCTGCTGAGCCAGGATTTCCAGGGTCGCGGACAGGTCGGCCAGGGTTCGCTGCTCGCCGAATACCGCCAGGACCGCGATGAGCGGGTCGCCGGACGGCCGGTCGGTGAGCGTGATCGGGCAGAGCAAGATCCCGTCACAGCCGGGGAGCAGAAAGCTCGCACGTTCGCCGAGCCTGGCCGCGGGCAGGAAAAGCGGCTGCGATCCGGAAAGGAGCGGCAGGCAGGTCTCGATCAGCCCGGCCAACCGGTTCAGCCGAGGTGAATCGCTGGACCGGCCGGCCACGGCGCGCAGCACACCGTCATGGCGCACCACGAGCAGGGCCTCGCGCGGCGAGCCCGGGTCGATAAGCGCGACCGCCGCAGCCGCGACCGTGGCGGCGGCCTCCGGCACGGTCACGGCCGCGGCGAGGGCCGCGCCGGCCACCCTGACGGCTCGCTCACGGCTCAGGGCGCGGCGGTGCGAAGCCGCCACGTCCCACAGGCGCGAGAGCACGAGCAGGTAAAGCACGGCGGAGAACACCGCGATCACGCCGTCGTCTTGATGCCGGCCGCTGCCCGACTGGATGAACAGGACAACCGGGGCTATCAGCGACGCGAGCATCAGCACGGTCAGCCTGATGGGTGAGGTTTCGGCCGGCTGCCGGCCCACCGGCTGGGTTAGCTCGGACATGCTCGGGTGCAGGGCCGCCGCCCCCCACGCGGTGTAGAAGACCGCCCAGCCCAGGTCGACAACCGTCCCGTTGTGAAACGACCCGTAGAGCTGGATCAGGCCGAACGACACGTCGGAGGCCAGCATCCCGACGATACCGAGGATAAGAAACTGGGCGGACCTGGACCGCGCGGTCCCGGGCACGATCAGCCGGGCGATCATCGCCAGGAGAAGCACATCGCCGAGCGGATAGCCGATCGCGACGCTTTTCTGCAGCCACGACAGCGCGGGGTTGTGCACATACGGAAGGATCAGGTAGATCCAGGACAGCAGGGCCATCCCGACGGTCAGGGTCAGCGCATCGATCAGGCTGCGCCGGTCCCGGTCCGGGGTGCGCCACCAGATGAAAATGAGCAACCCGACGGCGGTCAGCGGATACTGTGCCAGGTAGAAACCGTCCGCGAAGGACGGAAACGGAACCGCTACCTTCATGATCTCGGTCAGGACCAGGAAGCTGCCCTGGCCAATGGCGAAGCTCAGGTTCCCGACGACCAGCAGCAGCCAGGGCGCCGTACGGGCAGGCCGGTTGATGACCACGCCGGCCACGATGGCCAGCACTCCGCTCAGGCCGATCAGGCCCCACGCCTCGGTGCGCAGGCCGGGCCGCAGGTAGTACGCCGCGATGAGCAACGCCATCCAGATGAAATAGCCCACCAGCACATTTCGCCGCGATGTCAACGCATCCCCCAAGCTCACCGGGCCGCCTCTGCACGCTGTCCTCAGCAGTGCACGCCCTGCCCCTAACTGCATCTTCCCCCAGAACATCGCCACAAGCACCTAGCGCATGTCCCTCAGTAGCCTAGTAAGCCCAATAGTTGTTTATGTTAGTTCCTGGCTCCGGCCTGTTACGAAGATCACATCACTCTTTCCTGATTCTCCGCGGGTTTTCCTGGTTCCCCGCTGGATGTCCTGATTCTGGCTGGGTCAGAGTGAAGGTTGTGACTTTTTTATCGTAGCTATGAGAATAATCCGTACCGCCACCGCGGTCTTTAACCCGCTGGCGGCCACGTTCGTTGGCCGTAAAGCGTGTCAGTCCCGCTCTTAGCGGGCACTAAGACATTGCTCCGGTCAGCGCCAGGGAGCCAAGAAGCCGGTACGGCGAGACGCATCAAGGCGCGGCGCATCAAGGCGCGGCGCGGAAGCAGGTTAGGCAATTTCGCCCGAACATAATGTGCGATATGTGCACCAACTATTCGGTGAGCAGGCATGGCGACACCCTGGTTCGGCCGCGGTAGTCTCCGGCCGAACCCAGCTGACCTATCGTCAGCTGAACCAGTCAGCCAATCAGCTGGCCCATCATCTGGCAGGCATGGGCGTCGGCCCGGAGACCTTGGTCGGAGTCTGCCTCGACCGCGGCATAGAAGCGATTCGCTGCCTGCTGGCGATCTTGAAGGCGGGCGGTGCGTACCTGCCGTTGGATCCATCGCTTCCGACCGCACGTCTGCGCCAGATGTGCGCGGAAGCCCGCCCCACGGTCATTCTGGTGAGCCGCGCGGACGCGAGAGCTTTCGCGGAAACTGAGGCGAGGCTGCTCCTGATCGACGAGCGCGCCCTGAGGCTCGCGGACCGGCCGGCCACGGCTCCCGGGGTCAGCCTGCAGGCGGAAAACACCGCGTACGTCATCTACACGTCAGGCTCCACCGGCCAGCCCAAAGCCGTCGCCGTCAGCCACGGCTCGCTGGCATGTGTCAGCGCCGAACTATCGCGCGAATACCAGATGTCCCCATCCGACCGGGTTCTGCAGCTAGCTTCTCTCGGCTTTGACACCTCGGTAGAGCAGATCTTCGTGACCCTGACCTGCGGAGCGACCCTGATGCTTCCGGCCGCGGGGATCGTCGCGCCGACCGATCTGCTCCGCTATCTGGTGGCGGCGCAGGTCACCGTCATCGACCTGACCCCCGCCTACTGGCACCAGCTGCTCGCGGTCACCGAACGGCGAGACGAGCGGCTGCGAAGCGTTCGGCTCATGATCACCGGCGGGGATAGGGCGCGCCCCGCGGACTGCGCCGCGGCCATCCGAGCAGCGCGCGGAGCCAGATTGCTCAATGCCTACGGACTCACCGAGACGACGATCACCTCGACGCTGTTCGAGGTCGGCGCCGAACTGCTCACCGCTTCCACCTCGGTGCCGGTGGGCAAGCCGATCCGGCACGCGCAAGTGCACGTTCTCGACCAGGACCTGAACGAGGTACCCGCGGGTGCGGTGGGCGAGATCTACATCGGCGGCTGCGGCGTCGCCCGAGGGTATCTGGGCCGGCCAGAACTCACGGCCGAGCTGTTCCTGCCGAACCCGCACGACGTCTCGCCCGGGAGCAGGATGTATCGCACCGGAGACCTTGGGCGCTGGCACGACCACAACCTTGAGGTCATCGGGCGAGTGGACCACCAGCTAAAGATCCGCGGCTTCCGAGTCGAGCCGGCCGAGGTCGAAAGTGCTCTGGTCGGCCACCCCGACATCGCCGAGGCAGCGGTCATCGCCCACGAGTTCGGTCCGGGTAACCGGCAGCTCGCGGCGTATTACACCCGGCGCCGCCGCGGAGACCCCCGAGACCAGGACGAATCGGCAGACGGCCAGACGCAGGACCTGCTGTCGGTCGCGAGCCTGCGGAGCTTTCTTTCTGCCCGGGTGCCAAGCTTCATGGTTCCCGCCGTGTTCATCGCGCTGGACCAGCTGCCGCTGACGCCGCAGGGAGAGATCGACCGGCGGGCGCTCCCGCGTCCCGCGACCGTGGCCGGCGGGGGCCTCAACCGGGGATATACGCCCATACAGGCGGGAATGTCGCATCTGTGGTCCAGGATGCTCACGAGCGGGCAGGTGGGCCTCGACGACGATTTCTTTGCCCTGGGCGGCAACTCGCTTCTAGCTGCGGAGATGCTGGCGCACGTGCGCGTCATGTTCGGAATCGGACCGAAGTATGTCCGTCCGCTCACCCGCCGCCTGCTCCGCGACCCGACCCTGCGGGGTTTCTCGAAGGCCACGCAGGACGCCCGCGCGGGAAGGCTCACCGCCCGCGGCGCGGATCCGCGGGTCAACTTCACCGCCGAAGCCAGACTGACTGATCCTGTCCACCTGGACGCGGGTCCGGCACCGGACTGGAGGCGACCGCGAGAGATACTCCTCACCGGAGCGACCGGCTTCCTCGGGCTTTACCTGCTGCGCGAGCTGCTGACCGCCACCACCGCGCGGGTCCACTGCCTGGTTCGGGCCGACAGCGCCCCGGACGCGCGGCGACGCATCGCGCAGGCCGCCGAACGCTACTGGATCGACGGCCTGAGCACCGATCGCATCGTGCCGGTGGCCGGAGATCTCGCCGAACCGGATCTGGGCCTGGCCCCCAGCACATTCAGCGAGCTGGCGCGGACCATCGACATCATTCACCATGCCGGCGCGACGGTGAACTTCGTCTACCCGTACCAGGATCTGCGGGCGGCTAACGTGACAGGCACCCGGGAACTAATCCGCCTGGCCGGACTGTACCGGGGCATACCCATTCACTACGTTTCCACTACTACCGTGCTCGCAGGTTTCGGCGCCATGGGCGTGCGCGAAGTAACCGAGGACACGCCCCTTGCTTATGCCGATCACCTTTGCATGGGCTACATAGAAACTAAGTTCGTCGCCGAAGAACTTCTCAGGAACGCCAGCCGCGCGGGCTTGCCGGTAGCCATCTACCGTCCCCTGGACATTGTCGGCGATCAGCACACCGGCGCCTGGAACACCGCTACCGAAATGTGCGCGCTGATAAGGTTCATCACGGACAAGGGCGTCGCACCGGATATCGACCTGCCGCTCGACTTCGTGCCTGTCGATGTATGTGCGGCCGCCATAGGATACATCTCTTCGCATGCCGAAGCGGCCGGGAGCACCTATCATCTGGCCAGCCCGCAATACGCGCTCCTCGGATCACTGGTCGACCGGCTGCGCCAGCACGGATATGCGATCAGGACGATATCTTACCACGAATGGGTCGATGAGCTGCTGAAAAATGCCGCACAGGACCCCGGCCACCCGATGACCCCCTTCGTCCCGCTTTTCGTCGATCGCTGTGAAGAACCCGGGCTCACGGTGGCAGAAATGTACCTTGAGCACATTTTCCCGGCTTATACCCGGTCGCATGCTGAGGCGGCGCTAAGAGGCAGCGGCGTAGTTTTCCCGCCGGTCGATGAGAAACTCCTTGATCTTAACATCGGCCGGCTGATAGCAACCGGGTACCTGAAGAGCCCGTTATGACGGTCAGCCACTATCCGGACTGGGAATCCTTCACGATCGCACCGAGCGCACGGGACTGCCCGGTCGCCTTCGGCGCGGACCTGAGCCCGGTCAGCGTTCTCGGCGCGTACAAAACCGGGATTTTCCCGTTCCCGGCGGCCGACGAATACGCTCGCGACGTCAACGAGTTCCGGTATGAGGATCAAGTCTCGGACGGTGTGATCGGCCTCGTGGGCAGCACCGGTGGTGACCCGTACCGGGTGGCCTGGTGGTCACCTGACCCCAGGCCGGTGATCAAGGCCGGGAATATTCACCTTGGCCGCAATACCAGGAAACAGCTACGGCGTGGCCGTGAACGAACGACGGCGAACGTTTCGTTCCTGCGGGTGGCGCAGGAATGCCGCGCGGACCGTGAGCCGCGCTGGTTCACCGACGCGCTGCTGGAAAGCATGGTCAATTTGCACGAGGAAGGCTGGGCGCACAGCATCGAGGTCTGGCAGGACGGCGATCTGATCGGGGGCGCCCTCGGCGTGGGCGTGGGTGCCGTGCTCAGCGGAGATTCGATGTTCAACCGAAATCCGAACGCGGCGAGAATTGCGGTCGCGGATATGGGCGCACGATTCGCCGAGGCGGGCGGCACGCTGATCGACGCGCAGTGGGATAGTCCTTTCCTGCGGTCGCTTGGCGCCGAACTTATGCCGCGAGAGGATTACCTGCCGCTGCTGACTGGTTCGGCTCAGCGCCGCATGCTAGCTCAGCAGCCGCTCCTCGCGCGGAGGCTTCTCTAGCCGACTTCGATGCTGGCCAGGCTGGGTCTAGAAATCCGGGGAGGACATGGGGGGATCGGGTGGGGCGACGGTCGCGTCGCGCCGGCCGGCGCGACGTAGGGCCTCGACGATGAACCCATTGGCCTTGAGCTCCTCGACGAACGTACGCAGGAAGCCGAGAGTGTCGTCGCGACGGGTCCGGGTGGTGCCCACGGCCTGCTGGATCTCCATGAATCGCGGCTCGAGCAGCCGAACGCCGGGATGGGCGGCAGCGAACACCTCCATCGGCTGACGGATGCCAGCCGCGACCTCCAACTGCTGCTCGGTGAATACCGTGACGCCTTCGCCGCCGCGCACCACCTCCGCGTGGGCCAGAGTGCGGGAGAGGTACAAATCGTAGGCGGACCCTTTCTTGACCCCAACGCGCACGCCGGGGCGATCCACGTCCGCGCTCGAAGTAAGGGGTGAGGCCGCCGGAACGACAAACACGCCCTCGATCACCGCGTACGGCGGGGTGAATGCCACCGTCTCCGCACGGGCAGGGTCGATGGCCAAGAAGCAGATATCGGCGCGGCCCGCTTTCATCGCCCCGAACGACTCCCTGGCCGCGTCAAAGCAGACCAGCTCCACCGGGACGCCAAGCCGAGCGCCAAGCTCGCGGGCGATATCGACGGTCACACCGGTCGGGGCCCCCGGTGTACCTTGAGCCAGCACCGGGTTGCCAAGGTTGATCGAGGCTCGCAGCGTGCCGGTGGGGGCGAGGTCACTCCGGACGTCCATGAGTCGCATTGTGCCATTCAGCCAGCTCGCGAAACATGGCGCCGCACCACGTCTGCGAGCGGGGACCGGATCTGATCGTCCGGCTTGTCAGCGGGCCGGGCGCCGTGCCGTGACGAGAGCCGCGACCGTGCTAGCGCGAATCGGCCGCCCGAGCCGTTCATAAATGGCTTCGTATTCACGCTCAAGGGCTTGACGTTGGCCCGGTGAAAGCCGAGCGTAATACGACATCGTACGAACGAGAGCACTGAGCTCGTCAGGAGTGAGCTCGATGAGCTTTGGCATGACTGCCACCTGAACATCGCCGTACAAGCGGCCGACATAATCTTGCCCCAGATCGTAGCTGCCGAGCCAGGCCCATACCTGCGAGACGTTGCCACGGCGTTGCTCCATCCCGGCGAGCGTGGCGTCGAGATCCCTGTAGGCTGGCCAGTTAGCAGCGATGTCCGGGGCGATCTTTCTCATGGCAGCGAGCACTGCTTCCTGATCTCCCTTGCTACCCGGTTCCTCGAGCCCGAAATATTGCACGAGGGCGAGCGCTCCACCGGGAACAAGTACATCAGCGGCCTTCTGCCAGCTAACCTCAGGGTCAACCCAGTGAAACGCGGACGCAGAGAACACAGCCTGAAACTGCTCGCGGGGAAGCAATGCGTCCTCAAACTGAGCATTCACGAATTCCACCTCTCCAGCACCTTCCAGGTTCTGCCTGGCCAGTGCTATGAGGCTCGTCCCGGGTTCGAGTGCTGTGACGTGCAGGCCCCGAGCGACAAGGCCGCGCGTCAGCTGGCCGCTTCCGCACCCGACCTCAAGCACATGATCACCGCTCCCGATCCCTGCGACCTGGCAGGCCTGGTCGATGAGTTCGTCAGGATAAGCCGGACGGCGGCGGTCGTACTCAGCCGCTATCTCATCAAAAACCTTGCCGTAACGACGTGCAGTGGATTTTGGCAGCCGTGTCACTCACTGGCCTCCGTCCATGCTCGTTAGCGTGATCGTCCCGTCATAGTCGCGGCCAAAGTTCCGGCGCCTGATTTTTCCGTCTTAGTCGCAGGCGACAATTTCATGGTGAGCGGACGCGGGGATCCCTCGGCCTGCCGTGTGAGCCAACCTTAGTCGTGTCACGTGCGGCGTGTGGCCCGGCGTGCCTGAGGTGTTCGTCGTCCGGTCACGATGACCGCGAGCGGCGGGCGGGCCAGCGTCACCTGCGCGCCTGCGCGCCTGCGCGCCTGCGCGCCTGCGCCTGCCCATTTCGGCATGAGAGCCCGGACACTAGTGTTGGGGGCCTGATCGCCAGCGGTGACCGGAGGGCTATGGACCGCGAGGGGTTGAGAGTCGTGCCCGAGGCCACGCCCGACGTTGAAGAGGGAAGCGCTCAGCCTTCCGGGCAAGGCACGCTGACCGAGCCGGCACCAGGTGATCATGTTGGGACCATCAACAGACGGGGAACGTTCCGCGCGCTGCGTTCGCGACCGTTCCGACTGTACTTCGCGGGTCAGGTCGCCTCGGCCAGCGGAACCTTCGTGCAGCAGACGGCTATCGGCTGGCTGGTCCTGCGGCTCACCGGCTCAGCCGCGGAACTGGGCCTGGTGCTGGCCGTGGGCGGTGTACCGTCGCTTCTGTTCGGCCCGTGGGGCGGGACGATCGCCGACCGGGTCAGCCTGCGCAGGCTGCTTATCGGCACCCAGACGGCCTATGGTGTGCTGGCCGGCGTGCTGTGGGCACTGGCGGTCGCCGGGAAGGCGTCCGTTGCGGCGATCGTCGCGATCAGCGTGGCCGGCGGTGTCGTGCAGATCGCCGACTCCCCCTCCCGGCAGGCATTCGTGGGTTCCCTGGTGATGCCGGAGGACCTTTCCAGCGCGGTCAGCCTCAACGGCGTCGTCATGAACAGCGCCCGGGTGGTCGGCCCCGCCCTCGCGGGCCTACTGATCGTCACGATCGGAACGACACCGTGTTTCGCGGTCAACGCGCTGTCCTACCTGGCTGTGATCGCCGCGCTAGTGATGCTGCGCCCGCTGCGGCCGGGGGCGCGAGGGCGGCGCGCGACCGGTGGCGTCCGCGAGGGCCTGCGGTACGCGGCCAGCCGCCAGCAGCTGTGGCTGCCGCTCGTCATGATGGGACTGGTCGGGCTGCTGGCCTTCAATTTCCCGGTCATCTTGCCCGTGCTGGCGAGCCATACATTCCGTGGCGACGGCGGCACCTACGGGCTGTTGTCCACCATGCTCAGTATTGGCTCGGTCGCCGGCTCGCTCGGCGTTGGCCTTATCCGCCATCCCCGTCGGCAGTACCTGATGGCCGCCGCGCTGGCCTTCGGGGTCTTCCTTGCCGCGACCGCCGGGGCGCCGGACATCGCCGTCGCGTGCCTGACGCTACTGGCGACCGGGGCGGCCGCCTTCTCGTTCGTGACACTGTGCTCAACCGCGCTGCAGCTGCACTCGTCTCCGGCCTACCGCGGGCGGATCATGGCGCTTTGGGTGTATGTCTACATCGGAACCACCCCGGTCGGCAGCATCATCACCGGCGCGATCATCTCGGCTGCCGGGGTGCGGGCCGCCCTGCTGACCGGCGCCGCAGCTTGCCTGGTCGCCTCCACCATCGCCGCCCGGGTGCACACCCCGCCGGATGCGGACGCAGCGCTGACCGATCTCGCCAGTAGTTCCTAAAAACACTCGCGGCGACTACAGCGGCGGTACCTGCGCCCGCTGAGTTGCGGGGCGTCATTGTCCTTCCCGGGGCAGCGTGCGAGGTAGTCCGAACCGGGCAAGGAGCGCCGGGTCGAAGCGGATAATGCCTGACACCTGGTCATCGCGCAGGCTCAGCACGATGAGGCCTGCGGCTCGCCAGATGGGCGAGTTGGGGTCGGGGCGGTAGAAGCCGAAGGCTGGCTGGTTGTTGGCCCGGGTGGGTACCAGTTTGAGCCCGGGACCCCAGAAGCCCGCTCGCTGCATGAAGCCGGCGATGGCGCCGGGTCCGTCGCACTCGAGTGGCTCTGGCGGCATGGTGAGCCTGGCATCTTCGGTGAGCACGGCGACTACCTCGCCGGGATCGCCCCGTTCGAAGGCCTTGACGAAACGTTCGACGACGTGCGCTTCGGCTGCGGATCGCGGTAGCGGCACCTGCTCCGGATCCCGTCCAGGCCGGAATCCGGTCCGGGCCCTGGCGAGGGCGCTGTTGACCGAGGTTGGCGTGGTGTCGAGGAGGCCGGCGGTTTCAGCTGCCGAGAAGCCGAGCACGTCGCGCAGGACCAGCACGGCCCGCTGCTGGGCGGGCAGGCGCTGCAGCCCGGCCACGAAGGAGAGGGCGACGGATTCGCGGGCGTCGTACCGGGCTTCAGGGCCCGAGGCCGTGTCGTCGAGCAGCGCATCCGGGCATGGTTCGAGCCACCATGGCTCGTCCGAGCTGACCAGGCCTTCTGGCCGCGAAAGCAAGACCGACTGGGGGCGGCGGGATCCGTCTCTGAGGTAGTTAAGGCAGTGGTTGGTGGCGATGCGGTACAGCCAGGCCCGCAGCGAACGGTCGTCAAACCGGTCAAGTGCTCGCCATGCTGACAACAAAGTCTCCTGGAGTATGTCCTCGGCGTCATGAAGTGACCCGAGGATCCGGTAACAGTGCACGAGGAGCTCCCGGCGGTGCGGCTCGACGAGTTCGGAGAAGGCGTAGCCATCACCGGCTTGGGCACGTTCGAGAACGGTCTCGTCCATCGGCGGCGTCGTCCTTTCCCGAGGCTGGCCTCCCGTAAGTTACAACACCGCTCGCCGTCCGGATTCATCGGCGGAACTCACCCGCGTCAGGACCATCCGCATCGCGCTGCGCGGGCCAGGCGGCGGCCAGGCAGCGGCCGCGGGCCCCGGATTCTCCTGGCTGGCTTCCGGCAGGCGCAACACCATATGCGCCGGTAACTCGTCGGTCAATGTGCGGGCTGGCCGGGGTTTGAACGGTTGTAACAGCCCGCATCGGCATGAGGAGGAGTGAGATGACGCTGCCGAACACGCAGGAAACGGCCGTTGTCCGGCGGCTGGATGAGGCACTGCGGCCCAGCCGGGCCAGTGGCGGTCTCAGGCCGGCCGCTGGCGGTGCGGCCCGCAGGGCGGTGCCGGGCTGGGCCCCGCTGGCCGTGTGCTGCCTCGCCCAGTTCATGGTGGTTCTGGACATCTCGATCGTCAATGTGGCGCTCCCGCAGATGAAGGCCGGCCTGCACCTGTCGCCGGGCGGGCAGCAGTGGGTCATCAACGCTTACACGCTGACCTTCGCCGGCCTGCTGATGCTGGGCGGCCGGGCCGCCGACCTGTTCGGCCGCCGGCGGGTGTTCCTGCTCGGGGTCGGCCTGTTCACCGGGTTCAGCCTGCTCGGCGGGCTGGCGCAGAACGGGGCGTGGCTGATCGCCGCCCGGGCCCTGCAGGGCACGGCCGGGGCGGTGCTGGCCCCGGCGACGCTGAGCCTGCTCACGACCACCTTCACCGCCCCGGCCGCGCGGCGCCGGGCGGTGGGCGCCTGGTCGGCGACGGCGGCCAGCGGTGCGGCGATCGGTGTGCTCGCCGGCGGGATCCTCACCGACCTGCTCGACTGGCGGTGGGTGCTGTTCGTCAACGTGCCGGTCGGCATTGCCCTGCTCGCCGGGGCGGCATGGGCGCTCACCGAGTCCCGCGCCGGTGAGGGCGCCGGCCGCCTCGATGTCCCCGGCGCGGTCACGGTGACCGCGGGGATGGCCCTGACCGTCTACGGCATCGTGGGCACGGGCACCCACCCGTGGGGCTCGGCGCGCACGATCTCGACCCTGGCGGCCGGCCTCGCCATGCTGGGGGCGTTCGTGCTGATCGAGGCCCGGCTGGCGCGGAACCCGCTGGTGCCGCTCGGCGTGTTCCGCCGGCGGTCGCTCACCGCGGCCAACGTCGTGTCGCTCGCCATCGGGGCGTCGATCTTCAGCCTGTTCTTCTTCTTGTCGCTGTACCTGCAGCAGATCAACGGCTACACGCCGCTGCGGGCTGGACTGGCGTTCCTGCCGGTCGGTCTGGCGATCCTGTCCACAGCGCTGCTGGCCGCCCGGATAGTGGCCCGGATCGGGGCACGCCGGCAACTGGTGATCGGGCTGCTGCTGGCGGCCGCGGGCCTGGCCTGGATGACGCAGCTCGCGCCAGGTGACGGCTACTGGCCCGGCGTGTTCCTGCCCGGGCTGCTGGCCGGCGCCGGGTTCGGCCTGTCGTTCGTCCCGATGACGATAGGCGCGACCGCCGGAATCCCGCCGCAGCAGGCGGGCCTGGCATCGGGCCTGATCAACACCACTCGCCAGGTAGGCGGCGCCATCGGACTGGCCGCCGCCGCTACCGTCGCCGCGGCAGTCCACGCGCAGTCGACAGCCCCGCACGCCGTGGCCGCCGCCCTGACCACCGGGTACGACCGGGCGTTCGCGATCAGTGCCGCAGTGCTGGCCGCCGGGGCGCTGGCAGCGCTCCTGCTGCCCGGACGGCTCGGCATGGCACAGCGCCCGGCCCCGGCCGGCGAGCGCGCCGACCCGCAGGCGGCTCCCGCCAGGCCCTGAGCACTCGCGGATCCCCGGGTCCGCGACCCGGACCCAGCCGGCGAGGGAAAGCAGGCGCGTCACCCTGACCGACGGGGTGACGCGCCTGGCTCGTTCGGCACCACTGTTCCGCTGATTGACTGTCCGATCGGGCACGCAACGGGCACGCTCGCGGCCCCTCGACGATGGCTTGAGCCCGGGTTCTGCATCAGGATGTCGGTACCCAGTAGCGAAGTCTGCCGTCCTGCTTGTCGGCCAGAACGCCGCCGTTGGCCTCGATCACCTTGCGGGAAGCGATGTTGTCCTCATCGCACGTGAGCAGGGCCGGGTCCGCGATCGGTAAGCTGGTGGCGGATGTCGATCCGGCCCAGGTACTCCTCGCCGCTTACCCACCACAGCGTGGTCTGCGGGGACCAGGCCAGCGCGGCTGGCATACTTTTCTGTTTCCTGGTCTCGTAGTACCCGGAGATTGCGCGCTCAGATCATCAGTTCCGCTGTCGCATCGGTCAGCGATAGCGGACGGCGTGCTCACGGCAACGAGCCCCAGCTCCATTAGGGGAGAGGGCCGGGACCCGACGTATCGTCGGGTCCCGGCGGGTGATCTTTCGCACCGAAGCCACCGAGTCCTTCTTCGAGCAGTGCCAGGGCCCGCTGGGCCTGGGCGCGCACGTCACGGGCGAGACCTGGGTTGGGTTGGCCAGCCAGGGCTCTGCGGCGGACGGCGTCGAGCACGGCGTGGTGGACGCCCATCAGGGCATTGGCGACGACCCACGGCGTGATGTCGCCAGCATCGGCCTGCGTTTGCTCGGCGAGGAGGACGGCGAGTTCTGCTGTGGCCTCGGAGAAAACCTGCCGCTCCCTGGCCAGGAGGGCAGGGCTCGCGGTGACCATACGGGCCATCGTGGCGAGACGCTCGCTGTCTTGTGCCAGGAGGCGGTCAGGCTGCGGTCGGAGCAGCACTCCCGTAAGCGCCGCCAGGGCTGACGTTCCGGGGTCACGGTTTCGGATCGCATCGATGAGCCGAGTTTCGTAGGCACCCATCCGGCTGTACACGAGATCTTCTTTGGTGGGGAAGTAATTGAAGAGCGTCGCCTCAGAGACCTCGGCCTCTCGTGCCACCTCGGCCGCGGTTACCTGGTCGAAGCCATGCTCAGTGAACAAGCGCAGGGCCGTGTCGGCGATCCTCTGACGAGTCTGCGCTTTCCTGCGCTCACGCAGCCCCGGGACAGTGCTCACGCCGCCAGCATAGCAAAAGCTGGTCATACCCCAAACTTAGAGCTGCTATAATTTTGAAGTGACACTGAATTGCGCCGAGGGTGGCGCCACAGGTGGATTGTCCGATCGGGCGGCCCGAAGTGGTCCCACACCGACCACGGCGGCTCACCCGGGCGTCGGACGCGACCAAGGTCCTATGACAAGGCAAACCAAGCCAGGCGACTGGCATCCCGGCGGTAGCCGGACCTGACAGGAAGGCTGACTGCCGTGGCAGTAATCGAGTTGCACGACCTCACCAAACGATTCGGTGGGCTGGTCGCCGTCGACCATTTGAGCTTCGAGGTCGAGTCAGGTCAGGTGGTCGGCTTCCTGGGTCCGAACGGGGCAGGGAAGACGACGACCCTGCGCATGCTGCTCGGCCTCGCCACCCCCACCGAGGGCAGCGCAACCATCAACGGGCGCCTCTACCAAGAGCTGGACCAGCCGCTGCACATCGTAGGCGCCGTCCTCGATGCCTCCGAGGCCCACCCGGGGCGAACTGCCCGGAACCATCTCCGCATCCAGGCGACACTCGGCGAAGTCAGCCCGTCGAAAATCGATGAGATGCTCGACCTCGTCGACCTGACCTCGGCGGCAGAGCGGCGGGTCGGGGAGTTCTCCCTCGGCATGCGCCAACGGCTCGGCCTCGCCACGGCCCTGCTGACCGAACCGGAGATCCTCATCCTCGATGAGCCTGCCAACGGGCTCGACCCTGAAGGCGTCCACTGGCTCCGCCAGCTGCTGCGCAACCTGGCCGCCGAAGGGCGGACGGTGCTCGTCTCCAGTCACGTGCTCGGCGAAGTCGCCCACACGGTCGACAGCGTCGTCATCTTGGACCGCGGCCGGCTCGTCACCCATTCCACGCTCGATGAGCTCACCGCCGGGTCCGCTCAGGTCGTCCGGATCCGCACCCCCAAAGCCGGGGAACTGCGCCTCGCCCTCGAAGCCGAAGGCGCCCACGTGCAGCCAGTGGCGTCAGACAGCCTTGAGATCAGCGGCGCCAGCCCCGAGCAGATCGGGAACCTCGCCGCCAAGCGCTCCATACCGATCTTCGGGTCGGTGACCGAGGCCACCGACCTGGAAGACATCTTCCTCAACCTCACCACCCACACCGACAGCATCGAGGCACGTCAATGACACTCCTGCTCCGTGCAGAGCTCCTCAAGCTGCGCACCGTCCGGGTCACCTACGGCCTGATCCTCACCGTCGCCGCGCTCACCGCCCTATTCGCCGTCATCGAATCGTCTGTGGCCGGCAAAACCTCGGGAACATACGCCGTGGCCTCGCTGGCCACTGTCGCGGGCCAGGGAACGGTCACCACCCTCACCAGTTGGTCCATGATTCTCGCTGCGGTGCTCGGGATCCTCGTCGCAAGCGGCGAGTTCCGCCACTCCAGCGCCACGCTCACTTACCTCGCCACCCCTGACCGCAAACGCGTCCTGCTCGCCAAAATGCCCGCGGCTGCCCTCATCGGAGCGGTCTTCGGTCTGGTTGCCGCCGCCCTCTCGACCGGTCTCGGGCTCGCTTTTATCGCCGGGCGCGGCGACGCCATAACGCTCGGGACCTCCGCGATGCTCGGACACGCCGCCGGTGCCATGTTCGGCGCCGCGCTGCTAGCGATGATCGGAGTCGGACTGGGATCCCTGATCCGCTCCCAGCTGGTCGGAATCATCGCAATCTTCATCTGGGCCCTCGTGATCGAGTCGCTCATCGGCGGGCTCTTCACTTCGATCCGCCCTTACCTCCCCTATACCGCCGCGACCAGCCTCGCCGGAATCAAACTCGGCGGTGCCGCCTTCGGCCCCGCTCACAACGCCACCGGCGGCTCACCGCTGCCCTTCGCGGCGGCAGCAGGACTACTGATCGGGGTAGCCGCGCTGGTTGCCGTTATAGGGGCCCGCACCACCATGCGGCGCGACATCGCCTGACACCCGATACGCGGGCGGAAAGCACCGCCTCCGCCCAGTAGGAACTAGCGGCGACAGCCCGTAGCTCACGATGAGCGAGAACTGAACATCGCGGCCGGGCTTCCGTCTGGCCAGGTGTCGGACTGCTACCCAAGTACGCGCGAGCGCGAGTCGCTCGTGCTGCCGGGCCACGGCGTCTCTACTACACGCGCTACTACACCAGCCCTGGACTCGATCCGAGATGACCTGGCCATCGTCGTCCACCAGGTCCTGGAGGCCGCTCATGTCCCGGTGCGGATCGGCCAGCGACTGAGGCCCGCCTCTGCCACGTCGTCACCTCCGTGGAGCCTGTCTGTGGTCATGCGGGCCACCGACGATGCTGTTCACCACTAGGGCGCCGACGTCCTCCGGCTTTATGGTTGCCTGGTGGAAGGTGTGCGGGGCGGGGCCGCTGGGCCGATGGTGGGCCGGGACCGCGAGCTGGCCCGGGTCATCCTGCTGCTGGATGATGCCCTGGCGGGTGGCGGCCGTCTGGTGCTGTGCACGGGTGAGGCTGGGATCGGGAATACCCGGCTGGCGGAGGAGGCCGCCGCGTCGGCCGCCGCGAGAGGCGTACCGGTGGCGTGGGCCCGGGCGGCCGACCGGGATAGCCTGCCGCCGTACGGGCTGTGGCAGCTGGTGCTGGATGAGCCCGCCGTCCGGGCCGCCGGTGATGACCCGTCCGGTGCGGGCCTGTGGTCGCGTGTCTTCGGTGACGCCGAACGCCCGGCGCTAGCTGATGGCGCCGATTCCGGCAGCGCCCAGCGGTTCGCGATGTTCGCGGAGGTTCGCAGGCGGCTGGCGCAGGCGGCCGGGTCGAGCGGGTTGCTGCTGGTGTTCGATGATCTGCAGTGGGCGGACGAGGCGTCGGCGGTCTTGCTCGCAGATGTCGTGCGCCAGCTGCGAGGGAAGCGCATCTTGGTGTTGGCGACCTACCGGGAGTCGGCGGCCTCCGGTGATACGAGCGCCGGGCTGCTGCCGCGTCTGTCGGCGGATGCTAACACCGAACGGGTGGATCTTCGTGGCCTGCCCGCCGGTGCGGTCGGGGATATGCTGCGCGCCGCCGGGCTGCCTGCATCGGCAGACCAGGCCGGCCACAGCTTCTCGGCCGGCGTCGTGGCCAAGATCCTGGACGTACCTGTGCTTGCCCTGCTCGGCCCGCTGGACGAGTGCCGGGCCGCCGGGTTCCTGGTGGCCGGGGACCGTCCCGGTGATCACCGGTTCTCGCACGCGCTGGTTAGCTCGGCGGTGGCCGCCCGGCTGAGCGCCGCGGAGCAACGGCGGCTGCACGCCGCCGCGGCGGACGCGATCGAGGCTCTCTACGACGGGCAGCTGGATCTGCACCTGGCTGAGGTCGCCCGGCACCGGGTCGAGGCATCGCTGCCCGGTGACCGGACGGAGGCGGTAGCGGCATGTGAGGCGGCCGCCGGCGTGGCGGCGCAGTCGCTCGCGTTCGAGGAGGCCGTGCGCCTGTACCGGCAGGCGCTGTCGGTCGGCGAAGGGGAGATCGGCGAGAACGGCCGCTGCCGGCTGGAGCTCGCCCTGGCGGAGGCCCTGCACCGCAGCGGGGACCTGCCCGGATCGCAGGAGACGGCGGCCGGAGTCGGCCGACGGGCCGAGCGCCGGGCGTGACCGGGCCTTGCTGGCCCGAACGGCGCTGGTCATGGAGGCCAGCGGCGTACCGGAATGGGACGGGGAGATCTGCCGCATCTGCGAGCAGGCCCTGGCCGAGGATGACCTTCCTGATGGTCTGCGGGCCCGGGTCTCCTCGCGGTACGCGCAGGCGCTGGTGTACCGCGGCGACTACGACCGGGCGGGACAGGTCAGCCGGGACGCGCTGGCCGCGGCCGGATCGGCGGGGGACCCGGTCGCGCTCGTGGACGCGCTCCGGGCCCGCCAGCTGGCCTGCTGCGCCCCCGGCGGAGTAGCCGAACGGGCCGTGCTGGCGAGCCGGATGCTGACGGCCGCTGAGGCCGCGGGCAGTGCCTGGCTCGAGATGTGGGGCCGGCTGTGGCGGATCGACACCCTGTTTGAGACGGGTCAGCTGCGGAGCGTCCGGCGTGAGCTTGCCGACCTCGAAGGCTGCGTGGAACGGCTCCCCGGCCTGCTCGCGCAATGGCACTTCCTGGAGACCTCGGCGACGCTCGCGCTGGCGACCGGGCGCTTCACCGAGGCGGCGCAGCTGGCCTGGCAGGCGTTCAAGGTGTTCAGCGACATGGGACACCCGTTCGCGTTCGGCGGCTGCTCAGTAATCCTCGGCCAGGCGGCCCTGCACCTCGGGTCTGGCAGATCCGGCCTGATCGAGCTATGGGACCAGATACCCGCGCACCTGCGGATAGATAACGTGGATACCACCCGCGGCATCGCGACCGTCTTCCCCGCGCTGACCCTCGCGCTGATCCGCCTGCACGCCGGCGACCGCGCCGCCGCTGAGGCCGCCTATGCCCTGGTCGGCCCGGTCCGGTCCTGGACGCCGGTACCTGCGATGCGCATGGCGGCCTGGCGCACGGGCTCGCGGTCGCCATCCTCCTCGGCCGGATGCAGGACATCGAGTTCCTGGCGGCGCAGTTCGAGCCGTTCCGCAGCCAGCATGTCGCGAACGGTGCCGGGTCCGGAGTTTACATGGGCCCGGTCGAGCTGCCGCTCGGACGGGCGGCCGCCGCGCTGGGCCATCTCGACCCGGCGGTCGAGGACCTGCGGACGGCGGCCTCGATCTGCGACGCCAACGGCGCCCGCGGCTACGCCGTGCAAGCCCGCGTCGAACTCGCCGCCGCGCTCACCCGCCGGCAGGCGCCCGGCGACCGGGACGAGGCGCTGGCCGCGCTGGCCGCCGCCGCGCGCGAGGCCGGACAGCTCGGGATGGTCCCGTTCACCGAGTGGATCGGACAGCTGCAAGCCCAGCTGAGGGCCGCGGCGGCCGGCGACTCACCCCTCAGCCCCCGCGAGCTCGAGGTGGCCCGGCTGGTCGGGCGGGACTGACCAACAAGCAGATCGGCCAGACCCTGTACGTCTCCGAGCGGACGGCCGAGAACCACGTCCAGCACATCCTGACCAAGCTCTGGCTCCGCAACCGCAGCCAGATCGCCGCCTTGGCCGGCGGCGAGCATGGCGCGAGCCGTCTATGAGTACCAGGCCGGCGGTGAATGAGTACTCCAGTGAGTGATTCCCCCGATGGCCGGATCCGGGCTTTCCCGTAGCGTCCTTCCTGCCAGCACAAACCAAGGAAAGGCAGGACGAAGATGGCACACATTCACATCGCGGCGACGCCCGGGGTAACGATCGACGGCTTCCGCGCGGTCGCGGCCAAGCACAGCCCGCCCCAGGACATCGACGGCCTGCTCGCCTGGGCGGCCGGCACGGACGAGAAGGGGCTCCACGTGGTGACCGTATGGGAGTCCAAGGCCACCAGGACCGGTGGTCCGCCGAGCAGCTCTTCCCCGCGTTCCAGTCGCTCGGCATGACCGATGTGACGTCGAACATGGAGTTCACCGAGTACGACGCGGACGAACTGTACATCCGCTGAGCAGCGGACCCAGATGGCGCGTTTCACCTCGGCATCGAGCACCGAGCATTCCCGGCCGGGGCGGACACGCCCTGCACCAGGAGCAGGCTAACCGCGCGTCTGAACAGCCGCGGAGTTTTCGGAGGCGGTGCGGGGCGACCGCCGCTGGCGCGGGCCGGAGTTGTGAGAGGGGCCGGCCAGGCCCAGCTGAGCCGAGGCCAGCACAGAGGCATATTCTGGGTCTCATGCCTGAAAGGCCGCCTGATGCTGCGTGGCTGAAACTGGGTGCGGAACCAGGGCTCTGCGGATCCTGCAGGCATGGGAAGCTCAACGAGACACGGCGGGGCACCGCCTACCTCCGCTGCACGCGCGCCGAATGGGACATCACCCTTTCCCGTTACCCGCGTCTCCCAGTCACGCAGTGCGGAGGATTTGAGCGGCGCGACGGGAAGCCCTAGAGTGCCGGTCCCTGGGCCTGGAACTGGACGCCGACCGCTTCGTCGCCCTGGACGAGCAACGTCTCGAGGACGCGTCCGGCCAGGCGGACCTGGTGTTCGACGTGGCCGGCGCTCTTGGCATCCGGATGCCACGACAAGCCGCTGGCGGCCCCGGCCCGACCCTGCGCTCCGCATGTTCCGGCCATCCCGTCTCACTGCCAGGCCGAACGGGCCCTGCTCCGACTACACCCTTTACTACAGTGCCCGACACATAAAAGGCCCTCTCCCGACTGGGAGAGGGCCTTGACCTGCGGAAACTAGTAGCGGGGGCGGGATTTGAACCCGCGACCTCTCTGGGTTGTGAGCAAGCCGAGCGCCGTCCCAGCCCGTCCAGGCTGTCCTGGGACATCGCACGTGACGTGGGCAGAGACCGCAGCGGGGTCTCCCCCAGTCTCACCGGGTACGGTCCGTCTCACCCCGTCTTGGTCACAGTCACGGTCACGCGTCCAAGGCCATTGTCCTGCGAATGCGCGGTTAATCCGGCTGACACGGGTGGGGCAGAGCCGCCGAGGGCGTGATGGGCCCGGCAGTGGGCGCACAAGATACCGCCGATCTGGGCGATCGGGAGTGACTGAAGATGGTATTGGGGCCAGACGCATATTGCGCATTCTGTTGCTCAGTCGGCCGTAGTTGGCGGGTTGCGGTGGGCGACGGCCCACTGCTTGCGGAGCATCAGCGCTAGCTGTGGCAGGGGCTGATTGGCTCGGCAGTGAGCGCCGCGTTCACATGCTGGGCATTAATGGCTGCGGCTGCGTGGCTTGCTCTCTCTGCCTGAAGATACTGGGCGGTGAGGCGGCTGGCTCCTGCCGTTGGCCAGGACACTGTGCAGCTGGTTGCGGGAGCTGATGGCGAGCTTGGCGAAGATTTTGTGCAGGTGGTATTCGACGGTGTGGGGGCTCATGAAGAGCTGGGCAGCGATTTCGCGGTTGGACAGGCCGTCTGCGGCTAGCCGGGCGATCTGGGTTTCGCGGGTGGTGAGCTGGACGGGATTGTCGGTGGTGCGGTTGCGGACTCGCTCGCCGGTAGCGCGTAGCTCGCGTCTGGCTCGTTCAGCAAAGCCGTCGGCCCCCATGGAGGTGAGCATCTGGTGTGCGATGCGCAGCTGCTCGCGGGCGTCGGCGCGCCGGTTCTGGCGGCGCAGCCATTCACCGTAGATGAGGTGAGCGCGGGCGAGATGCACGGTCATCCTGCTATTGGCGAGCTGGCTGATCGCCTCCTGATAAAGGTCCTCGGCGGCCTGGCCGCCGGCCATGAGCGCCCGGGAGCGGGCTTCGATGCCGCGTGCCCACGGGTTGCCGCTCAGGCTGGTTCGCTGGGTCAGCTCCTCCAGAGCGGCCGCTGCGACCCCGTTCTGCCCGCTTCGCACGCCTGCCTCGATCAGCTCGGGCAGCACCCAGACGCCGAAGCCGAGCTCGTCATGCTCGCATGCCTGCTGCGCGGCGGCGAGCGCGGTCGTGTAGTGGCCCAGGCCAGTGTTCAGGACGGCGGTGGCGAATTCGGCGCTGGCCATGGCCAGGCCCTCGCCTCGGGCAGCCGCATCCTGGACGGCGGCTTCGAACTGGCCTGATGCCTGGCCACGCCAGCCCGCGAGCAGCAGCGAGAAGTCCGCCATCCGCACGTTGCCGGTCGCTGCGGTGATTGCGTCCGCCTCTTCGAGCAGTTCCCCGGCTGTGGTGAACTCGCCGGCGAAGATGTGGTGCGCCGCGACGTAGTTGAGGGCGAACGGGAGCATGGTGAGCGCCCCGGTTTCGCGGGCTTGCCGGACGTGCCGGGCGGCGAGCGTACGGCATGCCTCGTCATCCCACAGGTCCATGGCGGTATGGCAGCCGAGCCACAGCCAGCGTATGTCGCCGCCGGTCTCGCCGCGGAGGGCACTGAGCGCGCGCCGGAGTGTGGGTACGCCCGCCGAGTAACCCTCTGCGGACCGGGCCGCCAGGCCGTCCAGGAGGAGGTCGACTGCCCGCGGCGGGTCGGCTGCGGGCGGCGCAGCCTTGGCGGCCTCGGCCGCTTGGCGTGGCGTCTGGCCGCTGGCGGACCGGCCGGTGCGGATCGCCGCCCACAGCGCCTCCAGATAGGTCTCGCGGGCCAGATCGGCGTCGCGCGGGCCGAGCCGCCGGGCCGCCTGGAGCAGCAGCTGCGGAGCGTCGCTGCCCCGCAGCCGGGTGAACGCGATCTGTGCGTGCAGCCGCTCCAGCCGGGCTCGCTCCAGCTCGCTGAGCGGTCCAGCCTCGGCGATGGCCAGCTGCTCGACGGCAGCGTCTGGCATCCCGGCCTCGTACGTGGCCTGCGCCGCGGCGAGTGCGCGTGCGGCACGCGCCTGCAGCGCTGGCGTCAATGCGGCGGCCCGCTGGAGGAAGGCGGCCGCCGCGGCCAGACCTCCACGTCCATGCGCCCGGCTGGCAGAGCGTTCCAGCTCGGCGGCGATATCCTCATCGGGCTCAGCTGCTGCCTGGGCCCGGTGCCAGGCCCGGCGATCGGGGTCGGTGCCTGGGTCGGTAGCCTCGGCGATGGCCTGGTGCACGCGGCGGCGGTCGGCGGCTGGCGCTGCCTGATAGACGGCGGAGCGGACCAGTGGGTGGCGGAACGTGACCCGGGCGGCAACGGTAAGCAGCCCGTCTGCCTCCGCCGGGCCGGCGGCGTCCGCGCTGACGCCAAGGTGCCGGGCAGCGCGCCACAGCAGCGCCGGGTCGCCTGTCGGCTCGGCCGCGGCCAGCAGCAGCAGGCGCTGGGTCATCTCCGGAAGCGGCGCGATCCGCCGCTGGAAGCTCTGCTCGATCCTGCCGGCCAGCGTCGCCGCGCCCGCCACAGCGAACCCGCCGGCCAGTTCCGCAGCAGTTACCCCGCGGGGCAGCTCAAGCAGAGCCAGCGGATTGCCGCGTGCCTCAGCGACAATGCGGTCACGGACGCGGTCATCCAGCCGTCCGGGGATGACCGAGGCCAGCAGGGCCCGGGCATCAGCATCGCCCAGGCCCCCCAGCGTCAGCTCGGGAAGCCGAGCGGCGCCGGGCACCGCGCCCGGATCGCGGGTGCCGAAAAGCACGGTGACCGATTCCGCGTCCAGCCGCCGGGCCACGAACGCCAGGACCTGGGCCGAGGTCTGGTCCAGCCACTGCGCGTCGTCGATCAGGCACAGCAGCGGCTGCTCCGCGGCCACCTCCGCCAGCAGGCCCAGCACAGCCAGGCCAACCAGGAAACGATCCGGTGCGCTTCCAGAACGCAGGCCGAACGCGACGCCGAGAGCGTCGCGCTGCGGCCCGGGCAGGGAGCTGCTGCGGTTCAGCATCCGGCCGCAGAGCTGGTGCAGCGCCGCGAAGGGCAGCTCCATCTCCGACTCGACACCCTCAGCGCGTGCCACGAGGAAGTCCGGTGCCGCGTCGGCTGCGTAGCTGAGCAGCGCGGTCTTGCCGATGCCAGCATCACCGCGCACGACCAGCACCCGGCTGCGGCCGGCCCGCACCTCCGCCAGCAACTCGTCGAGGGCCATGCACTGCCTGGCGCGGGCGCGAAGCATCACCACCACCCCCTCTGGGGGCTCCCTCACACAGTAGAACGAATCCCGCTTCCTGAACAGTCACAGAGCCTGGGGTAGAAAGCCATGGTCCGGCTAGGGATTCCGTAGATGCGAACGCGATCGTCGGGGGCGGATGGTTCTCGTATGGGCAATCCGCCCGCGTCCCCGGCGCGCGGGGGATCACCCCCCGCTGCGGAGGAGCACGCCATGCCGCTGGTCAGCATCAAGGTCGTCGAGGGAGTCTTCACCGAGAAGCAGAAGCACGACCTAGCCGCCAAGATCACCGACGTCATGGTTGCCTTCGAGGGATCGGAGGCCTTCCGCGAGGTGGTCTGGGTGCTCGTCGAAGAGCTCCACCGCGACAGCTGGCACATCGGCGGGCAGCCGTTCTTCGGGCCGCCCACCCTGATGGGCACCCTGGGCCGCGTAAAAAAAGCATATGAGGCTATCGACGGCACTCCCACCACAAGAGAGGACCTGGCCATCCAGGCCCCTGTCCGGTACCCGTGACCCGGCGAGGCTCGCCTTATCGCATCGGGTCGCAGGCTCAGCGCAATCGCCGCCAGACCGCACAGCTGGAGAACTCCGTGAGCACCACCGACTACGTGATCGACATCCTGCTCATCCTGGTTATCTTCCGCCAGGTGCGCCCGCATGAGCTGACACCCCGGGCGGCGGTGTTGCCGCTGGTGCTGCTGGTCGTGGCCGGGGTCGTCTACCTGCGCCCGTTCGCTGTCCGCGGCAACGATCTGGTCCTCATCATCATCCTGGCCGTCGCCGGGGTGGTGCTCGGCGCGCTCAGCGGCCTGGCCGACCGCATCTGGTGGGACGATCGGCGGCTGATGTTCCGGGCGGGCGCCATCTCGGCCATCACGTGGGTCGCCGGCATGGGGTTCCGGTTCGGGTTCGCCTATTACGCCTACCATGGCGGCGCCTCCTCGGTCGCCGCCTTCTCGGCCCGTCATGACATCACCGGTGCCAATATCTGGACAACCGCGCTGGTCCTGATGGCCTTCGGGCAGGTGCTGGCCCGGCTGGGTGTTCTGCAGGGCCGCCGGGTCCGGGCGGTCAGCCAGCCGGCCGCAGCCCAGCATGTGCCGTCCGGCCCGCCCGAACGTGATGCCAGCTGGCGTCCCTAACTGTGAAGGAGATTGCCGATGTCCCGAAGTCGCTTCCTGCAAGGCTCGTTCGCCCCGGTGACCAAGGAGATCACGGCATTCGACTTGCCGGTCACCGGCCGGGTGCCTGCCGGGCTCAGCGGGCGTTACCTGCGTAACGGGCCTAATCCGCTCGGCCTGGACGACCCGGATTATCACTGGTTCCTGGGCGCGGGCATGGTGCATGGCGTGCGGCTGCGCGACGGCCGGGCCGAGTGGTACCGCAACCGCTGGGTCCGCTCCAAGGCCGTCGCCGACGCCTTCGGCGAGAAATGGCCGACCGGCCCAGTCCACGCCGGGATGGACTTTGCCGCCAACACGCACATCATCGCCCACGCCGGCCGCATCCTGGCCACGGTGGAGGCTGGCCCGCTGCCGTACGAGCTCTCCGCTGAGCTGGACACCGGCGGCCCGTGCGATTTCGGCGGGACGCTGCCCGGCGGCTTCGCCGCGCATACCAAGCTGGACCGGCGGACCGGCGAGCTGCACGCCATCGCCTACTTCTGGGCCTGGGACCACGTCCAGCACGTCGTCGTCGACGCCGCCGGCCAGGTGATCCGCACGACCGACATCGCCGTCCCCGACGGGCCGATGATGCACGACTTCGCCCTCACCGAAAAGTACGTGGTCTTTTTCGACCTGCCGGTCACGTTCAGCATGGCCGCGGTATCCGCCGGGAAGGAACTGCCCTACACGTGGAACCCGGCGCACCAGGCCCGCGTCGGCCTGCTGCCGCGGGACGGCGGCCCGGCGGACGTCCGCTGGCTGGAGATCAGCCCCTGCTGGGTCTTCCACACGCTCAACGCCTACGACGACGGCGAGCGGGTTGTGGTCGATCTGTGCCAGTACCCGCAGCCCTTCGACGTCGCTACGCTCTGGGACGGGCACGGGCCGGCCACGCTCGACCGGTGGGTCATCGACCCGGCCGCCGACAAGGTGACACAGCAGACCCTCAACGACCGCGCACAGGAATTCCCGCGGGTCGATGACCGGGTCATCTCCCGGCCGCACCGGTACGGTTACAGCGCGGTGATCGGCGAGGTCGGTCAGGCGATCTCGCCGCTTACCGGTGACTTCGCCGACGAGGCGTTCACCAACGCCCTGCTCAAACATGACCTGGCGCACGGCACCGCCGAGACGCACGACTTCGGCCAGCACGCCACCGCCGGCGAAGCCGTGTTCGCCCCCGCCGCCCCCGCCGCGGCCGAAGACGACGGCTATGTCTTCGCCTACGTGCACAACCCCGACCGCGGCGCGTCTGACCTGGTCATCCTCGCCGCCCAGGACTTCACCGCCGAGCCCGTCGCCCGTGTTCACCTGCCCGCCCGGATCCCGCTCGGATTCCACGGCAGCTGGCTCGCCGACCAGGATCATGAGCGTGATCGGTAGAGACAGACAGGGCTCACGCCAGGGACCACCACCGCAGGCGACAGCCCGCCGCGGGGACCATCCAAGGTCACCAGCACACCAAGGAGGAGACATCTGATGGCAACCATCACCACTAAGGACGGCACCGAGATCTTCTACAAGGACTGGGGCAGCGGCCGCCCGGTCGTGTTCAGCCACGGCTGGCCGCTCACCGCCGACGCGTGGGATGACCAGTTGTTCCTCATGGCCTCAAACGGCTACCGGGCCGTTGCGCATGACCGCCGCGGCGGCGGGCGCTCCGGCCAGCCGTGGAACGGCAACGACCTGGACACCTACGCCGACGACCTGGCCGCGCTTATCGAGGCCCTCGACCTGCACCACGTGGTCCTCGTCGGTCACTCCACCGGCGGCGGCGAGGTGACCCGCTACATCGGCCGCCACGGCACCTCCCGCGTCGCCAAGGCCGTCCTCGTCAGCGCGATCCCGCCGCTGATGCTCAAGACCGACGCCAACCCCGGCGGGCTGCCGATCGAGGTGTTCGACGGC
>Ga0302184_10000178_pt1 | contig 43413 bp, 43 predicted proteins | sample I_Palsa_N3_3_FD_200233 | JGI IMG/M metagenome (GOLD analysis project Ga0302184, IMG submission 200233) | Peat permafrost microbial communities from Stordalen Mire near Abisko, Sweden - I_Palsa_N3_3 | ecosystem: Environmental > Terrestrial > Soil > Palsa > Peat permafrost | place: Sweden...
GCGGCGACATTCCGGCAGGCACCTACTACCAGACGATCAGCGGTTGCGAGGGCCTCTCGGCGACTGGCTATGTAGTCAGCTACGTGGACGTCGGCTACACGGTCACGCCGGCTGCGCTCGCGATCACGGCGTCCAGCTCAACGATGACCTACGGCGCCACGCCGCCGACGATCGAGCCGAGCTACAGCGGCTTCAAGAACAGCGACGGCCCAGCCGCCTTGACCACCGCACCCGATTGCTCGAGCGCCGTGTTGTCGTCGAGTTCGGTCGGCCGCTACGCGAGCAGCTGCACGGGCGCGGCTGATCCGAACTACACGATCAGCTACGTGTCGGGGAGCGTCTCCGTGACGCCGGCGCCGCTCACGATCACCGCGTCGAGCGCGTCGGTCACCTACGGCGCGGGCCCGCCGGCGATCACGCCGAGTTACAGCGACTTCGCCAACGGCGAAAATCCGAGCAGCCTGACCACGCCGCCGCTGTGCATTGCGACTGCGACGAGCTCGAGCTCGGATGGTAGCTATGCGACCAACTGCGTCGGCGCGGTCGATCCGAACTACAGCATCACCTACGTGGGCGGCAGCATCACGGTCACGCCGGCGCCGCTCACGATCACCGCGTCCACCACGTCGATGACCTATGGCGGCACGGTTCCGCAGCCCACGCCGGTCTACACCGGCTTCGTCAACAACGACAACCCGACCGATCTCGGCACCCAGCCGAGCTGCTCGACCACCGCGCCGTCGAAGACCCCTGTTGGCACCTTGACGGACGCAAACACCTGCAGCGGTGCCGCCGCGGCCAATTACACGTTCAACTACAAACCCGGCAACGTAACCGTCAACCCCGCCGCGCTCACGGCGAACGTGGTCGGCACCCGCGTCTACGGTGCGACGGCGACGGCCTACACGGTCGTCAGCTACGCGGGCTTCGTCTACGACGACAGCGTCAGCACCGCTGGACTCACGGGCTCGCCAAGCTGCTCGACGATCGTTGCCGTGAGCGCCGGCGCCGGGTTCTACACCGGCACGATCAGCGACTGCTCGGGCGTGTCAGCCCCCAACTACGCGATCACCTACAACGACGACGGCTTCACCGTCACGCCCGCACCGCTGACGATCACCGCGTCCAGCCCGACGATCACCTACGGCCAGGCGGCGCCGACGGTCACCGCGAGCTACAGCCCGTTCGTCAACGGCGACAGCTCGAGCAGCCTGACCAACCAGCCGATCTGCTACACGCCCGCGGGTCCCGCGAGCCTGGCGACGGCAACGCCGGCGGGCGTGCCGTTGCCGGACGCGCCAAGCGACCCGGTGACGCTCTGCGCGGACGCTAGCGATCCGAACTACACGATCATCTACGTGAGCGGCAACGTCACGGTCAAGCAGGCGCCGCTGACGATCACGGCGTCGAGCGCGACGATCGTCTACGGCCAGGCTGTGCCACAGGTCGCGCCGAGCTATAGCGGGTTCGTCAACAACGACGATCCTGGGGACCTGACGACCCAGGCCGACGATTGCACGACTCCCGCCACGCTCGGCAGCCCCGTCGACGGCTCGCCCTACCCGACGAGCTGCACCGGCGCCGCGGACCCGAACTATGCGATCGCCTACAAGAGCGGCAGCGTGACGGTCACGCCGGCGCCGCTGACCGTCACCGTGACTGGCACGCAGCTGTACGGCATCACCGCGTCCCAGAGCTTCACGATCGATGCCTCGGGCTACATCGGCTTCGTCAACGGCGATATCGCCTCGACCGCGTTTACCACGCCCGCCCCCGAGACCGATCTCACCGGCTGCGCCACGAACGCCACCGGCACGACGCCGGCCGGTATCTACGACGCCGGCAACACGAGCGGGATCACGATAACCGGCTGCAGCGGGCTCACCGCCAACCACGGCAACTACTCCCCAATCACCTACGCCGACGGGGGCTTCACCGTCACCGACTCCGCGACGACGAGCATCTCGACGCCGTCGCTCGCGAGCATCGCGGTCGGCGGCTCCGAGACCGACAGCGTCGTCGTGACCGGCAACGTCGTCGGCGGCCCGCCGACCGGCACGGTCTCCTTCGCCGAATGCGAGGTCGGAACCACCGGCGCAACCTCGTGCGCCTCGGGCGGCGTCGCGCTCGGTGGTGCGGCGATCGCGCTGACCACGACGGGCGCCGACAGCTCGAGCGCGACATCGGCGAGCTTCCTGCCGACCGGGGGCCCCGGAACCTACTGCTTCCTCGCGCAGTACAGCGGCTCCACGAACTACGAAGGCTCCTCGGACGACACGAGCGACGGATGCTTCACCGTCACCGGGGTTGGCGCGCCGTTGAGCGCGGCGCCGGCGGCGGCGAGTATGGCGCTCGGCGAGACCAATAGCGACGCCGTCACTGTCACGGGCAACGCGGGCGGCGGCTCGCCGACCGGCTCGGTCGTCTTCTACGCCTGCGGTCCCGGCACGACCCCGTGCTTGAGTGGGGGCACCAAGGTCGGCACCACCGACCTGCTCGCCGCCGCCGACAACACCGCGACCGCAACGTCGCCGTTGTTCCTGGCGTCCAGCGGCGCGGGCACCTACTGCTTCCGCGCCGTCTACTCGGGCGATGGCAACTACGGCGGCTCCACAGACGCCAGCGGCCACGAGTGCTTCACCGCGACCAAGGGCACCAGCTCGACTGCGTCTGCGCCGAGCTACCCGACGATCGAACCCGGCGAGTCAGACGACGACACGGTGACGGTCGCCGGTAACGCCGCGAGCGGCCCGCCGACCGGAACGGTCTCATTCTACGTCTGCGGGCCCGGCGCCGGCTCGTGCGGCTCGACCGCGAGCGCGCTCGGTGGCGCGGTCTCGCTCGACGTCGGCGCGGGCGACGACTCGACGGCGAGCTCCCCCTACTTCACACCCACGACCACCGGCAGCTATTGCTTCTACGCCGTCTACAGCGGTGATGCCAACTACCAGGGCTCCTCCGATGCGACGAGTGACGGCTGCTTCGCGCTGACCGCCGCCGCTGCGCCCGTGAGCCAGGCGAGCCAGACCGCGCCGAGCAACGCGTTCGCGATCACGGCCCACAGCTTCAAAGGCGACGTGATCCACCTCACGCTCACGCTCCCCGGCCCCGGCTCGCTCTCGCTGATCGCAAGCCACGGTGCCGGCACCAGCACCCTCGCGAGCCGCACGGTCAGCGTCACGAGCAAGGGCAGCCTGAGCGTCGCACTGTCGCTCAACAAGAAGGCCAAGGCGGCGGTCGCCTACGCGGCCCGGCACAAGACCGCCCTCGACGCGACCGTGACGATCACCTACACGCCGAGTGGCGGCAGCCCGCGCACGAAGACGCTGACCGTCGTCCTCGTCAAGCACAAGTAAGCGGCTAAGGTCTGAGGATGGCCAGCGCGACCGCTCCGGTCGAGCACCCGAGCACGGCCGAGCGCGCCGCGCGGGGCCGCTCGGCGCGCGCCGACGTCCCGCGCTCCGCCCACGCCAGGTTCGACACACCCGCTGATCGCCCCGACCCGGTCGCAGTGCTCCAAAGTCAGGACGCGGCGCGGATCCCCGAACTGCTGCCGATCCGCTACGGGCGGATGCTCGCCTCGCCGTTCGCCTTCTATCGCGGCGCCGCGAAGATCATGGCCGGCGACCTCGCCCACACCCCCCGCACCGGCCTCACGGTCCAGTGCTGCGGCGACGCACACGTCGCCAACTTCGGCGTCTTCGCCTCGCCCGAGCGCCGTCTCGTCTTCGATCTCAACGACTTCGACGAGACGCTCCCCGGCCCCTGGGAGTGGGACGTCAAGCGCCTCGCGACGAGCATGCTGATCGCCGCCCGCGAGAACGACTTCAAGTCCCGCGACCAGGAGGGCGTCGTCGCCGCGACGCTCGCCGAGTACCGCACCGCGATGGCCGGCTTCGCCGCGATGAACAACCTCGACGTCTGGTACGCCCACCTCGATGTCGACGACGCGCTCGCCCAGCTCGGCCCCCCGCGCGACGCCAAGGCCGCCAGGCGCACCGAGCGCGCGCTCGCGCGAGCGCGCTCGCGCGGCAGCCTGAGCGCCGCCGCGAAGCTGACCGAGGTCATCGACGGCGAGCCGCGGATCGTCGCCGAGCCGCCGCTGGTCGTTCCGCTCTCGGACCTCGCCCACGGCAGCGAGCGCGACGAGATGTTCGCCGGCCTGCACGAGCAGCTGCTCTCCTACCGCAAGTCGCTCGAGCAGGACCGACGCGTGCTGCTCGAGCAGTTCCGCATCGTCGACTTCGCGCGCAAGGTCGTCGGCGTCGGCAGCGTCGGCATGGACGCCTGGATCGCGCTGTTGCTCGGCCTCGACGGTGGCGACCCGCTGTTCCTCCAGCTGAAGCAGGCCGAGGCCTCCGTGCTCGAGCAGTTTCTCGGCCCGAGCGACTTCAAGAATCACGCCGCGCGCGTCGTCAACGGCCAGCACCTGATGCAGGCGAGCTCTGACATCTTCCTCGGCTGGCTGCACCTCGACCCGGGCCCGCGCGGCGGCCCCCCGATCGACTTCTACGTTCGCCAGCTGCGCGACTGGAAGGGCGCCGGCGATCTGAACAAGATGAGCGTCGCGGAGATGTCCGAGTACGGGCGCTTCTGCACCTGGGCGCTGGCCCGCGCCCACGCCCGCAGCGGCGACCGGATCGCGATCGCCGCCTACCTCGGCAAGGGTGACCAGTTCGACCGCGCCGTCCTCGACTTCGCCCACGCCTACGCGACGCAGAACGAGCGCGACTTCGCGGCCCTCGCCGAAGCGGTCAGATCCGGTGCAATCAAGGCCGAGAAGGGTGTCTAGCCCTTTGTTTTGGGGGCGTCGTCGGTCGGCGAGATCGCGCACCTCACGGCGGCTGCGCCTGCCGGGCATACTCAGGTCGTGGCCAGGCTGATCCTCCTCACGGGAGCGACCCGCGGCATCGGCCGCGCCGCGGCGATCGAGCTTGCCCGCCAGGGCGCCGACCTCGCGCTCGTCGGCCGCGACGGCGAGCGCGTCAGCACACTTGCCGCAGAGTGCCGAGCTGCCGGCAGCGGCGCTCGCATCCACGAGCACGTTGCCGACCTCGCGCTGATGTCCGAGGTCCGCGCGCTGGCCGCGGAAGCCCGCGATCGCTACCCGCAGATCGACGTCCTCGCCAACAACGCCGGCGCGGTCTTCGCCTCGCGCAGGCTCACCCCCGAGGGGTTCGAGCAGACCTTCGCGCTGAACCACCTCTCACCGTTCCTCTTGACCAACCTGCTGCGCGACCTTCTCGCCGGCGGCCGTGTCGTGACGACATCCTCCGACGCCCACCGGTCCGGGCTGCTCGACCTCTCCGACCTGCGCTCCGAGCAGTCCTACTCGCCGCTGCGCGTCTACGGAACCTCGAAGCTCTGCAACATCCTCTTCACCCGCGAGCTCGCCCGCCGCGCACCGGAGCTCCACGCCAACTGCTTTCACCCGGGTGTCGTGCGGACCGGCTTCGGCAAGAACGAGAACAGCCTGATCAAGCTCGGCACGACGCTCGCCGCACCCTTCCTGCGCTCACCCAAGCGCGGCGCCCGCTCGCTTGTCTGGCTCGCCACCTCTGACGGCGCAGCAACTCTGACCGGCGACTACATCGTCGACGAGAAGGTCGTGCAGCCGAGCGCGCAGGCCCGCGACCTGACCCTCGCCGAACTGCTCTGGAGCGCCAGCGCCGAGCTCGTCGGTCTCCCGGCCTGAAATGCCAGAGGCGATCCGCGCGATCGTCACCGGAGCCGTTCAGGGCGTCGGCTTCCGCGACGCGACGCTGCGTCGAGCCCGCCAGCTCGAGCTCAAGGGCTGGGTTCGCAACGCCGGGGACGGCACGGTGGCGGTGCACGCCGAGGGCGAGCGGGCCGCGCTCGACGAGCTGCTCGCCTTCCTCCGGGTCGGACCGCCGCTCGCGCGGGTCGCCGGCGTCGAGGCCAAGCCGGCGAAGGTCGAGCGCCACGAGCAGTTCGCGGTCCGCGGCGTCAGTCACGGCGTCTTCGTCGTCCAGGAGCATGCGGCCACAGCCCACCACTTCGACCTGCGCCTCGAGGTCGCCGGCGTGATGCGCTCCTGGGCGCTGCCGAAGGGCCCGTCGCTCGACCCCGCGGTCAAGCGCCTCGCCGTCGAGGTCGGAGACCACTCCATCGAGCACAACGGCTTCGAGGGCCGCAGCGGCGGGGGCGGCGTGATCGTCTGGGACCGCGGAACCTACGAGCAGGGCGGCCGCGTGGCCTGGCCGGAGGCGCTCGCGCGCGGGCACGCGGTCTTCGTCCTCCATGGCGAGAAGCTGCGCGGCGGCTTCGCACTGCAGCGCACCGGCGCCGGGGGCAAGTCACAGTGGCTGTTGATCAAGCGGCGCGACCCGAGCGCGCTGCCCGGCTCTGACATCGTCGCCGAGCGCCCGCAGTCGGTGATCAGCGGCCGCAGCCTCGACGAGCTGCTGGCCGCCTGACTACGATGACCTGGTGCGCAGGATCGCGATGCCACGCACCGCGGCGGCAGCCGCAGGGTTGCTCGCGAGCGCGCTGCTGCTCGCCGCCTGCGGTGGCTCATCCGGGGGCGTCGCGCACCTCGGCAAGACCAAGACGTCGAGCAGCCAGACCGCCACGAGCAGCCCCTCCTCAACCGCGGCCCCATCGGCGCTGGCGAGCGCAGCGATCAGGTTCGCGACCTGCATGCGCTCGCACGGCGTCGCGAACTTCCCCGATCCGGGCGCTCCTGGCGGCGCGACCTCATCGGCGGGCGCGACCGATCCCAACTCGCCCGCTGTGAAGGCGGCGGTCAAGGACTGCCACTCGCTGACTGCGAAGTTGTCCAGCGCCGCCCGAGCCCTATTCGGGACGCCGAAGGCGCAGGCGCAGTTCCTCGCGGTCGCGGCGTGCATGCGCTCGCACGGCGTGCCGTCCTTCCCCGATCCGAAGTTCGTAGACGGCCTGCCGCGCTTCCCCGGGCTCAAGGCGAGCGACCTGCACTCGCTGACCTTCCTCGCCGCCCTCCAGCGCTGCAAGTCGCTGCTGCCCGGCGGCGGCGCCGGCCTGTAGATCCTCGGGCGTCCCTAGCATGCGGCCCTGGATGACTGATTCCGCGACCCCCGCGCGCTGGCCGTGGAATTAACCATCTAGTGACCGGCCGTTGCGGGATCGAGCGCTGATGCGACAGCCCGGCCGCCGGTCGCGGCTCGCTGCGGCGCGCCCGCTCGCGATCGTCGTCGGGCTGATCGTGGTGCTCGCGGCTGCCTTGGGCGGCCGTGCGCACTCGTCGGCGTTCGCCGGCTACGTCTGGGGCGGGCAGGTGAGCTCCGTCCAGGGGTCCTGGACGGTCCCGCGGATCCTGCGCGGATCGCCACCGGGCGTCGCCGCGACCTGGATCGGAGCGCAGGGCCCGGGTGGCGGCTCTGCCCCTTTCATCCAGCTCGGCAGCGACGAGCAGCTGCTCGCCTCCTCGATCACCGGCTCGCACCTTGCGGGACCGCGCGCGCCCGCCTACTTCGCATTCTGGAGCGACACCGCCCGCCATTTCCATCCGCTGTTCCTCTTTCCCGTCAGTCCGGGCGACGAGCTCTCGGCGAGCATGACGCTCGGACCCCGCGGCTGGGCCCTGTCGATCAAGGACGAGACCTCCGGTGCCAGCGCGAGTCTGACGACGACCTACGCGCTGGGCGCCCGCTACAACGAGGTCGAGTGGACGCAGGAGGACGTCACCGACGGCAGGACCTCCAAGCCGTTCCCATACCCGCGGCTGTCGACCGTCGTCTTCACCCATCTGACGGTCAACTCGCATGCTCCGGGCGCCGGCGCCGTCTACTCTCAGCCGATGTCGGAACCCGGTGTCAGCCTCACGCCGAGCACACTCTCGGACGACGCGTTCGCGCTGCCGGGCAGCTGAGTGCCCGCCAGCCGCTACCGTTGCCCGGTGAAGCAAGCGCCATTCCGTTGCGGGCCGCGCCGTCTCCAACTCGCCGCGCTGGCCGCGACCATGTCGCTCGCGCTGACCGCCGGCGCGCTCGCCGCGTCGACGGCGATCACTCGCGCCCGTGCGCTCACGGTGGCGAACGCGATCAACCTGCGCCACAGTGACCTGTCCGGCCTGACCGAGCAGCCGAACCCGCTCACCGCTCAGGACCGGGCCGAGAACGCGCGGCTGACGAAGTGCGTCGGCGGCGTGCCTGACGGCGAGGCGCTCGGGATCGCCCAGTCACCGAACTTCGTCAGCTCGGGCGCGGCCTCCTCGACGATCTCCTCGGAGGTCGAGATCGTGCCGACGCCAAAGCTTGCCGCCAAGGACCTGGCGTCGATCAGCGGGCCGCGCGGGATCCCCTGCCTCGAAAGCGAGCTGGCAAGCTCGTTGCGGGTGCAGGCCCCGAAGGACGAGCACCTGACGGTTCACGGCGCCACGCTGCCCTCGCCGGTCTCCGGCAGCGATGGCGCGTTCTCGATTCGCATCACGATCGTCGTCCGCGTGACGAAGGGCACGACGGTGGTGAGTGAGCCGATCTACGCCGACGAGATCGGCTTCATCTATGGCCAGGCCGAGGTCAGCCTGAGCGACGTCGACATCCTCGGCAAGCCCTCGGCCACGCTCGAGCGCCGGCTCGCCGCGCTGCTTCTCACCCGCACGCGCGCCGCCGTCGGTTAGCTCCCGCGCGGCCGCTCGCTGCGCGCGTCAGTAGCCCGAGAGGCCGAGCTCTTGGCGTGCGCCGTTGCTCGCGGCCGCCGGGTCCGGGCCGCTGCCGAGCTCGCGTTTCTCGCCGCCCGCCGGCTCCTCGCTGCCCCCATTCGCAGCGGCGGCGGGTGCGGAGTGGGAGGCGCGCCCGACGCCGTCGAGCGCCGACTTGATCAGGTCGATCGGCATCGGAAAGACGACGGTCGAGTTCTGCGTCGTGCCGATCTCGCTCAGCGTCTGCAGGTAGCGCAGTTGAATCGTGACCGGGTTCTCGCCGATCACGTTCGCGGCCTGCGAGAGCTTCTCCGCCGCCTGATACTCGCCCTCGGCGTTGATGATCTTCGCGCGCCGCTCACGCTCGGCCTCGGCCTGGCGGGCGATCGCGTGCTGCATCCGCTCGGGGATCTCGACGTCCTTGATCTCGACCGCGCTGACCTTGATCCCCCACGGCTCGGTGTGGGTGTCGATCACGTGCTGGAGATCATCGTTCAGGCGCTCGCGCTCGCCAAGCAGCGCGTCGAGGTCGACGCCGCCGAGCACCGAGCGCAGCGACGTCTGGGCGATCTGCAGTGTTGCGTCGTCGTAGCTCTGTACCTCGACCACCGCCCGGTTCGGCTCGACCACCCGGTAGTAGGCGACGGCGGTGACGCGCACCGGGACGTTGTCGCGCGTGATCACCTCCTGCGGCGGCACGGTCAGCGTGATCGTCCGCAGGCTGATGCGCACCATCCGGTCGATCCCCGGCACGATCGTCACGAGGCCCGGGCCGCGCTGCTCCATCAGCCGCCCGAGGCGGAAGACCACCGCGCGCTCGTACTCGCGCAGCACCCTGACCGACGCTGCGGCCGCCGTCCCGCCAAGCACGAGCAGCACGACCAGCGCGACGATGATCGCCGTGATCATCGCGCCAGCTCCCACTCCTCGGCCGAGCGCACGGCGAGCGTCAGCCCGCTGAGCCGCTCGACCACGACGACGTCGCCCTCGCGCGGCTCGGCCTGCTCGAGCTCCGGCCAAGCCTTGCGGGCGCGCCAGAGCGTACCCTCGAGCAGCACGCGGCCGCCGCGCTCGCTCCAGTTGCGCACGACGCCCGTCTGCCCGACGAGCGCTTCGGCGCCGGTCCGAATCCGCCGCCGCCTCGCGGCATTACCCTTGCGCGCCACCAGGAGCAGTCCGGGGATCGCGCACAGCGCAATCGCGGCAGCCACAGCGACGACGACGCCGACACCCCCGCCGAGGCCGCTGACGGCCAGTGCGGCGCCGCCGATCAGGGCGAGCGCGCCCGGCACACCGAGGAAGCCGAGCGATGGCACGTGCGTCTCGACCACGACGAGTGCCGCGCCTACAAGCAACAGCAATATCCCGATCGCCGTCACAACGCAGTAGATGCTACGCCGCTATGCAAGCGTTTGAGTCACTGCCGCCTGCGGACGGCGTACGCCGCTATACGAGCCCCCCGCGCGAGTGCTCCGCCGCCTATCGCGCCGCCGCGAGCGGCTTGGTCAAGCGGGCGTAGTTGAGGCGCATCAGCTCGATCACATCCCGGACGTCCGCGTCGTCCTCGATCCGCCGCGCCGCCGGCCCCTGCCGGTCGGGAAACACCGGATGCGGCTCGATCCGGTCCGCCGCCATCAGCTCGGTCCAGACGTCCCTGGGGAAGAAGAAGTGCGCGACATGGTCGCCGTGCAGGTGGCCGATCTCCCGCCGGCCGAGCTTGAACGCGAACTCTCCCCGGCTGCCCCAGCCCGTAGCGACACCCGGCCATGTTGTGACCACCGCGGTGATCTCCTCGCTCGCTGCACGTGTCGTCGCCATCTGCGCCTCCTGGATGTCATGAATCCACTGCGAGCAGCCACGCTACAAGCTCAAGTTAGCTTGAAGTCAAAGGCCGAGTTTGATTTCCTGGGCCGATGCAGCAGATGCTCACGATCGGCGAGGTCGCCCGCCGCAGCGGCGTCGCCGCCTCCGCGCTCCGCTTCTACGAGCAGCGCGGCCTGATCAGCTCAGAGCGGGCCGGCTCCGGCCACCGCCGCTACCCGCGCGAGGTGCTCCGTCGGATCGCCTTCATCGTCTTCGCCCAGCATGTCGGCCTGACCCTCGAGGAGATCGGCACCGAGCTCGCAAAGCTTCCCGCTCACCATGCCCCGACGCGCCGCGACTGGTCACACCTCTCAGCCCGGTGGACCACCCGCATCGACCAGAACATCGCCGAGCTGCAACGCCTCAGGCAGGGGCTGACCGAGTGCATCGGCTGCGGCTGCCTGTCGCTCGAGCGCTGCAAGCTGACCAATCCCGACGACCGCGCGGCGCGGCTCGGACCGGGGCCGCGCTACTGGATCGGCGACCTGCCGACGGCGTGACCGCGACGGCGGAGCGAGCGCGCTCTGGGACTCGGTGCACCGTTCGCCCCTCGTTCGAAGCCGGCCCGAGGACTTCGTCAGCTGCGGGTGAGCTTCTCCAGCGCCTTGATGACTGTTGGCCAGGCTAAGGACGCGATGTCCGTCACGGTCATGTGATCGCCCTCGACGGGGACCAGCTCGGCGTCCTGGCCACCGGCGCGGGCGGCCTCTACGTAGGCCGCGCTCTGGGCGATCGGCACGACCTCATCAGCTCGCCCGTGGATCGCGCGCACCGCGGCCGCGATCGGCACCACGGCCATCGGATCGGCCACCACGTAGCGCTCCGGCCACTGATCGGGATCGCCGCCGAGAAACTCGATCGCTGCTCCGCCGCCGAGTCGCTGGCGCGCCGCGCTCACCAGGTCAACGGCTCCGGCGAGGCTGATCACGCCGCTGACCCCGACCACGGGGTCGGCGCCGGGCGAGCCTGCTGCGAGCTTGGCGCGTCCGGCCGCCCAGGCTGCCAGATGCCCGCCGGCGCTGTGGCCGACGGCCACCACCCGGCTCAGGTCAAGATCGCTCAGCGTGGCCAGGTGGTCCACGGCCGCCGCCACGTCCTCCAGCGTGAACGGGTAGCCGCCGCCGATACCGACGCGGCGATACTCGATGTTCCACGTGGTCCAGCCGCGAGTGGCGAGGTCGGCTGCCACTCCGGCGAGGTGGTCGGCGCCGATCAGCGATCGCCACCAGCCGCCGTGGATCAGAACAACCGTCCCCGGCTGACGCGCGCCCCGTGATGAGTGGAGGTCTGCGTACTGGGACGGGTCGGGGCCATAGAAGTGGCGTCGCCCGATCGCCTCGCTGGGTGGTGTGGCCATCGGCTCTTCGACTCCTTCCGTATGCGCCTGGCCGGACATCTAATTATCGTGCTCCCGGCGTTGTCCGCGGCTCCCAGGCGACGCCCACAAGCCACCAGGCCCCCGACTGACCAAACACCCCGAGGAAATACAGCTAGCTCTCGAGCGGGCGGCGCAGGCGGTAGAGGAGGTACAGGTTCAACAGCTCAGCTGGGACCAGCACCGCTGCCCACCAGCCGCCGCGCCCGCTGCCGTAGAGAACTGCGGTCACGACCGCGATCCAGATGCCGAGCGCAACCCGAATCGGGATCATCACGTGGCGGTGCCGATAGGCCCAGCGCATCATCATCCGCTGGCGGGCAGCGAAGGCTCGCGGTTGCGTCTTGCGCAGCCGCATGAAGGTCGCGTTTCTGAGTAGATCGGCCGCCTCGGCCAGTCGCGGTCGCCGCTGGCCCGCCGCGGCGCCGTTAATCAGCACCGTGAGCATCTCCTCCTCGTGCTCCTCGCGAAACGCCGCGGGGTAGAGGGCGAGCAGTCGCCGGTAGCGGCGCTCGAGCCCGGAGTCGTCGCTCACTGCGGCACTCCCACCGGGTCAAGTCGCGACATCGCGACCAGCGCATTCGCCTTCAGGCGCGCCGCCTCGGCGCTGAGCCGCTCCTCGCCGGCGGAGGTCAGGCGGTAGTAGCGGCGCAGCCGGTTGTCGACGATCTCCTCGCGGTCGACCTCGACCAGCCCGTCACCGCGCAGCCGGTCGAGCGCCGTGTACAGCGTCCCGGCGCGCAGCCGAACACGCCCGTCGGAGATCTGCTCGACGTCGGTGATGATCCCGTAGCCGTGCTGGTCGCCGCCGGCCAGCGCCGTCAGGATCAGGAACGTCGCCTCCTGCATCGTGCGCTTGCTCATGGAGACAGTATATACCGATTAACTGATGATGGTCAAGCCGTGGCCCGGCGCTGCCCTGCAGATTGGGCGCCAGCGCCACGCGCAGGAGGCAACATGTGCGCTCTGCCGTGAAGAGTCCGCGAGCGAGTCATACAGACGCCGGCCAAAGCCGCGCTTCGGGCCGAGGTGGCGCCGGGGTGAGTCGGGCGCTCAGCGTTGCATGTTGCGCTTGAAGGACAGCAACAGTCGCTGGCTGGCGTCCGGGTCCTCACCGAACGCGTCGGCGGTCAGCGGCGTGTCGAGGAATTCGCTGTAGCCGGGGACGTCGCTCAGATCCTCGCCGCCCAGGTCGCGAAAGCCCATCGTCCAGCCGTCGAAGAGTCGCTGCGGCCGCGTGCCCTCGATCAGCACCATCAGGCCGTTGTGGCGCGGGTCGCCGCCGAGCCGCGCGCGCAGCAGTTCGACCGCCTCCAGCGAGCCCTCGACGGTCTGCATGAAGTTGCCGCCCTTGTACAGGAGCATGCCGGTGATGTCGTCGCGCTCGTTGTTGGTCCGGCTCACGTCGAGCAGCGCAGCCAGCTCGGCGGCGTCGAACGGTTGTGTCGCCGAGCTGACGTAGGTGAAATGCCTGAGCACCCTCGGACCCTATGACGCTCGCGGCGCGGCGGTGCCGCCGCTCGCCCCCACTGCCGACCAGGAGCCGGCCTGGCAGGCCGCGCTCGCCGAGCCGATGCAGGTCTGGGTTGCTTGGCCGCTACTCGAAGCGCCGACGCTGAAGCTGTCGCCGGTCGTGGAGGTTGCGGTGACTGCGTAGCCGGCGCCGCCGCTCAGCACGACGACGCCGGTGGAGCTGTCGATGTACGGGTCGCCGTTTCCGGGGCCGATCTGAATTGCGGCGTTCGCGGTCTGCAGGCCGGCCGGCGTCAGTCCGGCATAGCTGCCGTTGTTGGCGTTTGCGTAGCTGAGCGCCGCCTGCCCGGCGGTCCGTGCGAGCTGCTGCGCGGCCGTGTCGGCCGCCAGCGCTGCGGCGCTCGAACCCGTCGCACCGCTCGAGCCGGTCGACGAGCTCGTGCCGGTGGTGCCGCTCGCCGATGTCGGGCCACTCGCCGGTGGCGTGCTCGGCGGTGGGGTCGTCGACGTGGTCGTCGAGCCGCCGCCGCAGGCCGCGAGGCCGACCGCGGCAACAATCGCGACCAGGAGACACCTGGCCTGTGTCGGGACCATCGTCGTCAGCCGGCCTTCCCGGCGGCGGCAAGGCCGAACGGGCTTCCCTCGGAGTCGCGACAGACCGCCCAGCGCTCGCCCGGGTGGACGACGCTGCCGCCGAGCGTCTTGACGCGCTCGAGTGCGCCAGCCAGATCGCCGACCTCGAAGTAGGGCAGCGAGAAGGAGTCGCCGGGCCCGGCTCCGCGCTCGTGAATCCCGAGCGCTGGGCCACCGCCCGGACTTTGCCAGCCGCTGCCCTGCTCCACGCTGCGCGGCTCCACGTCCAGCGCGAGAACACCGCTCCAGAAGCGTCGCGCGCGCTCGCTGTCGTCGGCTGGAAACTCGATCAGCGCCAGAGGCAACTCGTCCATACCGACAACGTAGCGCGTCCGCCCGCCGGCTCAGTGGCGCCGGCCCCTTCGTGACAGGCGGGCTGCAGGCCGCCTGGTGCGAGACGCGTCCTTGGCCTGACGATCGGAACAGCTGCGCCAGACGACATCTTGGACGGGCGTACATACAGCGCCGGCGATCGTCGCTCTAACTTGCGGCGTAGGCCAGGGTGCCGAGGGTCGGGAGCTTCGATCCCGCACCGGCCTGGCCCGTCAACCTGTTCCCCTACATTTTCTTGGGCTACATGTTGCCTGGCGGCACCTGGCTGAAACGTCGTCGACCGGAGAAAGGCGGGCACGCTGGTGACGATCGGAAGTGACCTCGAAGCGGCGCTCGCCGCGTCGGCGCACGAGGCCGCGCTTGCCGAGGAGCAGCACCACATCCAGCGGCCAACCGGCATCGGCGCCGGCCGGCCGGACGTGGTGACAGCACTGCGAGCCGAATGAGCCTGGGCGAACTTGGGGTGTCCGAAGGCGGCGCGGCGCAGGCCGCCCCGCTCGGCGCGCCGGCGGGTGTGGTCAGCGCGCTTGCGACCACGCCGGTGAAAGGCCTGCGGATCTGTGCCCGTGACGAGCTGGTGCTCGGGCCCGCCGGCGCTGCCGACAATCGCTGCTTCTATCTGATCGACGACCGCGCCCGGATGACCAACGGAAAGCGCATCGGGGTGCTGAGCGCGGTGCGTGCCGACTACGACGGCGACAATGCGGAGCTCGCGCTGACATTCCCCGACGGGGCGCGCGTGGGCGGCGTGGTCGAGCTCGGCGAGGCGATCGAGACGCGCTTCTTCAAGCGCACCCCGACGGCTCGGCTCGTGATCGGGCCGTGGTCGGATGCGCTTTCGAGCTTCACCGGCCAGTCGCTGCGGCTCGTTCGTGCCGACCCCGAGCTGGGCGGCGTCGACCGCGGGCCGGCGGGGAGCGTCTCGCTGATCTCGCGTGCGTCGATCGAGCGGCTCGAGTCGGTCGCCGACGGCCGAGCGGTGGACGGACGGCGTTTTCGGATGCTGATCGAGGTGACCGGCCCCGCCGCGCATGGGGAAGATCAATGGGTCGGACGCAGCGTTCGGATCGGCGAGGTACGCGTCGCGATGCACGGCCACGTCGGGCGCTGCATCGTGACCTCGCAGGCACCGGATACCGGCATCGTCGATCTGCCCACGCTCGAGCTGCTCGCCTACCGTCGCGGTCTCCAGACGACCGAGCCGCTGGCCTTCGGCGTCTACGGCGAGGTGCTCGAGCCGGGACGGATCCGCCTGGGCGACGAGGTGCGGCCGGGCTAAGCCCCGGCGATCGCGCTAGCGTTGCGTGGCAAGACGTCCTGATGACGAGTTGTGTAGCGGCGGAGCCGCGGTTACAGAGCGAGCCTCATCGCTCGCTCACAATCGTAGCCGGTCCTGTCGCGCTTCCGACCGCCCTGCAGGCGCGGCTGCAGGGCGGTCGGAAGGCCGCTGCCCGCCTCGACCACGGCCGGCCGTCAGGTGAGGCTCGGCTGCTGGGCGACCGGGTCGTGCGCCGGTGCCGCGGTCGCGCTCGCCGAGAGCAGCGCGACGACCTCGTCAGGCTCGAGCGGGCGCGCGAACAGGAAGCCCTGGCCGGAATCGCATCGTTCGCGTTGCAGCACTCGGAGCTGGGAGTCCTCCTCGATCCCCTCGGCGATCGTCTCGAGTCCGAGGGCCTTGCCGAGTTGGACGAAGGTGTGGATCAGGGCATGCGACTCGCCGGCGGCAGCGATGCCCGAGACGAACGAGCGATCGATCTTGATTGCGTCGACGGGGAAGCGGGCGAGATAGGCGAGCGAGCTGTAGCCGGTGCCGAAGTCGTCGATCGCGATCCGGATTCCGAGCTCCTTCAGTGCACCGAGCCGACTTGCCGTGGCGCCGGTGTCGAGCATCAGCGTCGTTTCGGTGATCTCCAGTGTCAATGCCCCGGCGTCGAGGCCGGTGATCTTCAGCGCGCGTTCGACGTCCCCGAGCAGGCCGTCCTTGTCGAGTTGGCGAGCCGAGACGTTGACCGCGATCCCGATTGCGTGTCCGTCGCGGCGCCACTCGGCCACCTGCTCGCACGCTTGAGCCAGAACCCAGCGGCCAATCGGGACGATCAGCCCGCTGTCTTCGGCGATCGGGATGAACTCCTCCGGCCCGACGACGCCGCGGGTTGGATGGTGCCAGCGCAGCAGCGCCTCGACACCGGTGATCGTCTGGCTGGCGAGGTCGACCGTCGGCTGGTACAGCAGGAAGAGCTGTCGCTCGCTTAGTGCGTCGCGAAGGTCCAACTCGAGCAGCAGCCGCGCTTGGGCAGCACCCTGCATCCCCGAGCGGAACAGCGCGTAGCGGTCCTTGCCGCCGCTCTTCGCCTCGTACAGCGCGACATCCGCGTCGTGCAGCAGCTGATCGGCGCTGGCCTCGTGGCTGACGGCAGCTCCGATGCTGACGCTGACGGTGGCCTCCCGCCCGCCGCCGCGCTCGCCGAGCTCGATCGGTTGGCGCAGGACGTCGAGAATGCGGTCGGCTGCCAGCTTGGCTCCGGCGTTGACGATCGGCGCGTCAAGCAGCACGACAAACTCGTCGCCGGCGAGCCGTCCGACCGTGTCGGCTTCCCGCACAACGCTCGACAGACGTTCCCCGACGGCCTGCAGCAGGGCATCACCGGCGGCGTGTCCGAGCGTGTCGTTGATCTGCTTGAAGCCATCGACATCGACGTAGAGGACCGCGATTGCCGCCAGCTGGCGGCGCGCCCTGGCGAGCATCCGTTCGAGCCGATCGCGGACCAGCGTCCGGTTTGGCAGGCCCGTCAGCGCGTCGTGGAGCGCCTGGTGGCTGAGTGCGCTCTGCGCGCTGACGAGATCACGACGTCCGAGGAATTGCCGGAGCAGTACCAGGGCGCAAACGAGCACCGCTGTACAGGTCAGGCTGACGCGGTCGAGGTACGAGCCGCCGAACTGCACATCGAGCAACAGGCCGAAGACGACCAGTGGTCCGAGGTACGGAAGCCAACGGGCGCGACCGGTCCAGGCTGGGTCGAGCGCGACACCCTCGGCGCGCAGTGGATGCGCGCGCTGGGCGGGAGTGGACCGCGCCACCGAAGCCGCGAGCACGAAGAACAGCCATGCCGCCATCAGCGTGAGGTCGACCGCCAGCTGTAGCGACGCCCCAGGGTGGAGTGTCCGCCAGCCGATCGCGACGTCCCCGATCGTGGCGAGTACCGCGCTCCCAACCAGCAGGCGCAACGCTCGCTCCGCCGCAACGCCGGTCACATTGGCGATCAGGTAGGCGAGCACGAAGATCGCCAGCAGGTCCACGACCGGGTAGACGCCCGCAACGCCGCCGTGGATCAGCTTCGCCCGCGAGGCCGTCGCCGACGGGCCGAGGACGAGCAGCCAGATCACGCTCATCCCGGCGAGGGCGACCGTCGCGAAGTCGATCGTGAGGCGGAGCTTGCCCGATGTCGAAGGCGGACGCCTGGGGAATCGCAGTACGCCGACGAAGAACAGCACGTAGAAGGCGAGGTAGCAGGCGTCCGCCGCCGATGGCAACGGCACGGCGTGCGACGCGGTCTCGTAGCCGAGATCGGCGGCGAACGCGGCGACGAGGCACGTGAACGATGCCGTCAGCCAGCGCCAGGCTGACGCGGTTCGCGGGTCAACGCTCCGGCGCGAGGCCAGCGACCCGAGCACGACCGCAGCGAGGCCCGGCGGGAGATAGGCGGCGTAGACGAACAGCATCCGTGTCGCAGGGCCGCCGTCGAACGCAAGTCGCCAGGCGACGAAGGCGACGAAGTAGATGCCGGTTGCCGCGACGAGCCGGCGTGGCAACCGCGCTATCGCGAGCGCTCTCCCCGCGACGGTGTCGCCGCGGGCGCCGGCAGTTGTCGCATCCGTGGACGCGGGCATGGACGTTAGATCGGAAGATCTCCGCGAGAAGCTGAGTCCGCGGCCGCCGGCTCGCTCACCGACTCACCGATATCCGCGCGCGCGAGTACAGAACGCTTTGGCGTTGGTCGATAAGCGTTGCAGGACCTCGTGAACATAATCCGCTCCAAACGGCTCGTCCCGGTCGCGGCACTGCTCCTGACGCTGGGCGCAATCGCCGGTGTCTGGAGCGTGATGGCGCGCGACAACTCGAGCCGTCAGGCGCAGCTGCGGGTCGGCGCGCTGACGCTCGCGCTCGCCGACCTCCAATCGGCACCGTTCAACGCCGATCCGCGCGCCGGCGGCGATCCGCCAAAGATCGCGATCGAGATCCGAGCCGACGAGTTCGCGCTGACCCAAGGCCTCCGCTCGCGGGTACAGATGGTGGTTCCGCCCAGCCTGCTGGTGACGGCACGCGGCGACCTCGCGACGATCGAGCCGGTCATCACTCGCATCTTCAACGTCGCCGTGAGCCCGGGGCTGTCGGCCGTGGGAGTGCGCCAACCAGCTCTCGTCCCCGCGCTCCAGGCGAAGCTGACGCTCAACTCCGCCGGACTGTCGCGTGTGCTTTCGCAGATCAGCCGGGTGGACGCCGACGCGGCTGTCGACGCCCACGACGAGGCCAGGGCCGGCGCAGCCGCCGTGATGCTGTTGCTGGTGATCGCATTCAGCGTCTTCTACCTGCGCTCGGCGGCCGCGCGCGACGCGGCACGAAAGTCCTCACAGGCGAGCGCCGCCGCACGTGACGACGCTGTCCAGGCATCGAATGCGAAGTCGATGTTCGTCGCGACCGTGAGCCACGAGCTGCGGACGCCGCTGAACGGCGTGATCGGTATGACGGAGCTCCTGCTCGATACCTCGCTCGATTCCGAGCAGCACGAGTACGCGCACATCGCCCACGCGGCAGCCGAGGGGCTGCTGCTGGTGATCGGCGACATCCTCGACTACTCGAAGATCGAGGTCGGGAAGGTCGAGCTCGACGAGGCGAGCTTCTCACCGCGCGAGACGATTGGCGAGGCCTGCGCTGTGCTGATGATCGCGGCGCAGTCCAAGGGCATCGAGCTCGTTGTCACCATCGACGCCGGCATGCCGGCGTGGCTGCACGGGGATGCCCCACGGCTACGCCAGGTGCTGATCAATCTCGTCTCCAACGCCGTCAAGTTCACCGAGCACGGCAAGGTCACGGTCACGGCGACTGCAACGGAGGTCGCCGAAACGGCGCGCCTGCGCCTTGAGGTGAGCGACAGCGGCATCGGATTCGACCCCGAGGTCGCCGCCAGCCTGTTCCAGCCGTTCACGCAGGCCGATAACTCGACGGCGCGGAAATACGGCGGCACCGGTCTCGGCCTGACGATCTCCGCCGAGCTGGTCGAGGCGATGGGGGGCACGATCGCCGCCTCGAGCGTGCCGGGCAAGGGCAGCAGCTTCTCCTTCGAGGTCACGCTGCCGGTTTGTGGGCCGGGCGAGCAGCCGAGAGCGCCCGTCGCCGACCACGGTGTGCGCGCCGCGCCCGCGTCAGGCTGTGAGGGTGCGCCGGTCGTCCTGGTCGCCGAGGATAACCCGGTCAACCAGATCCTCGCGGCGCGGATGCTCGAGAAGCTCGGCTACGAGGCCGAGATCGTCGCCGACGGCCGTCAGGCGCTCGACGCGGTCGAGCAGACCAGGTACGCGGCGGTGTTGATGGACTGCCAGATGCCGGGGATGGACGGCTACGAGGCGACGCGGGCGATCCGCAGTCGCGCAAACGGTGCCGAGCACCTGCCGATCATTGCGATGACCGCGCATACGATGGCCGGCGACCGCGAGAAGTGCCTGGCCGCCGGGATGGACGACTACGTCAGCAAGCCGATCGGCGTCAACCGCCTCGGCGAGATCCTCGCGCGGAACATCGGCGCAGCAGGGACCGCGGTCCCACGCTCGCCGCGCTGACCGCTGCGTTCCGGCTGCGGCCTGACCGGTCGCGCTTCGCCGCTCGAGATCGGCGCGCCCGACGCGTCCCGCCGCGCGCCTTCGCCCGAGCTCAGGCGATGATCGTGATCGGCACGCCGGGGCCGATGCGCGCGGCGAGCCAGTCGATCGCGCTCGTGCCAAGCCTGATGCAGCCGTGCGACTCGGCCGTCCCGAGTGTTCCGCCGAGGTTCTCGATCCCATGGATCGCGATCTGGCCCGGGCCGCCTTCGAACTCGCGCAGCACCTTCGAGCGGTCGCTGGTGGCGAGGGCGAACGGCGCGCCGGGAGCGCCGGCGGGCATCTTCACGTTCTCCTCGACGAAGTATTCGCCGGTTGGCGTCGGCGTGGAGCTCTTGCCGACGACGGCCTTGTAACTGTGGACCTCGACGCCGTCATCATAGACCAGCACGCTGCGCGCGCCGAGATCGACGACGAGATGCCAGCCGGTACTCGAGATGGTCGCTCCTGCGGCGTTGATCCAGCCGGTCGCCGGCGGGGCCTTGTGACCCAGCACGCGACCCGGGAGCCGCACCTGCAGCCACAGCTGGCCCTGGGCGTCGACGCTGTTGTCGATCTCCGAGGAGAGCACCGGCAGGACCGTCTGCTCCTTGGTCAGCGGCCGCGTGGCTGCGACCGATGCCTCCACCGCGCCGCCGGGGGTGGCGCTCACGCTGTGGGCGCTCAGCAGCGTCACAAGCTCCTGCTGCGGCGCGATCGACGGCGCCGTCGCGGCCTGCGCGCCGCCGGCGACAACCACTGCGGGTAGCAGGCAGAGCGCGGTCGCGACCGCTCGCCTGGTCAGGCGGAGCACTGAGCTGGAGGGACGCGACGGCGGGGCGGCGGCGCTGTGCCGCCGCCCCGCTTCACGCTGCGTCGCCATCAACCGGTGAACCCGGGGGTGCCCACCGGGGTCACCGAGCGCTTTGCTGCCGCGCACGACTTGACCGGGATGCTGAGGGTCTTGGCCGGGGTGGTGTCGGAGAACGTCACGTAGGCGGTCAGCTTGTGCGTGCCGGTTCCCGGATCGACCGCCGCGGTGAACGGCGCCTTGTTGCGCGTCGCGACGACGTTGCCCTCGAAGGAGAAGATCACGCGGCTGATCAGCAGGCCCGAGACCGAGACCTTGAAGGCCTTGCTGGCGCAGCGGCCCGAGCCGCCCTTGATGATCGAGCCAGGCCGGGTCACGAGGTTGGCTGTCCCAGCGCCGGTGCCGACGCCGTTCGTGGTCGTGGTGCCACCGGCGCCACCGTCTGCGCCGGTTGTGGTGCCCGCCGTCGCGCACTGCGCCGCCGTGACCGTATCGTCGATCAGAGTCACCGAGCCGTTGCGCGCCAATGCGCTTCCGCTGAGCGTCACGCCGTTGTTCAAGGAGATCGACGACAGCGCGAGGATGTTGCCGACGAAGTTCGACGTCGTCCCGAGTGTCGCCGAGCTGCCGACCTGCCAGAAGACGTTGCACGGCTGGGCACCGTTGATCAGGTTCACGGTGCTGCCCGATCCGGTGATCAGCGTCGACCCGGCCTGGAAGATGAAGACGGCGTTGGGGTTGCCCTGGGCGTCCAGCGTCATCGCCCCGGTCAGGCCCATCGCCGACGCATTCTTGTAGACGCCGGGGGTCAGCGTGAGCCCGGTCAGGTCCGCCGGCACCGACACGAACGGCGTGCGACCGGCCGCATCGTTATATGCCGTTGTGAGGTCAAGCTGCGCCTGGCCCGCGGCCGCGTCGGCCTCGTGGATCGTGCCGTTGACCGTCCCCGGCGGGAAGCCGGTCACGGCTGCGCCGGGACTGACACCGAGGTTGCCGTTGATCGTCGACGGGCCGGTGTTCGTCACCGTCTGGCCGGCAAGGACCGCAAACGACCCGGCGGTTCCGAGCCCGACCGGGGGCTGCGCCGCCAGTGCGCTGCTGACGACCAGGACGAGTCCCGCGAGGCAGCTGAGGCCGAGCAGCCTGAGCGTCCAGGCACGGCGGGCAAAGCGGGGCGGTTTGCGATTCTTGGCATTCACGGCACGGGACCTCCTGATCGATGTAAAAGACTCAGGAGCTCTGTTGGGGTTCGCGCTGGTGCGTCCCGTAGAGTTCCCGTACCCCGAACATCGGTCCGCAAATCATGAAATGTAAGTCCGGAAATCGTTAGGCTGGACGAATGGTTGACAACGTCCTTCCCAGCTGGGGATTCCTGACCAACCACGCCCAGGTCCTGGTCTGCATCGCCCAGGACCCAGGTCTGCGGCTGCGCGACATCGCCGAGCGCATTCTGATCACCGAGCGCGCTGCGCACCGCATCGTCACGGAGCTCGCCGCGAGCGGCTACATCACCCGCGAGCGGACCGGCCGGCGCAACCGTTACACGGTCAACGCGCACTTTCCGATCCCGGACCCGATCGCCGGCGAGCGGAACGTCGGCGCGCTGCTCGATCTTCTGACCGGCGAGTCAGACTCGCACTGAAGCGGGGCTCGACTGGGCCCGCTGGCGTCTGTGCGGCGGGCTAGCGACTGCCGAGCGGGAGCTCGCCATCCGCGCGCTCGATCAGCTCGGCCGCGGTGTCATGTGGCATCAGCTGCGCGACGCCGACTCGGATCCGGGGGGCGCTGTCGTCCTCTGCGAGCTCGGCCTGGATCGCGCTGAAGCGTTCGACCGCTATCGCGGGCGAGATATCCGAAAGCACGCAGAGGAACTCGTCGCCACCGAGCCGCACGATCAGATCGTAGCTTCGCATGTGTGACCGGAGCACCGCGACGGCGCGACGCAGCAGCGCGTCGCCAGCAGCATGGCCGGCCGTGTCGTTGACGGCTTTGAGACCGACGACGTCGACGTAGCCGACGACCAGCTCGCTCGCGGTGCGGTGCGCGCGATCGACCTCGTGTTCGAGCTCCTCGAGTCCGGCGGAGCGAGCGCGGGCGCCGGTCAGCTCGTCGGTCTCGGCGATCGCCAGCTGGTGGGCAAGCTCCGCGCGATCCTGTGCTGCCTGCTTACGGTCGCGCGCCGCCTGGGCGCGGTCACGAGCTGCCTGCTCGCGATCCGCCGCGGCCCGCGCGCGCCCTTCGGCCGCCGCAACGCGATCGGCGGCCGCGGCGCGGCGCGACTCCAGCGCGCGCAGCACGATCGCCTTCAGTGCCGGCTCGGACTGCGTTCCCGCTGCCTCACGCCGCGCGAGCTCGCGGTCCCACTGGGCCGCGGCCTCGTCGCGTGCGGCGGCGGCGAAATCGCGGTCGGCGGCGGTCACGTCGCGCACCGAGGCTGCGTCGACACGCTCGCGGGCGGTCTGCTGGCGTCGTGCGGACCCGCGATCACGGACGTCGCGGCTAGCCTCGTGAGCTGTGGAATCCCCGCCGCGTCGCAGCAGGCGGTCACTGGCTGCTTGATCATCGTTTGACGCAGCCTGGTCGTCGTCGGCTGCGGTCTGGTCGGTGTCGGCTGCGGTCTGGTCGGTGTCGGCGCCGGTCTGGTCGCGGTCGGCCAGCGTCTGGTCGAGCTCCCCAAGCGCGCGCAGCTCAAGCTCCCCGAGCGCGTGCAGCTCGAGCTCCCCGGGCGCCTGCTCGCCGGCCGCACCGGACGGCGCGGGGACACGGTCCTGCTTGGCGCCGTTCGCGCCATTGGCCCCGGTATCAGGGCCGACGGGGCGATCGTCCTTCGATCTGCCGGCCACGTTGGTCTCCAGCTTGCGCCCCACGAGCCTCGGCGAGGTTCGCATGAGCCACTAGACACGACCAGTTTAGCGCCAGTGGCCTAAAAATCGTGAAACTTAGATTGCCTGAAAATCGGAGAGCTCCGCAAAAGCTGTAACAACCCTGAAAAGGCAACTGGTCCCGCTGTTAACAACACCAAAAGCGTGCCCAATCGCTCAGCACGTCAGAAACCTTCTGGCTTGAAGTTCGCGAGCCGGTTGGACGCCGTCTTGTGAACCGGCAACCGGGCGCCGACGGCAAAAGCGCGCAAACTGCGACTTGATGCTAGAATCTCACGTCAGTCGATCGGTTGGATCCCGCGCCGACTGACGCGGTCTACCAGCCGCTACGTGTGGGGGTCTGTGGCCAGTCGCAGTGGAGATGGTTGCAACGCCAGCGATCGCCCCGGTGAGCGGACCCGGAGGCCGAGCGCCGAGCCAGCATCCCCCGGCCGCGAGCGTAACCGTCAGCTAACGCAGCGCAGCGCGGGGCGTCGAGTCGCGGACGCCAACGCGCGAGATGCCGCAGCGCAGGAGCGTGACATTGCGGCGCAAGCGCGCGATGCAGCCGCTGATCTTCGCGACCGCAAGTGGGAGGCACGGCACCCTCGCCTGCTTGACGATGGTCGCGCGGCAACCGGCGCCGAGATCCTGCTGCGCGCGGCGAAGCACCGCAGCGAAGCCGCGGCCGACCGCGCTGCAGCCTCGCTGGCGCGCGCCGCCGCAGCGGCCGAGCGCCAGCAGGCGGCGGCTGATCGTGAGCAGGCCGCACACGACCGCGAGCTGGCTCAGCTGGACCGCGACGCGATGCTCCAGGAGCTCTCGGTGCCAAGCAGCACCGGGGCGGGGGACGAGCTTGCGCCGCCATCAGGGCCGGGCGCGCGGGTCCTCCGCGTCCGCCAGGAGCGGGTGGCGGACGGCTGGCGCGAGACGTTCTGGCGGGTCTTTGGCCTGTCTCAGAACCCGATGATGCTGCTCGACCAGGACCGACGGATCGTCGCCCTCAACACCGCTCTCGTCGAAGCTCTGGGCTACTCTCGCGAGCAGATGATCGGGCTCAGGCTCGACACCTTCTTTGACCAGATCGAGTGGCAGTTCCTCGATGCGCGCTGGCGCGCGTTCCAGCGTGAGGGGACATTCAACGGCGACCGCACGATGGTCCACGCGGACGGCGATCGCGTCAAGGTCCAATACGCCGCACACTGGGCCCAGATCGCCGGGCGCAACCTCGCGCTCTACGTCGCGCTCAACACCAGCGCCGAGCGACGTGCGCCGAAGACGGCGAGTCTGCAGTCCGGTGAGTCGTTGTCCCCGCGCGAGCTCGAGGTGCTTGGCTGGGTGGCAATGGGTCGCCGGGCGTACGAGATCGCGGCCGAGTTGGGCATCGCCTCGACGACCGTGGAGTCGCACGTTCGCAGTGCCATGCGCAAGGTCGGTGCGCGCTCCCAGGCGCAGCTTGTCGCGGTCGCATGCGCCCACGGCCTGCTGGATTTGAGCGCGGTCGTCGCAGTGCCCGTCTCGTCCTAGATCGCTGCGCTCGCGCGGATATCGCGCACTGTGACCACGGTCGATGGCGTCCGGTTCTGCCTAAATTCCGTGATGCCCACACGTTGGTGTGCCCCAACATGTGTTGATGGACATACACAGTTTTTATGATGCACGACCGATTACGACGGTGCTGGTCGGAGTGGGGCGCAAGACAAATGGGCGGATCGTCACCGCGAGTCCGGCGTTCGGCGAGTTGGTCGGCGAGGCGCCCGAGGCGCTCGTCGGGCGTGCGCTGGGCGACTTCATCCACGAGGAGGACCGCGGCCGAGTGCGCGACCAGTTCGCGCGGCTCGCCAGCCGCGAATGCAAGACGTTCGACGGCGTTGGACGAATGCTCACCGCGAACGGCGGGGTACGCTGGCACACGGTTCACGCCAGCCTGGCCTCGGGCAGCAACGACGATCAGCAGTTGGGGATCAGCGTTTCCGCGCTGCCGGTGCGTCTGCTGCCAGCGAAGGCCGCCAACGCGCGTCGTACGAGCAGCACGGACAGGCTCAGTGTCGCGCTCGACCTGGCGCCAGCCGTGGCGGCAAGCGAGCTTGCGCTATGAGACTCGCCTCGGCGCCGGCCCGCGGAGGCAGCAGGTTCGCGGGCCGCTCGCTATACGACGCGCTGACCGGGCTGGCGAATCGCTTCCTGGTCTATGACCGGGCGCGCGAGTTGCTCGCCCAGTGCGGCGAACGCGATCGCTCCGTGGCCGTGCTTTCGATCGACATCGACGGCTTCAGCAAGGTCAACCACACGTTCGGCCAGGCCGCCGGCGACGAGCTGCTGCAGGTGGTCGCAGAGCGGCTGACCGGCGCGGTCCGTGAATGCGACATGGTCGCGCGCCTGGGTGGCGACGAGTTCGCGGTGCTCGTCGATCATGCGAAGCTCGACGCCAGCCCCGAGCTGACCGCCGCCGCTCTGCTCGAGGTCCTGCACCAGCCGACCGAGCTCACCGCTGCGAACGGCGCGCCAATCTCCATCACCGCCAGCGTCGGCGTCGCCTACGGCTCGCCGCTTGCGCCGGACGATCTGTTCCGCGAGGCGGACCTTGCGCTGCACGAGGCGAAGCTGTCCGGCAAGGGTCGACTGACCGTCTTCAAATCGCGGATGCACGTGGCGATGAACGACCGCCTCTCACTGGAGTCGGAGCTCGCCGAAGCCCTCGACGCCGGCCAGTTCTTCCTGCTCTACCAGCCGGTGTTCGATCTCCGCTCAGGCCGGATGACCGGTGTCGAGGCGTTGCTGCGCTGGCGCCACCCGCGGCGCGGCGTGGTCGCTCCCGACGCCTTCATCCCGATCGCCGAGGAGACCGGACTGATCGTGCCAATCGGCCGCTGGGCGCTCGAGCAGGCGTGTGTGCAGGCGGCGGCGTGGCAATCCGGGGACTGTCGCCTCGCGGTCGCCGTCAACGTATCGACGCGCCAGTTCGAACGGGCAGAGTTCGTCGCCGAGGTGCGCGGCGCGCTGTCGCAGAGCCGGCTGCCGGCGTCGGAGCTCGTGCTCGAGATCACCGAGACCGTGTTGATGTGCGACTCCAAGGCGACCGTGCGCCGGCTCCGCCTGCTCCGTGCGCTCGGAGTGTCGATCGCGGTCGATGACTTCGGCACCGGCTACAGCTCGCTTGCCTACCTGCACCAATTTCCAGTCGACGAGCTGAAGATCGACCGCTCGTTCATCTCCTCCAGCACAGCATCCGACGATGCGGCGGACGCGCTCGTGCACACGCTGGTCCAGCTCGGGAAGGCGCTCGGGATGCGGATGCTCGCCGAGGGCATCGAGGACGTCGCCCAGCTCCGCCGTCTGCAGCGCGAGGGCTGCGACCGCGGTCAGGGCTTCCTGCTGGCGCGCCCGCTCAAGGCCAGCGCCGTCGAGCAGCTGATCAGAGCATCGCGGCTCTCGCCGACCGGGTTGACCTCGAGCGTGATCGGTCGGCAAGCACTCGTCGGCGTCAAGCGGCCGGCAGTCCTGGAGGACGAAGCGCGCCAGCCGCGCATGCTGAAGAGCGCGTGATGGGCGCCGGCGAGCGTCGTCCACGCTCGACTGGCGAGAACGTCGCCGAGCAGACGCTGTGGCCAAGCGCGCCGCTGGTTCTCGTCGCCGAAGACAGCCCGCTCAACCAGGCCCTTGCGATCCGCGTGCTCGAGCGCTGCGGGCTGTCGGGCGGAGGTCGCCGCCAGTGGGGTGGAGGCGCTGGCGATGCTCGCGAGCCGGCGCTACGACGCGGTTCTGATGGACTGCCAGATGCCGCAGATGGACGGCTACACCGCGACTGCAGAAGTGCGCCGCCGCGAGGGCGGGGATCGCCGCACCCCGATCATCGCGCTGACCGCCTACGCGTTGGACGGCAACCGCGAGCGCTGCATCGAGTCGGGAATGGACGACTACATCAGCAAGCCGGTGCACCGTGACCTGCTGCTGGAGACGTTGCGACGCTGGTTGCCGCCGAGCGGCGGCGTGAGCCGGGCCAGCCGGACCGGCGCCGGTCCGAGCCTCGCTGGCTGATTTCGGCTGCCGGCGTGGTGCGCCCCGGGTGTCTGCTGCTACCTGCTCGCCAGCGTCGGCGGCGCATCGGGCGCCTCCGGGCGACGGCCGGTTCGGCGATGCGCGTCAATCGCCGAGAGCAGGTCACGCGCCAGCGTGTGCTCGTCGATGCCCTTGCGCAGGTAGGTCATTGCGCCGGCGTTCAGCAGGTCGATCAGGTCGGCCCAGGTCTCGTCGATCGAGAGGATGACGATCGCCGTCTCCGGTGAGATCTCGCGGATCTCGCGCGTCGCTCGCGCAGCGCCCCCACCGGGCATGTTGACGTCGAGGATGACGACGTCGGGATGTTGTGCTGCGGCGAGCGCGATGCCCTCCGGTGCGTCAGCCGCGACGCCGACGCACTCGAAGTCGTCACTCAGCTGGGCGACAAGCACCGTGCGCAGAACCTCGTCATCGTCGGCGACCACCACCCGCGGGCGGACTGTCGCTGCGACCTGCGTCCTGCGTGGTCTCATCGCTCGCATTGCAGCCTCGCGACGCCACGTTCCAGGCTGCCCCGATGGGCCCCCTCATTCGCGCCGTCATGTTGCGTTACCAATCTCATCGACAGGCCGCGACGGCGACCGTAGTCGAGCGCCCGGCGGCGGCGGCGGGGCGGCGTGCCGCTTCAGAAGGTCGACGTCGGCCGGGCCGGCGGTCGGCGCGCGAGCACCTGGTAGACGCCGGTGAAGCCGACACGGAAACCGTTGCGTGCGGCTCGCAGGTAGAGCCGCCAGACGCGTACGCGCTCGGGCGTTACGAGTGACGCTGCCTCGTCGAGGTGACGATCGAGCCGCTCGATCCAGTGATCGAGCGTGCGGACGTAGTCGCCGGCGAGGCCCTCGACGTGATGGGTCACGAGGCCCGCCAGCTCGATCGCCTCGAGCACGCGCGCCAGATGCAGTGGCGCGGCGTCGGGGAAGACGTAGCGCTCGGAGAACGGTCCCGCCTCCGGGTCTCCGTGGCGCAGCCTGGCGATACCGTGGTTGAGCAGCCGCCCGCCCGGGCCGAGCAGCGCCGCCAGACGCGACGCATAGTCGTCGATCTGCACCGAGCCGACATGCTCGACCATCCCGATGCTGGCGATCGCGTCGAAGCGCTCGCCAGCCAGCTCGCGATAGTCGGCGATGCGGATCTCGACCTGGCCATCGAGGCCGGCGCTCGCAACGCGCTCGCGGGCGAGCCGCACCTGCGGCTCGGACAGCGTGATCCCGAGGACACGGACGCCGTGACGTGCGGCGGCATGGATCGCAAAGCTGCCCCAGCCGCAGCCAACGTCGAGCACCCGCTCGCCGGCGCGCAAATCGAGCTTGCTCGCGACCAGCTCGAGCTTCGCCTCCTGGGCCTCCTCGAGCGTGCTCGCTCCGCGGGAGAAGAGTGCGCAGCTGTAGGTCATCGAAGCGTCGAGGAACAGCGCGAAGAACTCGTTCGAGACGTCGTAGTGGTGGCGTACCGCGCGCCGGTCACGCTCGCGGCTGTGGCGCGCTCCGCTGGGCCGCAGCTCGGTCTCAGGGATCGGGGCGGGCGCGGTCAGCCCGACGGCAGGCACCGCGGCGGCTGCCAGGCGCAGGCGCGTTGCGGCGTCCAGCCGTGGTGGCTGCCAATCCGCCAGCAGCGCCATCGCCCGGTCGAGATCGTCGACCTCGAGCAGGCCCGAGACGTAGGCGCGGCCGATCCCCAGCTGCCCCGGTGCGCGCAGCAGGTGGCTGATCGCTCCGGGACCGCGAATGCTGAAGGTTGGACCGCCGGGTTCGGTCGCCGGCAGGCGCGCGCCATCCCAGAACTCGATCTCGAAGGGGCGCTCGGGCAGTGCGCGCTCGAGCTCGCGTCGTAGGAATCCGGTGGCGGCGAGCATGGCAGCGACGCGAAGACTTGCAGATCGCGTTGCGCTGCCGCCGGGATCCGATCGCATAGAGTTGCGCCATGGAGCGAGGGCAAGGGGTGTCGCCGAGGTCTCTTGCCACACGCCCTGATCGAGGCGGCGTTGAGTAGCGGGGGTCGTCTTGCAGGCAAGGTCGCGCTGATCACCGGGACGGCTGGCGGTCAGGGACGCGCTGCCGCGCAGCTGTTCGCCGCTGAGGGTGCGAACGTCGTCGGCTGCGATCTGAAGGTCGAAGAGGCGGAGGAGACCGTCGAGCTGGTCCGCGCCGCGGGCGGCACGATGACCTCGACCGCACCCGTAGATCTCGGTGACTCGGCAACGGCGCGGGGCTGGGTCGCGGCGGCAGCCGCGCAGCACGGCGGCTTCGACATCCTCTACAACAACGCTGCCGTACCGAAGTTCGTGCCGATCGCCGAGCTGAGCGACGCCGACTGGCACTTCACGATCCGCAACGAGCTCGACCTGGTCTTCTACGTCGTCAGCGAGGCCTGGAAGCATCTCGTCGCGCGTGGTGGCGGCTCGATCATCAACACGGGCTCGATCTCCGGCATGAGCTCGCTGCGCCAGACGCCCGGCAACTTCGCCCACGCCGCGACCAAGGGGGCGGTGATCGCGTTGACGCGCGAGCTGGCCTCCGAAGGCGGCGAGCACAACATCCGGGTCAACTCGATCAGCCCCGGGATGGTCGAGTCGCCGGCGACCGCGAGGCAGCTCGAGGTCCCGGGCTTTCGCCAGGCCCACCTCGACGCGATCATGCTCCCGCGAACCGGCACGCCGGAGGACATCGCGCAGCTTGCGGTCTACCTCGCGTCCGACGAAAGCTCGTGGGTGACGGGCGCGAACTTCGTCATCGATGGCGGCTTCATGGCGCGCTGAGCTGCGGTGAGCGTCGTCGACGACATCCAGTTCTACGTCTTCAACCACCACCACTACGCACATCTGCCGGAGCGGATCGACGACTACAGCTCAAGCTGGGTCGATTACCCCAACAGCGAGTTCGATCCGCGGCTCGCCCACGAGCTCTACCAGCGCTACACGCGCGAGATCCGCCTCGTCGAGGAGCTCGGCTTCGACGCGATCGCGATCAACGAGCATCACAACACGGCCTACAGCCTGCAGCCCTCACCGACCGTCCGTGCCGGTCACGTGATCGCCTCGACCGAGAAGATCAAGATCCTCGTCGCCGGGATCCCGCTGAACCTTTCGCTGCCCAACCGCGTCGCCGAGGAGTACGCGATGCTGGACGTCATGTCCGGCGGGCGGATGGAGTTCGGCTTCCCGCTCGGCACCGGCATGGAGTACTGGTCCAACGCGGCGCAGATCAACCCGACGACGGCGCGCGCCCGCTTCCGTGAGGGGCTCGAGATCCTGCTCCAAGCCTGGGAGCAGGATGGGCCGACAAGCTACGAGGGTGAGCACTTCTTCTACCGCTTCCTGAACCCTTGGCCGCGCCCCTACCAGCAGCCGCGCCCGCGGATCTACATCGTCGGCTCGGGCAGCCCCGAGACGGTCGATCTCGCGGTCCAGTTCGGTGCCGGCTACTCCGTCGTTTTCACGCCGATTCCCCAGCAGCTGCGGGCGTTCGAGTCGCTGCGCGAGAAGTGCGCTGCCGCCGGGCGGACGCTCGCGCCCGATGACCTGATCATCACGACGATCGTCTACGTTGCCGACAGCGACGAGGAGGCCGAGCGCGAGGGGCGTCCGCACATCGAGCGCTTCTTCAGCTGGTATCACCGCGTCCAGCCAAAGTACCTGAGCCCGCCCGGCTACGTCTCGCGCGACAACTTCCTGCGGCTCGCCTCGAGCGCGGCGCTCGCCGATGCCAAGGAGTCGAGCTGGGAGGACATGCTCGCGCTCGGGCGGATCGCTATCGGCTCCCCCGATACCGTCGCCGACACGCTCGCGCACTGGGCGCAGGAGGCCGGGTCGAGCCGCATCCTGCTGCAGCTGACGATCGCCGACATGCCCGAAGAGAAGGCGGTCAAGAACATGACGCTGTTCGCCAGAGAGGTGATCCCGCGGATCCGCGCCAAGACAGGCGTGCCGAAGTGAGCGGCTACACGCAGACGCGCTACGAGCTCGCCGGCGTCGAGGTCGCGGTGTACGAGGCCGGCACGGGGCCGCCGCTGCTATTCCTGCACGGCGCCGGCACGATCACCGGGTTTGACAGCCTGCTGCCGCTGGCCGAGCGGTTTCGCCTGGTCGTGCCCCACCACCCGGGCTTCGGCGACTCCGCCGACGACCCGGCGGTCTGCGACATCCACGACTACGAGCGCCTCTACCTCGACCTGCTCGACGCGCTCGGGGTGGGGGAGCTCACACTCGCCGGCCACTCGATGGGCGGTTGGATCGCTGCGACGCTCGCGATCAGCCAGGGCGCGCGCGTGCGCCGCCTGGTGCTCGCGGCGCCCTGGGGTCTGCGCGTCATCGAGCACCCGACGCTTGACCTCTTCAGCCTGCCCGACGCCGAGGTGCCGCTCCACCTGACCGCCGACCTGTCGGTCTTCGCCGGTAAGGTGCCAGACCCGCCGACGCCCGAGTTCCTCGCCGACCGCTACCGCGAGTCGACATCGGCCGCGCGGCTGCTCTGGGGTCACACCTACGATCCGAGCCTGCCGCGCTGGCTGCATCGGATCAGCGCGCCAGCATTGCTGCTCTGGGGCGACGCCGATCGCGTCGTCCCGGTCGGCCAGCTGCCGAGCTGGCGTTCGCACCTGCCCCACGCTGAGGAGCGCGTGCTGGCGGGCGTCGGGCACCTGCTCTTTGACGAGTCGCCAGACGCCGTGGCGGCTGTTGCCGGCTTTGCACTTCCGCCTCCTGGCGGGTGACGTGGGCGCACCAACGCTCCTCATCCGGGTGCGCGGCCGGGTGTGGGTCGGTGGACGGTTGGTCGAGGGCGCCCGTTGCGCTTGTTAGCCTCGCCTGAGCGTGTTGCGAGCCAGGGGGATTCTGGTTGGGTTGGCGTTCGCGGCCTTGGTCGGCTCGGGCGCTGTCGCGTTTGCGCAGGGTGGGCGCCAGTATCCGCTGGGCAGGGGGACCGGGGGCTGTGCGGTATTTCCGGCGAGCAGCCCGTGGCATGAGAAGGTCACGAAGGCGCCGGTCAGTCCGCTTTCGAGCGAGTACATTGCCTCGATCGGCGCGAACCTCGACCTGCATCCGGACTTCGGGCATGAGCGCGCCTACGGCATTCCCTATGCCGTCGTGCCGGCCGATCAGCCGAAGGTCGCGATCCACTTCACCGCCTACGGCAGTCAGTCGAACCCGGGGCCCTATCCGATCCCGCCCGGCGCGCCGGTCGAGGGCGGGCAGAACGCGAGCGGCGACCGCCACGTACTCGTCCTGCAGTCGGGGACCTGCAGGCTCTACGAGCTCTGGGAGGCCGAGCCAAACGCTGACGGCTCCTGGAGCGCCGGCTCGGGCGCCGTGTTCAGCCTCCGCTCGACCAAGCTGCGACCGAACGGCTGGACGTCGGCCGACGCGGCCGGCCTGCCGGTCTTCGCTGGGCTGATCCGCTACGACGAGATCCAGCGCGGCTACATCAACCATGCGATCCGTTTTACGGTTCCCGAGACGCAGGCGGGCTTCATCCATCCGGCGACGCACTACGCGTCCAGCTCGACCAACCCCGACCTGCCGCCGATGGGCCTGCGCCTGCGCCTCGAGGCGAGCTACCCGATCGCCGGGTTTCCGCGAACCGACCGGATCATCCTCCAGGCGATGAAGACCTACGGCCTGATCGTCGCCGACAACGGCAGTCCCTGGTACTTCCAGGGCGCTACCGACCCGCGCTGGAACGACAACGTGCTCGACGCGCTCAAGAGCGTGCCGGGCAGCGCCTTCCAGGCGGTCGAGACCGGTCCGATCCTGCACGTCGGTTGACCCACTGGATGGTTGATTGCACGGCCGTGCGGGTCCTGGAATCAATCATCTAGGCTGGAGCTCGGAGCCAACCCCGACGCTCAAGGAGGCGTGAATGCTGTTTGGTCAGGAGCACGTCCAGCGCTATGTAGAGACCGCGGGCCAGGAGGGGCATGACTGGCAGGGTACGACCGCGCTGATCCTCACCACGAAGGGACGCCAGAGCGGCGAGCCGCGCCCGACGCCGCTGATCTACCAGCGCCACGGTGAGGACTACCTTGTGGTGGCGTCGAAGGGCGGCGCCGACGACCCGCCCGCGTGGTACCTGAACCTCGAAGCCGACCCCAATGTCGAGGTCCAGGTGCTCGGCGACCGCTTCCACGCCCGCGCGCGCACCGCGACGCCTGATGAGAAGCCGGAGCTCTGGCAGATCATGCTCGGTGCCTGGCCGGCCTACGCCGAGTACCAGGAGAAGACGACACGCGACATTCCCGTCGTCGTGCTCGAACGTGCCTGACCGATCGGGCTGCGCTTGATCGCCTGGCTCGCTCGCCGGCTGCTCGTGGTCGTCGTGATCCTGGCGCTGCCGCTCGTGATCGGTGAGCTGCTGGCGCGCAAGCTGATCGGGGACGCCGTGGCCAGCACGCTCGCCGCGCGCTTTGGCGGTTCGCCGCGGGTCGGCTTCGGCTCGAAGCCGTTGCTGCTGGAACTGCTCGACGGGCATCTCGACGAGCTCACCGTCAGCGATGCCCGCGCCCACCTCGGCGGCCTGCCGCCGGTGGCCCTCAGCGCCAGCTTCCGCGACGTGCACGTCACGTCGCTGACGGCGCTGCGCGGCGCGACCGGTCCCGTCACCGTGCGGGCCAGCCTGGACGCCACGGCGGTCCGCGATCTGCTGGCGGTCGCAGGTTGCACGCGGTCGTTGCCGGCCGACGTGAGCGAGGCGCTGGGCGCCGACCCGCGGATCCTCCTGCTCGCCGGCCACGTCTCGCTGCTACCGGTCGACGGGGACGCCGCCGAGCTGCGGCTCGTACCCGTCCTGTTCCACGACGCCGTCGCCTTCCGCGTGATCGGGGTCCTGCTGGCTGGCGCAGCCGTCCCGGTCGCAACGCTGAGAAGCGTCGCCGCCGGAACTGACTGTGTGCGGCCGCTTGGCAGCCTTCCCTTCAACCTGCGCCTCGACGGCGTCACGGCGGCCCCGGGGGCGGTCCAGCTTGACCTGCGGGCCGCCGGCGCATCGTTCGCGGTCGGGTAGCCGGACGGCTTTCCGTCGGCGGCGCGCGGGGTAGCCTGTCTCCATGGAACGAAAGCTCGGCGACCGTGGTCGCCCGCATGTGACCCAGGGGCGCACGCGTCTGCATGCGCCGGCTGCGAGCGCGCGCCTGGCCGGCTCGCCCGCGTCGGCGCCGAGCGGACCGCCGGCGTCCGTCGCGCCGGCGCCGGCGCGACGGACGCCGCGCGTGCTGATCCTGGTGCGCTACGTGCTGCCCGCGACGATCGTCCTCGCCGGGGTGATCGCGATCGGCTTCGGTACCGAGGATTCGCTCTACGGCGGTGCCAGCCTGATCGCTGCCGGCCTGTCGACTGCGGTCATCAGCTGGGCCTACCGCTTCGGCGTCCAGAGTGACGACGAGCGCGACGCCGAGGCTCACGCACGGCGTTACTACGATCGCTTCGGTCGCTGGCCCGACGAACGCCCCTAGCGGCTGCTACTCGCTCCAGCTGGCGCCGGTCGCGTGCGGTGCGAGCACGGTCGGCTTGCCGCCGCTCCACGGCACGCTCTCGACCGAAGTCGGCTCACCTTCGAAGCCATTGGTCAGCAACACGCTGCCGCCGCCGCGCGAGATCGCGTCGGGGACGGTCTGCGTGCCGAGCAGTAGCCGGACGGCGGCGGTCCTGCCGCCGAGCGTGACGGCATACGAGGCCGACTGGTCGGTCCCGGTGAACCCGCACAGCAGGTGCTTGCCGTTCGCCGATACGGCGAACGGCACCAGCCCCTCCGCGAGCGGGTCGACCTTCATCTGCGTGAGCTGCCGCGCTCCGCTGCCGTTTGGCTTGATCGACCAGAGTTGATTGATCGGCGCGATCGTCTTGCCGCGCGAGGTCGTGCGCGCGAAGACGATCCTGCCGGCTGCCCAGACCGGGTTCGTGGCGACCCAGCCGTGGGTGATCTGATGCGTGCCGGCCCCGGTCGCCGATGTCGTGTAGAGGTTGACCGGGGAGATCAGCAGTTGCGACCTCGCCAGGGCGTAGACGACGTCGTTCGAAGCGCCCGGCGCGAAGCTCGCGCCCTCGATGACGCCGGTGGCGAGCGTCGTCACCGACCCGCCATCGGCGTTGATCGCGAGCAATGGCCCGCGGTCTTGGAGCCCGTGCGGGCAGGTCGCGAGGATCAGCTGCGAGTCGGCGGACCAGCCGTAGAGCGTGAGAAAGCCCGGGCAGTGGTAGAGCCGCGCCGGCGTCCCGCCGCCGACCGGATAGACAAGCAGCTCGGAGGTCGCATCGTCAGCCGGCGGCAGCTGCTGAACGACTGCCACCGATCCCGCGTTCGGCGCGAGCGCCGCGCTGCTTCCCGGTCCGAGGGTGCGAGCGTTGGCGCCGTTCGCGTCGGCGAGCTCGACCTTCGGGTTGAGCGTGCGTGAGTCGTCGATGAAAGTGAGCAGCGCCCCGCCCGGGGCCGGGGCGCTCGCCAGCGCGGCGCCTGTGCTCACGAGAGCGATCGAGGCCAGTACTGCGGCTAGAAGCGGCACGAGCGTGCGCTTTGCTGCCGTGCTGATCGGCTTCATCTTCCCCCGTTCGGTGGTGCGCCTGGTCCTAATGATTCCAGGTTGGCTCCGATGCGGCCGGGGCGAGCACGCGTGGTGAGCCGCCGTTCCAGGGCAGCGATTCGACTTGCTCGGGCTTGCCGCTGTCGGGAATCGCGGTGACCAGGACGGTCTTGCCGTTCCGGGCTACCGCGTCGCCGACAAGGTGCGCCCCGGGCTGGCGCAGGACCTGTGCCCGCGGGTGGCGCGCCGCGAGGTTGAGCGTCCAGACATCGACGAGCGGGGAACGCGAATACGGGGAGTAGAAGTCGGCCAGCAGGCGCGCGCCGCTCGCCGACGCGCGAATCGCCGCGCCGGCGGCATCGGCAGCCGGCGGGCCCGAGTCGAAGTCGCCGATCGCGTGCAGGCCACCGCCGGATGGCTGGACCAGGGCGAGGCCGTAGCGCGGTGAGGTGTCGGAGGTGCCGAGCGCCAGCAGTTTGGCGAAGACGATGCCGCGCATGCTCCAAGCGGGTGCGCTCGCCAGACCGGCGTGCGTCAGCTCGCGCGTATGACGGCCGTTCGGATCCGTGACGTAGAGCAGGGACTCGTTGTCATCGAGCTGCTCGACGCTGGCGCGCGCGTAGACGAGCCTGTCCGGCAGGCTGGGCGCAAAGCTGGCGCCGAGGAACTCGCCGGTCGCGATCGTCGTGACATGGCCGCTCGCCGCATTGACCACGAGCAGGACGCCCTGCTCGCCGCTCGCGCTCACGACGTCGGTCGTGAGCGCGACGAAGGCCGAATCCGGCGACCAGGCGAGCAATTGCGTGCCCAGCGCAGCCCAGTGCGGTGGCCCAAGTTGCGTGAGCGCGCTGGTTCGGGCTGTCCTGCCCGTCGCGTACAGCGTCAGCGTCGCCTGCGCACCGTGGTCGATCAGTGCCGCGACACGCGCCCCGTCCGGCGAGAGCAGCGCCTGGGTTGCCGCTCCGAGCGTGCGCGCGTGAGCGCCATCCGGGGCCGCGAGGACCGCGTCGCCGCGCTGGTCGCGGTAGACGAGCGCCACGCGCTTGGGCGCGACAATCGTCGTCGTGGTGGCGCAACCGGCCACGGCAAGCGCGAGCGCAACCGCGACGCCCCGCGCGAGCGGCCGGCGCCGGTCGCGCGGGGCCTGCCACAGCTTGCGCTTTGAAGTCGCTCTCGCCGCCACCAAGGTGGAACCTGTCGTCCGACGGAACCGCACAGGCCCCCGGACGGCCGGATCGTAGTCGCTGCGCCCGCCGGCTGGGCCGGCTAGCGGTTCCAGCTGGCGAATGCGCCATGCGCGACGACGGTGGTCGCGAGCCCGCCGCTCCACGGGGCGACCGCGATGGACTGGCCCTCGAAGTCATCGCTGGAGAGCTTCTCCGAGCCGACCGTCAGTAGGACGGCGTTGCCATCGCGGGAGATCGCGTTGCCGATCGTCGTGGCTCCCGCGGCGCCGAGTTGGTGTACCTGGGCCGGTGAGGAGCCGAGATCCACGGTCCAGGCCTCCGACGTGTCGGCGCCGACGAGGTTTGCGAGCAGGTGCTTGCCGTCCTGGGAGAACGCGATCGGCTCGAGGCCGTCGAAAGGCGCGCTGACCGCGACGTTCGTCAGTTGTCGGGCGCGGCTCGCTCCTCCTGGCTTGATCAACCAGAGCTGATAGGTCGTGCTGGCGTGTGACTGCCCGCCTGAGAAGACGATCCCGTCCGGCCCCCACAACGGATACTGGCTGAGCCCGTTGTGCGTCAGCTCGACCGCGGCGCCGCCGTGCAGGTTGACCTTGTAGAGGTTGACCGTCGCATTCACGAGCAGCGACTGTGCCTTGGCGTAGACGAGGCGATCGGGTGTCGTCGGCGCGAAACTGGCGCCGTTGATCGTTCCCGTGGCCAGCGTTCGTGCGGCGCCCCGCAACGGGACGGCGACGAGCGCGTCGCCGTCGGTCACCGCGATCCACTGGTTATCGGGCGACCAGGCGAGGATCGTCAGTTGCCCCGAGGAGACCCGCAGCACGCGCGTCGCCTTCTTCGCCACGCTGTAGAGCACCAGTGAGGATCCGTGCGTGGCCGAGCCGCCGCCGGAGCGCACCGCGGCGACCAGCTGCCCGTTCGGCGAGAGCACGGCCGTGCTCGCCTGGCCGAGCGGTTTGGGGTCGCTGCCGTCGGCGCCCGCGAGCATCACCTCGGGGACGCTGCCGGCTCCGGGCAGCGTCGTGATGTACGTCATCCGTGCGCCCGGCGCCGCGCTCGACTCAGCGCGCCCGAGCGCCATCGGGGTGCACATGGCGGCGAGCGCGAGGCAACTGCCCGCGCACGCCAGCCCAAAACGGCCAGCCACCAAGCTGGCCCAAGTCACTCTCACCTGCTCCGGTCCTCCAAAGTCGTTGCTCGCAACCCCAGCCGCCATCGTACGCAGCGCCAAGACGGAGCGTCGCGGTAGCTATCGTGAGCAGGGCGGTGCGGGTCCGTAAGCACCGCCATCACCGATGAGCCAACCGCTTCGCCTCAGCGTCCTCGACCAGTCGCCGATTCCGGAGGGCCACAGCGGGACAGACGCGCTCGCGAACACGCTCGACCTCGCGCGGGCAGTCGACGCGCTCGGCTATCACCGCTACTGGGTGGCCGAGCACCACGGCGGCCCGATGCTCGCCGGTCCGAGCCCCGAGGTGCTGATCGGCCCGATCGCGGCGGCGACCAGCGGCCTGCGCGTCGGTAGCGGCGGCGTGATGCTGCCGCACTACAGCCCGTTCAAGGTCGCGGAGAGCTTCAGCCTGTTGAGCGGCCTGTTTCCCGGCCGGATCGACCTGGCGCTCGGGCGTGCTGCCGGAACCGACCCGCTGACGACCTTCGCGCTGCAGCGCGACCGCCGCCAGGCGGCCCCCGACGACTTCCCCGAGCAGCTCGCCGAGCTGCTCGCCTACATCGAAGGCAGGATGCCGCCAGAGCATCCGTTCGCGCGCCTGCAGACGACGCTTCCCGGGCTCCCGAATGCGCCCGAGCCGTGGCTGCTCGGCTCGTCGGATCAGAGCGGGATCTGGGCCGCCGAGCTCGGGCTGCCGTACGCCTTCGCCGATTTCATCAATCCGCGCGGCGCGACGATCGCCCAGCGCTACCGCGAGCAGTTCATCGACTCGCACCGGCTCGCGAGCCCGCTCCAGGCGGTCGCCGTCTTCACGCTCTGCGCCGAAAGCGCTGAGGAGGCCGAATATCTGGCCTCCTCCAGCAAGATGGCGATCACCCTGCTGCGTCGCGGCGAGCTGATCGCGGTCCCCACCCCCGAGCGGGCGATCAGCTTCATCGAGGCGGAGCGTCGCGGGACGGTGGCGCCCGGCAGTGGGCGGCGAATGGTGCTCGGCGAGCCGCAGCGCGTGCGCGGGGAGCTCGAGCAGATCGCGCGCGACTACGGCGCTGCCGAGCTGATCATCGTCACGATCGCGCACGACCACGCGCTGCGCCGCCGCTCCTACGAGCTGATCGCCGAGGCGTTCGAGCTCGAGCCGCGCTCCTCATCACAGGCAGCTGCGACGGTCTGACGCGTTGCCCAACGCTTGGCTTGCGCGGCCCGACCGTGTCGATCACGGTGCATGACGGGCGTGGCGCCGTGAAGTGCGACGCCGCGCACCAGTAGCGCACCGCTGAAGATCCGCGGACGCAACTCGCTCGGTGCGGGACTACAGTTTCGCCCGCATGACGCGCTCTTTCCACGCTCCGCGCGCTCGCGCCTGATGGCGCGCGCGCGCACAACGGCCTCGGAGGGCGCCGCCGCACCGGCTGAGGACGCCGGCGGTGGGAGCTCCGGGCGGTGGCGGCAGCTCCCCGCGTGGCTGCGCCACCCGGTTGTTCGTGGCGGCGCGGTTGCGGTGATCGCGCTCGTCGTCGGGATCGTGATCGCCCCGGGCGGACCGGGCGGGCTCGTGCTGCGCAGCTACAACGACGGCAACCTCTGGGCGCTTGCACCGGCCGGCTGGAAGAAGGAGGCGCTCGTCACGCCCTACGGCAGCGCGCTCGCCAGCTTCGTCGACGAGGGCAAGGCGGCTGACAGCGAGACCGTGCGGGCGAGCGACCCGGCGGGACCCTCGCCGCGGGCGCGGGCGGTCGCGCGCGCGCATCAACTCGGTCACGTCGCATACCTGCTCGACACGGTTGCCTTCGGCGGCGGACGCTTGGCGTGGCTGCTCCAGTACATGCTCGGCGGCAGCTACAGCGCGATTGTCGAGTTCAACGCCTGCACGCCGGCGATCGCGATGACGGTCACGCTCACGGCGTCCAGTGAAAGCGCGCTCGCCCGCGAGCTCGACGAGTTGCCCGAGGGCGCCGAGCCGGTCTGCGACGGACCGGCATTCAGCTCGCTCGACCGCGCCGATCTTGCGATCCCGCTGCACCTGCCCTCATAGCGCGCCGACGAAGCGCAACACGGCTTCGTTGAACGGAACCGGTCGCTCGACCATCGGCATGTGCCCGGTGTCCTCGAAGGAGACGAGCTCGGCGCCGGCGAGGAGGCCGGCGAGCTGCTCGGCCTCGGAGTGTGGGATCAGCATGTCCTCGCGACCGTGTATCACCAGCGACGGCACGGCGATCTCCCGCAGCTCGCCGGTGATGTCATGCATGCTGAGGGCCGACAGCGCCTGAAACGTGCCGGGTGGGCGCAGGCCGCCGGCGAGCTCGTAGAGCGTGTCGGTGGCGATCCGCGTTGGGTGGCGGAGGATCGAAGCGAACGCGAGGTGGCGGGCGCGGCGGCGGCGCAGCACGCTGGTCGTGCCGTTGGGGAGGCTTGCGGTGATCCAGCGCGAGGCGGAGAGCGCGAGCTGGGCGCCGTGGAGGCTCAGCTCGGCCGGTGCCAGACAGGCAGCCGCGACCAGCACGAGAGCGCTTGTACGGTCAGGGAATCGCAGCGCCAACTCGGTCGCGACGAGACCGCCGAGCGAGTTCCCCACGACCACCGCCGCATCGAGCTCGAGCAGATCGCAGACCCGGTCGAGGGCACTGGCGTAGCCGGCGATCGAGATCGGCTGGGTCGGCATCTGCGAGCGGCCGAAGCCCGGCAGGTCGATCGCGACGACCCGCCGATGTTGGGCCAGTCGGGGAATGTTCTCGAGCCAGTTCTGCCAGCGACCGCCGAGGCCGTGGATCAGCAGCAGCGGCGGCCCCTCACCTGAGCCGCGATCCGCGAGGTGGACACGACGGCCTGCGACGGTCATCGCCCGCAGTTGCGCCGGCCAGTGCACGCTGCGCCAGTCGGGGCTGTCGCTGGCGCCGTAGTCGGCACCGGCCGCTGCGGCTGAGCTCAGGCTCGCCGGACGGGCGTGCGCTGCGAGGATTCGACGGTGAGCAGTCATCGCGAGTTGAAGCGTAGTCGCGCGCCGGCCGTGGCCCCGGGCGTGCAGCGATGACGCTCGCACGCGCCCGCTGGTGGGTGGTCCGCCCCGCACAGAACCGCCGGCCGTCGACCTATCGCTGCCCGCTGTGCGACCGGCTGCTGCCCGCACTCAGCGAGCACATGCTGCTGCTGCCCGAGGGCGACGCGTCACGGCGCCGTCACGCCCACACCGCCTGCGTGATGCGGGCGCGCGCGGCCGGCCGCCTGCCGTTGCGCGAGGACTGGCTGGCGACTCAGCCGCGGCCGCCGAGTCTCTGGCAACGTTTCCGTCAGCGCTGGGGCGGCGGCAGGTACAAGGAGTAGGCGCGCTGAAGTTCAGGGGGTTGGCAGCCCGTGTACCTGCCTGCCCGGGGCGCAGTCGGCATGGCTGCGATGCTGGCTGAGAGCAAACGTGCAAAGCGCCGAGATGCGAGCCGAACTGCTGTCTCACCCGTTGTAATTGAGGAGGCTCTCGCCGGGGTGAGGCACGAAAGCCGGGCAGGTTCCCGATGAGGACACGCAACCGAACATCGATCGTCGTGCTGGGGCTCATGCTCGCGTTGCTCGTCGGCGCGCCGGCCGCCGTCGGCGAGGCCGCCAGCGGTGGGGCGAGCGCGCCCGGAACCCCGACCGCGGCGGGCAGCGGCGGCGCGGTGGCGGGGCAGAAGGCGGCTGGGCATCGCAGCGCGAGTGTCCAGCGGGGCGTTGCGCCGATCATCACGGCAGCTGACTGTTACCGGCTCGGACGCACGCGCTGCCGCAAGAACCGGCGGATCGTTCAGATCAGCGGTGAGCTCGTGATACACGGCCACCATTTCTCGACCGCGGACAAGGTCTACTTCCAGCGCAGCGGGGTCAGCGTGGCACGCGTCGATCCGATCAGCGCGCACCTGCGACCGACGCCGCACGGCATGGTCGTAACGGTGCCGGCCGGCGTACAGAGCGGAAGGATCTACCTGCAGACGCCTGCGGGCCGGCGCTCGAGGCTTTTTGGGCCGGTCACGGTCATCGCCGCGCCGGTGGTGGTCGACAACAATCCGGCGCCCGCCAACTCGGCATTCGACGGCCCGGGCATGTGGATCTGGTATCTGAGCCAATCCGACGGCGACAACCTGGCGTCGATCGTCGCGACCGCCAAGGCGGCCGGAATCACGACGCTGTTCATCAAGAGCAGCGACGGCACGAACTTCTGGTCGCAGTTCACGCCTGCGCTCGTCCAGACGCTGCACGCGGACGGCCTCGATGTGTGCGCCTGGCAGTACGTCTACGGTGCGAACCCGGCCGGCGAGGCGGCGATGGGCGCGGAGGCGGTTGCCGATGGCGCCGACTGTCTCGTGATCGACGCCGAAACCGAGTATCAGGGCAACTATTACGGAGCGCAGACCTACATCGACGATCTGCGAGCGGCGATCGGTCCCAACTATCCGGTCGGGCTGACGTCGTTCCCCTACGTCAACTACCACGAGTCCGAGCCTTACTCGGTGTTCCTCGGACCGGGCGGGGCCCAGTACAACGTGCCGCAGGTCTACTGGAAGGACATCGGCACGACGCCCGACGCCGCCTACACGCAGACCTTCATGGAGAACCGGATCTACGGCCGACCGATCGTTCCGCTGGGCCAGAGCTTCGACAACGTGTCCCCCTCGCAGATCACGCG
>Ga0302184_10000181_pt1 | contig 42790 bp, 31 predicted proteins | sample I_Palsa_N3_3_FD_200233 | JGI IMG/M metagenome (GOLD analysis project Ga0302184, IMG submission 200233) | Peat permafrost microbial communities from Stordalen Mire near Abisko, Sweden - I_Palsa_N3_3 | ecosystem: Environmental > Terrestrial > Soil > Palsa > Peat permafrost | place: Sweden...
TTCGCCGAGTTGTGGCAGGCCAGGGCGGTCGGGTCGCATACCGCCGACCGCAAGCGCATCGACCACCCGGAAGTGGGCCTGCTGACCCTGGACTGCGACGTCTTCACCGTCCAGGGAGCAGACCTGAAAGTCATCGCCTTCACGGCCGAGCCCAGCACCGGCGACGCCGACAAGCTCGCGCTGCTGCGCGTCATCGGCCTGCAGGCCATATCCGGCTGAGCAGGCCGGCGCACCGCGTCCCGCTGAGCTGGCCGCAGGCCGTGCCCGGGGCTCAGCGCAGGTAGGACGCGCCGTTGAGGTCGATGACCGCCCCGCTCGCCCACCGGGCCAGGGGCGACGCGAGCCACGCCACCGCGGCCGCTATCTCCGCGGGCTCGGCGACCCGGCCGAACGGGCTCTGCGCCCTGATCGCGTCCCCGGCCGCGCCGGACAGAACGGACTCTGCCATCTCAGTACGGACGAAGCCGGGCGCGACGGCGGCCACCGCGATGCCGTGCGGGGCGAGCACGACGGCGAGGGACTGCGTCATGGCGTGCAGCGCGGCCTTGGCGGCACCGTAGGCCGGCGCGGTCGGCTCGCCGCGATAGGCGCCGCGCGACCCGACGCTGATGATCCGCGTGCCGTCCGGTCCTTCCGGCCGGTTCAGCAGATGGTCCGTCACACACCAGGTCACGTTGGCCGGGCCGAGGAGGTTGATGTCGATGGTGCGCCGCCAGGAAGCCTGCCAGTCAGCGTACGAGGTAGCTGCGATCGGCTGATGGACGTAGACGCCGGCGTTGTTGACCAGCACGTCGATGCCGCCGAGCGCGGAAACCGCCGCGGCGACGAGCGCCTGGACCTGCCGGGGATCGGCTATGTCGCCGGTCACCACGGCATGCCCGCCATCAGGAAGTGCGGCGGCACCGGGCAGCCCGGCCGCCCCCGGCAGCCCGGCGGCAACCGGATCGACGGCCGGCAGCCCGGCGGCGACCGCATCAGCGGCCGCCGTGTCCGCCCGGCAGTGCACGGCCACGCGATGGCCGGACTCGGCCAGCGCGAGGGCAATCGATGCGCCGATCCCTCGGGATCCTCCGGTAACGAGGGCGCGGCGTGCGTTCATGGCAATGCCTCCCTGACGGCAGCGCAGCGGACAGCAGACGGCTGCGGAGCTGAGTTCATGATCACACGACGGGGCCGCAGAGCACGACGCGACAGCAGTGACTGCAGTTCAGCGGTGAATGGCGACCAGCTCGGGACGCAGGCATGCCTGGCCATCCTGCGCGGCTCCGCCGCCCGGGCCGCCGGATCCAGCCAACGGGGTGCGGCTGGATCCAAGCTGCGCGCACGTAGTGATCAGCACGGTGCTGCTCGCCGGGTCCGCGCTGCCGCCGATGCCGGACAGATCGACGAAGTAGTGCGGCCACGGCAGCTGCGGCGTGGTCCAGACGACCCGCTGCCGCGCGATGTCGTATCCCCACGCGACGCCCTCCGCTCCCTGGTCCATGCCGAGCGCGACACCGCCCCGTACGCCGTACAGGCCGGAAGATCCGCGGAGGACCCCGCCCCCTGCCCTCGCCCCCGTCTCCGGGTCCACCCCGAGCAGCTTGCTGCCCTTGGTGAGGTAAAGCCGCCCCTGGACCTCATCGACGCTCTCCGGAATTGCCCCTTCCCGTGCCCAGAGCCGCTGCCCCGTCGCGCCGCTGTACGCGGTGACTCCGCGCGGCCCGGAGAAGAGCACCACGCCATCGAACGCGCCGCTGAGCGTGCCGGCGAACATACGGCCGTGCGGCCGGACCAACCGCTGCGCGCCGGTCCGCAGGCTGATCTGCCGCAGCGCGGTGACCGGCGCGGTGCCCAGGTAGCCGCCGGCCGCGACAGTGACATAGAGGTCGCGGCCGTCTACCCGCCATGCCTGCGAGACCGGGCCGGTCCGCCGCCGCCACCTGATCTTGCCGGTCTTGTTGTGATAGCTGGTCACTGACTTCCGGCCGACGACCACGGTGGCCGCCGAACTTGCCGCGACGGCGCCGCCGTACTCGGCCGCCGGGTAGGCACCGACCCTCGCGCCGGTCCGGTCAGCCAGGACAACCTCCGTCCGCGCGGCCCGGCCGTGGCGGGACCGCGGGACGCTGACGCCGGCAGTCACCACGCCCGGCCAGGCCCGCACCGACTCGATCGACGCGCCGGCCGGCAATCCGCTGAGCGCCCTGGTCCACAGCCATTTCCCGGCGCGGAGGTCAAAGGCAATCACGGTCAGCCCGAACCCGACCGCCGCCACTCCGCCGCCCGCCGCCACGTACGCCTGCCCACGGGTCAGCACGGTGCCGCCGGTGCCGCCGGCCGTCCATGATCCGGGCAGCAGGCGGGTCCACAGGATCGTGCCCGCCGTTCCGCACTGCCCTGCCTTGCAGACGGAAGACGCGGAACCGGACTCGTGACCGGGAATGATGGCAGCGCCGACAAGGACCGCCGCGAGAACGGCTCGCCGCGCCCACGCGGCCGGTCCGAGTGCCAGGCTCACGCTCGTGCTCGACCCCTTCTGACCGCCCGGGCAGCTTGCGTCCGGCTCATCGCCGCCGGACCGTCCCCCGCTTCTCAACGTAGGCCATTCTGCACTGGCCGGGAGGCTGACGTGCGTGACTACAGTGATCAGAAAGATGCATAACGGGGCCATGGGTGCCAGTGCCACCGCAGCCTGATCACCAGTAGCGTTGGCCTGGGCCACGCCAGCCGCGTAAATCAGGAGGCAAACCATGACTGATCGGGCACCGCTACCCCATGATTTCCTGCCAAAGGTGCCGTCCTTCACGGTGCAGAGCACGGACGTGACCCAGGGCAAGCAGATGAGCGAGGCGCAGGTTTATAACAGCTTCGGCATGTCCGGCGAGAACATCTCCCCCCAGCTGAGCTGGCACGGGTTCCCGGCCGAGACCAAGGGATTCGCGGTGACCTGCTTCGATCCCGATGCCCCGACCGGGTCGGGATTCTGGCACTGGCTGGTCTTCGACATCCCGGCGTCGGTGACTGAGCTTCCGGCCGGCGCAGGGGGCGCCGACGGTACCGGCCTGCCAACCGGCGCATTCTCGGTGCGCAATGACTACGGGAGCAAGGACTACGGCGGGGCGGCGCCACCGCCCGGCGACCCGCACCGGTACGTGTTCACCGTGCATGCGATGGACACGGAGTCCCTGGAGATCGACTCGGACGTATCCCCGGCGGTGGCCGGGTTCAACCTCGGTTTCCACACGCTCGCCCGCGCCGCGATCGTCCCGGTCTACGGGCACTGACAGCGCGCGGGGTGCCCGGGCGGGCGATCGCCGTCCCGGGCAGGCTACCCGCCCCGGGCACGCTGCCAGCGAACCGCCAGTCAGGCCAGCGAACCGCCAGTCAGCCTGCGAACCGCCGGTCAGGCCAGCGACCAGCCGGTCAGGCCGGCAGGCTGCCGAGCACCTGGCGTTCCTTTTCCGGGTCCAGGCCTGGTCCTGGGCGGCCCGGCCGCGCGGGAGGGTATCCCTCGGCCTGAATCCACTGCCAGGTGGCGGCAATGGTCTCCTCGACCGGCCGGCATGTCAGGCCCGCGGCGTACGCGGCGGTGACGTCCCCCGCGTGCATGCCTGCCGCCTCGCCGGTCGGCGGCAGCCAGATGGGCAGCTCCGTCCATGCCTCGATGCCGGCCGCCTCGATCACCTCGGGGGAAACCCAGATCAGCCTGGCGCCCGAACCAGTCACCCGGATCGCCGCCTCAAGCAGGCTGGCCATGGTCGCGTGGCCGGGCTGGCTGACCGTATTAAATGTCCCGCCGAGTCCCCGGCCGGCTGCTGAGAGCATCCAGCCCGCCAGGTCACGGCAGTCGATAAGCTGCAGCGGCCGTTCCGGCGGACCGGGCGCCAGCACCTCGCCGCCACGGTCGATCCGGCCGAGCCACCACGGCATCCGGCCGACGATCTCATAGGGGCCGAGGATCAGCCCGGCCCGGGCAAGCAGTGCCCTGTTACCGAAGGCCTCGACCGCCGCGAGCTCGCCACCCCGCTTGGCCGCCGCATAGTCCTCGCTGCCAGTATCGGCCGGGTCGCCGTCGACAACGGGCGCGCTCTCGTCGGCCCCCGGCGGGGTCGGCCAGCGGTATACCGATCGGCTCGAGACGTAACCGTAGTGACCGGCCCGGTCTTTCAGCAGCGTGGCCGCGTCCCCGACCACGGCGGGAGCGCCGCTCCAGGTATCGATGACCGCGTCCCAGGAGGCGGCACCGAGTGCCGCGCGGAGCATGCCCGGGTCGGTGCGGTCGGCGTGCAGCGCGAGCGCCCCGGATGCTGACGGCCCGCTGGCCCCGCGGGTCAGGGTCGTGACGTCGTCACCCCTGGCGAGCGCCGTCTCCACGACCGCCCGGCCGACGTGGTGGGTACCGCCGAGTACCAGAAGCCTCATGCCGGGCATCCTGCCTCAGCGGCGCGTACCGGGTCACGCCTGTTCATCCTCGGCGTAGCCGGACTCTCTCGCTGGACTGGGCGGCAACGAGGCAAGGCGGCGCGCCGCCGGGCGCGGAGGGCTCACGGCACCCAGACGTGCTCGCAGACGATCCAGACCACCCCCATTAGCCTCGTGAGCAACACTGTTAATGCCAATTCAGATAGCGGTTAGGATTTGCCCGCCGCCGGCCGGCAAATTCGTCACCACTAATCCGCTGGCCATCGCCAGCACCCGTCAGCTCCCGATCCACATGATCTTCCGGTTCTGAAGCAGGTGATAGACAATGCGCAGCTCGCGCTTTGATCCCGTCGCAGACGACTATGACGCCGGAAGGCCGTCGTATCCGGACGAGTTCTTCGAGGCGATCGAAGATGTCACCGGGCCGCTGGCTGGCCAGCTCGTCCTGGACGGCGGCGCCGGGACGGGAATCGCCACCCGGCAGCTCACCGCCCGCGGCGCCCGGGTCGCCGGATACGACATCGCCGAGCGCATGCTCCGCCGGGCACGCGCCCGCAGCCCGGAACTGAGCTTCGTGCTCGCCGACGGCAACATGCTGGCTTTCCGGGACGGCTGCGCCGACCTGGCCTGTTTCGCGCAGTCCTGGCATTGGCTCGATCAGGACGGCGCCTGCCGCGAGGTGGCCCGGGTGCTCCGGCCGGGCGGGCACTGGGCCGCCTGGTGGAATCATGCCGCCGCCGACGGCGAGGAATGGTTCACCGCCTATCAGGGCGCCAAGGAGTCGGCTTGCCCCCTTTACCGCCGTTCTCAGGCCAATACGGACGGAAGCCTGGCGGCAATCACGCGGAGCGGGCTGTTCGAGCCTGGCATCAGCATCATCGTGCCGTGGACAAGGACGGTGGCGGCGCAGGACTGGATCACCGACGAGCGGAGTAAGTCCTATGTCAACGCGGTACGGCCTGCCGAGCGCGAGCGACTGCTGACGGAGGTTGCCCGCATCGTCGGCGAACGCTTCCCCGGCGGCCAGATGACGGTCCCCTACTGCACCCAGGCCTGGATCGCACGACGGCGCTGACTGGCCATCCGCGGCAGCGCTGGGCGGCCCGCGCGCGCAACACCGGCTCCGCGCTGGCGGGTCTACTTCCCGCCAGTTCCCCCGCCAGGAGAACCTGCGCCTCCCAAGTCAGGGAGACCCGCGCCTCCCAAGTCAGGGAGACCCGCGCTTCCCCCGCTAGGGAGACCAACGCCTTCACCGCCAGGTAGACCCACGCCCGGCTCCTTGCCGAACACGTAGGAGTGAACCGCGGCCAGCAGCCGGGCATGGTCGTCAAGCAGGCCAGCTGCCGCCAGCCCTTCCTCGACCATCCCGGCAAGGTCCGCCCGCATGTCGGCGAGCACGTCGTACATCCCGGAAATGACGTCCAGGCCGTCCGTGACACCCTCGATATCGCGGTCGACCCGCGCGACGATCTGGTTGCGGACAAGCTCATCCGCCGTCTCCTCCGAACAGCCGAGACCAGCCTGCAGCAGGTCACTCCAGCGTCGGCCGGTCCTCCTGAGACCGCTTCCTGTCCGGTAGCCGGCGAAGATCGACTCCCACTGACGAGCGATGAACTCATCCCAGCCGAGGTCGTCGACATCCTCGGGGTCATGGTCGTACACGGGCCACCATCACGATCACGCGCCGGCCGGGCTGCCTACGCTCAGAGAGATGCGACATGTTCTCCGCAACGAGCCGGATCATACCCGGGCAAGCTGGCGAGCTGGTCGAGCAGCCACCGTGACGAGAGCACCTTGAGCAGGCCCTGGACCTCCCGGCAGCCGGCCTGGTCAGCGGGAATCACCAGGTCGAAGTGCTCGGCCGCGAGCGGCACGAATGCCAGGCCGAAGGCAAGCGCGGCAGGCTCGCTGGCCACTCCGACATCGGCTAGCCCGGCGGCGATGGAAGCCGCGACCTGCAGGTGCCCGGCTGCCTGAGTCGAATAGCCGGAGATCTGAGCTGCGCCGATGCCGAGCCTCGCGAGTTCCCTGTCGAGCACCCGGCGCGCTTCGGATCCCGTCTCCCTGTTCACCAGCCGTAGCCCGCGGCGCACGACGTCACCCAGGTCGGCGACCTGACCCGCGAGGGCAGTCGGCAGCAGCAGGCCCTCCCGCCAGGAGCAGAACCCGACCACGTCGGCGCCCTGGCGCCGCAGCAGCTCGCGGGCCGGGCCGGTGTTGTACTCGCCCGATGCCCCGCGCAGGTGCGCCCCTGCCACATGCACGAGCTTGTCGGCAGCCAGCTCGAGCGCCTCCTGGCTGCCGCACGGCCACCAGCTGAAGGCGATTGGCGGATCGAGCAGCGCAAGCGGGGTCTCGATCAGGGGCATCGCGGGATCGCAGCCGGCCAGCACGAGAGTCGGCCGCGGCGGGCCGATCGGCCGGATTTTCCGTGCCTGCCTGAACGGGGGGCCGGACTGGCCTGGGCCCGGCTGGCCCGGGACCGGCTGGCCCGGGACCGGCTGGCCCGGGACCGGCTGGCCCGGGACCGGCTGGCCCGGGACCGGCTGGCCCGGGACCGGCTGGCCCGGGACCGGCTGGCCCGGGACCGGCTGGCTTGGGGCCGACTGCTCGGCGACGCCGCCAGCCGGCAGGAACCCAGCCGCGGAGGCAGTAGCGCCCGCCAGGGGAAGGGCCACGAAGGCGTCTCCCATAGGCGCGAGCGTGACCCGGGCGGCGTCCTCCCCGAGCGGAGCCACCAGCCACGCATCGACCGGCGGGGGCAACTCGCCCGGGCCGAAGAGTTCCTCGACGGTGGTGCCAAGTGCTCGCGCCACGGCCAGCGCCACGCGCAGGGACGGATCGGAGTGCCCCGCCTCAACCGCGGAAACAGCCTGCCGGGAGACTGTGGCCATGCCAGCGAGCTGCTGCTGGGAGAAGCCCCTGGCCTGGCGGGCCAGTCGGAGCCGCACGCCACTGCTGCCCGCGCCGGCACCACTCGCTGCGCCGCTGCCGCTGGCAGCACTCGCGCCATCGCCGCCAGCCCTACTGCCGCCAGCCCCACTAGCCCTACTGCCACTAGCCCTACTGCCGCCAGTGCCATTGCTGTCGTTGCCGGCCTTCATGCGCCAACCTGCTCACCACTGGGCGGGCGGACCAGCGCCGCTCCATCCGGCCCGAACCACGGCGGGTCAAGCGCCGTCACCACAAGGTCGCTGCCGGCCGGACCGGGCCGGTCAGGAAGCTGGCAGGTGACCACCGCGTCGGCGACCCGCAGTTCGGCTTCCCAGCCGGCCCCCGCCGGACGGACGGCCTCGACGGTCCCTGCCATGACCAGTCCTCGGCGCGGCTCCGCTCCCGGCGCGATCCGCTCGGGATGAATCCCGGCCAGCGGTGCAGCGTCCGAGTCGCCGGCCGGCACGAACCCCAGGTAGCCAACCAGCTCAGCCACCCGCCGCGTGGCGGGACGCCGGACGACTTCGTCCGGGGCACCGGCCTGCAGCAGGCAGCCGCGGTCAATCACAGCGAGCCGGTCGGCGAACGCCTGCGCCTCGGCAAGCTCGTGCGCTACCAGCACCGACGGCACCTGCCGTGCGGTGACGAGCTCGCGGACCAGGCTGGTGAGCAGCCGCCGAAGGCTGGCATCCAGCCCGGCGTAGGGCTCATCGAGCAGCAGCGCGTCGCAGTGCGCGAGCAGCAGCCGCCCGAGTGCGACCCGGTGCGCCTGGCCGCCAGATAGCCGGGCGGGCATGGCGGCCAGCTGCTTCTCGATGCCCAGCACTCCGGCGAGCTGGACCAGCTCAGTGCCGGATCGGTCAGCAGCGGGCCCGTAGCCGAGGTTGGCTCGCACCGACAGGTGCGGGAAAAGCCCGGGATCCTGGCGGAGCAGGCCGACCCTGCGCCGCCATGGCGGGACCGCGACCCGCGGTGCGGCCGTCGAGGTGAGCACCCGCCCGCCCAGCGTGATCAGGGCGCGACGGGGGCGCACAAGCCCGGCGATCACCTCGAGCAGCGTCGTCTTGCCAGCGCCCGACGGGCCGAACAGCGCAAGCCGCTCCCCCGGCTGGACGCGCAACTCAGCGCGCACCGTGAAATCCCGTCGGTCAACCTCGACGTCGGCCTCGAGCACGAGCGCTCCAGATGTAGGCGGCCAGCGGCAGCGGCAGGGCGACTACCAGCAGCACCAGGGCGAAAGGCAGCGCGGAAGCCAGGCCAGTTTCCTGCAGCGTCGTATAGATCTGCAGCGGTATCCCATACGGATGGTAGGCGATGATGATGACAGCGCCGAAGGCTCCCATCGCCCTTGCCCATGCCACGGCAAGGGCCATCGCAAGGCCCGGCGCGGCCAGCGGCAGTGTCACCCGCCGGAACACCCGCCTCGGCCGGTCGCCCAGCAGCCCGGCCTGCTGCTCAAGCCGCGGGTCGACGCTACTGAAGGCCGCCTGCGCCCCGAGCACGTAATACGGCGCCGACTCGTACACCTCGGCGATGACCAGGGCAAGGAAGGTGTTGGTCGCCGACAGGTGCACATCGCCGAGCAACTGGCCGATCGGCGTGAACGGGCCGACCATAAAGACCAGCACTAGGCCGATCACCAGCGGCGGCAGCAGCAGGCTGCAGAGGACCCCCGCCTCCCAGACCCGCGGGAACGGCAGCGTACCGCGCGCCAGCATCCGGGCCAGCGGCGTGCCGAGCAGGAGCAGCACCGCCACCGTCACCGCCCCGGACTCGAGGGAGACGATCAGCGGGTCGAGCGCCCCTGGCGCCGTCAGCGCGCTCGCGATTGCGCTGCCGGAGAGGTGAGTGACCAGGGTAATCACGGGGCCGAGCAGCGCAATCCAGATAATGGCCGCCCCGGCGACGGACGCAAATCCAGACACAGAACTGATGGCTCGCGGGACTGCCGTTACCCGGCCCGGCTCCGGTGGGCCGTGCTGTCCGGGGGAGTCACCCCCCCGGACAGCACCACCGGCAGCTGCCGCCGGGCTAGCTGCCCAGCTCACTCGTTATCGCAGCCGGGACCCCGGTGCCGGTCGCTGTCGGCTTGAGCAGCGTGAATCCACCCATCTTGTACTTAGCCAGGCCGACCTTCGAGAGCGTGTACTTGACGAACGCGATCCCGGCCGGCGTGGGCTTGCCGATGATCGTGATGTCGATGACCTGCGGCGAGCCAGTCTTGAGCGTCTTGACGCCACCAACCGTGATAGTGATCGTCGCCTTCGCGTACTTCGCGGCGTCCGCGAAGCTGGCCAGGCTAATGGCGGCCGGGAGCTTGATGTAGTCCAGGTGCAGCTCGATCGCCTGGGTGATGAACGCGCTTGAAGCGTCGAGCTGGCCTGACTGCAGGGTCGAGTCCAGCGTGGCCTCGTTATAGATCTGCGACGAGGTGGACGAGGCTAGCGGGCCGCCGAGGATCTTCGTGACGGTGTCGCTCGGCAGGTGATAGTACTTCTGGGCGAGTTCCAGCATGTAGATGAAATCCCGGCCCTGCGGGTCGATGTTGGGGTCGGTACGGCCGAGCTTGAAGCCGGGCGTCTCCATCAGCGTGAAGAGGTCCTTCAGCGGCTTCTTGCCGCTGGCGATGGCCTTGAACTGGCTGGCGTACTTGCTCTTGGGGTTGTAGGCGACGACCATCGACGTGCCCGCGTATTGGACATACCACTTAGTGAACTTAGGCTCCAGCGGCATGATGTTGTCGGCACCGACGCTCTCGAACACGTTCGGGGTAATCTCGCCGGAGGCGATGTCCGTCTCCAGGTCGCCGGAGGCCCCGGCCATGCCGGAATACTTGTAGCCTTCCGCCTGCACGAAGGCAGGACCGTTGACCTTCTCGTTCAGGAACTCAAGCGAGGACGCGTAGGCCACGCTGGCAGTGCCAGAGGCAGCCGCCGGGCTGCTGCTCGACGAACCCGACGGGCTGCTGCTGGGCGAAGGTGACGAACTGCCACAGGCGGCAAGTCCGATGCATGCAATGGACAGCAACGCGCCGAATCGCGCGCCGCCTCTCTTAGTAATAGCAATCATTCCCTGAACATAGCCATTGCAGCTTGCGTAACGCAAGAACACGGGACACGTGTCGGCCAGCTAGCGACATCCCTCCCGCCGAACGCAGATCAGGCACCCAGGCAGCCTTCAGCTCACACTCAGGATGCTCCGCTTGCCTTGGAGCGTCACCCTGACGACACGGCGAGCCATAACATGGAGCCTGGCAGCGTAACCGGAGGGCAGTCTCGCTCGCACAGTCCGCGGTCTGGAGCGGTTCCGGGCAAACTCGGCACGAACCAAACGGCGGCGCCCTACGTTGTCAGACTCAGGAGAATCCGCACCGGTAAGGAACAGGACAAGAATGGGCAAGGCAGAGCGGAACCGGCGGCAGAGCGCCCGGGAGAAGATAGCCGCGCAGCAGGCGGCGGCCCGGCGCGCCCAGGTCCGCAAGCAGGTACTGCTCACCGTCGGCAGCGTCGCCGCGGTACTCGCCGTGGTGGTGGCGTTCGTCGTGATTAAGGCGTTCGCCGGCCCTGCATCCGCCGGATCGAACACCGCGACGGCCAACGCCAGCGTCGTCGCCAACCTCACCAGCGTTCCCGCCAGCACGCTGAAGGCGGTGGGCAAGGGCTCGGCACTGACTTACAACGCCAAGCCCCTCATCCCGATCACCGGTCCGGCGCTGACCGAGAACGGCAAGCCCGAGGTGCTCTACATCGGCGCGGAGTACTGCCCGTACTGCGGGACCGAGCGCTGGGCGATGGCGGAGGCGCTCAGCAGGTTCGGTACCTTCTCCGGCCTGAGGTTCATTCACTCGAGCGCCAGCGACGTCTACCCGAGCACGCCGACCCTGACGTTCTACAAGGCGACTTACACGAGCAAGTACGTGACCTTCACGCCGGTCGAGGAAACGACCGTCAGCAAGCAGCCGCTGCAGACCCCGACAGCCGCTCAGGAGGCGCTGGTCACCAAGTACGACGTGCCGCCCAATACCACGGAGAACGGCTCGATACCGTTCGTGGACTTCGGCAACAAGTTCATGCTGAGCGGCGATCAGTACAATCCGCAGCTGCTGCAGGGGAAGACCTGGGCACAGGTGGCCGCCGCGCTGCAGGACCCGTCGAACCCGATCGCGCAGGGCGCCGACGGAGCCGCTAACACCTTCGCGGCCGCCATCTGCAAGCTCACGAACAACATGCCGGCTACCGCCTGCACGCCGACGGTCCAGGCTATCGAGGGAACCATCTGATGGCCGGCCCCAAGCAGACCAGAGCGGGCGGCTCGCCCGGCAAACCGGCTGGGACCGCAGGCAAGCGGGCTGGGACCTCAGGCAGGGCGGCCGGGGCCGCGGGAAAGGCCGGCCGCACGGCGGCATCAAAGCGTAACGGGCAGGGCGCCAGCGGCGCCGGCAACCGGCCAGCAACGGGCGGCACCGTCAGGGGCACCAAGCCGGGCCGGGCCAGCAACGGGGCACGGCCCGGCCCGCGCACGGATGTCACAGCCGCCGGGGAAGGCGGGGCCGCCGTAAGGCCGGCCGGCGGAAAGCCGGCCGGCGCCGCCGGCCCCCGGTGGCTGCCGCTCACCACGTTCATCCTTTCGCTGATCGGCCTCGGGCTGTCGGTCTACCTGACGATTACGCACTACACGGACACGGCGCCGGCGGGCTGCCCGGCGAACTCGACGTTCAACTGCGTGAAGGTGACCACCAGTCCCGAGTCGATCATTTTCGGGATCTTCCCGGTGGCCGTGCTCGGCCTTGCGTTCTACGTGTTCATGGTCGCTATCAACTCGCCCTGGGCATGGCGTCTGGATCTCGACCTGATCCGGTGGGCCAGGCTGGCCGGGGTGATCACCGGCATCGCGTTCGTGCTCTACCTCATCTACGTCGAACTGCTCAAAGTGGACGCGATCTGCGAGTACTGCACCGGCGTCCACATCATTACGTTCCTGCTCTTCGGCCTGATCATGTTCAGCACGGCCAGCAGGAGCGCGGCCACCGGGAAAGCCGTCAAGCCCTAGTCACGGGCGCACCAACCTGAAGAGGCTGAGCATTCAGATGAGCAAGGCGACCAGATGAGCAAGGCGACCAGGAACAGGCAGCAGTCCGCTCGCGAGCGGATCGCCGCTCAGCAGGCGGCCGCCAGGCGGGCCGAGGTCCGGAAGAGGATGTTCATCGCGGGCGGCAGCATCGTCGTGGTGCTCGCCGTCGTGGTCGCCTTTATTGTGATCAAGCTGAGCGCGGGCAACTCCGCTGCCCCGGCCGGCCCGAATACCGGCACCGCGCTGCCGGCCAGCGTGGTCAGGGACGTCACCACCGTTCCGGCCAGCACGCTGAACACGGTCGGGGCCGGGTCGGTGCCCTCGACGGTCCAGACACCGGTCACGAATATCACCGGGCCGCCGCTCACCTTGAACGGCAAGCCCGAGATGCTCTACATCGGTGCCGAATTCTGCCCTTTCTGCGCGGCCATGCGATGGTCCATGGCGGTTGCGCTGAGCAGGTTCGGCACGCTGTCCCCGCTGCGCGGCATCCACTCATCCGGCACCGACTCCTACCCGAATACGGCGACGCTGACGTTCTACAAGTCCAGTTACAGCAGCAAGTACCTGGCCTTCACCCCGGTCGAGAACGAGACGGTCGACAGCACGCCGCTACAGAACACCACCGCGGCGCAGCAGGCGATCTGGGCCAAGTACGAGCCGGACGCCGCCGACCGCGGCTATCCGTTCATCGACATCGGCAACCGGTACATGCTCACGTACATCTACGACCCGCAGGTGCTGGCAGGCAAGACCTGGAGCCAAATCGCCGCCGCGCTGCACGACCCGGCCAGCGCAATCGCCCAGGGCACCGACGGCGCGGCCAACTACCTGACCGCCGGCATCTGCAAGATCACGAACAACACTCCGGCCGGTGTCTGCACGTCCTCGGCGATCACCGCGCTGGAAGGCAAGCTGTAGCTTCGGCGCCCCGGCCACCGCCCGGGCCGACCGGGAATCACCCCGCAGAAAGTTTGTTGTGACTAACGAACTATCGATGGGCAGTGAGAGGTGCGGTTGAGTCAGGGGCGGGCGGAGTCAGTGCAAGTGCAAGCGCGAGACGAAGGGCAGACGAAGGCAGTACCAGCGCAGGATGCCTGGCTGCGACGGCTGGCCGGCTACTGCTGGCAGCACCGCCGTCTCGAGATCATGGCGCTCGGGGGCTCGCTGGTAGCCACCCTCGTGCAGGCAGCCATCCCGCTGATCATGGCGTGGATCGTGGACAACACGATCATCGTCAACAGGCATCCGATCTGGCTGGGCGCTAGCCTCCTCATCGCGGCCGGGCTGCTCAGCTTCGGCGGCGTCTACGTCCGGCGGTACAAGGGCGGCCAGCTGTCGGTTGACGTCCAGCACAACATGCGCACCGAGCTGTTCGGGTCGCTGTCCCGGCTGGACGGGGAACGCCAGGACCAGCTGCACACCGGGCAGATCGTCAGCCGCTCCATCTCCGACCTGAACATGGTGCAGAGCCTGCTCAGCATGATCCCGATGCTGCTCGGCAACGCCCTGCTCTTCGTCCTGTCGATCAGCATCATGGCCTACCTGTCGCTGACGCTCACGCTGGTCGCGCTCGTCATCGCGCCCGCGCTCTGGCTGATCGCCATCGCGTCGCGGCGCAGGCTGTTTCCCGCCAGCTGGGACGCGCAGCAGAAGGCGGCAGACGTCGCCGGCGTGGTCGACGGCGCAGTGACCGGCGTTCGAGTGGTCAAGGGATTCGGGCAGGAAGAGCAGGAGGTCGAGCGGCTCGAGGATGCCAGCACCACGCTGTACTCCTCCCGGGTGCGCGCCGTCCGGCTGACCGCCCGCTACAACCCCGCGCTGCAGGCAGTCCCGCTGTTCGGCCAGGTCGGCGTGCTCGCGCTGGGCGGCTGGCTGGCGGTCCACCACGAGATCCCGCTTGGCGTCTTCCTTGCCTTCGCCCTGTACATCGGGCAGATGGTGGCGCCCGTCCGCGCGCTGACCGGCCTGATCACGATCGGCCAGGAGGCCCGGGCCAGCGTAATCCGGGTATTCGAGGTCATCGACTCGCGCCCGGTCATCACCGAGAAGCCCGGCGCGATCGCACTGCAGCCGGGGACGCCGGAGATCGAGCTCGATGACGTGTCCTTCGGCTACCTGCCGTCCGAGCCGGTGCTGCGCGGCCTGTCGCTGCGGGCGCGGCCGGGCGAGACCGTCGCCCTGGTCGGCACATCCGGCTCGGGAAAGTCGACCATCTCCCTGCTGCTGCCCCGCTTCTATGACGTCAGCAGCGGCGCGATCCGCGTCGGCGGCCACGATGTGCGTGACCTGACGCTGGACTCGCTGCGCGCCTCGATCGGGCTGGTGATGGAGGACAGCTTCCTGTTCTCCGACTCGATCCGCGCCAATATCGCCTACGGCAGGCCCGACGCGACGCTCGGGCAGATCATCGCCGCGGCCACGGCCGCGGAGGCGCACGATTTCATCACCAGCCTGCCAGACGGGTACGACACCGTGATCGGCGAGCAGGGCATGACCCTGTCCGGCGGCCAGCGCCAGCGCGTGTCGCTCGCCAGGGCGCTGATCACCGACCCGGCCATCCTGATACTCGATGACGCCACCTCGGCGATCGACGCGACGATCGAGGCGCAGATCCACGCCACCTTGCGCAAGGTCATGGCCGGGCGGACCACGGTGCTCATCGCGCACCGCCGGTCCACGCTCCAGCTGGCGGACAGGATCGCCGTCCTGGACGAAGGACGGCTGATCGACGAGGGCACCCACGACGAGCTGACTGCGCGCTGCGCGCTGTACCGGCTGCTGCTGGCCGGGCCAGGCGAGGACGCCGAGGGCATCGATGCCGGCGAGCTCGCCTATCACGAGAACTCCGGCCTGGCCGATCCGGCAGCGGGCCTGCAGCGGGTACCAGGGAGCGTGACTCCCGCCTTGTGGAAGTACCGCGGTGACGCGCCGGGCTCGGCGGCCGGCCGGGGGATCAGCGGCCAGGGGGTCAACGGCGGCCAGCTCGCCCGGGTGGCGGGCGCCGCGATCGGCCGCGGGATGGGCGCCGCCGCCCGCGGCGGAAGCCGCGGCGCCAGTGCCGCGGCTGCCGGGAGCATGCTCGCGGGCATCCCGCCGAGCCCCGAGCTGCTCGCCAAGGTCGACGCGCTGCCCCCGGCTGACGAGCAGCCCGGGGTCAGCCGCGCCGGATCACGGGCCGCTGATCCGCACTTCACGCTGAGCAGGCTGCTGCGGCCGATCGCGTTCGCGATGTTCATCGGGCTGGTCCTGGACGGCCTCGACGCGGTGGCGAACGTGGCCATGCCCGCGCTGGTCCGCGGCGGCGTCGACCACGGCGTCCTGGCCAGGCCGCCGCTGTTCCATCCCATCATCGTGGTCTCGCTGATCGGGTTCGCGATCGTCAGCGCTGACTGGGTGATCAACGCGATCCAGACGAACGTGGTGGGACGCAACGGCGAGCGGATGCTCTACACGCTGCGCGTGAAGATCTTCTCCCACCTGCAGCGGCTTGGCCTGGACTTCTACGAGCGCGAGATGTCCGGCCGGATCATGACCCGGATGACCACGGACGTGGACGCGCTGTCGACGTTCCTGCAGACCGGGCTGATCACCATGGTCAACTCGGTCCTGACATTCATCGGCGTCCTGGTCGCCTTGCTGTTCATCGATTTCAGGCTCGGCCTGGTCCTGTTCACCATCATCCCGGTGCTCGTTGCGGCCACGTTGGTCTTCCGCGCCAAGTCGAAGAAGGCATACGGCGAGGCCCGCGAGAAGGTCAGTGCCGTCAATGCCGACCTGCAGGAGAACGTTGCCGGGCTGCGCACCGCGCAGGCGTACCGCCGCGAGGGGCGCAATCAGGAGCACTTCAGCGCCCTGAGCTACGGCTACCGCACCTCGCGGCTGCGGGCGCAGCGCTACATCGCGCTGTATTTCCCGTTCGTGCAGCTGCTGTCGACCGTGGCCGGCGCGCTCGTCCTGTTCATGGCGGCTGGCGAGGTGCACGACAAGACGCTGACTGCCGGCGGGCTGATCGCCTACCTGCTCTATATCGACCTGCTGTTCTCCCCGATACAGCAGCTCTCCCAGGTCTTTGACGGCTACCAGCAGGCGGCTGTCGGCCTGCGCCGGATCAAGGATCTGCTGCGGCTGCCGACGAGCACGCCGCAGGCGGACCGGCCGCGGCCCGCCGGGCGCCCGCGCGGCCAGATCGAGTTCCGTGACGTGCGCTTCAGGTACACGGGGCAGCCGCAGGACGCGCTGGCGGGCGTGAACATGATCGTGCGGCCAGGTGAGACCGTCGCGCTGGTCGGCCAGACGGGCGCGGGCAAGTCCACCATGGTCAAGCTGGTCGCGCGCTACTACGACGTCACCTCGGGCAGCCTGCTCATCGACGGTACTGACATCCGCGAGCTCGACCTGGCCGGCTACCGCCAGCAGCTCGGCGTGGTCCCGCAGGAGCCCTACCTGTTCCCCGGCACCGTGCGGGACGCGATTGCCTACGGCCGCCCGGGCGCCTCGGACGCGGAGGTCGAGACGGCGGCGCGCGAGGTGGGGGCGATCGAGATGATCGCCCGGCTGCCCGGCGGTTTCCGGCACGAGGTGGCCGAGCGGGGACGCAACCTGTCGGCCGGGCAGCGCCAGCTGATCGCGCTGGCCCGTGCCTACCTGGTGGATCCCGCGATCCTGCTGCTCGACGAGGCCACCGCGGCGCTCGACCTGGCGGCGGAGGCAGCGGTGAACCGCGCTACCGAGCGGCTGACCGCCCGGCGCACCACCCTGGTGGTAGCGCACCGGCTCACCACGGCCGCGCGGGCCGACCGGATCGTCGTGATGGAACTCGGCCGGATCGCCGAGTCAGGCACCCACGAGGAACTGCTCGCCGCCGGCGGCGTCTACGCGGCGCTGTGGTCAGACTTCATCGGCCACGCCGAGCTGGTCGCCTGACCGTCAGCGCCGACTGTCCGTCAGCGCGGCCTCCCCGTGCCGCCTGCCCGTGCCGCCTGCCCGTGCCGCCTGCCCGTGCCGCCTGCCCGTGCCGCCTGCCCGTGCTGCCTGCCCGTGCTGCCTGCCCGTGCTGCCTGCCTTGCTTGCTCGCCTCGGCCACCGGGATCCCAAAGTGATTGGGAAATGAATACCAATTTGGTATCGTCAGGTTTATGAGCGTGCAGATCGCCGTGCGGCTCCCCGACAGCATGGTGGAATTCCTCGACCGGCTTGTGGCCGAGGGCCAGGCACCTAGCAGGGCTTCTGTTGTCGAACGTGCCCTGGCCAGGGAGTTCCGCCGTCAGATCGCGGCCCGGGATGCGGCCATCCTGGCCGAGGCCGGCGCGGACCCCGACATGGACAGCCTGGCGGACTATGCCGCGCGCAGCCCGCTGGACGTTGACTAGTGCGGCCGATCCATGCCGCCCGGCTGGACAAGGAACGGCCAGTCGTGGTCCTGACGAGAGAACTAGTGCGACCGCACATGGCGCGGGTGACGGTGGCGCCCATCACCACCACCGTCCGCGGCCTTTCGACCGAGATCCCGGTAGGACCGGCCAACGGCCTCGATCACGCCTGCGTCGTCAGCTGCGACAACATCGTGACGATTCCCGAGACCGCGCTGGGCCGTCAGATCGGCTACCTCCTGCCTGCGCAGGAAGCCGCCCTTACCGCAGCTATTCACGCCGCATTCGACCTCGACTAAGCCTCGGGTGCCGGTCGGCCTGCCGTCGGGCCGTCGGACAGCAGCCGTCGGTCGGCGGATCAGATCGCGTCCGCTTAAATCGCGTCCGCTTAAATCGCGTCCGCCCCGGCCCGTGCTGCGAGGGCTCCCCCGGCGTACCGGCCGTCAACAAGCACAGGCAGCCCATGGCCCAGAGGTGTCCGGCGACCTAGCGATGCGCTCCGCCGGCCACCAGGTCGTCATCCAGCCGCGGCATGTCATCCGGCCGCTGGCTCGCTGGCGAGGCATATCCGGACCGCATGGCGCGCACGTCGCGCGGGATGAGCGCGAGCGCGGTCGCCACCAGGATCAGCGCGGCGGCCCCGTACTGGGTGACCGACACGCCGATCACCGACGCGATCGGCCCGGCCACCAGGGCACCCACCGGCATCGCCATCACCGAGCCGAGGGCGTCGTAGGAGGAGACCCGGGCCAGCCGCTCCGGCGGGATCCTCCTGGCCAGCGCAACGGTCCACTGCACCATCATGATTTCCATCGTGATGCCGAGGCCGAACGAGGACAGGCAGACCACGGGAAGCGGCCAGAGCATGGCCAGCGATACCGGGGAGATCGCGATGGCCCCGCCGATCACCACGACGAACAGCATGGGCCGCCGCGGGCTGAACCGCAGCGATACCAGGCCGCCGACAATAAGGCCGACCGACTCGGCGGCAGTGATCGCGCCCCATGCGGCCGGGCCGCCGAGGTGCGTTTTGGCCACCACGGGGCCGAGTACCTGGAACGCCCCGTACCAGGCCATCAGGATGACGCCGAACTGCGCAACGATCGCCCACAGCCAGGTGTGCGAGCGGAACTCCGACCAGCCGTCACGCAGATCGCTGAGCATGCCCGAGTGATGCGCCCGCTCGACGGCGGCCGCGCGTATCCGTAGCAGCGGCGGGATCGTGCCGACCATACCGACTCCGCAGGCAGCCAGTGCCCAGCCGGGCCCGAACGCGGCAACGCAGACACCGGCCACGACGGCGCCGCCCATCTGGCCCCCGTTCATCGCCATTCGGCTCAGCGCACTGGCCTGCTGCATCTGCTCCGCCGGAACCACCCTGGGCAGGAGTGCCTGCGACGCCGGGTAGAAAATCGCCATGCCGGTCCCGGTCAGCGCCTCCAGCAGGATCATCTGCCACAGCCGCGGCTGGCCGGCCAGCACGAGTATCCCGAACGTTCCCTCGCCGAGCGCGATCATGATGTTCGCGGCGATGATGACCCGCTGCGGCGGTATCCGGTCCGCGACGACCCCGCCGAGCAGCGTGAAGATCAGCGCTGGCGCGATCTGCGCGGCCAGAACGTAGGAGAGCTCGGCAGTCGATCCGGTCGCGTCCAGCACAGCGAACGAGACACCGACGAGAGAGAACCCGAACGCCGCGGGCGCCAGCAGGCGCTCGGCGAGCAGAAGCCGGAAATCGCGGAAGGCGAGAACAGGAAAGCGGCGCATGAGCGCACGCGCAAACATCGACTTACGTCCGATCTGTCTTGGGCCGAGGCGGGTCTGTCTTGGGGCCGCGGCGGGATCCGATGCTAGCCAGGCAGGCTCCGGACCAGCAAACCCTTTACCTGGCTGCGGCCGGCTCCCCGATCGTATTCACCTGCGCCGGGGCCAGCGGCGGGTGACAACGCCGGGCGGGCCGCTGTGATTCCCGGGCTTCAGCCGACCGCCAGGCCACGCGCCCTCTGCCACGACAGCGGCCTTGCGTTCGTCCTTGCTGTGCTGCAACCATGCTTTGATCGGGTTGGACGCAGTTGGTGCTGCCCTGCTCGCAGATGATCTCCTGCTTGAAGGGGAGACACTTCAGTCTGTCTGGCGCTACGCCATCGTCCAGCTTCTTGACGACTACTCACATGATCTTGCCCGGGCCGGTGCCTCGGTCGCATCCCAGCGATTTGATCGCGAGCCGCCGACGACGCGTTCCGCCGAGGTGGATGCCGCGCTCGCCGCATTGGCGGAGTACCTCGCCCGGCGTGACAACTGGCCGCTGCCCTCCTGGGCGCGCAAGCCAGGGCGGTATTCTGCCCAGTGGTGGTTCGTGACGCCACTGCGCGGGATGCACCCAACCGCACTTCAGGAGTCCCCTCCGTCCTTCCGCACCAGGGGGGTCTTCATCACCCTCGGCGCTCTGAGCCGGGTATGACTCGGGGCCCGCTCTCCGCCGATGACATCCGCCGGTTGTTCGGAGAACTTGCATCTGAACTCGATGCAGCCGGGCAGCGGGCGGAGATTTTCCTCGTCGGCGGGGCCGCGATCGCGTTGTGCTTCGACGGACGGCGTATTGTCTTCCGTCGGCCGACGCTGGCCAGCCGCACTGAGCATCTTGTCCGGCCATCAGACCTACACGCCACGCGGGACCGTGTGTCCGGTCGATCGCGTGACTTTGTCCGCCTCGGTCGCGGCTCGATCAGGCGACGAAGATCTTCTGGCGGTGCCAGTCGAGGTACTTGCGTGCCGGAGGTTCGGCGTCTGCTGGCAGCAGCAGCACATCACGCAGTGGCGGGCGGCCGTAGTACTGCCGGGCCATCGGGTCGGCCCGGACGGCTTCCGCCAGCGGGCGGGCTACGTGGATGCGGAGCCCGCCGTTGACCGTGAGCAGGCCGGTATCGAAGGCGACATCGTGCGCGGGACAGGCGGCCAGGCCGTTTCGGTGATCGAGACGCTCGCCAGACGTGCTGTCCTTCCATGGCTTGATGTGGCCGGCCAGGAGCATGCGTTTCGCCCCGAATGCGGAGGGTGCCAATCCGCAGAAGACGCACCTGTCTCCGCAGTTTCGCAGCACATGAAGGGCGAAGACGTGTTGCCCGACCCGGGCTGCCGCCATCAGGATCCGCTCGGTCTCCTGCTCGGACAGGCCCCCCTCCGGTGCGTGGCGCGCCAGTTGCGCGCTCAGGCTCGCCTCCATCGTGGAGAGGTCAAGTTCCTCCTGACCGAGCAGGGTCAGTTCACCGCCGTGCTCGAAACCGAGAAAGTCTGGCAGGACGTCAGGGCCGATTCCCTGCGTGCGGGCGGCATGCAGGATCGTCCGGTAGACATGCGTGAAGCGCCTAGGGTCATCCCGCAACACGGCACCGGCGAGAGCGTCCCACCGGGCTCCGTGCGAGCGGGAGCCATCCAGGTTGGCCATTTTCGCCAGCACACTCGATGGCCTGCGCGAAAACAGGCGGGCCAGCGCCGGGACTGGCTCCGGCGCACGGTGTGCCGTCGAGCCGCCGTAATGCCGGTGGTTGATCAGGAACGACGCGGCGAGGCAGAGCAGCGTCTCCACGGGCGTGAACGCCACCTGGCGTTCGCCGGGCGCGACGCCGCGGCGGTGCAGCAGGGCACCGAACTGCTCGCTGGCCTGGCCGACCGTCAGGTCCAGGTAGTCCGCGAGGTCCGCCACAAATGGTGACGTTACTCGCCGGCCACATCGCGGCGGGTTCTTTGAGATCGTGGAGGATCCGCACCCTCTGGCCGGCCAGATCCTCCACGATCATGGAAGATGCTCGGCATGACGATTCAAACGGGCCAGCAGTCTGCTGCCAGCCCCGGTCCGCCGCCGCAGATGCGGCCCGCGCTGGCCGCGTTGCGCGAGCAGCCGATTCCGGCCACCAGCAAGGGGTTCGGCCGATTCGGAGCCGGCGTCACCGCAGCCACAGCCACAGCCAACGGGACCACAGCCGACGGCACCCCCGCCGACGGCACCCCTGCCGACGGCACAATAACTTCGGCCGGCCTGGCTGAACGCCGCCCGTACCTGCTCGGCCCGGACTTCATGCTGCCGGTTCTCGTCCTGCGGGAGGCAGCACTGCGGCAGAACATCACGGCGATGGCCGGTTACTGCGCATCGGCCGGGGTCGGGCTGGCGCCGCACGGCAAGACCACCATGGCGCCGCAGATCATCGCCCGTCAGCTTGCGGCCGGTGCCTGGGGCATGACGGCGGCGACCATCGCCCAGGTCCGGGTCTTCCGCGCCTTCGGCGTGCCGAGGGTGCTGATCGCCAACGAGCTGGCCGACCGCGGCGGGATCGAGTGGCTGGCTGCCGAGCTAACAGCCGATCCCGGCTTCGAGTGCTACGCCTACGTGGACAGCGCGGCGGGAGTAACGCTCCTGGACGGGCTGCTGCGCGCGGCCGGCGCCCGGCGGCCGCTGCCGGTCCTGGTCGAACTCGGCCAGCCGGGCGGACGCACCGGCTGCCGGAGCATTGACGAGGCGCTCGCCATCGCCCGGATCGTCCGGTCCACCAGCTCGCTGCGGCTGGCCGGCGCGGCGGGCTTCGAGGGGAACATTAACGCCGGCAGCGCCGCCGCCACCGTGACCGCCGTCGCCGCGTTCTGCCGGGAGCTGCGCACGCTGGGCGACCTGCTGCCCGTCGACCCAGCCGGCACCCCGCACATTGTCAGCGCCGGCGGCAGCGCGTATTTCGACATCGTGGCGGGAGAACTCACGGCCGTCCGGGCTGGCCGCCGCAGACCCGAGGTGCTGCTCCGCAGCGGTGCCTACGTAACTCATGACCACGGCCTTTACGCAGCCATCGGCCCCGGTCCCGGCCGGCCAGGCCGGACTGGCCCGGCGCTGATGCCCGCGTTCGAGTTGTGGGCGCCTGTCCTGTCCCGGCCTGAGCCGGGCATCGCGGTGGCGAGCGCGGGCCGCCGTGACGTGGGATTCGACCAGGGCATGCCGGTGCCGATCCGGATCCGGCACGCGGACGGGCTGGAAACGCCCGCGGGCCGGCTGCTGGTCACCAAGCTCGACGATCAGCACGCGCACCTGAGCGTCCCGGCCGAGTCGCCGCTCGCCCCCGGCGACCTGATCTGCCTGGGCATCTCGCACCCGTGCACCACATTCGACAAGTGGCGGGTCATTCCGGTGGTAGACGAGGAGTACCGGGTAATCGAAGCCATCCACACGTTCTTCTGAGCAGACCTAACGCTGGCAGACCGAACGCTGAGCCGGCCGAACGCTGAGGTGGCGTCACATGACGGCGAGCTGCCCGCCGTCGATGACCAGCGCCGCGCCGTGGATGAACGATGCGTCGTCGGACGCGAGGAAGGCGTAGGCGGCGGCGACCTCCGCAGCCTGACCTACCCGGCGAAGCGGGATGCGGTCCCTGGCGTACGCCTCCTCGAAGTCATCGCCGCCGATGCCAGCCGCGATGGCGGCGTTCAGCGGGGTACGGATGTATCCGGGGCAGAGCGCGTTCACCCGGATGCCGTAGCAGCCAAGCTCGACGGCCATGGTCTTGGTCAGCAGCAGGACACCGCCCTTGGACGCGTTGTAGTGGGCGTAGTCCTCCTCGCCAGCGATTCCGTTGGTCGAGCACATGTTGACGATCGCGCCGCCGGTGCCCTGCTGCTGCAGCAGCCTGCTGACGGCCTGGGCAACCAGGAACATGCCGCGCAGGTTCACCGCGATGATGCGATCCCACTCCCCCGGCGTGATGTCGAGGAAGGCGCTGCGCCGTGACGTGCCCGCGTTGTTGATCAGGATGTCCAGGCCGCCGAGCGCTTCCTGCGCCGCCGCGACGATCCGGGTCACGTCCGCCTCGGTGCTGACATCCCCGGCCAGCCCGGCAATCTCGCCCCGGTGCCGCAGGCCGGCCACGGCCCCGTCCACCTCGCCGGCGTCAAGCCCGGCGATGAAAACCCGGGATTCCTCCGCGAGGAACCGCTCTGCCGCGGCCAGGCCGATCCCGCTGCTGCCGCCGCTGATCAGGACCCGCCGCCCGGCTAGTCCGCGCATCGCCGCTCCTCTCGTCCGTGGCCCTTTCCGGAGGCCAAGTTAGCGACGATCCACCATCTGGTCTATCATTCCGTCCAGCGGAATCTGGGTGAAAATGGCCTAGCGGGGGGCGGAGCGCACAGTGGACACGGATGAGTCGCCGGTAGCGAGCGTGGACCGGGCGCTGCGGATCCTTACGGTGGTAGGCAGCGCGTCCAGTGGCCTCTCGCTTGACGAGCTGTCCGGCCGCCTCGACATCCCCAAGAGCTCGCTGCACCGCATTCTGGCAGCGCTCAAGTACCGGGGATTCATCGCCCAGCCCGAGACGGCCGGATCGTACTTTCTCGGCACCGAGTTGCTGGCCACCGCGTTCCGCTTCTACGACACGCTCGACCTGCGGGCGCTCATCCACCCGCTGCTGGCCCGGCTGAGCGGGGAACTGCGCGAAACCACCCACATGGCCGTGCTGGACGGCGCCGAGGTCGTGTACCACGACAAGATCGCGGCCTCGCACACGATCACGATGACCTCAGTGATCGGGGGACGCAATCCGGCGCATGCCACCGGTGTCGGCAAGGCACTGCTCGCCTGGACGTATCCCACCGACGACGCAGTGCGGGCATGGGCCGCGCTATGGGCCCCGCTGAAGGCGGTTACGCCGAGCACGATTACGTCCGTGCCGCGGCTGGCCGAGGAGCTTGCGCTCGTGCGCGAGCGCGGATACGCCGTGGATGTGGAGGAGAACGAGATTGGCGTGCGGTGCGCCGCCGTGCCGATCTTCCTCGGACGCTCGGTCCCGGCTACCGCCGTGAGCGTCACGATGCTCGGGGCGCGGGCGGAGGCGGGCAGGCTGGCCGAGGTTGGCGACTTTCTTCGCCGGACGGTTGCCGAGTGGTCCGCCGGGCGGACAGCCTGAGCCTGGCATTGACACGGCCGGGCCGGCCTGAGATCGTCCAAGGCTAGGAATGCTATTCCGTCACATGGAACGCTGGCCGGAGGAGGGACCGTTCATGGCCAACCGCGCCGTCAGCAGCAGTCAGCCGGTCCAGCTGCCAGTGCCCATCGCGGCGCTGGGCGAGGGACCACACTGGGACGTCGCAAGCAGCGCCTTGTACTGGGTAGATGTCCCGGCTGGCCGGGTGCACCGGCTGGCTGACGACGGCGGGCACGTCAGCTGGGACGCCGGGCAGCCGGTCGGCGCGGTTGTCCCGCGGGCCAGCGGCGGACTGGTCCTTGCGGCCAGGGACGGCTTCCTGGCCATGGACACCGGCACGGGCGCGGTCACCCCGCTGGCCCCCGTCGAGGCAGACAGGCCGGGCAACCGGATGAACGACGGTTCCTGCGACCGGGCCGGCCGGTTCTACGCGGGCACCATGGCCGCCGACGAGTCCCCCGGGGCAGGCTCGCTGTACCGGCTGGATCCTGATCTCCGGCTGACCCGGCTCTTCGACGGCGTCGGGATATCCAACGGAATCGGCTGGAGCCCGGATGAGACGCGGATGTACTACGTCGACTCGCTGGCCTACCAGGTCGACGTGATGGACTACGACCCGGCGACCGGCGAGATCGGCCGCCGCCGCTGCCTCGCCACCCTGGGCAACGGCGAGGTCGTCCCTGATGGCCTGACCGTGGATGCCGAGGGCTGCATATGGGTGGCCATCTGGGGCGGCGGTGCCGTGCAGCGTTACCGGCCGGACGGCCGGCTGAAGCAGATCATCGAACTGCCCGCCGCCCACGTCACCAGCTGCGCGTTTGGCGGCAAGGACCTGGACGTGCTCTACATCAGCACGGCCGCCGGGCACGGTGCGGCAGCCGGCGCGCTGTTCGCGTGCCGGCCCGGCGTCACCGGCCAGGAGTGTCATCCCTTCCGCGGCTGACGGGCCGCCGCGGCAGCGCCACGAGTTGAAGTCCCACGAGTGAAGCGCCACGAGTGAAGCGCCGGCGCAGAGCCGGCCGAGATGCGGCACCCGCCAGAGATACGCAGATACCGGCAGAGAACTGCCGCCTGAGACGGAGGTCCCGTGACCCGCATGACGGAAGTGCCCAGGTGAAGGCGCTGGTGTTCACCGGCGCCTGCTCGGTCGAGATGCAGGACGTTCCCGAGCCCGAGCTGGCCGATGGCGATGTCCTCGTGCACGTGCGCGCGGTCGGCATCTGCGGCAGCGAGCTGCATGGCGCCCGCCATCCCGGCTTCCGCAAGCCGCCGCTGATCATGGGGCACGAGTTCGCCGGGACCAGCGACGGCGGTGACCGCGTTGTCATCAACCCGATGCTGTCCTGCGGCCATTGCGAGCTGTGCCTGGGCGGGCTCCGGCAGGTCTGCCGGGAGCGGCAGATCATCGGCGTGCACCGCGCTGGCGGGTTCGCCGAGCGGGTGGCCGTGCCGGGCTCCACGCTGCGCCCGCTGCCGGACTGGCTCAGCTGGGAGGCCGCGGCGATGGTCGAGCCGGCGGCGAACGCGGTGCACGCCTGGAATCTCGCCCGCGCCGGAGCCGGATCCGGAGGCCGCGCCGGAGCAGCGGGCGGAGCCGGGACAGGCGCCAGGGCCGCGGTGCTCGGCTGCGGCGCCATCGGATTGCTCTGCCTCCTCACCGCGCTGGACGGCGGGGCCGCCAGCGTGGACGTGACCGACCTGGATCCCGGCAGGCTCGCCCGGGCGCGGCAGCTCGGCGCCGCCGCCGCCGGGCCGGGGCTTGACGGCGAGTACGACGTGATCTTCGACGCGGTCGGCTCGCCAGTCACCCGCGCCGCGTCGGTCCAGCATCTGCGGCCCGGCGGGACCGCCGTCTGGCTCGGCCTGGCGGAGGATACGGCGGGGTTCGATGCGAATGCCCTGATCCGGGCGGAAAAACGGGTGCAGGGCTCGTTCGCGTACAGCGACGAGGAGTTCGCCCGCGCCGCCGAACTGCTGCGCGGCTGGGATCTGAGCTGGACATCGCCGTACCCGCTGACCGAGGGCGCGGAGATCTTCACCGGGCTGATGAACGGGGGCCTGGACCCCGTCAAGGCACTCCTCGTCCCCTGACACGCACCCGTTACCCACCGGACACGCCGAGCTTTTCTGCGACCCTTGACGCCTGCCTAACGCAGGTGGACAATCGGCCAAAGCTCTAGCAGAACGGCGATCCGTATGACGGAATTGCCGGATCTGGGCCGCCGGACGGTGAGGCCATGCCGCGCCGCTGACGGCGCGAGCATGACGAGAGGTACCCGATGAAGAGACTCGGCGTGGCAGCGTCCATCGCACTCGTCCTGCTGGCGGCCGCGTGCGGCTCGGGGGGCGCCGGCGGCTCGGCCGCGCCGGACGGTGTCGTCAACCTGGTGCTGTGGATGGGCTACACCCCGCCACCGCCGGCCAGCCAGGGAGCGGAGTACGAGTCGCTGAAAGGCCTGATCGCTGACTTCACCAGGCTGCACCCGAAGATCCACATCAAGATGGAGTACGTCGACAACGACTACGCGCTGCAGAAAGTGACCGTTGCGCTGCAGGGCAACGAGCAGCCGGACATCTCCTACCAGTACGGCACCAACATGCCGCAGGTCGCCCAGGCACCCGAAGTAGTCAACCTGACCAAGATCATCAAGCAGCCGGCCTACGGCTGGAGCGACTTCACGCCCGGCGAGCGAGACGTCGCTACCGTCGGCGGCAAGGTCCTCGGCATCCCGGCCCTGGTCGACAACCTGGCGGTGGTCTACAACAAGACGCTGTTCGCCCAGCACCACCTGGCGACCCCCGGGCCGGACTGGACCTGGAGCCAGCTGGTCGCCGACGCGAAGGCCATTTCCGACCCGGCGAAGAAGATCTTCGGCCTCACCTTCCCCGCTGACGGCAGCGAGACCACGGTCTGGGAGTACGAGGCAATGCTCTGGGAGGCCGGCGGTCATCTGCTCAACGCCAGCGACAGCAAGGCAGCCTTCAACTCGGCCGCTGGGGTGCGCGCCCTGACCATGCTGCGGCAGATGCAGCAGGCCCACTCTCTCTACCTGGACTTCCATCCCGATGCCGGGACGAGCGAGAGCCTGTTCAACTCCGGCAAGCTCGGCATGATCATCACCGGGCCATGGGACCTGTCCAGCTTCCCCGCCGTGCACTACGGCGTGCAGATCATGCCGTCGTTCAACCCCGGCGGCAGCCACCAGACGATCTCCGGGCCGGACAACTGGGTCGTCTTCAACAACGGCCCGGCCCGGGTCAAGGCCTCCCTGCAGTTCCTGCAGTTCCTGGTCCAGCCGGCCAACCTGCTGAAGAACTCGCTGGCCACCGGCGACCTGCCGACCAGGCTGTCGGTGCAGAAGCTGCCCGGCTTCGCCGAGTTCAACAAGAAGTACCCGGGCGCCGGGCTGTTCGCGCAGAACCTGCATAACGTGCTCCAGGCACGGCCGCAGATCCCGCAGTACCCCCGGATATCCGCAGCCCTCGGCCGGGAGGTCGTCGCGGCGCTGCTCGGCCAGGCGAGCCCGCAGGCGGCCCTGAACTCGGCGGCGCAGCAGGCCAACACCTACCTCGCCACGCCGGGCGGGTGACAGCGGCCCCGGCGGCGGCCAGCCGGCCGCGCACCCGCCGGATTCGCCGGATACTCGAATCCGAGCACCTGTCTGGCTGGGCGTTCGCGTTCCCCGCGGTATTCCTGATCTTCGTGTTCGGTATCGTCCCGCTGATCTGGTCAGCGCTGCTGTCGTTCCAGCAGACCAACCTGATCTCGCCGCCGCACTGGATCGGCGTGGCCAACTTCCGGGCACTGGCCAGCGACCCGCTGTTCCGCCAGTCGGTCATGCACAGCCTGGTCTACACGGCGCTCTTCGTGCCGATCTCGGTCGCGGGCGGCCTGTTCACGGCGATCGCGCTGAACCGAAAGATCCGCGGCGTCCGGTTCTACCGCACCGCCGTCTTCGTGCCCGTCATCCTGTCCACCATCGCGACCGCGATCATGTTCCTGTGGCTGCTCGACCCGAACTTCGGCCTGGTCAACTTCCTGCTGGGCGAGATCGGCCTCGGGCCGTACGGGTTCTTCGACAGCGCTAACGGCGCCCTCTACTCCATCGTCGGGATGACGGTGTGGGGCTGGCTGGGCTTTGACGTGATCGTCTACCTGGCGGCTCTGCAGGGCATCCCGCCGACGCTGGTCGAGGCAGCGGAGATCGACGGCGCCCGGACCTGGGGCATGTTCCGCAACATCACGCTGCCGCTGCTCGGACCGGCGACGCTGTTCCTGGTGGTGTGGTCGTCCATCAACGCCCTGCAGCTCTTCGACGAGGTCTACTTCCTCACCAAGGGCGGTCCCGGCACCGCCACCTACGTGGTCGTCTACTACCTCTACAGCCTCGCCTTCAACGACGGGGTGGCCGGCTATGCGGCAGCCATCGCCTATGTCCTGCTCGTCGCGATCATGAGCCTCACCCTGGTGCAGCTCTGGGTCGGCAAGCGGCTCGTCTACTACGCATCATGACCAGCAGCAGCGTCCCCGCAGCCCGCGTGCCCGCGCAGGAGCCCGGAGAAAAGAAAGGGGCAGAACGGGGCAACCGGGCCAACTCGCGACGACAGCGCGAATCGTCCGGCGGGTTCCTGTTCAGCCCCTGGCACCTGGTGCTGATCCCGATCGCGCTCGTGATGCTGGTCCCGATGGTGTGGATGCTCGCGACGTCGCTGGAGACGCTGAACGAGACCCGGCATTTCCCGCCGATCATCTTCCCGCACACGCTGCGCCCAGCCAATTACTCGGACGTGCTGACCCAGGCGCCGTTCGCCCGCTGGTTCGTCAACACGATGATCGTGACCGTCGTGACGGTGGTCGGCAACCTGCTGTTCTGCAGCCTGGCCGGCTACGCCTTCGCCCGGATCAAGTTCTTCGGCCGCGAGATCGTGTTCGTGATGATCCTGGCCACGCTGATGATCCCGTTCCAGGTGGTGATGATCCCCACCTTCATCATCGTCAAGGACCTCGGGATGATCAACACGCTGTACGCGCTGATCGTGCCGAACCTGGCCGGGGCATTCGGCATCTTCCTGCTGCGGCAGTTCTTCCGCACCCTGCCGGTCGAGCTGGAGGAGGCAGCCAGGATCGACGGGGCCTCCCGCCTGTCCGTGCTGTTCAAGATCGTCCTGCCGCTGTCCGGCCCGGCGCTGGCGACCCTCGCCGTGATCACGTTCCTGTGGACCTGGAACGACTTCCTCTGGCCGCTGATCACGATCTACACGCCGAACAACATGACGCTCCAGCTCGGTCTCGCGACGTTCGAGGGAACGCACCAGACGAGCTTCAACCTGCTGATGGCCGCCAACGTGATGAGCATGCTGCCGGTGCTGCTGCTGTTCTTCCTCGCGCAGCGCTACTTCATCCGCGGGATCGCGACGTCGGGACTGAAGGGCTGACATGGCGGACGTGGCATTCGAGAACGTCAGCAAGGAGTTCCCCGGCGGGACGTTCGCCGTCGACGACCTGACGCTCGGCATTCCGGACGGGGAGTTCCTCATCCTGGTCGGGCCGTCCGGCTGCGGGAAGACGACTGCGCTGCGCCTGATCGCCGGCCTGGAGAAGCCGACGGCGGGCACGATCCGGATCGGCACAGAGACGGTGAACGGCATCTCGCCGCGGGACCGGGACATCGCGATGGTGTTCCAGAACTACGCGCTGTACCCGCACATGACCGTGTACCGGAACCTGGCGTTCGGGCTCCGGGAACGGCGGACGCCCAAGCGGGAGACCGACCGGCGGGTCCGCGAGATCAGCTCGGTGCTGAGCCTGGACGAGTTGCTGAAGCGCCGGCCTGCCCAGCTGTCCGGCGGCCAGCGGCAGCGGGTGGCGATGGGACGCGCCCTGGTGCGCGAGCCCAAGGTGTTCCTGCTGGACGAGCCGCTGTCGAACCTGGACGCCAAGCTGCGGGTGCAGATGCGGGCCGAGCTGAAGCGGCTGCACAAGCGGGTGGGCATCACCACGGTGTACGTGACCCACGATCAGGTCGAGGCGATGACGCTGGCCGACCGGATCGTCGTGATGTCGGCGGGAAAGGCCCAGCAGATCGGCACGCCGCAGGAAGTGTTCTCCCGGCCGGTGAACCTTTTCGTGGCCGGCTTCATCGGCAGCCCGGCGATGAACCTGCTGCAGGGCCGGGCCGGGCCGGCTCCGGACGGGATCGGGAAAACGCAGGTCACCGCCGGTGAACTGTGCTTCGAGCGGGCGGGCGTGCCGAGCGGCGATGTGGTGGTGGGAATCCGCCCCGAATCGATGGTGCCCGGCGGCGAGGACCTGCCCGGGCCGTCGCTCGACCTCGAAATCGAGCTGGTGGAGCCGCTGGGCGAGTCGGCTCTGGTGCACGGCACCGTCGCCGGAACGGCGGCGCGCAGCGGGGCCGAGGAGGAGCAGGCGATCCTGATCGACGAGACATCACGCGCCCAGGTGACGGCGATCTTCCCGGCCTCGCTGCAGTCCCGCACCGGTGACCGGGTGCGGGTGCGGGTGGACCCGGAGCGGATCTACCTGTTCGATGCGGCAACCGGCGAGGCGATCTGGCCATGACTGACGAGGCGGAGGCGACGGCGATGGGAACGACCACAGCGACAGGCACGGGGGGCACGACAACGGGGGCACGACAGTGACGGCCACCGGCGCGACGGCGAGAGGCGCAGGCGCAGCCGCGCCCAGGATCGTGATCGTGGGCGCGGGCGGCTGGGTGTTCCCGGTAGAGCTCACCAGGGACATCCTGTCGTTCCCGGCGCTGAGCGGCTGCACCCTCGTGCTCTACGACATCGACATCGACGCGGCCGCCAAGACGGCGAAGGCGGCCGAGCAGCTGATCGAGATCGGCGGGCTGGCGGCCAGGGTGGAGATCCCGGCCGACCTGCCGGCCGCGCTGCGGGGTGCTGACTTCGTGCTGACGGTGTTCCAGGTGGGAGGGGTCCGGGCCTACGCCCATGACCTGCTGATCCCGCGCGAGTACGGGATCGACCAGATCGTCGGCGACACGCTGGGGCCTGGCGGCGTCTTCCGCGGGCTGCGGACGATCGAGGCGCTGCGGGTGGTGGCGCAGACCATGCTGGCCGAGTGCCCAGGCGCGCTGCTGCTGAACTACACCAACCCGATGTCGCCCAACATCTGGGCTACCGACCTGCTCGGCGTCAACGTGATCGGGCTGTGCCACAGCGTGCAGAACACCGCTGAACTGCTCGCGCACGAACTCGGCGTGCCGCTGGAAGAGGTGACCTTCGACTCTGCCGGGGTGAACCACACGGCATGGTTCACCACCTACCGGCGCGGCGCCGAGGACCTGATCCCGCGGATCAGGTCGGTGATGCGGGCCAGGTACCTCGACGAGACCGAGCCGCTGCTGCCCCGCTCCGATGACCCGTACGAGAGCATCGAGCGGGTGCGCGCCGAGCTGATGGAGCTCACCGGCTTCTTCCACACCGAGTCCAGTCATCACGCGAGTGAGTACTGGGCCTGGTTCCGCAAGACCCCGGAGCTGACCAGCCACTACCTGGACCGGCACTGGGACAACCTGCAGATTTCCAGCACCGTCGACAAGGAGCAGACCGACCAGGAGTTTGTCGACGAGGCACGTCGCGACGGCATCCTGCACGGCGGCGAGTTCGCCGCGCCGATCATGGACAGCGTGGTCACCGGCACGCCGCGGATCGTTTATGTCAACGTCCGCAACGACGGCCTGATCACGAACCTGGCGCCGGACGCGTGCGTCGAGGTGGCCTGCGTCGCCGACCGGGCGGGCGTCCGGCCCATCCGCTATGGCGCGCTGCCGCCTGCCTGCGCGGCGCTGAACGAGGTGCAGATCGCCGTGCAGCGCCTGACGGTGCGAGCCGCGATGACCGGCAGCCGCGAGCTCGTGCACGCCGCCGTCGCGCTGGATCCGCTCACGAGCGCCATGTCGACGCTGCCGAAGATTCACGAGATGACGGACAAGATGCTGGCCGCCGAGGCCGAGTGGCTGCCGCAGTTCGGGCCGTCGGCGCGGCGCTACGCAGGCGACGGCTATCTCGCCGGGCCCCGGCAATGATCCGGCCAGCCGGACGGCGGATCCGGCTGCCGGCGGCGGCCGCCGTGACCCTGGCCCTCGGCCTCACCGCGGCGGGCGCCGCCCCTGCCGCCACGGCCGCGACCGGGGCATCCGCGGCCAGCGGGGTATCCGCGGCCAGCGGGGCGTACGGGACCATGGCAGCATCTGGGACAAAAACAGCGCGAGTGACAGCGAGGACAGAAGGGGCAGAGGCGACAGCAAGGACAGGAGGGACAGCAGAGGCAACGGTTCCGGCTGACGCGAGACCGCTCGCCGCGACCGCGTCCCTGGCGGACATCGCAGCGCCGGTCGCGCGCGGGGGACTGCGGATCATGGGCAGCCTGCGGGACGGCGGGGTCGTGCACGCGAGCGGGCTCTCCTGGCGGCCTGGCCGGCTGTCACGCGGCCAGCGGCTACTCAGCTTCGAGGTCAGCTACGGCTGGCGTGCATGCGCGCGGCGCCACGCAGGCTGCGTGAACGCGGCGGACAGGACGGCGACGCCGTTCGCGGCCCGCCGTTACATCGTCGGTCACGCCGACACGGGGAAGCATCTCCGGCTGAACGAGACGGCAGCCGAAGTCGTGGAGACCAGCCCCGCGGATTTTTCGTTCAAAGTTATTCGCGACTCCGTCTCTTTTACGACGCGCGCTACCGTGCGGGCCTTCCGCCCCGGCAGGCGGCCGGTCACCGAGTTCGTCAACGGCCTGCCCGAGCACCGCACCGGGTCGGCGGAGGAGTACTTCGAGGTCGACCCGCCGCACTACAACGCCGCGGACGGAAGGCCCGCGCAGCGGTACCGGATCGATGGCCGGGCCTGGCGGCCGCTGCCGAGTGACCGCGTCTTCTACACCGGCAAGCTCCGCACCGGACGGCACCGCGTGGCCGTGCGGACCTCGAACCGGGCCGGGACGACGATCCGCAGGTTCGGCTGGCGGGTCGTTCCGCTGCCAGCGCCGAGGCCGTGCCGGCGGCCGGCCGGCCAGTCCTGCTGGTATCCCCCGCATCTGGACAGCACCGGCCACCCGATGCGCTGGGACTGGCAGATCGGCCGGGTCATCCCGCTGCAGCGCACCGGCGCGAGCGCGGTCGACATCTACGACATCGACGGCTTCCTCACCACCCGCCGCGAGGTCCGCCAGATCCACACCAGCTGGCAGGCCAGCACGCTGGCGCACCCGAAGGCAGTCTGCTACCTGGACCTGGCCTGGGAGGACTACCGGCCCGACGCCAGCCCGGCGCCGCGCGGCAGGTACTTCCCGGCCGCCGCGCTTGGGAAGGTCTACTACGGCTACCCGCAGGAGCGCTGGGTGGACTTCCGCCAGCTCAACGAGCTCAAGCCGATGCTGAACGAGCGCATCAGCATGTGCGCAAGGAAGGGGTTCGACGCCGTCGAGCTTGACGACATCGACAGTTTCGATCCCGCGTCCACCACCGGATTCCACCTCACCCCCGGTGACGGCCAGAACTTCCTCGCGTACGCCTTCAACCTGGTGCACCGCTACGGGATGACCGTGCTGTGGAAGAACACCCCCGGCCTGGCCTGGTGGGGCGTCAAGTACACCGACGGGGCGATCGTGGAGGAGTGCTACGTCTACCACGAGTGCTTCGCCTCCTGGCAGCGCGGCAGCAGGCAGGACGGGATCACCTGCTCGAAGCTCACCGGCCGGACGCCGTGCGGCTGGGACGTCTTCACCGCCGACAAGACTGCGAAGCAGCCGATCGGCAAGTGGGTCGGCGAGGCCGAGTACCAGCAGGACAGGTACGTCTGCAGCCCGGGCACCCAGTGCCCGCGCAAGCGGGAGTTCGCCACCTTCTGCCGCCGGGTCTACGCGCCCGCCAACGGGTTCGCGGCGGTCAAGTTCGACGTCGACCTGAACGGCAAGATGTTCTACCCGTGCCCGAAGGGAACGTGAGCCCTCGCAGCTCATGGTGGTGAATCCCCCCGGAGCCCGGGCTCATGGTGGTGAATCCCCGGATTGAGCACCTTCTATGGTGAGCGCTCCGGGGTTTCACCACCTTCACGCGGGGACGGTTATGGTGCCGTTGTTTCTGATGGGAACTGAGTGGCGGACGGGACATTTGTGACTGCCGCCGGGACGGGCGGGGCGCTGGTTTTCCTCGTCCATCGGTGGAGCGCGGCGCGTAGCTGATCGGGATCGATGGGCTTGGTCAGGTAGTCGTCCATGCCGGCCGCGAGGCAGCGCTGCCTGTCCTCGGCAAGGGCGCCGGCGGTCATGGCGATGATCGGGATGTGCTGGCCGGGGCGCTCTTTGCGACGCAGCTCGGCGGTGGCGGCGTAGCCGTCCATCTTGGGCATCTGGCAGTCCATCAGGATGGCCTTGTATGGCCGGGTGGTGGCCAGCTTCACGGCTTCGATCCCGTTGCGGGCGATGTCGACGCCGTAGCCGAGAATACTGAGGTTATCCGCGGCGACCATCTGGTTGATCTCGTTGTCCTCGGCTAGCAGGACCACGCCCCGGTCGACCCGGGCGCGGTTGCCTTCCGGTCTGGGCGGGGCCCGCCGGGCCGCAGCGGCGGCATCGGGGTCGAGGATGTCGAGCAGGCAGTTATATATCTGTGACGGGCAGAGTGGCTTGGGCAGCACGGCCACGGCGCCAGCGGCAGCGGCGGCTTCATCGTCGGTGTAGGTGCCCGAGGTGAGCAGGACGAGCTTGGTGGCGGCCACGGCGGGGTCGGCGATGATCTGCTGGCTGAGGTGGACTCCGTTGAGACCGGGCATGTGCTGGTCGACGACGGCCACGGCGAAGGGCTGGTGCTGCTCGGCGGCGTCGCGCAGCAGGTCCAGCGCGGTGTAGCCATCAGCCACCGCCGTCGGGTCCATTCCCCAGGCGCTGGCGTGCTCGCTGATGAGTTGCCGGCAGGTGGCGCTGTCATCGACGATGAGCAGCCGGCGGGCGGACAGGAAGCTGCCCGGCAGGACCCGGGAGGCGGGCGGGTTGGGTTGCGGCGCGAGCGGGATGGTGAAGGAGAACTGGCTGCCCTGGCCGGGCCGGCTCTGCACGTCGAGCTGGCCGCCCATCAGCTCGACGAGCTGGCTGGCGATGGGCAGCCCGAGCCCGGTGCCGCCGAACTGGCGGTTGGCGGAGGCGTCGACCTGGGCGAAGGCCGTGAAGAGGCGCGGCAGGTCGTGGGGGGCAATCCCGATGCCGGTGTCGATGACGGCGAAGCTGACGCGCGGCCCGCCGTCGGGAGCGTCAGCCACGGGCGTGGCACGGATCAGTATTTCGCCGTGCTCGGTGAACTTCACGGCGTTGCCCAGCAGGTTGAGCAGGGCCTGGCGGAGCCGGCCGGCATCGCCGCGCACGGCGACGGGAAGCCGGGGCGGGTAGTAGCCGACGATTTCGAGTTCCTTGTCGCGGCCGGCCTCGGCGGCGACCTGGACGACTGATTCGAGCAGCGCGTCGAGCTCGAAGTCGGCCTCGACAATGACGATCTTCCCGGCCTCGATCTTGGAGAAGTCGAGGATGTCGTTGATGATGGTGAGCAATGCCTGGCCGGAGCTGCGGATCGCCCGGGCGTAGCGCTGCTGGGCCGGCTGCAAGGGGGTGTCCAGCAGCAGGGCGGTCAGTCCGATGACGCCGTTCATCGGGGTGCGGATCTCGTGGCTGACCATGGCGACGAACTGCGACTTGAGCTGGGCCGCCGCCAGTGCCTCGTCGCGGGCGCCGGCCAGCGCCTGCTCGGCCTGCCTGCGCTCGCTGACGTCGCGGGCGATGGAGGCGGCTCCGACAACTGTCCCGCTGCTGTCACGGATCGGTGAGATGCTCACCTCGACCTGCCGGAGGGTGCCGTCCTTGTGCAGCCGGACTGTGTCGCGGTGGCCCGCCGCTATGCCCCGGCTAACGCGGCCGAGAATTTCCTCCATCTCGCCGGGCCGCTCGGGTGCGGTAATCAGGCGGATGGACTGGCCGACGGCTTCCACGGCCCGGTAGCCGTAGTTGCGTTCGGCGGCGGCGTTCCAGCTGATGATGGTGCCGTCGAGGGTCATGCCAATGATGATGTCCTCGGTGCTGTCAACGATGGCGGCCAGCAGGGACCGGGCCTGGTCGGCCTGACGCTGCTCGGTGGTGTCCCGGGCCACCGCGTAGACCGTGTCGCTGTCCGGGATCGGGGTGGCATTCCAGCTCAGCCACCGGTATGACCCGTCCCGGCATCGGTAGCGGTTGTCGAACGCCACCGTGATCTTGCCATCGGTCGCCTGAGCGGCTGCCTCGGAACCGGTCCGGCCGACGTCGTCGGGATGGATGAGCTCCAGGTAAGGCCTGGCGCACAGTTCGTCGATGGTATAGCCGAAGGTGCGCTCCCAGGCTGGGTTCAGGCGCTTGAAGTAGCCGTCGGTCCCGGCGATGCACAGCAGGTCGGTGGAGATGTCGAAGAAGTGGTCCAGCTGGTCGGCGGCGCGCCGCCGTTCGGCCTCCACGCGGTTGTGCTCGGTAAGGTCCCGGTAGGTGCCGACGATCATCCGCAGCCCGGCCTCGTTGCGCACCGGAGCCGTCGTACTCGCCACTTCGATGTCTGTGCCGTCTGGACGGCGGATGATCATGTCGAACTCAATGTCGGACTCGGCAGTCAGCGCGGCAGCGACCCTTGCCGCTCCGTCAGCCAGTTGCGCTGACGACCACCATGGATAAGGCGGTTTGAGGCCGATCACGTCGCGAGCGGAGAATCCGGTGATCTCGCACCAGCGCGGGTTTACCTGCAGCACCTCACCGGCCGGGCCGAGGGCGATGACCCCTTCGCGCAGCGAGCGCAATACCGTCTGGCTGAAGTCACGCTCGTCGCTCAGCGCGTGGCCTGCCCGGTCCAGCGCCGCCCCAGCCCGCTGGAACGCCAGGTACAACGCCACCAGGACCGCCGTGGCAGCGACCGCGAAGGCCCACCCATCGCCGACGCCCAGGGTCGACCTGCCCATCGCGGGAATCACCACGGCGAGCAGCAAGAGACCGGCCACGGCCGGGATCATCCATCGCAGCGTCGCCGCGCCGGGGCCATGCCCGGAGAAGACATGCGCCGTCTGCCGGTCCGGCCGGCAAGCCAGGATGCCCACCGCCAGTACCACGAAGGTGACCGTAGAGCCCAGCGCGATGCCGGAAGTCTGCGCAGTGCCGTGCCGCAAGTAGCTGACGCCGAAGACATAGCCGAGCGAGGCCACGCACGCTACGAGAGCCGTCGCTGGCACCAGCACCCGGGCCGGCCGGTGCCGGTGACCGGCGTCGGCATCGAGCAGCGCCAGCGTCAGGCCGGTGACAAGGAACAAGACCGCGGCATAGGGCGACGGGCGGCCAGGGACCTCATTCGTCGCCCATGCGTGCATGCGGCCGGGAAATAGAATCATGTCGATACCCGCGCTCCGGCCGGTGATGTACTCGACCAGCACCGTCGCGGCAAACAGCGCCACCAGCGTGCCCAGCAGCTGACCGGCACGACGACGGCCAGCGGCGGCGGCACCCGGGGCTACTAGCCACAGGCCGGCGCCGGCCGCGATGAACGCAGTCGCCGTGCCCGGCACCATCAGCACGCCGCCAGGGACCAGACGCGCCAAGGCCGGCACATTCAGGCCATATCCCAGCAAGGTCAGGCAGCCTACCGTGACGGCCCATGCGCTGGCCGCCACGACGACACGCGACAAGCCCGTGCCAGTTGGCTGCTTGCCTGTTATAGTCACGCTAAGCAGTATAGTGATTACAATATGTAACTAGAATCAGGCAGGGCGACAACGAGCGGATCTGATGCGGGTGCCGGAGAGCATGGAGTCAGCTCTGGCGCTGCCCGCGCAGGTGATGCACCAGGGCGCGCAGCCGGGGCTGCCAGGGCCGACCGCAGGCGCGCTCAGTGCCAGCCTGCTGTCGAAGCTCAGCCATGAGCTGCGCAGCCCGCTGGCCAGCATCGTCGGCCTGACGAAAGTCATGCTGATGAGGCTCGCCGCGGGCACGGCCGACGCCGCGACGCAGGCCAGGCAACTCCAGTTGCTCCAGGCCAGCGCGGCCTCGTCACTGGCCACCATCGAGCGGGTGGTCGATCTAGCCAGGATCGAGTCCGGACTGACCTGCCCGCTGCCCCGGCTTGTCGACTGCCGGGGCATCGTCACCGACGTCGCCGCGCAACTGCGGACGGCCGCCGCGGAGCGCGGGCCGTGCCTGTCCGTCGATGTCCCCGACCGCCCGGTGATGGTCAGCACCGATCCGGAAATCGCCGGCCGGCTGCTGCGCGAACTGGCCGGGAACGCACTGAGATTCACCGACGCGGGCGAGGTGCGCATCCGGCTGAAGGCTGGCGCCGGGCCGCTCGTTATCGACGTGTCCGATGACGGGCCGGGCGTCGCCGTACCCGAGCAGGCCCGCATATTCGGGCCATTCGAACGCGGCGAACTCGCCGCGGACAGCGGCGACGGCGCTGCCGGGCTGGGCCTCTACCTGGCCCGCAAGCAGGCTGAGCTGATCGGCGCGCGGCTGAGCGTGGCCAGCCAGACCGGGTCGGGCAGCACCTTCAGCATCACCTTCGCTGACACCAGCGCCCAGCCCGATGCCGGGCCGGACACCGGGCCGGACACCGGGCCGGACACGGGGCCGGACACGGGGGCGGACACGGGGCCGGACACGGGGGCGGACACCGGGCCCGGCACGAATCCCGGGAGCTGACAATGGCCACCGTCCTGGTCGTCGATGACCGCGCCGCTAACCGCGAGATCGCCCGCGCGACGCTCGACCACGGCGGGCACCTCGTGATCGAGGCCACCGACGGTCACCGGGCCCTCGCCCTGGCGAAAAGCAGCCATCCCGACCTCGTGCTCACCGACGTGCTCATGCCAGGCATGGACGGATACCAGTTCGTCCGCGAACTGCGCGGCGATCCGGAGACGGCCGACATACCGGTGCTGTTCTCTACCGCCAACTACCGCGAGGACGAGGCACGGCCGCTGGCGACGGCATTCGGGGTCAGCCAGATCCTCTCCAAGGACGCAAGCCCGCAGGAACTGCTCGACGCCGTCGCCGTGGCACTGCACGCGGGGCCCGCGCCCGTCGCCCTCGCCGGGACCGACTTCGGCGTGCAGCACGTGGGCACGGTCAACGCCAAGCTCATGGAGAAGGTCCAGGCACTCGACGAGAGCGAGGCCCGGTTCGCGGCCATGGCGGAAGCAGCGCCGATCGGCATCGTCATCGCGGACAGCCGCGGGCTCGCCACCTACGTCAATCCCCGGCTGAGCGAAATCGCCGGAACATCCGCCGCTGAGCTGCTCGGAGACGGCTGGCTACGCTGTCTCAGCGATGACCAGCGCCAGGCCCTCAGCTCTGCCCCGGGATCCCGCCCGCCCCTGGACGCACAGCGTCACCAGGAACACCTCACGCTGCCCGACGGCCAGCAGCGGTGGCTGACCGTCCTTATCCGTACCGTCCGCGACGGCGAGCAGGCCGTGGCCGGGTTCGTCGCCATGATCGACGACGTCACCGCCGTGGTGGAGGCGGACGAGCGCAGCCGCGCCGAGGAACGCGAACGCGAGAGCGAGGCACGCCGCCGGGTCACGGCCCGCTTCGACAGCCTCGCCCGGATGGCCGGGGGGGTGGCCCACGATTTCAACAACCTCCTCAACATCGTGATGTCCTTCGACGAGTTCGTGATGGAAGCCGTCGCCGATACCAGCGGCACGCTGCTGACCGACGTGCAGGCCCGTGCCATTCTCAGTGACGTTGACCAGATCTACCGGGCCGGCCAGCGCGCCGCCCACCTCACCAACCAGCTGCTGACCTTCGGCGGCCGGGATGCGGTCAAGCCCGCCGTCGTCGACATCAACGTCCTGATCGGCGAGGTCCGCGACATGATCGGCGGCACCATCGGCCAGCACGTCACCATCACCACCCGGCTCGAGCCGCAGCTGCGCCACGTCCTCTCTGACGCCAGCCAGATCTGCCAGGTGCTGCTCAACCTTGCCATCAACGCCCGCGAGGCCATGCCAGGCGGCGGGTCCCTGTGCTTCGAGACGACCAACATCCGGGCCAGCACCAGCGGGCAAGTCGCCGGCCTGCCGGCCGGCGAATACGTGCACGTCACCGTCACCGACACCGGGCACGGCATGACGGCTGCCACCGCCGCGCAGGCCATGGAACCGTTCTTCACCACCAAGCCCGCAGGCGAGGGCAGCGGCCTCGGCCTGGCCACCTCCTACGGCATCATCAAGCAGGCCGGCGGCGAGCTGTTCATCGACTCCGCCCCCGGCCGGGGCACCGCCATCAGCATCCACCTGCCGGCCACCGCCCAGCCCGTCGTGGTGACCGAGCACGTCGTCGCCGCTGCTGCCTCCTCAGACCAGACCATCCTGGTCGCCGAGGACGAAGACGGCCTGCGGGAGGTCGTCACCCGCATACTCACCGGCGCTGGCTACCACGTCCTCGTCGCGCCCAACGGCAAGGAGGCACTGGCCATCGCCGAACGCCACGACGACGTCATCCACGCGCTGCTGACCGACGTCGTCATGCCCGTCATGAACGGCCGCGAACTCGCCGGAGCACTCCAGCGTGCCCGGCCCGGCACTCCCGTCCTCTACATGTCCGGTTACGCCGCGCCGATCATGACCGGACAAGGCCTGCTCGACCCGGGCGTCACGGTCGTCGGCAAGCCCTTCAACAAGGCCGACCTGCTCAACGCCGTCAACGAGATCCTCAGCAGGCAGGCCGAGCTGAACGCCACTACTACGCAGAGCTAGGCAGCACAGGTACAGGTACAGGTACAGGGCTAGGCGGTCGCGGGAATCGCGGGCGGCGAACTGGTCTGGTTCGATGAGACGTCGAGCCCGTCGCCTCTCTCGGGAGCCTGGTCCTGAACACGCTGTTCGCCGAAGTCCTGTCCGTCGCCCTGCTGGCGGGGGTGCTGGCCTGCGCCCTGGTGCGCCCGTGGGGCTGGCCGGAGGCAGTCGTGGCGGTCCCGGCAGCTCTGGTGGTGCTAGGCACCGGCGCGATCTCACTGGACCAGGCCCGCGCCGCGGCGGCGCGGCTGGGGCCGGTGATCGGGTTCCTGGCGGCGGTGCTGGTGCTTGCCCAGCTGTGTGACGACGAGGGGCTGTTCCGTGCGTGCGGGGGGTGGATGGCCCGCAGCGCGGCGGGGCGGCCGCGGCGGCTGCTGCTTGCCGTCTTCGTCCTCGCCTCGGTGATCACGGCCGTGCTGAGCCTGGACGCTGCGGTGGTGCTGCTCACCCCGGTGGTGTTCGCCACCGCCGCACGGCTGGGGGCACGTCCCAGGCCGCACGTGTACGCGTGCACCCACCTGGCGAACACCGCGTCCCTGCTGCTGCCAGTCTCCAACCTGACCAACCTGCTGGCGTTCGCGGCCAGCGGGCTGAGCTTCACCCGCTTCGCCGCGCTGATGGCGCTGCCGTGGCTGGTCGCCATCGGAGCCGAGTACGCCGTCTTCCGGCGGTTCTTCGCCTCCGACCTGGACGCGGGTGCCCAGGCACCGCCTGCCGCCGAGCCGCCCGCGGTCCCGGTGTTCGTCCTGGCGGTGGTGGCCTGCACGCTCGCCGGGTTTGCCCTCACCTCCGCCGCCGGGGTGAACCCGGCATGGGCGGCCCTGGCCGGCGCGGCGGTGCTGGCCGGCCGCGGCCTGGCCCAGCGCCGCACCACCCCGGCTGCCATCGCCAGGGCCGCGAACATCCCGTTCCTGCTCTTCGTGCTGGCGCTGGGGATCGTGGTGCGCGCGGTGGTCGATAACGGGCTCGCCGGGGCGCTAGGGCATCTGGTGCCCGGCGGCATCACGCTGCCCTCGCTACTGGCCACCGCGGCGCTGTCCGCCGTGCTGGCCAACGTGATCAACAACCTGCCCGCCGTGCTGGTGCTGCTGCCGCTGGCCGTCCCGGCGGGTCCCGGCGCCGTCCTGGCGGTACTGATCGGGGTGAATATCGGCCCCAACCTCACCTACGCCGGATCCCTGGCCACCCTGCTGTGGCGCCGCATCGCGCGCGAGCATGACACCG
>Ga0302184_10000184_pt1 | contig 42637 bp, 42 predicted proteins | sample I_Palsa_N3_3_FD_200233 | JGI IMG/M metagenome (GOLD analysis project Ga0302184, IMG submission 200233) | Peat permafrost microbial communities from Stordalen Mire near Abisko, Sweden - I_Palsa_N3_3 | ecosystem: Environmental > Terrestrial > Soil > Palsa > Peat permafrost | place: Sweden...
CGGGCGGGCGCCGCGGGCAGGCGCCCGGATCTTGCTCACCAAACCCTACCGGGCGGGCCTTGTTGCTCCGCGGATCGTGTGGTTCATCAGCTGAGCGGTTGTCACCGGGCCGACGCCGCCAGGAACGGGGGTGATCGCCGACGCAATACCGGTGACGGCGGCGGTGTCGACATCGCCCACCAGGCCGCCGCTGCCAGTCGGGTTGATGCCGACCAGCGCGACATGCCCGCGCCGGATGATCTCCATGACTGCAGCAGCGGTCGCTGGCGGGAAGGCGTCCGGCAGGCCGACGGCGAGCATGCCGAGGGATGCCGGGTTGGCGCCGTCGACGTCCTTGCGCACAGCGATACTGGAGCCGACAGCGGCAAGGGCGAGCCCTGCTGGCAGCGGGCTCTGGCAGATGATTCCGTGCACGGCCGGGTCCCGGGACAACTCGCCGAGCTTGCCGGCGACTTCCGGGCCGCCGGCCGCCGGCGGCAGCCGGTGAATGCGGCACTCGATCCCCACCTTGGCGGCTGCCCGCTCGATGGACCGCACATACCAGGCGGCACCCTCGTCCTCGGTTGCGACAACGACGGCCAGTGCGGGGATTACGCCTCGCTCGCGCAACAGGGCGGCGGACCTGGCGGTCTGCTCGTTCATGGCGGCCGCGATCGCCTTGCCGTCGACGACGTGAGTCATTGCGGTCTCCCGTCGCGCCTTGGCCATCAGCTTGCTCCTCCTATGGCCGGCCGCCCGGCCGGGCATCTGGGGGCGAACGCCCTCAAGTTGGTCGCGACTTCGCCGGCTCATAAGATCGGGCCGTGAGCAACCAGAGGACGCGTGCCGGGACCGGCGGCGCCCGGTGACGAGCCCGTTCGACCCCACTGTCGCGCATTCTGCCCGGATCTACGACTACTGGCTCGGTGGTAAGGACAACTTCGCCGCCGACCGGGAGGCCGCTAAGCAGGCCATCGCCGCTAACCCAGGCATCGTCTTTGATGTCAGGGCGAACCGCGCATTCCTGGCCCGCGCCGTGGGCTATCTGGCCGACGAGTGCGGCATCAGGCAGTTCCTCGATCTGGGCACAGGCCTGCCCACGGCGAGCAACACGCACGAAGTGGCCCAGTCAGTCGCGCCGGACTCCCGGATCGTCTATGTGGACAGCGACCCGATCGTGCTGGCGCACGCTCGCGCGCTGCTGACTAGCAACCCGGCGGGAGCCACCGCCTACCTCGATGCCGACCTGCGCGAGCTGGATCAGATCCTGCCGGCGGCGGCGCAGACGCTGGACTTCAGTCAGCCGGTCGCGGTGATGATGCTGATCGTCCTTCATCTCATTCCGGACTCCGACGATCCCTACGGCATCGTGACGCGGCTGATGCACTCACTTGCGCCCGGCAGCTACCTCGTCATCGCGCACCCGGCCAGCGATATCAAGCCGGCCGCCATCGCCGAGATGACGAAGCGTATCAATGCGCGGCTCGGCCCGGCACGGGGCACGATGCGGGATCGCGGCGAGATCACGCGGTTTTTCGACGGCATGGATTTGCTGGAGCCAGGCGTCGTGCAGCCGCAGTTCTGGCGCCCGGCAGGCTCCGTTCCCGATGCCGAGGTAACGGCCTGGTGCGGCGTCGCGCGCAAACGCTAGTAGAGCTCTCCGGCGATCGTGCTGATGGCGTCCGTGCTGTGTTCCGCCGGGAACGCATCCAGGCACAGTCGCTCCATCACCACCAGGTAATGATCGACTATCTCCCGCTTGTCCAGGTACATGGAGCTGGTGAGCTGCTCGAGATAAACCACGTCGGGCAAGTCGGCCTCGGCGAAGCGCAGGATGCTGAACGGCCCTCCCGCCGCGGCGTGACCGCCGGCCTGGAACGGGATGACCTGGAGCGTCACGTTCGGCATGGCCGCCCGCTCGATGAGCTGCTCAAGCTGCCCGCGCATGACCTCGCGCCCGCCGACGGGCCGCCGCAGGACCGCTTCGTCAATGACCGCCCACAGCTGCGGCGCCCGCGGGCCCTTGAGCAGTGCCTGACGGGCCATCCGCAGCCTGACACGGCGCTCTATCTCCTCAGCGCCGGCGCCCGAGTGGCCGAGCAAAGTGACTGCGCGGGCATACGCCTCCGTCTGCAGCAGGCCGGGAACGAACTGAATCTCATACGAGCGGATCCGGGTGGCCGCCTCCTCAAGGCCGACGTACGCCTCGAACCAGCTGGGCAGGATGTCGGAGTAGTCATGCCACCAGCCCTGGCCGCTCGCCTGCCGGGCGAGGGCGCGCAGCGAATCGCGCTCCTGCTCGTCCGTGACTCCGTAGAGGGTCAGCAGATCGGCGATGTCCCTGTCCTTGAAGCCGACGCGGCCTAGCTCAAGACGGCTGATCTTCGAGTGGGATGCGCGGATCACCTTTCCCGCGTCCTCAAGCGAAATCCGGTTCTTCTCCCGCAGCCGCCGCAACTGGGCGCCAAGAAGCCGGCGCAGCACCGTAGGACCGCCGCCCCCGAGCGGTTCCATGATGTTGCGGACCTGGCCGCCGCCAGTATCTGCCGTGATCAAATATCCTCCCCAGAACAGCAGGGCCCCACGGCAGTCTTCCACGCCTGCCGCTATCGCGCCACATCGTGTTTTGCGACGCTTTAGCGCCAGACCGGGAAACGGTGGGCGATTAGCCCGCTGGGTGCCCGAAGTCGCCGTCCTGGGCACCGCCGATGAACGCATCCCACTCGGCTCGCGTGAAGACCAGGGCCGCGCCGTCCGGGTGCCTGGAGTTGCGCAGGGCGATCTCGCCGCCGGCCAGGAAGGCGACCTCGACGCAGTTGCCGCTGGGATTGCTTCGCTGGCTCTTCTGCCAGTTCACCGGGCCGAGCCGGGTCGCCAGCATGCCGTTGTGAGCAAGATCCACGTCTTGTCCTTTCGCCGGGGCTGAACAGGTCATGTTCCTGCGGATCGGCGACGCAACGCCCGTGACCAGGCGATTTGGTGATCTCGCAGTCAGTGCGCACGCTCAGTGCACGTACGAACGTCTTTAGTGCACGTGCATTAGCACTTGCACCTGCACATCGTGGATGGCATGGTAGCGGAAGTGCGGGCCGGCTTGCCCGCACGTTTCCGCATCAGGCTGTTGAGGTTCAGCGCATGCAGCGAGGACATCAGGCGGCTGCCGTCCGGACTGACCGTGACGGCGGCACTGAAGCGGCTCCCGGTGCCCCGTCCCGCCAGCCAGGTCAGTCGCGGTCGCCAGTACTGCTGCCGTCAGCGGTCGCCGGGGCGCCGGGGATCCCCGTCCGGGCGGTCGGGACCGAGCCAGGGTCACCCAGGGCGGCGCGCGAGTTCACCAGGGAGACGTTGCGGCGCTGGGACATCTGCGCGGCGTTCCCGGACACGGCCGTGGTGGTCTCGGAACTTGTCACCAATGCGTTGTGCCATGGCGCCCGCATCGGCGTCGGCGGCACGGCGCGGGGGCGGGTCGAGCTCAGCTTGTGGCACCGGGCAAGCCATCTGGTCTGCGCGGTCACCGACCCGAGCGCCGAGCCGCCGGTGCTGCGCTCACCTGATCCCGCGGCTGAGGCAGGCCGCGGCCTGCAGGTAGTCGAGGCGCTGGCCACCAGCTGGGGCTGGGCAATGCTCGGATTCCACCGGAAGGTGGTCTGGGCTGCCCTCCGCGCCCCCCAGAGCCTGCCTGGCCTGCGCTGAAGTCCTGCCACGCCCGAGTCCTGCCACGCCCGCGTCACCCGGCGCCCGGCCTAGAGGCCGGTCCGCTCGCGTGACCCGTCCGTCTTGTCATCGGTAGTCGGGATTCTCGAAGTCGAACCGGCAGCCGGCGTCCCATTCGGAGCGCTGGTTCCCGTAGGCGGGGATGCCGCCGGCGTCCCTGAGGATGCGGGCCATGTGCATCAGGTTCCAGGTCATGAAGGTGGTGTTGCGGTTGGTGAAGTCGTTGTCCGGGCCACCGGAGCCGGGGTCGAGGTAGGAGGGGCCGGGACCGGCTTCGCCGATCCAGCCGGCATCGGCCTGCGGCGGGATGGTGTAGCCGAGGTGCTGGAGGCTGTAGAGGATGTTCATCGCGCAGTGCTTGACGCCGTCCTCGTTGCCGGTGATCAGGCAGCCGCCGGCCCGGCCGTAGTAGGCATACTGGCCCGCGTCGTTGAGCAGGTGCGAGCACGCGTAGAGGCGCTCGATCACCTGCTTCATTACCGAGCTGTTATCGCCGAGCCAGATCGGGCCCGCGAGCACCAGGATGTCGGCGGCCATTACCTGCTGGTAGATACCGGGCCAGTCATCGGCGGCCCAGCCGCGGGAGGTCATGTCGGGCCACACGCCGGTGGCGATGTCATGGTCAACCGCCCGGATCTGGCCGACGCGGACGCCGTGCTTCGCCATGATGCGGGCGCTGACGTCGATCAGGCCCTGGGTGTTGCTGGGCTCAGGTGACCGCTTCAGGGTGCAGTTGATGAACAGGGCGCGAAGGTCGTCGTAACGCTGGCTCGGGTCACTCATCGGTCAGTACTCCTCGGTGAAATGGCGTCGGCGAAGCCCAGGTTGGGGTGGCCAACCATGAGCAGCGCAGCCAGCCTTTGCCATCCATGCGTAGCGCCTCCCACGATGCCGCTCCCTGAACCGGCAATACCCTGCAGTCCACGATGGGCGCCCGGTCGTTACACCGCCTGACGGGACAACGGCCGGCCTCAACGCCGATAGGCGCAGCCCTGGCCCGCACGAGGCGGGACGCAGGCCGCACGGTCCGCGTCAGCCCAAGATCCTGCTATCTGAAGTCTCCGCGGTCCGCGGAATCGACACCGGCTGCAAGGGGCATGCGACCCGCGCGGCAGGATGTCCTTGGCAGGCGCCGATGGCTGGGATCTGCGCAGCCGGAAGGGGTAGTTTAGTGGAGTCAGCGGCTGTCGTGCAGACGACTGGCCCCGGGGCGCGGCCGGCTCCGGTAGCATCCGGCGCGGTCCGCTCGGTGCGCGGCCCGGTGCGCTCGGCCAGGGCGAATGCTGGATTCGTGCCGGCGACCGTGTCTTGGTCAGACTCCAAGCCCGGTGGTGCGGTGCCGATATCGGATTACCGGGTGAAAGCGGCTGGGGAGGCCGGTTTGCTGATGGCAGCGGATGCGCGGTCCGGATCCGTGCAGTCAACCGGCCACCCTGCCCGCGCCCGCCTTGTCCTGAGGCGCGCGGGCCTGAGGCGCGCGGTCCTAGGGCGCGCGCTGTGAGCGACGAGATCACCCCGCAGCCGGGCGAGGGGAACCCAGCGTCAGGCGAGGGCGTCCCGGCACCGGGCCAGGGCGCTGCGGCACCGGGCCAGGGCGCTGCGGCGCCGGGAGAGAAACCGCCGCGGCCCCGGGCGAAGACCCCTCGCCCGCGCACGCCTCGTCCTGCGGCAGGTGCGGCGAGCGGCGAGATTGCCCCGGCCCCGGAGCGGAAGACACCGCGGCCCCGGGCGAGGACCCCCCGGCCGCGCACGACGTCAGTCCGGCCGCCGACCGAGATCAGCGCGGCCCCGGCGGGCCAGATCGCCGGATACCGGCTTGAGGAGCAGATCGGCCTGGGCGGCATGGCTGTCGTCTACCGGGCTCGCGATGAGCGCCTGGACCGCCAGGTGGCACTGAAGCTGCTGGCGCCTGGACTAGCCGTGGACACTGCGTTCCGGCAGAGATTCATCCGCGAGTCTCGCGCGGCGGCAGCCGTCGACCATCCCAACATCATCCCGATATACGAGGCGGGAGAAGCCGGCGGATCCCTGTTCATCGCCATGCGCTACGTGCAGGGCGGCGACGCCCGGTCGCTGCTGGAGCGGACCGGCCCGCTGTCCCCCGGGCGGGCGTGGAGCGTCATCACCCAGGTCGCGGCGGCGCTCGACGCTGCTCATGCGCACGGCCTGGTCCACCGCGATGTCAAGCCGGCAAACATGTTGCTCGATGCGAGCGCCAGAGCTGCCGGCCAAGGACGCGGTTTCTCCCCTGACGACAGGCCCGAGCACGTCTACCTTTCCGATTTCGGGATCAGCAAGCAGTCGCTCTCCACCAGCAACCTCACCTTGACCGGCCAATTCGTTGGCACCCTCGACTACATCGCGCCAGAGCAGATCGACGGGCATGACCTGGACGGGCGCGCCGACCAGTACTCACTTGGCTGCGCCGCATACGAGCTGCTCAGCGGAACGCCGCCGTTCCGCCGGGACCAGGCGCTCGCGATGATCACCGCGCACCTTTCCGCGCCGCCCCCGTCGCTGGCCGCCCGGCGAGGGGATCTTCCGCCTGCCGTCGACCGCGTGCTGGCCGGCGCGATGGCGAAGTCGCGGGACGAGCGTTACGCCACCTGCGCGGAGTTCGCGGCGGATCTGGGCCGCGCCCTGGGGCTGGTTCCGGGCGAGCCTGAGCCGCATGGCACCCCGCAGCGCGCGAACCCTGTTCCCGGTGCGGGCGACCAGTCCCCGCTATGGCCCGCCACCGGCCTCGCCGGGCGAGTACCGGGCACCGACCCGGGCCCCGACCACAACCTGTCGCCGACCCGGCAGCAGACGCCCGTTGGAGGCACCTGGCCGGCCGGCCAGGTCGCGCAGGCCGGGCCGTATGGCCCGTACCCCCCGGGCAGCCCCGGCGGGCCCGGCTGGCAGCCGCAGCCGCGCGAGCGACGATCCCGCGGCATGATCGCCGGCGTGATCGTCGCAGCGGTCGCCGTCGCGGCAGCGGCCGTCGCCGTGGCCGCCGTTCTCGTTATCCATCACCGCGCGTCGCCATCGGCCGGCACGCCAGCCGCGACGCCCGCATCGTCCGCATCGCCGGTATCGCCGTCGCCGTCGCCGTCGGCCACACTGTCACCGTCACTGTCGCCTGGCGCCGAAGCGGCCACCGTCAGCAATCTGCTCGCTTCCGGTTCCACCAGCAGCACGGTCCTGACTAATGCCGCAGATAAGGTCCAGACCTGCACGAACCTGCCCGGCAGCGTGCGGCAGATCCAGCGGGTCCGCGATCAGCGCCAAACCGAATACAACCAGGCCCAGGTCCTGTCGACAGGCGCGCTTCCGAACGGCGCCCTGCTGAAGTCTGATCTGACGAAGGCGCTTTTCTACTCGCTGAGCGCCGACAACAGCTACCTGACATGGGCGCAGCAGCAGGAGTCCGATTGCCAGCCTGGGAGTCAATCGAGCACGGCGCTTACTGCCGATAGCCAGGCAGTCAACTACAAGACCTTGTTCGTCAATCTATGGAATCCGATAGCGGCCCAGCATGGCTTGCCGTCTACGTCCGTGAGCAGCATGTAGCGCTGCTCCCGCCCGGTCGGCGGGTCCCGGCCTTGCCCTGGCCGGTCCCGGCGTAGCCGTGGCCGGTCCCGGGAGGCTGCTGAACCGATCCAGCAGGCGCGGCGCTCTCTCCTGGATCACCGCGGCGGGTCGCTGGCCCGTGACCGGTAGACATCCCTTGCGATGGTCTCAACGGTCTCGATTCCGTAGGCCTCCGTGGGGCTTCCCCTGGTCAGCACGGCGAGCACGTAATTACGGCCATGACCAGAGATCCACCCGATGCTGTTGACCTGCCAGTCAGCCGGCCCGAGGGGAAGCCAGCCGTTCTTGAGTGCCACGGTCGTACCAGCGGGAACACCGCCGGAAACGCCCCAGTCCTGATCGGCTTCGATGTGCTCCATCAAGGACAGCCCATAGTGACGAGAGGCGTCGGACAAGACTGCGTTGGGATAGGCAAATCTCGAGACGAGAGTGACCTCATCGCGTGCAGTCGTCGTCGTCAGCCCCCAGCCAGGCAGGGACGTCCCGGGAATGAGCGCCAGCGTGGAGGGCGTCGTGTCAGTCAGGCCGGCGGATCGGTCGAATCGCGCGATTGCGCTCGGACCGCCCACGTCGGAGAGCAGCGCGGTCGCCGAATCGTTGTCGCTGTTCTCGATCATCGAAGGCATCAGGGCGGCCTCGGATGCCGGCAGGTCCCGGCCGGCCGCTGCCGCCTCCTGCAGAGCAGTACCCATGATCTCCACCTTCACGATGCTCGCGGTGTCCTGAGCGGACCGTGGGTGGAGCAGCCAGGTGCGCCTGGTGCGCGCGTCATACAGCGCCGCAGTCACCTGACCAGGCCGGCTGGCGATATACCTGCGCAGGCGACGGCTCGCAAAGGGAGACGTAACCGCCCGCGGCGCAGGCGGCCGCGCGGTGGGGGACGGCGCCGAAGGGCTCGGCCGGGTGAGAATGCTGGGCTTGCCCGTTGGCCCGGCCCCGCTAGTGCCCGCGCATCCCAGCACGAGGAAGGCGATTGCCGAGAGTGCGATGAGATGGCGAGATCTCCTCGTGCGGCGGTGCACGACGGTCATCCAGCCTCCAGAGGTGTTGGGCAGGAGCAGGCGTCGATTTCCGGCTCTGATCAGGCGTGCGTGTCCTGGGACTCGCAGGCTCCTCTGTTCACCCGCACATGGTGAACGCGTTTTCCGGGTCCGGTACCTATTGGTTTGCGGGCCTGAGCACTGGACGAGATCTTACTAGCCGCGTGCCACCGCAGCCCGTAGATAGGCTGCCCGCAGGCGGTCCAGCAGGTGATCGCATCCGACGAGCTCACGTGGCTGTAGCGCCCGTCCCGCCAGATTGATGCCCGTTACGTCAGGGCCGCCGGAGCCTGATCAGGATCTTGGCATCAGGGGGCGGGCAAGGGCCGGAGCGGAAGGCAGATCTTGAACGTGCTTCCGCGGTCCTCGTCGCTGTCGACCGCGATGGTGCCGTTGTGCGCTGCCACGATGGCCTTGGCGATGGTCAGCCCCAGGCCGGTGCCGGGGATCGCCTGTCGCGTGGCGGCCTCGGAGCGGAAGAATCTCTCGAAGATCCGCTCCCGGTCACCAGCGGGGATGCCGATGCCGGTGTCGGCGACTGCGAGCACAGCCTGGTCTCCTTGCATGCCGACCCTGACCTCGACCCTCCCGCCGTCTGGGGTGAACTTCACGGCATTGGAGATGAGGTTGCCGGCTAGCTGGGCGATGCGTTCCGGGTCGAGAGCGAAGCAGGGCAGGGCGGCGGCGGAGAGGGCCAGCTCGATGTGCTTCCGCTGAGCCTCGGGCCGCGTCTCTTCCACCGCGCGGGTGACGATGTCGGCCAGGTCTGCGCTGCGGAACTCCACCGTCATCTTTGCCGACTGGATCCGGGAGAGGAATAGCAGATCCCCGACCAGGCGCAGAAGGCGCTGCGCGCCCCGTTCGATCACCTCGGCAAAGTGGCCGGCGTCCGATCCGCTTGTGCCCGCGTCCTTGAGCAGTTCGACGTAACCGATGATCGAGACCAGCGGCGTCCGCAGCTCGTGCGAGACCAAGCCGATGAACTCGTCCTTCAGCCGGTCAAGCTCGCGCAGTCGATCGTTCTGGGTGCTCAGCTGCAGGGCCTGCCTGGCCAGCGCCTTCTCGGCCCTGACCTGCGCCGTGACGTCGCGGGAGATCCCGAAGGTGCCGATGACCTGGCCGTGCGCGTCTCGAAGCGGCATCTTCGTGGTCGATACCCAGGCGGGCGCCTGGCCGCTGTAGGTCTCCCGTTCCACCTTCCCCACGATCGGCTCGCCGGTGCGGATAATCTGCTGCTCGTCGTCAAAGGCAGCGGAGGCGTGCTGGTCGCTGAAGACATCGAAGTCCGTCTTCCCGATCAGCTCCTCTGCGGCACGGCCTGGTGCGTACGCGGCGATCCAGCCCGCGCTGACCAGGAGGAACCGGCTCATCAGGTCCTTGAAGTACACGCGCTCCTCGGCGGTGGACAGCAGGTTGCTCATGCAGCTGAGCTCGAGCTCGCGCCGTGATTCGCCCTCCTGCCGCCCCTGGGGCTGCAGCGTAGCCTCGACCATCGGCACCTCAAATTGTTACTGGGAGTAAGATACATATTACACATGGTTCTGAATCGCGATGGACGTCGCTGAGGTCGCGAGTGATAAGGGCGCGGGGCAGGCTTCACCCGGGTCTCACCGGACAGCCGCGGGGGGAAGCATGGCAACGGTTCTCCTGGCCGAAGATGACGCCGACATCCGGTTTCTCGTGACCTTCAAGCTTGAGCGGGCCGGCCACGAGGTCAGGGGGTTCGGGGACGGCGTGTCGGCCCTCGCGGACGCCCGCGAGCATCCACCTGACCTGGCCGTCCTTGACGTCATGATGCCAGGCATGTCCGGCCTGGACGTGTGCAGGGAACTCCGCAGGGACCCGGCCACGGCTGCTGTCCCGGTCATATTCCTGTCGGCCTGCGCGGAGCAGGCTGACATCGCGGCCGGATTCGCTGCGGGAGCGGACGACTACATCGTCAAGCCGTTCAGTCCCCGCGAGTTCGCCACGCGCGTCAGCGCGCTGCTGGCCCGGGTCCGGGCATGAGGACGGCCTCGCAGGCCCCGGCCGGTCCGCCGCCTGCCGTCAGACCGCGTCGCCTTTCAGCGAGAACGACGACAGCCGCCGGGCGGCGAACGCCAGCGCGATGCAGGTCACGACGATGCCCATCCCGATAGCGGTGCTCAGCGTGAGGTGCGCGTGCAGGTTTGCGTTATGCGCGACGGAGTTGGAGATCCCGAGTGCGTACTGGTCGACCGACAGCAGCCGCACGCCGCCGACAAGGTTACCGAGCAGCCCCTCCCAGACCAGCAGGTAAAGCAGGCCGACCGCGATCGCCCTGCTCGTCACCACCGACAGCATCACGAACAGCGCGTTATAGATCACTGAGGCCGCCAGCGCCCCGGCGAACAGCCCGATGGCCAGCTTGCTGGCGGGCCCGGTAGCGATGGCCCCGGCCAGGTACTCGGGAATGGCCCCGAAGGCAGCCGTCAGGATGACGGCGGCGGTGAACTTGCTCAGGATCACCGAGAGCCGGCGTACCGGCGTCGCCAGCAGGTGGACGATGCTGCCGTCGTCGATCTCGGCGCCGATGACGCTGGTCCCGATGATCAGGGCGGTGAGCGGGATCACCACGGTGAAACCGAAGACGCCGAGGAATTCCGGCGGCCACACCGGGCTGTGCGCGGTGAGCTTCAGCAGCGCCGAGACGCCGATCAGGATCACCGGCGCGATAGCGAAGATGAGCGCGCGCTTGCGGCCCATGGTGGCGCGGAGCGTCAGCCGCAGGACGACTCCGTTGACGACACCGGACACGGGACTGCCTGCTCTCTTCCCTGGCCGGCCAGCTGCGGCCATATCGGGTTCCTGGCTCATTCTGTGGCTCATCCTGCTCTGCTGCGTCATGACGCGATGAGGTAGGCGAAGACGCTCTCCAGCGACTCGTCCGCGGGCAGCAGCTCACGCAGCCGGATTCCCTGGTCCCTGGTGATCCCTGCCAGCTCCCTGGCGAAGGTGCCGTAGTCGGACGCGCGCACCTGCAGTCCGCGTGGCGTCAGCTCCACCCCGGTCACGGCCGGGCGGCCGATCAGGGCCGAGCCGAGCAGCCGGTCGTCGGACGAGCGGACGAGGAAGACATGCGGCCTGCTCGTCATCAGCCGCCGGATCGCGCGGAAGTCGCCGGAGGCTGCCAGCCGGCCGCCGACGATCACCTGGATCGTCCCGGACAGCCGTTCGACCTCCTCCAGGATGTGCGAGCTGAACAAGATGACGCGGCCCTGCTGCCCCAGGCCGGCGAGCAGGTCCATCATGTGCAGCCGCTGCCGCGGATCCATCCCGTTGAACGGCTCGTCCAGCACGATGACCTCGGGATCGTGCACCAGCGCGGCCGCCACCTTGATCCGCTGCCGCATGCCCTTGGAATAGGTCGAGATCTTCCGGTCCTGCGCCTCGGCCATCTCCACGATCCCGATGGCGCGGCGGGCCGCCGCACCGGGATCGGCCAGCTCATGCAGCCTGGCCGTGGCCGTGACGAACTCCGCGCCGGTGAGGAACGCGTAGACCGAGTCGCGTTCCGGCACCAGGCCGATCGTCCTGAAGATCTCCGGATTCCGCCAGCTGGCCATCCCGGCGACGGTGAGTTCGCCGCGCGATGGCTCGAGGAAGCCGGCGATCATGTGCAGGACCGTTGACTTGCCCGCCCCGTTCGGGCCGAGCAGGCCGGTGACCCCGGGCCCGACGGTCATCGAGATGTCGTTGACCGCCACCACGTTGCCGTACCAGCGGGACACGTTGCCCAGCTCGATCGTGGTCACGCCACACCGACCTTCCGGTACCGTGCGATCAGGCCGCCGACGCCGGCCGCGAGGAAGATCAGGAACATCAGGCCGTAGAGGACGCCGTAATGGCCGGGATTGGGAATCTCGCCAGGCGTGGTGCCGCCCAGCCACTGCCGCAGGCCGTCCAGCACCGTGAACGGGCTGATCAGGCCGCTGAGACGGGCCAGGGCCGACGGCGCGCTACCAGGCGGAGCGGGGCCGGTGCCGTGCTCGCCGATCTTCGTCAGGAGCGTGGCGAGCGTCAGGCTCAGGAAGAAGAAGATCGCGATCGCGCCGGTGGCGAAGGCGCGTCGTCCGGCCAGCGAGGCAAGCGCGAGCCCGATCGCCGACAGCAGCAGCGCCCACGCCGCGCCGAGCAGCAGGCCGGGGATCAGCGCCCTGGTCTCGCTCCAGATGGCGCTGCCTCCGTGCACCTGAGTGACCGTGCCCACATACAGCAGCAGCAGCGGGATCTCGATCATCGCCAGGCAGGCGATGAAAAACGCGGCGAGCTTGGCGGCCGGGTAGTCGATCCGGCGGATCGGCCGGGCGAAGTACAGCGGCAGGCAGTGGCTGCGCAGGTCGCGGGAGACCAGCTCCGGCGCCTGCGCGGCGATGAAGATCAGCAGGACGAGGATCCGGACATGCGGCTCGTAGGTGTCGTAGCTGATCTGACGCGTATGCGTCCGGCTGAGCGCGATGATCGCCGCGTCGACCACCGCAGGCAGGCACATGATCACGAACGTGATCACCGGCACGATCTTCGCCTTGACCCCGCGGCCGATGCCGAACGCCGAGCGCAGGCTGTACCAGCACAGCGCGCGGACGATCTGTGCCCGGCCCAGGCGCTGGCCGTCATAGGCCCGGTATCCGATGTCGTGGATGACGCTGCCGTGGCCGGCTGCCACCGTCGCCGGCAGCCCGGCGGCGGGCGCGCTGTCAGCGGACATCGCCGCCTCCTGCCGTCTCGAAGGCCGGCGCAGCCTCGTCGCTGAACAGCTCTTCCAGCCGGTGCCTGCGCTGCTCCATGCGGTTCAGCGGCAGGCCGAGGTCGGCAACGGCGTCCCGCACGGCGTCGTAAGTGGCCTCGCCGGCCAGCCGGACCAGCAGCGCCTTCTGATACGGCACCGGCTCCAGGCCTCGCCGGGCCAGCTCTGTCGCAAGCTGCTGCGAGCCTTCCTCCACCTCGATCAGCAGGACCTCGCTCGACTGGGTGAAGGAGCTGATCGTGTCGGCGCGCAGCAGCCGCCCGCCCTCGATCGCCACCAGCTGATCGCAGATCTGCTCGATCTCGCCGAGCAAGTGCGAGGCGACCACGACCGAGATGCCGAACTCGGTACCGATCCGGCTGATGAGGTCGAGCATCGAACTGCGGCCCGCCGGATCCAGGCCGTTGGTCGGCTCATCGAGCAGCAGCAGCCGGGGATCGCCGACCAGCGCCTGGGCCAGTTTCACCCGCTGCTTCATGCCAGTGGAGTACGTGCCAACCTGCCGGTACCGCTCCTCGTACAGCCCTACGTGACGCAGCGAGTCGGCAGCGCGCTCTTTGGCCGCCGTGGCCGGCAGGCCGGACATCCGGCCGAGATGAGCGACGAACTCGGTCGCGGTGACGTCCGGCGGCAGGCAGTCGTGCTCCGGCATGTAGCCGGTCAGCATCCTGATCCTGGTGCCGTCCGCGGTGCAGTCGGTGCCGAGCACGCTCGCCGTCCCGCTGGTCGGCGGGAGCAGGCCGAGAAGGATCTTGATGAGCGTCGACTTGCCTGCCCCGTTGGACCCGACCAGGCCCGTGATACCCGGCCCGACGGTAACGGTCAGGGCGTCCAGAGCGGTCACCGCGCCCGGGTAGCGCTTTGTCAGCGCGGTCGTCGCGATGACCGCCGCGGGCGCACCAGGCAGCTGCCCTGGGCCGCCGGCCCGCAGCGGCTGATCGGCAGTCACGTTCCCCTGACCTAGCCTTCCGTCGAAATACGCGAATCGCATCGGGCCGCGCGCTCCCCGCAGACAAGATACATCGCGACTAGGCAGCCTGACCATAGAACGGCCGTATGCAACGGCCGGATGCAGATACGTGACCTAGCGCGGCGTTCCCTCGTCCGGCCGGAAGGCGGGACCGTGCCCGGGGATGATCACCGAGGCAAGCCCGAGAATCCGCTCCCGGCTGGCCCGCAGCACCTCCCGGTCAGCGCCGCCAGCAGCTGAGCCCGGGTCGGCACCATGCCGGGATCGACCACGATCACGGCATTGCCGTCGAGAATGAGCGTTACCGTGCTGCCGACGTGCTCCACGCCGCCGGTCTCGCGGGCATAGCCAGCCTGCAGGACATGCACCCGCGCCGCGCCGGTGGCGGGAAACCCGGAATCTGACACGCCGGCGACATTACCCGCACGGGTGGTGCAGCGCTGCGGCCGGCGCGCGCGTCTCATGGATGTGGAGGCCGAGATCGCGACCGTGCTCCGGATCGGCCAGAGCGCGGTCCGCTCGACCACATCGCGCGGGCTGGCCGCGCTGGCGCGCACCCTGGGGGAGGAGGGCTGAGCGATGACCGATATAGAGCACCGCCTGCGCCAGGAACTGAAAGCACAGGCCGAACGGATAAACCTGGCGCAGCTCCGCCAGCTCAAGGCGCCGCGGCCCAGGGGGAAATCAAGGACGCGGCGCTGGCTGGCCCCGGTCGCCGCGACGGCTGCCGGCCGCCGCCTTCGCGGCGGCCTTCGTCTGCTTCTTGAAGGCCCGTACCTCGGCCAGCGAAGCGTCATCCACGATGTCAGCGACCGAGTAGCGCGAGCCCTCCTCGCCGAACCGGCCAGCGGCCTCGCGCCAGCCGTCCGGCCGCACGCCGAGCTGCTTGCCGAGCAGCGCGATCAGGATCTGGGCCTTGTAGGCGCCGAACCCGGGCAGTTCCGAGAGCCGCGCGGCCAGCTCCTTGCCGGTCGTGGCGTCCGCCCAGACCCGGGCGGCATCGCCGTCGTAGCGATCGGCGATGATCCGGCCGAGATCCTGGACGCGGGCGGCCATCGCCCTGGGGAAGCGGTGCAGGGCCGGCCGCTCGCTGAAGATCGCGACGAGTGCCCCCGGGTCGAAGCCGGCCAGTTCCTCGGCTGTCGGCTCGTGGCCGAGCCGCTGGACCAGAACCTGCGGCGAGCCGAATGCCTTCTCCAGCGGGACCTGCTGGTCCAGCAGCAGGGCGATCAGCAGCGCCAGCGGGCTCCGGGACAGTAGCTCGTTGGCGCTCGCGTCGATGGGCAGCGACAGCGTCATGGCATCCTCCAGGTTCGTGCACCCATCATTGTCCATCGCCGCCTGGCCAGGCCATCGGCAGCCTGCGGAACTTCAGCTGCTCGCCTGGCGTTACCGTAGCGACCGCGGATGTGGTCTAGTTAGCGGAAGTGGTCCAGTTAGCTGGTCAGCAGTGAGCTGGTCAGCAGTGAGCGGGAACGGATGGTCCCGCCGAGGAGAAGGAGCCCGGTATGTCGCCTCACATGAAGTACGGCATTGCCGGTGTCATCATCGCGCTCATCTTGCTTGCGCTGCCGATTCCCTTGTACGTGCCATTGATCCTGCTCGTCCTGGCGATCGCCATCCCGGCCATTGCCTACGCGATGCTCGATCCCTCTCAGCGCCGCCGCCTGCGCCGGGCCCGCGGCCGCAAGCAGCTGGGCGGCTGACGCTCAGGCCTGTGTCATCTCGTCGCTCAGGGGAACCGGCTCTGGCGGCTGGCCGTCGTAGCGAGCCGACGGGCGGATGACCCGGTTGCCTGAAACCTGCTCCAGCACGTGCGTGCACCAGCCGATGACCCGGCTGGAGGCGAAGGTGGGCGTGAACATCTCCCGCGGAATCCCGCAGGCATCCATGACAACGCTCGCGTAGAACTCGACGTTGGAGTTGAGCGCGCGCCCGGGTTTCATCTCGGCGAGGACACCGACGATCGTGTCCTCCACGGCGGCCGCGAACTCGGCGGTACGCCCGCCGAGGGTGTCAGCCACCTCGCGCAGCAGCGCTGAGCGCGGGTCCTTGCCCTTGTATGCCCGGTGGCCGAAGCCCATGATCTTGTCGCCCCGCAGCACCGCGTCGCGGACCCATGCCTGCGCCCGGTCCGGGGTCCCGATGTCGTCGAGCATGTCGAGCACGCGGCTCGGCGCGCCGCCGTGCAATGGCCCCGACAGGGCGCCGATGGCGCCGGTCACCGCGGCGCCGAGGTCAGCGCCCGTGGACGCGATCACGCGCGCGGTGAACGTGGAGGGGTTGAAGCCATGGTCGATCGTGGAGATGAGATACCGCTCCAGTGCCCAGACGTGCTGCGGGTCCGGGTGCTCGCCGCTGAGCATGAAGAGATAGCTGGCCGCTGCGGACAGCCCCGGGTCACCCGCTACCGGCTCCTGCCCGCGGTGCAGCCGGTGCAGCGCCGCGAGCAGCACCGGTGTCTGCGCCGACAGCTGCACGGCGTTGTCGTACAGCTGATCCGGCGGGATATCGAGCCAGGAGCGGAAGCCGGACCTCTGCGCAACGAAGGAGATCGCGGTGCGCAGCGCGGCCATCGGGTCGAACGGATCGGTGCTGGCCAGCGTGCGCAGGAAGGGGATCAGGTCTTCCGGCAGCACGCGGTGGCCCGCGGACTGGCGCTGGAAGGCGGCCCGTTCCGCCTGGTCGGGCAGGTGCCCGCGGAACAACAGGTGCCACACGTCCTCGAGCGTCCGGTGACTGCTCAGCTCGATCGCGTCGTAGTGCCGGTAGTAGTAGCAGCCCTCCAGGCCGCGGACGTCACCGATCCGGGTACGCGCGACCACCACTCCGTCGAGCCCGGCGGGTGCATCCGTGCTGCCCGCACCTCCCGTGCTGCCCGCACCATCCGCATTCCTGATGACCTGACCGGTATCTGGCATTTTCGTCTCCCTCTGCCTGGCACGTGCCGTTGCCTGACACCGCTAGCCTGGACTATCGTCTCCACATTGGTCAACGTTGATTAAAATCAATATGTGCGGCGGAGTCCCGGCGCATGCGGACGGCGGGCAAGCGGCTAGCGAGAGGCGCGAGGGTGGCGGACTGGATCGGGGCTGCGGAGGCGGCGCAGCGGCTCGGCATCAAACAGGCCAGTCTCTACTCCTACGTGAGCCGGGGCGTCCTGACCCGCCGGACCGGCCCGGACGGCCGGGCCAGCTTGTTCGATGCGGGCGAGGTCGAGGGCCTGGCCAGGAAGGGCAGGCCGCGCCGTGAGCCCGGTGCGGCTGAGCTGGTCATTGAGTCGGCGCTGACCGAGATCGGCGCCGACCGTTTCTGGTACAAGGGCCTGGACGCCACCGTGCTCGCGGCCAGCCGGAGCTTCGAGGAGGTCGCCAGCCTGCTGTGGACCGGATCGTTCGATGACGCCGCGGCGCCCTGGCATGCCACCAGCGAGGCCATCGCGGTCGGTGCCGCCGCCCAGGCCGCGCTGCCGGCCGGCACGCTCCCGCTGGAGCGGCTGCAGGTCATCGTGCCGGCGCTCGCGGCCACCGATCCGCTCCGCCTCCAGCTGGACCCGCCCGTCGTCGTCGCGGCAGCCCGCGGCCTGATCGCCGGCCTGGTCGACTGCCTGCCGGCGGCGGTTCCGGGCGGGGCAAGCTACGGCGCCGCGGCGGGCACGGGCGCGGCGGGCACGGGCGCCGCGGCAGGCCAGGCGACCGCGGCAGGCCAGGCCACCGCGGCGGATAGCTCCGTCGCGGCGCGGCTGGCGGCCAGGCTCTGCCCCCGCCCGGAGCAGCCCGGCCTCACCGCCACCGTGCAGGCGGCGCTCGTGCTGCTGGCCGACCATGAGCTCGCCTCCTCCACGCTCGCCGCCCGGGCCGCCGCCTCGGTACGGGCGGACCCGTACGCGGTGGTGGCCACGGGCCTCGGCGCGGTCGGCGGCGCCCTGCACGGCGGCGCGTCCCTCGGGGCCGAGCTGATGCTCGGCTCGGCCCGCGAGCCGTCCGATGCCGCCCGCGTGGTCGGCGAGCTGCTCAGGCGCGGGGAGCGGATCCCCGGATTCGGCCACTTCGTGTATAAGACCGGCGACCCGCGATCCGTTCTGCTGCTTGCGATGATCAGGGATCTTGCGCCTGACTCGCCCCGGCTGGCTGTCGCAGAGGCGGTGCTCGCCGAGGCGCGCCGGCGGGCACTGCCGGAGCCGAACATCGATTTCGCCCTGGCCGCCCTGGCCGACGCGGCAGGCATGATCCGGGGTGCCGGGGAGGCGGTGTTCGCGGTCGCGCGCAGCGCCGGCTGGCTGGCGCACGCGCTGGAGGAATACGCGCGCAAGCGGCCGATCCGGCCGCGCGGCATCTACACCGGGCCGCCCGCGGACCCATCCTGAGCTGGCCTCTGGCCGGCCGGCGGCAGCCAGGGACCTGGCACCCCAGGAAGCCGCGAGCCGCCGGGAATCAGACGGCCCGGCGCGGCATTCTCCCTAGCACGAACGCCTCACCGGGAGATGCGCCATGGCCGTACGCCGCCTGAACCACGCTGTCCTTTATGTCCGGGATCTGGCCGGCACCGTTGACTTCTACCGCGCGACGCTCGGCTTCGAGGTTCGCACCGAGATTCCGGGGCGGGCCGCGTTCCTCCGGGCGCCGGGGTCGGCTAACGATCACGATCTGGGCCTGTTCGAGGTTAGCGACGCGCAGCTGCCGGAAGGCCCGTCGGTCGGGCTCTATCACCTTGCCTGGGAGGTGGGCACGCTGGCCGACCTCGCCGATGCCCGCGCCAGGCTGGCCGGCCGCGGTGCGCTGGTCGGTGCCAGTGACCACCGGGTGTCCAAGTCCCTGTACGCCAAGGACCCGAACGGGATCGAGTTCGAGGTGATGTGGCGGGTTCCGGCTGAGGACTGGGAGCAGGAACTGCAGGGCGGCGGGATGATCTCGCCGCTCGACCTGGACGGCGAGCTGGCCCGCTGGGGAGACCGTTCGACCGGCGCCGCGGCAGGCTCGGTCACCTGAGCTGCGCGGCGTCACCTGCCCCCGGCGGCGCGGATGCGGGGGCAGCAGCGCCTGCCAGTTCGCCGTACAGCTCGGCGGTCTGCGCGGCGATGCTCGCCCAGTCGAATTCGGCGATGGCCCGTTCGCGTCCCGCCCGTCCCATCGCGGCCGCCAGCGGCTGGTCGCGGACCAGCGCGTTGACGGCATCCGCCAGCGGCGCCGGGTCGCCGGGCGGTACCAGTATCCCGGTCTGCCCGTCGGCCACCACCTCGGGAATGCCCCCGACCCGGGACCCGATGACCGCGGTGCCGCATGCCATCGCCTCAAGGTTCACGATGCCCAGTGGCTCGTACAGCGACGGGCAGACGAACGCGGTTGCGTGCGTCAGCAGCTGGATTACCTCGGGCCTGGGCAGCATGCCCGACAGCCAGATCACGCCGGACCTGGTGTCCCGCAGATCCTGGACCAGCGCGGTGACCTCGGCCGCCAGTTCCGCGGTGTCCGGCTGGCCAGCGCAGAGCAGCAGCTGCGTCTCGGGGTCGAGCTTCGCCGCGGCGCGCAGCAGGACGGGCAGGCCCTTCTGCCTGGTGACGCGGCCCACGAAGACCACCAGGGGCCGGCCGGGATCCACGCCGTAGCGTTCCAGCACGTCGGTCCCCGGATCGGGGGCGTACTGGCGGGTGTCGATCCCGTTGCGGATGACCCGCACGCGGTCGGCAGGCACGGCCGGATAACAGGTCAGCAGGTCGTCCCGCATTCCCTCGGAGACGGCGATCACCGCCGCCGCGGCCTCGATCGCGGTGCGCTCGCACCAGGACGAGAGGGCATATCCGCCGCCCAGCTGCTCGGCCTTCCACGGCCGCAGCGGCTCCAGCGAATGCACGGTGACGACGTGCGGCACGCCGGTGAGCAGCGACGCCACGTAGCCGGCCAGGTTGGCATACCAGGTGTGTGAGTGCACCAGGTCCGCGGCGGCGGCGGCGGACGCCATCGACAAGTCGGCGGAGATCGTCTGGAGTGCCTGGTTAGCGCCCGCCAGCCGGTCCCAGGGCTGATGCGCGACGGCTCCTGGCCGGTCGGCGCCCTGGCAGTGCACGGTCAGGTTGACCAGGCTGGCGAGCTCGCGCGCAAGGTACTCGACGTGGACCCCGGCCCCGCCGTACACATCCGGCGGGTACTCCCTCGTCAGCAGCGCTACCGCGAGCTTCCCCCGGCCGGCACCGTCGGCGGTCACTCCGGCACCAGCTGCCCCTTGCCGACGACGGTCACGCCGCCCTCGGAGACCACGAACCCGCGCGCTTTGTCGTGCTCCTTGTCCACCCCGATCTGGGCGCCCTCGGGGACGACGACGTTCTTGTCGAGAATCGAGTTCCTGACCACGGCATGCCGGCCGATCCGGGTGTTGTTCAGGATGACGGACCGCTCCACGGTCGCCCAGCTGTCCACCCGGACCCCGGGGCAGAGCACGGACTTGCGCACCAGGCCGCCCGAGACGATGACGCCGTTGCTGACCAGGCTCGAGATCGCCCGGCCGACCCGGTCGCCGCTGTCGTGCACGAACTTGGCCGGCGGCACGGACGGCACGCTGGTCAGGATCGGCCACCTGTCGTTGTACAGGTTGAATACCGGGTGCAGGGCGCACAAGTCCATGTGCGCGTCGAAATACGAGTCAAGCGTCCCGACGTCGCGCCAGTAGCCGGCGTCCCGCTCCGTCGCTCCCGGCACCTGGTTGTCCAGGAAGTCGTAAGCCTGGGCGCTGCGCTGGCTGACCATCATCGGGATGATGTCGCCGCCCATGTCGTGCAGGCTGTCGTCGTTGGCCGCGTCCTTGCGCAGCGCCTCGACCAGCGCGTCACTGGTGAAGACGTAGTTGCCCATCGAGGCGAATGCCTCATCCGGATGGCCGGGGCGGCCCGGCGGATCAGCGGGTTTCTCCAGGAAGGCCTCGACGGTCCGCCCGTCCTTGCCGACCTCGATCACGCCGAAGTCGGTGGCGTCGGTCCGCGGAACACCGATGGCCGCCACCGTGGCGGCAGCGCCCGACTCGACATGCTGCTGGATCATCTGGCCCGGATCCATCCGGTAGACGTGGTCCGCGCCGAAGACGATCACGATGTCCGGCCGGTCGTCATAGATCAGGTTGAGCGACTGGTAGATGGCGTCAGCGGAACCGGTGTACCAGTGCGGCCCGCGCCGCTGCTGCGCGGGCACCGGCGTCACGTAGTTGCCGAGCAGGCTGCTCATCCGCCAGGTCGTGGTGATATGCCGGTCGAGGCTATGGCTCTTGTACTGGGTCAGCACGCAGATGCGCAGGCACCGCGCGTTCACCAGGTTGGATAGCGCGAAGTCAACCAGCCGGTAGAGCCCGCCGAACGGCACCGCAGGCTTGGCGCGGTCCGCGGTGAGCGGCGCCAGCCGCTTGCCGGCCCCGCCCGCCAGCACGATTCCGAGGACCCGTGGCTCGGTCATTGTCGCCTCCAGGAGCATCGTGTCGGGGGTACCTGCCGCCTCAGCCGTGCGGGCCGGCAAATCACGCGTTCGCCGGCCTTCTGGCTCCTCCCAGTGTTGCCCTATTGGCGGCCCGGAGGTAAGGGCCCAGGCGAAGGCGGCCGGGAATCTTGCGTGCACTATTGCACCGGGTGTTTCGGGGCACTCTCACGGGCGTTTCGGCGCGTTTCGGTGCCGCGTGCCGGGCCTGCCTGAGCCGTCAGCCGCCGTGCGTCACGCGCATCTTGGACTGCGGGTGGCCGAGGGCTTCCCAGTCATCCATGAAGCGGGCAGTCAGCCCGTGGCTGGCGGCCAGCGCCACCAGGGTTTCCGTCCGGTAGTAGAAATCCTCGCGCAGCACCTGGTGTTCCTGGCCCGATGTCCGGTCGAAGGTGAAATCGAAGAAGCCGTCAGGAGCCATGATCCGGCCGATGTTGGCCAGGCACTCGTCGATGACAGTAACGGGGCAGTGCGAGAACACGCTGTGCGCGTGCACGATGTCGAACTGCCCCGGCGGCATGAACTCCAGCCTCAGGTCCCGGACCAGCGTCAGGTGCGGGAGCTTCCCCTGCAGTCCGAACTCGGTGACCGTGTCCTGGGCCGCGAGCAGGATCTCTGGCGAGATGTCGATGCCGTAGTAATTCCCGGTGTCCAGGTGATCGATGAAAAGCCGCCCGGCCCGCAAGTTGCCGCAGCCGATCTCGAGCATCCGCGCTCCCGGCTTGAGGCCGTGGCGGAGCAGGTAGTCAAACTGCAGCTGGCCGATCTTTAGCCAGGAACCGCGGGTCTTGCTGCCCACCGCGCCTTCGTGACTGCGCGACGCGTCTGACCGCATCACGGCCCGGTAATAGCTGACGTGATCAGAGGTCCGGAGACTGAGCCAGGCATCGCGGCCGCGCCGGCGTGCGTACGGCATGACGTGGCCGGGATGCCGGACCGCGTATCCGATCTTGAAAGAAAGGCGCGAGCGGTTTGCCACGGTCACCAGGCCAGGCTAGGCGCGTTCGTGATCTGGGCAGCCTCGCCATGCCGAATCATTGCCCGGGCCTGACGATCCGATGGTCATCGGCTGCTGGCCTGGCTACTCTGCGGCCGCTGCGGTCCCTTCAGCGTCAGCATGCGCGCTGCGCATCCGCGACGCTACCGCCCGCGTGACGAGCAGGCGTGCCGCCTCCATGCCGACGCCCACCACGATCGACCAGGCAAGCGCTTCCTTCAGGGCGACGTCGGGATCATGCGGATCGGTGGGAGGCGCCTTGCCGGCCACTCGCTTCCAGCCGAACGTGAGCACCCTCCTGGCGATGCTCCCCGCGACGAGCGAGGAAACCATGCCGACTACCCGGCTAGTGCCGCCGGCACCCTTGGCTGCCATCCGTAGTTCCTTCCTGACGCCCGTCGGGTGATCATGCTACGGGGCTGCCGCCAGTGCGCGCGGCAGGACGTGATCTCTCGATCGCCGCGGCAAGCTCCGCGGGGCGCCTGGTGGCGACCAGCCAGTAGGGTGCTCCCGGTGCCGCGGCGCTGACCTCGACATAGACGGCGAGCGCTAGGTAGGGCCTGATCAGCATGAAGGCCGCCGGATCTGCCCGCGGGCCGCGTATCGCGCGCGTCTGGGCCTCGTCGAGCTGCGCTACCTCGCCGGCCTCCCGCAGCGGCAGCACGGCCCGCCCCGCCCGCAGCTGGCCGTCGGCCACCTCGATGCTTGCCCTGCCCCAGTTCAGCAGCACCGCGGCGCATCCGCCGCCGATGACGACATAGACCGCGATGGCAACACCCACACTGAAACCGGCCCACAGCGTGGTGCCGATGATGGCAACGCTGATCAGCCCGAGCAGCCAGTAGGAGATTGGCACGCGGAGCCGTTCGCGGTAGTTGCGCATCAGACCACCGTAGTTGGTTATATGGGGGGCATGACTGGCCGATGGACGCGGCAGGGCAGCAAGGGTCATGGGCCAGGGGATCTCGGGATGCCCGGAAGAGCGAATAGCGCCGATAACGGTGCCACTGTCGCAGCGGCCCCCAGCGACGGCGCCGGGCCAGGGCCGGCTGACGACGCAGTGGCCGGGCACCCGGCTGCGGATCAGCCGGTCAGCGCGGCGCGCAGGCTGCGGGCCGCGGCGGCAGGCCTCCGGCAGCGCGCCCAGGCCGCCGCGGCGCACCCCGCTGGCCCGCCGCGCGCGGCCGGCCCGCGGGACGCCGGGACTCCCGGTGACGTGCCGGCCAGTGACGTGCCGGCCGGGCAGACTGTGCCACGGTTCCTCCAGCAGATTGCCGCGTGGTCCTGGCGGCTGCTCCTCGTCGGCCTCCTGATCTACATCGCGTTCCGGGTCGCGAGCGCGCTGCGGCTGGTGGTGCTGCCCTGTTTCGCTGCCCTGCTGCTCACCGCGCTGCTGCAGCCCCTTACCGCGCGACTGCGGAAGACTGGGATGCCCTCCCTGGCCGCGACGTGGTGCACGATCCTTGCTGCCATCGCGGTCCTGGCCGCCGTCGGCACGCTGGCGGCCAACCGGGTGAGCGCCGACTACCCGCGGCTGTCCGCTGAGGTCAGGCACACGGCGCACCAGGTGCAGATCTCGCTGGCCGGCCCGCCGTTCCACGTCAGCAGCGTCCGGCTGCAGCAGTACTCCAACCAGCTGGTGCAATTCCTGGCGCAGCACAAGTCGGTGGTAGCAGGCACGGTGGTGACCGGCGGGAAGATCGTCCTTGAGCTGCTGACCGGGCTCGTCCTGACGGTGTTCATCACGTTCTTCCTGCTCAAGGATGGTGCGCGAATCTGGTCCTGGCTGGTGAGCGGGCTCCGGCCGCGGGCAAGGAGAAGGGCTGACAACGCCGGCCTGGCCGCATGGGCCGCGCTGGTGAACTATGTCCGGGGAACCACGGTGGTCGCGGCGATCCATGCCGTCTCGATCGGCCTGGCGCTCTGGCTGCTGGGCGTGCCGCTGCTGGTCCCGCTGATCATCCTCGTCTTCGTGGCCGCGTACGTGCCGCTCGTCGGGATCCTGCTTGCCGGGGCGCTCGCCATCCTGGTGACGCTGGGCACCAAGGGCTGGCTCGCGGCGGTGATCCTGCTCGCCGTGTTCCTGCTGGAGAACCAGATCGAGAGCCACCTGCTGCAGCCGCTTGTCGTCGGCAGGATTGTGCGGCTGCACCCGCTCGCCATCATCCTGGTGCTGGCCGTCGGCGGCATCGTGGCAGGCATCGCCGGCGCGATCGTCGCGGTGCCGGCCGCTGCCGCGATCTCCTATGCCTCGCCGTACCTGCGCGGCGCGGAGCCGGAACCGCCTGGGGAGCCGGAACCGCCCGGCGAGCCGTGACCGTGGCGGCCGTGACCGAGGCGGCCCGTGAGCGAGGCGGGCCGTGACCGAGGCGGCCGTGACCGAGGCGGGCCGGGCCGTGGCCGCAGTCGTCGTGCCTGGCCGGGATGTAGCGGATGTAGGGCGAAAGGCCAGCCGGCGGTAAGGTCGCGACCGTGAACACAGCCGTGAACACCGCCGGGAGGACGGCCGCCATGCCGCTCGCGAATACTGAATCGGACGTGGTGCACGTTCTTATCAGGCGCCTGGACCCGGGCATCCCGCTGCCGGCCCGTGCCCATCCCGGCGATGCGGGCACCGACCTGTTCGCCGCCGCCGACGTGGAACTTGCCCCCGGCCAGCGGGCCGTGGTGCCCACCGGCGTCGCCATCGCGCTGCCTGACGGCTATGCCGCATTCGTGCATCCGCGTTCCGGCCTGGCCGCCCGGCATGGCGTAACGCTCGTGAACGCTCCGGGCACTGTGGATGCGGGGTACCGTGGCGAGATCAGGGTGACGCTGCTCAATACTGATGCCAGCAGCCCGGTCCGTTTCCAGCGCGGTGACCGGATCGCCCAGCTGGTGATTCAGCGAGTCGAGCGCGCGGTGTTTCATGAGGTTGACACCCTTCCTGGGTCTGCCAGGGGGGAGGGCGGCTTCGGATCCACCGGAGGACACGCGGCGACGGCCGGCCAGGCCGCCGGCAACGAGAGTCCAGCGGCAAGGTAAGGCAAGCTAGCGGCAAGGTAAGAGAGGCTAGCGGCAGGGGTAGCGACAAGGTAAGACAACGTAGAAGTAAGACAAGGTAAGGAGCGTGCGGGGTGTTCCGACGGCGCCGCCGTGAGAATGCGGCTCAGTCCGGATTCGACGATGACGCTGCCCAGGATGAGCTGGATATCCAGGGCGGCCAGGATTTCCCCGACGACCTGGCAGATACCGATGACGACCCGGCCGGCGCGGCACGCGGCTCCGGCGACGGCAGCGGCGGCAAGGCAGGCCCGTGGGACGCGGCGGAGCCCTTTCCCGAGCTGGAACGGATGGATTTCGGCAGCCTGCAAATCCCGGTGCGCGAAGGGCTCGAGGTCCAGATCAACATGGCCGAGGACCAGGGTGTCTGGATCGCGGTCCTGCGCGGCGAGAACGGCCTTCAGCTGCAGGCATTCGCCGCCCCCAAGACCAGCGGGCTGTGGGACGAGGTACGGCAGGAGATCGCTGATGAGGTCGCCAAGTCAGGAGGCGACTGCGAGGAGGCTGAGGGACCGTTCGGTGCCGAGCTGCATGCGCGCGTCCATACCGGTGAGCCTGGGCATGGCCGCACGCAGAAGCAGCCGGTCCGGTTTCTTGGCGTGGACGGGCCCCGCTGGTTCCTTCGCGGCGTGATCAGCGGCCCGGCGGCGCGCCGCCCCGAGCTGGCCAGGCAGTTCGAGGAGGTATTCGCGGACGTCGTCGTGGTCCGCGGCGAGCACCCCGCGCCGCCCAGGGACCTGCTCGAGATCAGGCTGCCCGACGAGGCACGGGCGGCTCTGGATGAGCAGATGGCCGCGGAAGCCGACGGCCAGGAGCCGCCGAACCCGTTCGAGCGAGGCCCCGAGATCACCGAGACCAGGTAAGTCACTAAGCCCTCCGAGCCAGCTGATCGCTGCCCTCCGAGCCAGCTGACGCGCTGGCAAACCAGCAGGCAGCGTTCACGAGCCCGCGGGCTCAGCGCTCGCCGCCCAGCAGCTGCCCAAGCTGATCCTCGACATCCTCGGTGGTCACGAAGAGCAGTTCGTCGCCGCCTTCCAGCGGGTCATCGCTGTTCGGGACGATCACCCGGCCATCCCGCAGGATGGCCACGAGTGCGGTGTCAGTCGGCCACTCGATGTCGCCGATCCGCCGGCCAACGAGCGGAGCGTCGGCGGGCATGGTCATCTCGACGAGGCTGGCCTCGCTCTGCCGGAACGTCATCAGCCGGACCAGGTCGCCAACGCTGACCGCCTCCTCGACCAGGGCGGACAGCAGCCTGGGGGTGGATACCGCAACGTCAACGCCCCATGATTCGTTGAACAGCCATTCGTTGTTCGGGTTGTTCACCCTGGACACGACCCGCGGCACCCCGTACTCGGTCTTGGCCAGCAGCGACACCACGAGATTGGCCTTGTCGTCGCCGGTCGCCGCGATCACCACGTTGCAGCGCTCGAGGGATGCATCATCCAGCGAGCTGATCTCGCATGCATCCGCCAGCAGCCACTCGGCCCGCGGCACGCTGTAGACCTTGATGGAGCGCGGGTTCTTGTCGATCAGCAGGACCTCGTGGCCGTTCTCGAGCAGTTCCTTGGCAATGGAGCGGCCGACCGCGCCCGCTCCGGCGATGGCTACCCGCATCAGTGGCCGCCCTTACCCGGCGCGCTCGGCCGGGCGAACACCGCCGCAATCCGCTCGATGTCCCCTTCCTTGGCGACGACATGCAGCACGTCGCCCTCCTGCAGGACGGTATCCGGCCCCGGCAGCATGGCCTCGCCGAGCCGGGCGATGAACGCGATCCTGGTGCGGGCGGTTTCCTCCAGCGACTGCACCTTCTCGCCGAGCCAGGCATCCGAGCAGGCGACCTCGGCGAGCACGATGGCGCCGGTCGGGTCGCGCCAGAGCGTTTCCGAGCCTTCCGGCAGCAGCCTGCGCAGCATCTGGTCCGCGGTCCAGCGGACGGTCGCCACGGTGGGGATGCCGAGCCGCTGGTACACCTCGGCCCGGCGCGGATCGTAGATTCGCGCCACGACATGCTGCACGCCGAAGGACTCGCGGGCCACGCGCGCGGCGATCACGTTCGAATTGTCGCCGTTGCTGACGGCCGCGAAGGCCTCGGCGTGCTCGATGCCCGCCTCGATCAGAATCTCGCGGTCGAAGCCGATACCGGTGATCTTGCTGCCCTTGAAGCCTGACCGCAGCTTGCGGAATGCTTCCGCATCCTGGTCAATGACGGCAACCGAGTGCCCCTGGTCCTCCAGAATGTGCGCGATCGTCGATCCGACCCGCCCGCATCCCATGATCACGATGTGCACGGCCTTCCCTTCAGCAAGAACGATGCCCGATCAAGGTATGCCCTCCCGCCTGGTGCGGCTAGCACCAGGCGACCCCAGCGGGATCCCCAGCGGCCGGTCACGGGAGCATAGTGTCATGACCATGCCCGCCGATGATCCGCCCAAGGCGGGCGACCTGCTAGAACTCACGGTGGGCGAAGCCGCGAACGGCGGCTGGTGCGTGGCCAGGTCGGCTGCCGCGGGCGGACGGGTGATCTTCGTGCGGCACGCGCTGCCCGGCGAGAGGGTACGCGCCAGGATCACCCAGACCACTGCAAAGTTCGCCAGGGCCGACGCGGTGGAGATACTGGCCGCCGCGCCTGACCGAGTCGAGCCGCCCTGCCCGCACGCCCGCCCGGGCGGCTGCGGCGGCTGCGACTGGCAGCATGCCGGCCTGCCGGCCCAGCGGGCGCTCAAGGCCGCCGTGGTCAGCCAGCAGCTGCGCCGCATCGCCGGGATCGACCGCGACGTGGTCGTCGAGCCGCTGGCTGGCGATGAGGATGGGCTCGGCTGGCGCACCAGGGTCAAGTTCGCCGTAGCCAGCGATGGTGTCGCCGGGCTGCGCCGGCACCGGTCCCATCAGGTCATCAAGATCGGCAATTGCCCGATCGCACATCACCTGGTCAGTGATACCGGCGCGACCCGCAAGCGCTGGCATGGCGCCGATGAAGTGGAAGTGGCAGTTGCCCCCGGCTCGGGCCAGCGAGCGCTGATTGTCTCGGGCCGTCATATCCGTTCGGAATCCTGGCCTGATTTCCCGGCGGACACGGTGCTCGCACCCGGCCGCGATGGCGGGCTCACGGCGATGCGCGGCAGCGGATTCCTTCAGCAGCAGGCCGCGGGACGATCCTGGCGGGTGAGCGCCGGGACGTTCTGGCAGGTGCACCCGGGCGCGGCCAGCGCGCTCGCCGAGGCCGTCCTCGCTGCGCTGGAGCCACAGCCAGGCGACGTCGCGCTGGACCTGTACTGCGGTGCCGGGCTCTTCGCCGGCGTGCTGGCGGAAGCCGTCGGCCCGGACGGGGTCGTCGTCGCGATCGAGGAGGACACCGCCGCGGTGCGCGACGCCCGGCACAACCTCCGCGCGACGCCCTGGGCGCGGGTGCACAAGGGCGACGCCGCGGCGATGCTCGCCCGCTACGGCGTGTCCGGCGCGTCGATGGCCGTCCTGGACCCGCCGCGGTCGGGCGCGGCGCGGCAGGTTGTTGAGCTGCTGGCCGCGGCGGGCAGCGATGCCGCATTGCGCCGGATCGCCTACGTGTCCTGCGATCCGGCGACCCTGGCCCGTGACCTGGCGATATTCGGCGAGCATGGCTGGGAGCTTGAGGCGCTGCGCGCGTTCGACGCGTTCCCGATGACTCATCACGTGGAGTGCCTGGCCACGCTCGGGCGCTGGTAGCGCCCAGTCGCCGGCCGCGGTCAGCGGCGCGGCGCGGGTCAGCGGCGCGGGTCAGCGGCGCGGGTCAGCGGCGCGGGTCAGCGGCGCGGGTCAGCGGCGCGGCCGGCGTGGCGCCGGCCGCGTCGCCAGGGAAGCTGCCTACTCCGTGGCTACGGCTTCCTTCGTCTGGAGCGCCGCTTCCACGTCGATCGTGAGCTGGATCTTCTCGCTCACCATGACGCCACCGCCCGGGATAGCCATGTTGGCGGTGATGCCGTACTCCGAACGGTTAATTTCCCCGGTCGCCGAGAATCCGGCCCGGGTGCCGCCGTAGGGGTCGGGGCCGAAGCCGTTGACCTCCAGCGTGAGCTCCACCGGGCGGGTAATCCCGCGGATGGTCAGCTCGCCGTCCACGATGAGGTCCTGGCCGTCATGGCGGACGCCGGTCGAGCGGTACGTCATCGTCGGGTATTTGGCCGTGTCGAGGAAGTTCTCGCCGGCCACATCGCCGTCGCGATGCTCGTTGCTGGTGTCAACAGAGGTCGTGTCGATGGTTGCCGTCGCCGACGACTGCAGCGGGTCATCCGCCGTGATGATCTGGCCTTCGAACTTAGTGAAGTTCCCGCGGACCTTGCTGACCATCAGATGGCGTGCGACGAAGCCGATGTGAGAATGGACGGAATCGATGTCCCAGGTTCCGGCGATATAGCCAGGAATCTCGACAGCCTGTGCCGTCATAATGTCTCCTTGGTTCTCAGAGGTATGATGGTTACTGGATAAGACACGGTACCAATCCAGAACCGAAGTCCATCCTCGTAAGGACGCCGCCGTCTCGCAATAAGGCACATCAAGTTGCCCGGGGCACCTGGAGGTAACCATGGATCCTGGGAATGGCGCCGGGCCTGCGGATCTGGTCGCCGCTGCCATGCCGGCCGGGCCAGCAACTACCGCCGGCCCCAGAACTATCGCCGGGCCTGGCAGGCCGGGAGCTTTCGCCGCGGTGACGGAGCTGCCCGCGCCAGCGGCGCCCGCCGCCGGGCCGGCGGCGCCCGCCGCGCGGGGAGCATCTGGCCCGCCGGGGACGCTTGCCGCGTCCGGAGAGCCTGCCGCGCGAGGAGCATCTGGCCCGCCGGGGACGCTTGCCGCGTCCGGAGAGCCCGCCGCGCCCGGAGCGGAGCCTGGAGTGTCCGTAGCCAAGTGCCGGGTCCGCGAGATCCTCGGCCGAATCGGCGACAAATGGTCGCTCTTCATCATCTTCCGCCTGGGTGACGGCCCGCAGCGATTCACCTCGCTGAAGCGAGCCGTCGACGGGATCAGCCAGCGAATGCTGACGGTCACCCTCCGCGGCCTGGAACGCGACGGCATAGTCAGCCGGACCATGTACCCGGTCATGCCGCCGCGGGTCGACTATGCGCTTACTCCGCTGGGCCATACCCTGCTCGACGCCGTCGGCGCGCTCATGGCCTGGGCCGACGAGCATCTCGCCGAGGTGGATGCCGCGCGCGATGCCTACGATGCCCGGTCCTCGAGCGGCGTCCCCGAGATGCCAGCGCCAGCCGCGAGCGGCCATAGGGAGCCAGCGCCAGCCGCGAGTGACATCCCCGAGATGCCAGCGCCAGCCGCGAGCGACCACAGGGAGCCAGTGCAGCCGCGCTTTTCGGCACCTTAAGCCCCACCAGCCCCATCTGAATCACGTTCAACGCCGCATGGGATAGCGGTTACGATCCGGCCGGCAAAAACCGGCTGAACCTTAACCGTTGTCGATTGGCTGGTGAATCGGGCACGACCGCCGTTACCCGGCCCGCCCGGTCTATTACTTATCCACAGCTATGTCCTTGTTATCCACAGTTTTGGATTGCGGGTACCGAATGGAGGACGGCGCGGCGACGCTGAGGTGCATGACCGGCCACCTCCCTCGTGAATGCGAGCAGCTGCTGCAATTGCAGGCAGGAGTCATCACCCGCGCGCAGGCGCTCGGCGCCGGGATGAGCAGGCACGCCCTGCAGGCGAAGGTGGACAGCGGGCGCTGGCGGCGCCTGCATCACGGGGTGTACGCGGCCTTCAGCGGCCGGCCGGACCGTGCCGCCATGCTGTGGGCGGCGGTCCTCGGCGCCGGACCCCGCGCCGTGCTGAGCCACGAAACGGCAGCCGAACTGCACGGGCTGCTGAGCGCGAGCGCTCGTCAGGACGGGCCCATCCACGTGATGGTGCCGAGGGGCAATCAGGTAGCCGCGATGAGGCGCGTCCGGCTGCACTACTCGCAGCGGCTGGACGCGTCGAGGCACCCGGTGCTGCTGCCGCCCGTGACGCGGCTTGAGGACACGACCCTCGATCTCGCTGGAGCGGCCGCAACAGTGACGGACGGGATCGGCTGGATCCTGCGCGCCTGCGGAACTCGCCGGACCACGCCGGACAGGCTCCGCCAGGCGATGGCCGCCCGCCTGCGGTTGCGGTGGCGAAGCGAGCTGTCCACGGCGCTCGGTGACGCCCGTTCCGGGGTTCACTCCGCGCTCGAACATGCCTACCTGCACTGCGTCGAGCGGCTCCATGGGCTGCCAGCCGGGGTCCGGCAGCGGCACGTGATCGTGCGGAACGTGTCCACGTATCAGGATGTCCGTTACGAGAGATACCTGCTGATTGTCGAGCTGGACGGCCGGGCAGCCCATCCCGAGCAGGAACGCTGGCGGGACATCCGCCGTGACAACGCGAGCGCGGCCGCCGGCTGCGTCACCTTGCGCTACTCGTGGTCCGACGTTACGCAGCGACCCTGTGAGGTGGCCGCCGAGGTTGGCCGCGTCCTGCGGAGCCGTGGCTGGACTGGTCGGCCGCGGCCGTGCGGCCCGGACTGCGCGGCCGGATTAGCCGGCCGCGACCAGCCCGCCGGCATTAGTCGGCCGGGGCCGGGACCAGCCGGCCCGGATTAGCTCCCGCTGGGCGCTGGGAGGGGCGCAGGCGACCGCGCCCCCCGCAGCGGGATGCGAAAGGATGAGCGGCATGCAACTGCGGATCTTCACGGAACCCCAGCAAGGCGCCAGCTATGACACGCTACTGACGGTCGCGCGCGCGGCCGAGGAGCTTGGCTTCGATGCCTTCTTCCGCTCCGATCACTACCTCAAGATGGGCCCAGTCAGCGGGCTGCCCGGCCCGACCGATGCCTGGGTGACGCTGGCCGGGCTGGCCCGCGAGACGTCCAGGATCCGGCTCGGCACGCTGGTGACGGCGGCCACTTTCCGGCACCCGGGTCCGCTGGCGATCAGCGTCGCGCAAGTGGATCAGATGAGCGGCGGCCGGGTGGAGTTCGGGCTGGGGGCCGGCTGGTATGCGGACGAGCACGAGGCCTATGCCATCCCGTTCCCGGACCTGGGCGAGCGCTTCGCCAGGCTCGAGGAGCAGCTGGCGGTCATCACCGGCCTGTGGGAGACGCCGGAGGGGGAAAAATTCTCGTTCAGCGGAGCGCACTACCAGGTGTCCGATTCGCCGGCGCTGCCCAAGCCCGCGCAGCGGCCGCGGCCCCCTGTGCTCATCGGCGGCACCGGGAAGCGTCGGACGCCGCAGCTGGCCGTGCGGTACGCCGACGAGTACAACGTCCCGTTCGGCGGGGTGCCGGCCACGGCGGCGGCGTTCGGCCGGGTGCGGGATGCCTGCTCGGCGGGGGGCCGCGCCGCATCGTCGATAACGTACTCGGCGGCGCAAGTGGTGTGCTGCGGGCGGTCGCAGGCCGAGCTGGAACGGCGCGCCGCCTCGATCGGCAAGGAGCTGGCCGAGCTGCGGGAAGACGGCGTCGCCGGGACCCCGGCTGAAGTCGCCGACAAGATCGGGACGTACGCCGAGATCGGGGCGCAGCGCATGTACCTCCAGGTACTCGACCTGCAGGACCTTGATCACCTAGAGCTGATCGCGTCCGAGGTGCTGCCGCAGCTCGGCTGACCGCGCAGGCACCGCTAGCCGCCACCCGCCCAGGGGTTGTAGTCCACGTCGAGTGCTTCCTGCGCGGGGCGCTGCCCGGCGGGCACGTTGCGCAGGTTCAGCCGGATCCTCGTCCAGGTCGACGACCGGCCGCGCATCGAGTCCACCAGCACGTCGGAGGGCTCAAGGTACGGCCAGACATCCCCGTGCCGCTCCTTCCAGCGGTCAAGGCCCAGCATTGCCTCGCCCTGACTCGCTGCCCTGGCGACCTCGATCAGCGGCATCGTCGACTTGCGGCGGCCGGTCGCCCCGCTGGCCTTGCCCGGCGCAGGCGGCGCTGGAGCGGATGGTGCCGTCGGCTCCCGCGTGCCGCTGGCCTGTCGACCGGAGCCGGGCTGTCGCGCGGAGCCGGGCTGTCCCGTGTCGCCGGGCTGGCGCGGCGTACTGGGGCGCCGTTTCGACGGCTGCACCCGGGGCTGCTCTCCGGCTTGCTTGTCGAAATGCGGCGGCCAGGGCGCGTCGGGCAGGCCGGCTGCCTCGTGGTCGGCCGCCAGCTTGAGCAGCGGCTCAAGAGACCCCGCCTGGTCGTCGATGCCGCCGCTCAGGTCGCCGACGGCTGCGTACCGCACCGGCATCGTGTCGATGGTGAACGCCTCAGGGCGGCAGTCAGCTAGCTCGTCCCAGGTCAGCGGCGCTGATACCCGGGCATCCGGGGTCGGCCGCACCGAGTAGGCCGAGGCGATCGTCCTGTCCTTGGCGTTCTGGTTGTAGTCGACGAAGACGCCATGGCGCTCCTCCTTCCACCACCGGGCGGTCGCCAGGTCCGGCGCGCGCCGCTCGATTTCCCTGGCCAGCGCCACGGCTGCGCCGCGGACCTCGGTGAACGTCCAGCGTGGCTCGATCCGGCAGTAGATGTGGATGCCGCGGGAGCCGGACGTCTTCGGCCATCCGGTCAGGCCGAAATCCGCGAGCACGTCCCTGGCCACCAGGGCGACTGCGACGATCTGTGGCCAGCCGACGCCGGGAACCGGATCCAGATCCACCCGCAGCTCATCGGGATGATCAAGGTTGTCGGCGCGGACCGGGTGCGGATTGAGGTCGATGCAGCCCAGGTTCGCCACCCAGACGAGCTGCGCCGCATCCCGGACGACGATCTCCTCCGCGGTCCGCCCGGAGGGGAAGCTCAGCTCGACCGTCTCGATCCAGTCCGGCCGGGCCGACGGCGCTCGCTTCTGGAAGAACGCCTCGCCGGCCGCGCCGTGCACGAACCGCTTGAGGACCATCGGCCGTCCGGCCACGCCGCGCAGTGCGCCCTCGGCGACAGTCAGGTAGTACCTGATCACGTCCAGCTTGGTGTGCCCGGTCTGCGGGAAGTAGACCTTGTCCGGGTTGCTGACCGCCACCGTGCGGCCGGCCACCTCCAGGATCTCCTTACGATCAGGCATGCCGACCACGATAACCGGAGCTAGCCAGGGTGTCGCGGCCCTGGAGCGCCGCGCCGGCTGCCGCACGCCGCGGCTGGCCGGACAAAGCGCGAGTACGCGGCATCCTGCGTAAATCCCAGGTTCAGTCGCTTACCTGCGCCGGCTGGCGGCGCACGTACCACCAAGCGGGCTGGCGCCCCGCGGGGTCAGCGGGCCGGCCGTCAGCGCGTGTCAGCGCGCGGACCGCCAGTTGTCCAGCGGCACCGCCAGGTGCAAGGCAACGTCACGCCAGTAGCCGGCCTGCACGACCGCGGCCGGGTCGTCAGTCAGCTCGACACCGGTCAGCCGGCCGTCGCCGTCGTAGTGCAGACGGGCCATTGCCCGGCTGTCGAACAGCCAGTAGTCATCGCGGGGGAGCGCGGCAGCGGCCCGGGAGATGCGGATGTCCTCGCCCGCGTCGGCGTTCAGCCGGTAACTCCAGCCGATCTCGAACCGCAGGTAGTCGGTCAGCGGCTCGGAAACGACGTGCACGCGCCGCAGCACCTTCCCGGCTGCCACCGAGGCACGCACCACCGCGAGCCAGGCCGCCTTGTCCGGGTAGATGACTGGCTCCTGACGGGCCAGGAAGGACTGGACCGCGTCGGCCTCGCCGGGCTCCTCGTACCGCTGCAGCGTCTCAAGCCGGAAGCAGGTGTGCTCGAACCGGCCGAACAGTCCGGGCCAGTCGACGCTGTCGGGGGGAACCACGCGTCCCATCCAATTACGGTAACCCGCCCAGGCAACACCAGGCAGCCCAGAAGCTCTCAGCTGAGCAGCTCGTCGGCCGCGGCCGCGAAGACCGCGGAGTGGGCGTCGGCGTCCGTGAACGTGGTGGCCGGCGACATCAGCGCCATGTTGTGGAACGGCGTCATGAGCACGCCCCGGTTGACGGTGTAGAGGTGCAGGTACTCGTCAAGCAGCGGATCAGCGGCGGCCTCGGACTCGCCACCGGACCGCGGCGGCACCGGGCAGAACCGGTACTCGGCCCGCGCGCCCAGCTGAGTGATCGTCCACGGCAGCCCGCGGGAACTGATCACGTCCTGCACGCCCGCGGTGTAGTGATCCGCCACAGCGATCATGCCGTCGAACGCCGCGTCGGTGAGGACGTGCTCCAGCGTCGCCCGCATCGCGGCGACCGACAGCGCGTTACCGGCCAGCGTGCCGCCCACCCCGCCGGTGTCCTCGACGTCAGCGTCGGCATCGGCCAGGATGCGGCCGGCCAGCTCCTCGGACAGGCCGTAGGCGCCCGCCGGTATGCCGCCGGCGATCGACTTGCCGATCGTGACGATGTCAGGATCGAGGTTCCAGGCGCGGGTGCAGCCGCCGGGGCCGGCGCTGAACGTATGCGTCTCGTCATTGATGAGAACGCAGCCATGCCGCCTGGTCAGCTCGCGCACGGCCGCCAGGTAGCCGGGGTCAGGCAAGACGATGCCGATGTTGGTCAGCGCCGGCTCCATCAGGACGGCAGCCACGTCGCGGGCCGCGAGCTCGCGCTCCAGCCCGGCCAGGTCATTGAACTCGACCACGCGGGTGGTCTGCCGCGGATCGACCGGGGCGCCGACGTTGCCGGGCCGCGATACCGGGCCGTCGGGCCCGGCGAGGATGAAGGCCTCGTCCACGCTGCCGTGGTAGCAGTAGCTGAACACCAGGATCTTCTGCCGTCCGGTGAGCTGCCGCGCGACCCGGATGGCCCACCGGTTGGCGTCGGTCGCGGTGAGGGTGAAGCTCCACCGCGCCAGCCCGAACCGGCGGGTGAGCTCCGCCGCCACCCAGCCAGCATCCTGCGTCGGCAGCATGGTCGCCGCGCCGCCCAGCTCGCCGTACCGGCGGGTGACCGCCGCGACCGTGGCGGCGGGGGAGTGCCCGGCCATGGCGGCGGTGTCGCCAAGGCAGAAGTCGATGAAGCCGTTCCCGTCGATGTCGGTCAGCCTCGCGCCGTGCGCCTCGCCGAAGTAGACCGGGAACCCCCCGGCCCACATGCGCATCCAGGTCATCGGGACGCCGCCCAGCAGGTTGGCGCCCGTCGTCTCGAAGGCGTGCCGCGACCCGGCATGCCGCTGGCCGTAGGTCTCCCGCTCCCGGCTGATCAGCCCGGCGAGGTACTGCCGGTCGAAGACTGCCGAGCCGACGGCCTGCTGGTCCGTCATCCTGGGACCTCCTTAGCCGCGATGGTGCCACTGTAGCGGCCCGGCCGGTGCCCGCCCGGGATGCGATCGCCCGGTGCCTCCGCCGGCCCGTTGCCTCCGCCCGGCCGGTACCTCAGCCGGGCCGGCGCCTCGGCCCGCCCGCAAACCTCAGCCGGAAGGCACCCGGACTGACCTGGCCCACCCGGGCGCCTCGGGCGCGTCGTCCCCGAGCAGGCCGACGACCACCCGCATGCCCCGCGGCGGCTGCTCCGGCCAGGGCGTGAACCCGTCAGTCAGCACCACGGTGATGGCAGGCCTGGGCCGCAGCAGGGCCGCTGCCGCAATGCCAGCGCCCATGTCCGTCCCGCCGCCGCCGGCCAGCTCGACGTGGCGGGCGGAGCTGACCCGGCGGGCCGTCCCGGCGGCGGCGTCGCAGGCGATCACCCGGACACCGCGGGCCAGCCCGACCGCGCGCAGCAGTCCCTCCACCTCGGCGAGCGACGCGGCCAGCAGCTCGTCGGTCATGCTGCCGGAGGTGTCGCAGACGACGGCGACCTCGGGCACGGGGCGGCGCAGCGCGGGCAGCACCACGTTGCCGGCCACCGCCGCGCGGCGGGATGGGCGCCGGTAGGAGTAGTCGACGGCGCCCGTGGTGTCGGCGACGGCCCTGCGCAGCTCGGCGGCGAGTGCCTTGCGCCAGTCGATGGCCGGCTCGAGCAGCTGGCTGGCCCAGCGCAGCAGGCCGCCGGGCACGGTGCCCGGTTCCCGCCCGCGGGCGATGCAGTCCTGCGCTACCTGCCGGCACAGCAGCTGCGCCTGCCACGGTGGCAGCCGCGGCAGGCCACCGGAGTCCCACGGCCGCGGCAGGCCGTCCGCGCCGCTGCCGCAGTCAAGGCTCCAGCCGTCCGTCCCTGCCCCGGGAATCTCCTTGCGCAAGAACGGAGGTTCGGTGGCCCGTGCCACCGCGTAGTACTGCTCGGCCAGCAGGCCCGTCGCCGATCCCAGGTGCCGGGGCAGCACCGGTCCGCCGGGCAGCTCAAGTCCGGCCGGCACCAGGTCGTCGTTAATCTCTGCGTCGGCGCACAGCACCCAGGTCCTGGCCTGCCCGGCGGTGACGCCGGCCGGCGCGGACCGTTCTCCGTGCGCGCGCAGCAGGTGGCACACGTGATGGACGAGCACGCTGCCGAATTGCGCCGGGGTCCAGCTGCCCGTGAGCGCCGGGTCGGCGTGCAGCCGCCAGCCCTCATCGACGGCGACCGTACCGATGCCGCGGGCCGCGGTCACCTGGGCGCCGAACAGCCCGGTCGCCAGGTACGGGAAGCGCGAGGCTGCCCAGAGCCTGGCAGCTGCCAGGCCCGGCACGCCGCCGGCCTTGCCTGCCCTGCTGGTCCCGCCCGCCTGGCCGGTCCCTGTCGCCGGGTCGCTGCTCACGGTCATCCGCGCAGCAGCCCGGCGTCCCGCAGCACCGGCGCGAACAGCCGCACCTCGGCGGGCAGCGGGGTCCCGTCGGGCCTGCACCTGGCGAGCATCCGGGCGGCGACGGCGGCCACATCGGGTGCTCCGGCCGCCGCCTTGCCGAGGACCCGCCAGCCCGCCGCCCAGCGCTCCGGGGTCGGGTCGGCGGCCACCACGGCGGCCACGGCGGTCACTGCCGCGTAGGCGCGGTCGCCGCGCTTCGGCAGCACGAAGGAGTCCGGGTCGGCGAGGACGGCCTCCGGGTCGGGCAGGTCCATCTCGGTCAGCCAGGACAGGAACTCCACCCCGGCCCCTTCGCCGACCGATCCCCGCACCAGCGCCGAACGGGCCTCGCCGCCGGCTCCCGCGGCCTCGGCTGCCGCCAGCAGCCGGGCTGTCATGTCCCAGGTCCGCGGGCTCGGCCAGCCCTTGCCCGCGGACGAGGCGTCGGCCGGCGGCGCGCAGGCAAGCGCGGGCCGCGCGTGCAGGAACGCGGCCACCAGGCCGCGGGTCACGCCCAGCCCGGCATCCCAGCCGTCCGGCAGCGAGGGAACTCGTGGCGCCGCCCAGCCTCCCGCCAGCCCGTCGGCCACGGCCCCCGGATCCACCTCCCAGGCAAGGTGACACAGCCGGTTGGCCAGCGGAGCCGACAGGTCCCACCCGTCGGCCGCCTGCTCCGGCGGGTTCGCTGCCGCGACGACCGACACGTCGTCGGGCAGTGCCAGGTCGCCGACCACGCGTTCAAGGACCACCCGCAGCAGGGCTGCCTGCACGGCCGGCGGCGCGGTGGACAGCTCGTCAAGGAACAGCAGGCCGTGCCCGGTCTCGGCGAGCCGCCGCGCCCAGCCGGGGGGAGCGAAGCGCACCCCGTCGCCCACGACGATGGGCAGCCCGGCGAAGTCGGACGGCTCGCGGATGGAGGCGATCACGGTCTCGCACGGCCAGCCCATCTGCTCGGCCATGGCCCGGATCGTGGCGGTCTTGCCGGTGCCTGGCGATCCCCACAGCAGCACGGGAACCCGGGCGGCCACCGCCACGCCGAGCGCCTCGACCGCAGCGGCCTGCTGCTGCGCGCCGGTTCCGGCGAACCGCCGCCCGTCTTTGCTCATGCCGTCCCATCGTCGTGCTCGCTGCCGTCCGGTCCGCCGCCGGCCTGCTCGCCGTCCGTTGCCTGCTCGCCGTCCGCGGCGCCCAGGATCCAGCGGTCGCCGGCCGCGTGCACCTTGAGTATCACCGGTTCCGCGCCAGGCTCGGGCACGCCGAGCACGGTGGCCTCCGGCCAGGCCGCCTCCTGGACTGCGACGATCAGGTGCCCGCCGGTCACCGCGAGCCCGGCTGCCCACACCGAGGCCAGCCAGCCGGCCGGAAGCGCGGCGCGGAGTTTCCGGTCGCTGCCGCTGCCGGTCATGGTCAGCTGCCCCCAGCCCGCATCCTCGTGCAGTACCGCCTCGACCTGGCCCGGGTCGATGCCGAGCCAGGACTGGGCGGCGGGCGCCAGCCGCCCGGCCAGCGCCGCGACCAGGGCCGGCCGGGCCGCGGCGCGCTCCCCTGCCCGGCTGCCGCCATCGGCCCAGGCGGCGGCGACCGTGCCGGTCAGCCGCAGCGCAAGCGCCGGGCTGAGGGTGAGCAGGCTGAGTAGTTCCGCCTGCCTGGCCCGGGTGCGATCCCGCTCAGGCGCGCCATACGACAGCACGGTGCGCGATCGCGCGGCCGCGCCGGGTGCGCTGGGTGCCTTGATCGGGCGATGTGACGACGACGACCCGACGGTGCCATAGCTGGCATGGCCACGGGCCGGCGCGCCTCGCAGCAGACCGATGTGCCGGCCGCGCACCAGCCACCGGGCAAGGACAGCCGGGCCGGATCCCGTCCCGCCGCGTCCCGCGGCCGCCGCCGCGGAGCGGCCCGCGGATAGTGTCGCGCCGCGGCCCCCGGCGATCAACGGGCGGCTGCCCCGGAATCCCAGGCCAGCGAGCCTGAGCTGGTCAATCTCGTCGCGGGTGATCGTCAGCTCGTCGGCAGCGGACCGGGGTCCCACTGCCAGTACCTCCAGGTCATCGCTCCGGCTGCCCCATGCCTCGGCCAGCTCGATGCACTCCGTCCGGTCGCCGCCCAGCGCCGCGAGCACCAGTTCCGCCTCGGCGTCCGGGTGGTCGGCCGCGACGAGCCCGCCCTGCTCCCAGCGCAGCTGATGGGTGCCGCCGCCGCACGGCACCCCGACCGACGCGGGCGGCAGCGCAGCCCACCACGGCGGGGTCTGGTGTCCTTGCCCGGCCGTGCTCATGTCCGCACCAGCCAGTCAAGCGGCATCGTGGCAGTGACCCGGCCGGAGCTGCCGGTGAGCGTGACCTCCAGGGACGTCGCATCGGGATGCAGCGGCGGGAACAGCGACATCTGCACATCCGAATGGCCGTTACCGTAGCCGCCGCCATCCGCCTTGAGAACGTGCCAGCGCCCCCTGTCATCGTGCGCCCACCACGACCAGGGGCCGTCCATCTCGCGGCCGAGAGAGTACGGATCGAATTGCTGCCCCCAGCCCAGCACGCGCAACTGGGCACCTCCGGCAGTGGAGCGCAGCCCCGCGAGCACGAACCGCGCGCCGTCGAGTTCCGGCAGGACCGCGGCGGCGGCGGCGGTGCAGTGCCGGCCGTCGCGGCAACGCCCGTTCTCCAGCACGCTCGTCCACGCTTCCGGGAGCTCAGCTTCGGCCGCGCCGAGGCTCAGCGCGGCCGGGACGTCGACGCCGAGATGCCGGGCAAGGGCGGCGAGGCGGCCGAGAGCGGCGCATGCGGGTGGCAGCGCGCCGCATTCCGCCAGCGCCGTCGCGCTTTCCGCGATGCCCGCGAGGCCCTGGTAGTGACGGACATCGTCGCCGTGCCTGGCCGCGTAGCCCAGGAGGTTCTCGGCGGCCGCCTCGAACAGCCGGTCGACCGGGCCGCCGGCCGGGGGCAGCCCTGCTGCTCCGCTGCTCTCGCGGCTGACGTCACCGAGATCCACCCGGACGGGCTCCGAGCCGGGGCTGACGGTCAGGTCCAGCCACCGGATCCCGGCTGCCGGGACCGGGGAGATGTCCAGGGTGCCGGTCCAGTCGCCATCTTCGCCGCCGCTCCAGCTGCCGAGATCGAGCTGGTAGCTGTTGCCGCGGTCGTCGGTAGCGCTCGGCCAGGAACCGCGGGAACCCTGCATCGCCGCCCGCGGGTGCCAGCGAGGCACCTGGCCCGGTGGGTCCACCCGGTGGCCCGCCGCGGTCATGGCCGCCCGGTCGGGCGCGATCACCAGCGCGAGCAGGCGGGTATCGCCCAGCCCGCTGTCCGGCGCCGCCGGAACAGTGATCCCGACCGGCACCGCACGGTAGAGCCCGGCAGGGGCGCCCGCGGCCTGGCGGCGCCTTGCCAGCATGTCCTGCCGCCAGAGCCAGTGCGGCGCGAGCCGTGACCGGGCCAGCAGCGCCGTCTGCAGCCCGGCCAGTACCGAATCCGCGGCAGCGCTCTCGATGGCGCCAGCCTGGACGAGCGCGCTGGCAACTGACCTGAGCCGGTGAACGCCTTCATCGGCCGACGGTTCCCGGTGCCCGGTCGCGGTGCCGGGCTTGACGGGCAGCGAGCCGGTCGCCCTGGCAGCCTGCCGCTGCATGCTCATGATCGCGCCCGTCGTCCTGTTACCGAGCGTCTGCACCGCGCTGAAGGCGCGCCAGCCGAGGGACTCCAGCCTGTGTCCGGCATCCTTGGCGAATGGCCGGAGCCTGCGCGCGGCCTGCTCGCCCAGCGGCTGCAGCCTGCGCGCCGCCTCCCCGGCCAGCGGTCGCAGTGCACGCGCTGCCTCGTCGGCCAGTGGCTGCAGCGCACGCGCGGATTCATCGGCCATCGGTTGCAGTGCGTCGGCGGCTCGCCTGGCCAGCGGCAGGGCCGGCCGGGCTGCGTTCGCGATCAGTGTGACCCCGGGCTGCGCCAGCCTGACGGCGGCGCGCAGCGGGCCAGGCAGCCCGTCTGCATCCGGAGGATCGAACCGGGGGAGTGTGAGCGCACGGCGCAGCTCGGTCTCGGCTCGCAGCCGGAGGTAGGTCTCAGCTTGCCCGGCGTTCACGAATCCAGCGTCCCACCCCCACGCCCCGTTCGGGCCCATTGCCTGTGGCGGCTGATGGGATGATGCACTAGCCGGTCGCGTGGGTTCCTTCATCCGGCCGGGCCACGGGCCAATTGACGAGGACAAGGACGCAGCTGTGGTTCCTGATGCCTTCCTGGGATACTTCACCGCCGCTGCGGCCGCGGCCGGGGCACTGATCGGGCTGCTCTTTGTCTCCATCTCGCTGCGCCCGGACTCGGTCTTCAGCGGCGAGTCGGCCGCCGATGGCCGGGCGCTCGCGGGATCCGCCTTCACGGCCCTGGTCAACGCGTTCTTTGTCTCCCTGCTGGCCCTCATGCCACAGGACAACCTGGGCTATCCCGCCGCCATCCTGGGCGGGTACAGCCTGT